>Ga0209049_1000122_pt1 | contig 15788 bp, 20 predicted proteins | sample WorMetulBAHAMAS2_FD_187398 | JGI IMG/M metagenome (GOLD analysis project Ga0209049, IMG submission 187398) | Marine gutless worms symbiont microbial communities from Max Planck institute for Marine Microbiology, Germany - Olavius ullae BAHAMAS.2... | ecosystem: Host-associated > Annelida >...
TCCAGGCCAGAGCGCGAGACCTCGGGGTGGATGAACTCGCGGGTCACCGCCAGCAAGTCATCCAGGGGCAGCAGGAGGGTCTCACGCAACGCTGCCACCACCGCTTCCTGGGCCGTGGCGTGGAGCCGATGGGGGCGGTGCGAGGCATCTTCCACCCCCTCGCGTTGGCGCCATTTCGCAACCGTGTGACGGTTGAGGTGGTAAGCCTCGGCCAGTTCCCGGTCGCTCACCGACTCGGGCTGAGACTGTAATGCCAGGCGGATAGCCGGTGGGGTACGGGCGTTCTTGTGCAACTGGATGTTCATGGTGGGTGATTGCTATACTCAAAGCGTGATGATGTCGGACTTGTCAATCGCCGTCGCCCCGCAGCTCGGCTGCCTTACCGCTCCCCTCTATTCCCTCCTCGGCCAGCAGGCGTAAGACCTCTCTCGCTTGCAATAGAGGATTGCTCCTCTTCAGTATGTAATTATACGGGACCTGACACCGTTGCGATACCTGTTGGTAGTACCTAGTTTCGACCGATGTTGCAGGTTCACAATATCTGCGGGCTCACACGCTTGGCTTACCCACTCCGGTATGGGGACTAGCAATAGCGACCGAAACTAGGTAGTAGGCAGGAAGTTCAAATCGGAATGAACCCGGCGATGTTACCGCCGCGGCCACGTATCGAGGAGGTCAGGAACATGCCACTCACTATCCATTCCAAACGACCCGTCGGTTGGGGTGAGGCCGTCAGCATCCACTATTTGGAATGCGGCACCAGGGGGTGCACCGACCACTTGGCCGGGGTGCCCATGACGGCGGAGGGGAACGACTGGTTTGCATTCACCTAGCAGGACGCAGACGCCGCCGACCTGGTTTTCAACGACGGCACCGGCCGCCAGACCGGCAACCTGCGCCGGGAGCGGGACGGCTGGTTCTTCACCGGCAACACCTGGTACGACGAAAACCCGGAGCGGCCCCAGATCCCGGTAGTGCGGGCAATCCCCCGCGGCGGACTCTACAACCGGGCCCAACACAGGTCATCCTCGAAGGCTCGAACGACGACGACAGCTTCTTCTACACCCTGAATGGTACGGAACCCACGACCGCATCCCCGCGCTATGCTGGACCCATCGCCGTCGAGCGGACGGCGACGCTCTCGGTAGTCGGCGTCAACAGTGCGGGTGAGCAGGGTCAGATACGCACCTTCACCTACACCATCGACCCGAACGCCGACCTGGAGCGCCCGGTAATCACCTTGGTCACGACGGTGGGACCTATGCGGACCCCATCGACACGGTGTTTACCGTGCGCGACAACCGACCCGCGCCCATTACCGCCTACTTCACTCTTGACGGCAGCGAACCCGGCGTATCCGCACCCGTCTATGTGGAAGGAAACGCGGACGGATTGGCGGGCCCGGCGATACCCATCACCGCTACCACCAGCGTGCGGTTCCTGGTGGTGGACGGTGCCGGCAACCCCGGACCCGGCGCAGCTTCTACTTCAACATCGGTCCCAGGGTGGCCCCCGGCAATTTCCGCGAGGAGACCATCTACTTCCTCCTCACCACCCGCTTCTACGACGGCGACCCGAGCAACAACTACTTCTGCCGTGACCGCATCCGCCTCGACCCCGATACCGGCAAGGCGGAAGGACCCCCACTGGCGAGGCGACTTCCGCAGCCTCATCCAACGCCTGGATTACCTCCGGGATCTCGGCTTCACCGCCATCTGGATCACGCCGCCGGTGGAGAACCGCTCCGGGCTGGACTACCACGGCTACCACGCCTATGACTGGACCCGCATCGACCCGCGACTGGAATCCCCCGATGCCACCTATCAGGACCTCATCAACGAGGCCCACGCCCGTGGACCAAGATCATCCAGGACGGGGTGATCAACCACTCCTCCCAGTACGGCATCCGCGGCCAGGTCTGGATCGACCACCTGCCGATCAAATACTACGTGCCCCAAGGTTCCCAGCAAGGGCGCATCGACAACGGGCCCTACCAGGGCAATCTCGGCGACTACACGCACCCCGCCCGGGCGGACAACGACACCCTGGAGACCACCGGCCGCGCCTACTTCGGTGATCACCTGACCGTGACTCAGGGCCATCCCCTGTACCGACATATCCGGTGCCTGAACCAGATCCGCCGGGCCATCCCCGCCCTGCAGAAGGCCCCCATGAGCCATGTGGGCGAGTGGGGCAGCGGCATGACTTCATGCGCGACCACAACAACGGCGAGAGCTATTGCGTGGTCGGACTCGCCGTCGGCTCGGATCAGAACATCAGCGTCGGCAACGTCCGCAACGGTACCTACCGGGACGCCGTTACCGGCAACGGGCTCCGGATCGGCGGCGGCATCATCTCCTTCTACGTGCGCGCCAACTCCGCCGGTATCTATGTCCTCGATGGATCGGGGCGGGTCGGCGAAGAAGGCCCCTACTTACGTTAGGGTTTTGAAAAAAACAACGAATCACGCGAATCCTCGCAGATCGGTTCGCGTTGATTCGTGTGATTCGTTGTTTCCCCTAACACCTTGCGGCATCATGAAATGAAGGGATTTGAACCGTAAAAACGCACAGGGTAGCCCTGTGGGAACGAGCCTGCGTGGGGTGGGTAAGCGGCCCCCCGCGCGGTTGCGGTAGCCCCGATGAGTCGGGGCCGCGCAACCCGCCGGCCAGTCACCAGCTTCCAGCGGGTAGCAGTCGGCAACTGATAACTGACCACTGATAACTGAAACCGCCCCCTGACGATCGGCGGGATGCGGCCGTCCATGGCCTGTCCCGCCCTACGGGGGACTGCCCCCTGCTGCGTTTCGACGCCCACAGGCCCATTGATTGCCGCGGTTTCCGTGCCAGCGTCTCAACGCAACCACACCCATCGGACCGCCCGCGCGGCCTGCACGCTCGATCACATGTGCACGTAGGTCGGACAAGGCCCGTAGGATGCGGTGAGCGCGGTAGGTCTTGCAGGATGGCATCATGAGGAGACGCGAACCGCATCAATTGATAGGAGACAGGGTGCAGGAGACAGTTGTCAGGGGGCAGGGGGGTTCCTCTGACAACCCCCTGGACGCCAGGTTTTGTCGGTCAGGCGCTGCTCAACCTGGACAACAAGTCATCGAGAGCTTAATACCGAAGGCCTGTCCTATGGCCAACTCATAAAGCTCATCAAGGACTCCTGTGGTATTTTCTCCCTCAGGAATCCCCTCATTTTCCATTTGATAGCTGGTAGCAGAATCGATCAGCCTACCTTCGTTATTGTAAATCTCCACTTTGTAGAACAACTCTGCATCCAATTCGGCAATCCGAATAGAATAGTCGGGAAAATTGGTTTCAAAAACGCCGGGGTTCTCTGTCGGTGCCCAAGTCAAGCGACCTTGTTTAGTCTGGGTCAACAGGGCGCTGGATCTCTTGATGAGCTTGGCCGTGCTAGGGTGGGTCATAGGGGAACCTCGAAAAACACGGTTTCTGGAGGTCAAGTGGTCAACGAGCCATCGATGTATGGTTCGAGGTTCCGCTCCCTGCTGGATGACAAGGTTATCGTCTGCTGGAAACGTGTTTGTTGATTTTCGGTAAGTGCTGCCACATTTGCGCTGCGCACGGTAATCAGGGCCTTCCTCAGCGCGGAGTAGCGGTCGGGTAGGATCTCCCAGGCCGCTTTTCGTTGCAGTGCCTTGATTTCGTTCATGGCCGAGATCGCAGCGGACAGCTCCGCGACCGTGTCGATTCTCCGGATATCCTGCTGAACCTCGATGACCGCCTGTTTCGCCTTCTCGGCCGCGGATTTGGAACGCCACACGCCTACCAGCGTAAGACAAAAACCAATAACGGTCATGATCAACCCAATCGCGCTCGCCCAGTCTCCCCATCCCGACTTTAGAGCCACATCGAGCCTTGACCAGAGATCCACCTGAACTTTCCTTGGTTGCTCTTGGCGTCTCGGCGGTTACAGGTTTCTCCCCCCGCTCAACGTGGGTAATGGTCGTCCAGGTTTGCCGGGCACAGTACTTCCCGCATGATCCCGATCAAATCCAACAGCTGGGGGTTGCGGATGCGGTAGTAGATCCGGTTTGCTTCCTTGCGCGCGGTTACGATGTTTTTGTTACGCAGCTGTTCGAGGTGTTGGGAGATATTGCTCTGAGACGTCCCGGTGCGTTCCACGATTTCCCCTACCGAGAGTTCCCAGTTTCCGAGCGAGCACAGAATCTTCCAACGCAGGGGATGGGCCATTGCCTTGAGGGCGTTGGCGGTCAATACGGTATCCTCGTTCTCCGGCACTTTGGTCTCGACGAAATCGGTCATCGATCGCTCCTCAACTTGTCTCCTCCGGCATATTGCACCGCATCTGTAAGGATGCCGTCTCAACCGTCTCTTTCTGCTTCGATACGCACATAGCCTGTCATGTCCTTGGCGATGCAGATGATGTCGGTAATCCGCCCGCCGGGGTCTTTTACGGCGGTACGGGAAAAGAGAATCGGTACCCGGCGCCCGTCCTTGGCGATAAAGCGGGCCTCGATTTTGCTCAATGCGCCGGTGCGGATCAAGGCTTCGAGCCAGATCCCCATGAAGGCACCGGCCTGCTCGTCGCCTTCTTCCTCGAACACGTCTCCGATGGACATGCCAAGGAGGTCCCGCTCGCTGTAGTCGAGCATCCGGCAGGCGGTCGGATTGACCAGCTTGATTTCACCCCGGGGGGTGAGTACCAGCAGGGCCTCGCCCATGTAGGTGATGATGTTATCGAGATACTGATTCGCCTGGGCGAGCTCCGCGGTGCGCTCGGCGACCTTCTGTTCCAGCACCCGGTTGAGGTCACGTTCTTTCTCGATCAGCCGGAAGTAGGTGCTGATCTTGTTGATGAGCTGGTTGTCTTCGATCGGCTTGAGCAGGTAGTCCACCGCGCCCACAGCGTAACCCCGCTGCTGGAATTCCTCGGACTTGAAGGCGGCCGTGAGGAAGATGATGGGGATGTCGCGGGTACGCTTGCGCAACTTGAGCAGGGAGGCGGTCTGGAAGCCGTCCAGTTCCGGCATCTGTACGTCGAGGATGATCAGGTCGATGTCCGGCTGTTGGAGCGTGACATCGATGGCCTGGCGACCGGATATGGCCTCCAGGATCGTCGCCTCCATGTGCTGTTCGATCAGTCTCCGGAGGGTGAACAGGTTGTGGGCGTGATCGTCGATGATAAGGAGCTTAAATCCGGAATAGCGGTTCATGCCGTCTGCCGTTGTTTCTGCTCGGAGGAAGGCACAAGGTTTGCGCTCAGGTGCGCCGCGAGCTCGTCCCGATTCACGGGTTTGACGATGAAACCATCGGCACCGGCGGCACGGAAGAGCGCGCTCTTCGGCGCATCCACCGGGGTTCCCATGACCAGGATTTGGAGCCGCCGGTCGTGCTCATTCCCACGCATGGCCCTGATCGTATCACAGGTATTCTCCGTGGACATCAGGACGGCGAGAAGCACCAGGGCACATTCGCGTTCTTCCTCCAGGGTTTCCAGGGCCTCGTCCGCATCGGCCGCTGTCTGTACCCGTAGTCCTAAGGATTCGAGCAGGGTCGTTTCGGCCACTAGGCTATGCACTTCTCGTTCTACCACCAGGGCCCAGTGGCCGGCGAAGGACCAGTCGCCGGACGGCTCGCTCGGGGGCGGTTCCTGCACCGCGGTCTCCGACGCCGGGAGCGGTGGCTTGAGCGCGTGGATGGCCTGTTCGGAGTCCGAGTGGTCGGGGTCGAACTCCGCCGGCAGCGCTAGGTCGAAGCGCGCGCCTTGTCCCTCCTCGCTCCGGACGCTGATCTTGCCCCCCAGGAGTCCAGCCAGCTCACGACTGATGGACAGCCCCAGACCGGTCCCACCGTAGCGGCGCTGGGTGGAACCGTCGGCCTGTTGAAAGGCCTCGAAGATGACTTGTTGTTTGTCCGCCGGGATGCCGATGCCGGTGTCGGAGACGCCCAGCACGAGCGGGCAGGTCTCTCTCGCGACCCATTGCGCCTGGAGGACAACGCCGCCCTGGTCGGTAAACTTGGCGGCGTTGGCAAGGAAGTTTTTCAGGATCTGGCGCAACTTGTCCCGATCGCTGTAGATATGGTCCGGGACCCGGTCGTCGAGCTCGATCTCCAGGGTGAGTCCCTTGTCCTTGAACTGAGGCAGAACGAGCTGGATCAGTTCGTGGAGCAGGGAACGCAACTCGATCCACTCCAGGTTTACCTTGACCTGTCCGGCATCGATGCGGGAGATATCCAGGACGTTGTCGATCATGGTACGCAGGTCGCGACCGGCCGCATGGATGACCTCCGCCTGATGCCGTTGATCCGGGGTCAGGCCCGCATTCCGATCCGCGAGCATCTTGGACAACAGGAGGATCGAATTCAGGGGCGTGCGTAGTTCGTGGCTGATATTGGTGAGAAACTCGGATTTGTAGCGGTTGGACTGCTCCAGCTCCCGCGTATGCTCCTGCGCCGCGTGCAGATGCCTCACGTGGATCTCGGCCAGGGCGGTGAGCTGTTTACCCAGCTCCTTCACCTCCTGGGGGCCTCGCCAGTCGAAGCGGATGCGTTTGCCGTCGCGCACGACCTTGCCGAGTCCCTTGGTCAGCATTTGACCGAACTGCTCCGCCCTGGCCGCGATCCAACGGGCCATTATCATGACCAGGAGGGTCATCGGCAGGACGATGGTCAGCACGCGCCCGATCAGGGCATTGCGGAAGCTCTTGATGGGAGACGGGTCGACCGCGCGGCCGACCCACAGGGGGAGCGCCTCTTCGGTGAGGAACATGGGGACCCAGATCAGCTGCCGGCCCTGGTCACCTTCCCACAGCGCCAGCTTTCCGGCCGCGAAGATCTCGGCCAGGCCGGGAAAGTCGGCAAAGGCCTCCGGCTCCTCGCTGATGGGCTGTCCGGGGCGTAGATAGCTGCCGTTGCTGTTGACCCAGAGGGTATCGCGGTAGAACTGGGCCAGGCCGCCGACATCGATGCTCATGACCACCAACCCCATGGCCGTCCCCTCCGGTCCTCCGCCGATGGCGCTGACCAGAGACAGGGTCATGAGCCTGTGGGGATCTTGGGCCCCGGCGCGCGGATTGATCCGGATGCGGCTGATCATCACGCTGCCCGGCTGCATCCGCAGGCCTGCTTCGAGCAGCTGCTCGTGCGGCCGTTCCGGGAGCTTCGATGTCGGATGCCAGGCCAGCGTCCTTTCGTCTCGCTCCAGCCAGAATCGCTCCTGCATGTCCGCGCCGAGAAACAGGATCTCGATGATGTCCTGTTGGTCGCTGAGGATCTGATTTACCCAGCCCGTGTAACGGGCGCGGGCGAGGTCGATCTGATCGTCGTCGCCTCGATCGCCGAGGATCAGGCCCGGCTCCGGGAGTTTCGCAAGCAACCGGATCATCTCGTGACGGCTTGCCAGGTGTTGGTCGAGATCGCGGAAATCCGCACGCAGGTTCTGCAGATGGGCCTTTTGGTAGATAAACGCGGTGCGGTCCAACACCAGCGGTAGATTGAGGGAGACCGAGATCAGCAAGGGCCCCAGGCCGAATATCAGGAACAGGACGAGGATTTGAGTGCGAAGCTTCACGCCGGCCGCGCCCGTACCTACAGTCCCCGCACCAGCTCCAACATCCGGGCGGCATGGCCCTTGGGCTTGATGTCGTAGAGGGCATGGCGGATCTTGCCGTCCTTGTCCACGATGAAGGTGGAGCGAACGATGCCCATGCGTTTCTCGCCACGGGCATCCTTTTCCCTCCAGACGGCATAGGCCTCACAGACCTCTCCTTCGGTATCCGCGAGTAGGCGCACATCGATGCCGTGTTTGTCCCGAAAGGCGCCGTGACTATCGCAACTGTCTTTGCTGATGCCGAGGACCTGGGTCTCCAGCGCCGCAAACTCGGGTTGCAGGTCCGTGAACTCGAGGGCCTCGAGCGTACACCCCGGCGTATCGTCTCTGGGGTAGAAGTAAAGCACTAGGTGGCTGTTGCCTCTGAACTGTTCCAGATTGACGCGCTCCAGGTCGGCGTCCGGGAGCGAGAACTCGGGGGCTTGATCTCTGGGCTGCAGCATGTGAGGTTGCTCCGGTGGTGGTAGTGGTCACCGCCGAAATTTAGGATCGACCCGGCGGTACGTCAACCACATTTGCGTTACCGCACGCCGATTCCGGCTTGGCGTGTCCGGTCCTTGGCCAAGCGCGGAAGTGGTTTAGGGGCTGCGTCACGCTTTGCGGAGCGGAGGTCGGGCCCGCGTCGGGGGGCTTGCCGCCAGGGCCTCGTCCAGGAGGGAAAGGGTTGCTTCGAGACCCTGACGCACTTCCTCCAGGGTTTGCGCCAGGATGGGATCGACCTCTGCCAATCGGCCGAAGGGCCGTCCGTTCTCGCCATCGGCGGTCTCACCCAACCGGTCGTTCGGTACACCGATCGCTTGCAGGTCGGCGGACTTGAGCTGTTTGAGATGGATTCCGCGGGCCATGGTGCTACGAGCGGATTCGCAAGTCGTCGCGATACCTGAGGCTTGAAGGACCGACGGGCGGAGGTTGCCCGTCAATGCCACTAAGTTAGCTGCTGACCACTTGTCGTGGTCGGTCAGGATGCGGAAGAGAAAACGACGAATCGTGCAAATCGACGCGAGTCCGTTCGCGAGGATTCGCGTGATTCGTCGTTTCTCCTCTTTTTTGTCGACGGGTAACGCTTAACTTACATGGCATTGGGTTACCCGTCGGCAAGGCTTATGGGTGATGTCAAGCGCCGGTACGCTTGCGAATGGCCGCGACGACAGCTTCGCTGGACGTAGCGGCTACGTCCGTCAGCAGGCCCTCACGTCGGTAAAAATCCACCAGGGGGGCGGTCTTCTCGTTGTAGACGTCCAGGCGATTGGAGATTGCCTCTTCGGTCTCGTCATCGCGCTGCACTACCTTGCCTCCGCACTTGTCGCACACCCCTTCCACTTTGGGAGGTGCCGACTTGACGTTATAGATGGCGCCGCAGTCGACGCAGGTCCGGCGGGTCGTGAGGCGGTCCAGGATCACGTCCCGCGGTACGTCCAGATTTACGGCCGCGTCCAGCTCGATGCCGAGGTCTGCCAGCAGGACCTTGAGTTGCTCCGCCTGGGGGATGGTGCGCGGGAAACCGTCGAGCAGAAATCCGGCCCGGCAGTCGTCTTCTTTCAGGCGTTCCTTCATGATGCCCATGATGAGTTCGTCCGGAACCAGATCGCCTGCATCCATGAATTTCTTGGCCTGTTTGCCGAGTTCGGTGCCCTCTTTGACCGCGGCCCGCAGAATGTCGCCGGTGGAGATCTGCACCGAGCCGTCGACGGCGGTGAGCAGCTTGGCCACGGTACCCTTGCCCGCGCCGGGAGCGCCCAGAAGGATCAGCCTCATTGTCGTCTCCTCATTCAGAGTTTGTCGAGATGTCGATGACCTGTCGCGGCGCGGACAGGTTCTTGTCGGCGACCGTACAAGTAGCTAAGCATTCTCGCCCTTTCCGATGATCGGAATCAAGATTACACTGAATATTCCACGCCCGGAACCGATTTCGTAACGCCACCGATACCAGGAGGACCTGCCGCCGTGTCACCTAACGCATGCAAGCTCCTAGCTACCCTGACCACCGCCGGCATTATGGGTACGTCCCTCGCGTATAACCCGGTAAGCTACGCCTTCGATTTTGGCGACATGATGAATCCTGGTCGCTGGATGGGTGGCGGTCGTGACCGCAACGATGACTATTACGATTACAGCGGACCCTATGCAGGCCCTTGGGGTGGCCCCTATGGCGGAGGCCTGTGGGGTGGTTACGGCCCCGCTCCCTATGGCGGTGGTCCCTACAGTATACCCAGGTATCGGGGCACCGTGCCGCCGCCGGTCCCTACGGTTCCTAAGGTTCCTAAGGTTCCTGCGGCACCCACCGCCAAGGTCCCCGCGGCGCCGGTGGCAAGCAATAGCGAGATCGATGCGCTCAAGCGGCGCCTCGAGGCGCTCGAATCTCAACAGCAACAGCAACCGCGATCATCCGCATCCCCTCCCGACGACCGAAGGGCAGTGCCGCCGTCCGGTGATGGGAACTCCAAGCTGACCTTCCGGCCCATGGGCAACGAGTAGCGAGGTTCTATCCCCGTTGCCCGTGAATGGTTTGGTCAGTGAGATGGGTCGATGGTGCCCGAGCGCAAGGTGAAGAGCATTGCAATACACCGACGCGAGCCTGAGAACCCCGGAGGAAATGTTGAAAGTGGATGATTTGAACGAGGCGCAGCATAAGACTACCGGCGTCGAGCTTTCGGTGGTTATCCCCGTCTCCAACGAGGAGGCGGTGTTGCCAAAGCTATTTGACCGTCTCTATCCGGTACTCGATGGCCTCGGTACCGCCTATGAGGTCGTGTTTGTCGACGCCGGGAGCCGGGATCGCTCCGCGACCTTGCTGCGCCAGCAGTACAGGCTGCGCCCGGATGTTACCCGAGTGCTCCTGCTGCGCGGTAACGTGGGCCGGCATGGGGCTGTCATGGTAGGCGTCGAAGTCTCCGGCGGCGACCGGCTGGTGACCTTGGATGCGGACCCGCGCCATCCCCCCGAAGCAATACCCCGGCTCTTGGCCGAGCTGGACCGGGGGCACGATTATGTGGGCAGTTTTCGCCGTCGGTATCAGGACAGCAGATGGCGGGCCTCGGTGTCCAAGGCCGTGAATCGCTTGCGGGAGCGGGTGACCCGCATCCGGATGACGGATCCGAGCTGTCTGCCGTGTGCCTATGGGCGCGCGATTGCGGATGCGATCCGGACCGCCGACCAGGCCCTCACTCCGGGCCTGGCCTATGTCTATGCCGCCAATCCTACCGAGATCGAGGTCGAAGATACTCGACAGGCGACAGGTAGATCCAAATACCCCCTTCATGAGTCCATCCGTCCCAATTTGGAGCTGATAACCGGCTTCTCGCTGATTCCCTTGCAGCTCTTCTCCCTGGCGGGTATGGGGATTGCTTTGGTTTCCTTGGTCCTTGCCGTCGCGCTAGCCCTGCGGCGTTTCGTCATCGGACCCGAGGCCGAGGGCGTATTCACCCTGTTCAGCGTCCTATTCTTCCTGGCGGGCATGATCCTGTTCGGCATTGGTTTGGTGGGTGAGTATGTGAAACATCTCTGCGAGCAGTCCCGCGGCCGACCGAACTTCCCCGTGCGGGAGCATCTGCACCCAGGGTCGGGGCCGGAGAAGCCCGAGCGGTGATCCATCGGCCCTGACCCGGTGTGAAGGCCGGCCTTTGCCGGCGGGTTACGGTCAGGATTGGTCTATCCGGTGTCGGGATCATCTGCGACCGGAACCCGAGGTCCACTTCAGTACCTGATCGAGTCTCCGGGAGGACAGCACTCGGCGCAATCCGCCGAATAGGTAGGTGGGAACGGTGACATAGTAGCGGAGTTTGGGCCGTGGACTCTCCAGGGCATGGATCAGCTTATCGAGTACCGCCTGGGGGGGCAGGGTAAAGGGTTGGACCGGTCCTTCCTGGAGCAGGCGTCTTTCCACGGCGCGATATTGTTCCCGGTGGGGGCTATGCGCTCGATCGATGTGGGCGCGGAATTTTTCATAACTGTTGGCCCGGATCCGGCTCTCGATGGGACCGGGTTCGATCAGGGAGACTTGGATGCCGCTGCCGGCGAGCTCCAGACGCAGGGTATCCGTCAGCCCCTCCAGGGCGAACTTGCCAGCCACGTAGGCACCCCGGTAGGCTAAGGCCGCCAACCCCAGGATGGAACTGTTCTGGACGATACGGCCGTGGCCCTGGTTGCGCATGACGGGTATGACACGACAGGTCAGCTCATGCCAGCCGAGCAGATTGGTCTCCAGCTGGGCGCGCAACACCGCGCGCGACAGATCTTCCACGGCCCCCACTTGCGTGTAGGCACCGTTGTTGAACAGAGCGTAGAGCCGGCCTTGGGTGCGGGCCAGGACTTGGTCGACCGCGTCCTGGATACCGGCCGAATCGTCCAGGTCCAGACGTAGCGCCTCCAGACCTTCGCCGGACAGTCGTTCCACGTCCTCCGGTTTCCGGGCCGATGCGAAGACGCGGTAGCCGCGTTCCCGCAACCCATGGGCACAGGTGTAACCGATGCCGCTGGAGCAGCCGGTGATCAGGATCGTGCGCGTTTCCTCGGGTTGCATTCAGTCTCTCCCAGGCTGAGAGGGTGTCGCAAAAGCCCTCTCCCGCCGGGAAGGGCAAAGATCGATGCCTTCTACGACACCCTCGGGCCGATGAAGGGGTTGTTTCGGAGACGGGAATTCTACCTGTGATCGGTTGAAATCACCCGCCGCGAGCCCCATTGGTCTCAGGTTTTCTCAACTGGCGATTGGCGAGGTAGCGAGATGCCTTTCTACGAATATCGATGCGAGCGGTGCAGCCACGAAATTGTCCTGATGTTCAGAGAACGCCACCAATCCCCTGCTCGATCGGTGACATCCGCGGTCGTAACGGCTATCGCGTGGGGAAGCCCTTGCGTGTCCACGGCAAGATGTCTTTGATTCCAGATACCTGCTTGCCCGCGTCATAACCCTTCTGTTCCGCGGTATCTGTATTCTTCACGCTTTTGGCATCAACGATCACGAAGATTGTCTTCTCGTTCCGACCACGGTTGATACGGACCTCGCCAACCACATTTTTTCTACGCCTGCTCAAACAGGCTGAACTCATCATCAGAGGGTTTTTGACTCCAGTGACGAAAGTATTTAGGCTCTTTATGGATTCCAGACTGGTAAGATATTTTGCGCAAATTCGCCTTCTCAGCAAGCCAGAGGGGCGTCGTATAACTTACCTGTTGTTGTTGAGAAAAGACTGCCTGTTCTGTCATCGGTCAGAGTGCTACGGACCGCCGTCCCCTTCGATCAGTCTGGAATCCATAAAGAGCCATCACTTTGACTTAAAGATCGTAAACAGGTTCTTAGGAGAACCCATGCTCGGCGAGGAATGCCGCCGTGATGCCCTGGGCATTGGGATCCGCAGCCTTGTCACCGAGTATCAGGCGTTCGAGATAGCGGGCGAGGAGATCCACTTCGAGGTTGACCCGGGTCCCCGGACCATATTCGCTCATGATGGTCTCCTGTAGGGTGTGGGGGATGATATTGAGGTCGAACACCGGGCCCTTTACGCTATTGACGGTCAGGCTGACACCGTCTAGGCCGATGGACCCCTTGTGTGCGATGTAGCGCGCGAGCGCTGGCGGTGCCTCGATTCCGAACCGGATCGAGCGTGCGTCCTCGTGACGCTCCAGCACTTTGCCGACGCCGTCCACGTGGCCACTCATCAGATGACCGCCGAGGGGTGTCGCCAAGGTCAGGGCCTGCTCCAGATTCACGCGACTTCCGGTCCGCAGATCCCCGAGGGTGGTCAGGGCCAGGGTCTCGCGGGACACGTCCGCCGCGAAGCCGGGACCTTCGATGAGCACCGCCGTCAGGCAGACCCCATTGACCGCGATGCTGTCGCCAGGAGCAAAGCCCGTCATGTCGAGCTTGCCCGTACCCAGGGTCAAGCGAACATCGCCCCCGCGCGGCTCCAGGGTATGGATCTCGCCGATGGCTCGGATAATTCCCGTGAACATGGTCTTACCTCGAATCGAGTGTTCGGCCCGCATCGCTCACCGGTGGTGATTATCAGCAACCCATTTTCTCATGAATTCAGTCTGCTTTAAAAATTGGCTCTTTATGGATTCCAGACTGGTTAGGATATTTTGCGCAAATTTGACTTCTCATAAAGCTAGATGGGAGTCGTATAACATGCTGTTATTGTTGAGAAAAGACTACCTGTTCTGTCATCGGTCAGAGTGCTACGGACCGCCGTCCCCTTCGATCAGTCTGGAATCCATAAAGAGCCTAAAAATTTACTACTACCGACATTTCCATCAAATCAGTCTCCCGCGGTGGAGAGAGCGCGGGCAGGCCGGGGTTGTTTTTTCCTGTTGAAACAGGGACCCGTGGATCCGTTCTCTACCCTCCGCCTCTCTTAACTTGAATATTCTTGCCGTCGATACCTCCGGTGAGGCCTGCTCCGTCACCCTCCTGATCGGCACTGAGCTCAGGCAACGCCTGGTGCGAGAGCCGCGCCGGCACGGGGAGCTGGTGTTGACCATGATGGATGGGCTCCTCGCCGAGGCCGGTATCGGCCTGACCCGACTCGATGCCTTGGCGTTCGGTCGGGGTCCGGGTTCCTTCACGGGCATGCGGATTGCCACGTCGGTGGTGCAGGGTGCGGCCTATGGCGCGGATCTCCCGGTGGTGCCGGTATCGACCCTGGCCGCCTTGGCGCAGGGGTATTTTCGATCCGGTGGTGCGTCCCGGGTCTTGGCGGCGTTCGATGCCCGCATGGGTGAGCTCTACTGGGGGCCTTACCGGCTTGGCGACGGGGACCTCATGCAGGCGGCGGGGGCGGAGGAGGTCGCCTCTCCAGAGGCGGTCGCGCTCCCGGCGGACGGCGGCTGGAGCGGGGTCGGCAGTGGTTGGACCACCTACGGCGATGTGCTGTGCGGGCGTCTGGGACCGCGGCTCCTGGCGGTGGCACCGGATACCCAGTGCGAGTCGCGGGATGTTGCTGTGCTGGCCGCCGCCGAGTTCGCGCGGGGCCATTGGGTGACCGCGGAGCAGGCCCGGCCCGCCTATCTGCGCGAGCGGGTGACCGCCGGCTAGAAAGTTATCCAGACCCAGAGTAAGACTATACCGACGGACTCATATAAAGGTATAAACCCTCTCGACCTCAGCTTTAACAAATCTTCCGTCACTATCGACGTAGATATCAATGACTACATTGCTTAAATCCGGATCGTAGGTATCGGCATTGGCATCAAATCCCGCTTGGAATCTGCTTCGATGATAGTCGAAATCATACAGCAGCCCTCGCTCACTGAGAAATCGCTCGATCTTTTCGTAACTGTCACCGACTGTCAGGGATTGCTCGAGGTCACGTCGTAGTTCGACAAGTTTCACGTCATTTCCTCCGCCTATACAAGAAACCGCTATCGGCAGGGTCGTGGGCCCATCGATGCTCGCCACCCCATCGCCACCTTCGACATAGACCAACTTGCCGATGGTGTTGCCATTGTTCATGGTGAAGCGATCACCATGGCGGATGACGGGTTGGCCGTTGACCCGCACCGTGCTCGACCCTTGGATCGGCTCGCACTTGCCACCGACGGTGCCGGATTTGACGCCGCTGGCGCTGCCTGCTTGATCGCCCCTGATATCCGGCGTTTGGCTACCCATGGTGAAGGCCAGCTTGCCGCCGAAGTTGACGTTCGGCGAGGCGTTCAGGGCGTCGCTGAGGTCTATGGTGACCGGATAGGGCACCGGTACTGTCGTACCGCCGATCGGTGTCATGCAGACATCGGAGGTTTGGCTGATGACGAGGGGGCGGCCGCTTTTGCGGGCGGCTTCTTTATCGGCCATTGGGTATACCCTGAGGTCGGTCGGTCTTGATGAGCAGCGCTTCGATTGTGGTGGGCGTCCTTGAAGTCACCGGGCAGAAGGGGGTGTTTCTTGTCCCGGCACGCTAGTCCAAAACTATGCACTTTAGGGCACCTTGAAAAATTCAAGGTGTCTTTGCAGAACAAGGAAGCCCCGTTATGTCCGTGTGCGTAACTCAATGATAATCAAGGCATTCGAGAAGCGCGATTTATGAGCATCACCATGAAAAGTATTGAGCATGGGATTTTTCAAGGTCCCCTTTAGTGCAAGGCTTTAGCTGCTACACAGGTATGCTACAATTAGCTAATGAGTGATCAAAGACGCGGTAGTCATACGGTTAGCATTTTGCTGGTCCATATTGTATGGGTCACTAAATATCGTT
>Ga0209049_1000123_pt1 | contig 15779 bp, 10 predicted proteins | sample WorMetulBAHAMAS2_FD_187398 | JGI IMG/M metagenome (GOLD analysis project Ga0209049, IMG submission 187398) | Marine gutless worms symbiont microbial communities from Max Planck institute for Marine Microbiology, Germany - Olavius ullae BAHAMAS.2... | ecosystem: Host-associated > Annelida >...
CGACTCCGCTTCACTGAATAAGTAAAGAAACGATAAGAGTAGTGGTATTTCACCGGCGCTTGCGCTCCCACTTATGCTACACCTCTCATGTCTCTTCACAGAGTCGGACTAGAGTCAAGCTCAACAGCTTCATCAAAACTGCCGGAGAAGCTCATCAAGTCAGCGCCGAAATTGGCATTTACTGTGGGCTTGATGATTTTTATGCTTTAAAATCGGGCAAATTGTCCGCCACAACGTTGAGCACATAAAAATGATTAAATCTGCAAAGAATGGCATCATAATAGTTTATATTTAAATAGTTACGTCGTTTTCTGCCATGTCTTCTGTAATCTGCTGTAATCTTCTATTATCTGCCGCCCATTTTGGCATTCTTCCACGGAAAAATTGAGCTTCTAAAATTTTAACCACATTTTTTAAGAAAATTTTTCGGCATGTAGATTGCACATTTAGATAGCTTTCATTCGAGCCATTAAATGTTATCGTAGCTATTGAATAACTTGGTTTATTACATTTTCTGCCACGCTTCATAGCGTCTCTGCCGGAAAAAGCCCAGGCCTGTGGAGGAAATTCGTGGGCCTAAATTTTTTTGACATCAGTTATTGGGACATATTATATATCGGTGAATACGGAATTTTTCGGACATTCGTACCAGTTATGGCTTTTATTCGTATGGTCCACGTAATGTATATTATTGCATTTTCTGCCACTCAGGTTAGCGCCGATTTCGGCGTCTGCTAAGGAAGAAGCGAGCTTCTAAATTTTTGTATAGGTTTTTTGATAATTTTTTTTACCAGCCCCTAGTCCACTTCAGGGCCTGTATTTTGAGCTCCGTCGTGTCGCTGTGGCTGCAGTATGTATTATTTTATCACAATTTCCAGCACACAGGCTGTCGTTTCTGCTGGGAGAAGCCCATATATAACCGCCGATTTGGGCGGATAAGGAGATGAAAAGCGGGCTTCAATTTCGTGTATGCATAGCAGTGACAGGATTTTAATATAATGCGCTGGAGTACATAAAAGTGATTAAACCTGCAAAAAATGGCATGATAATAGTTTACATTTAAATAGTTACGTCGTTTTCTGCCACGTCTTCTGTAATCTTCTATTATCTGCCGCCCATTTTGGCATTCGTCCACAGAAAAATTGAGCTTCTAAAATTTCAACCACACTTTTTAACAAATTTTTTTGGCATGTAGATTGCACATTTAAATAGCTTTCATTCCAGCCATTAAATGTTATCGTAGCTATTGAATAACTTGGTTTATTGCATTTTCTGCCACGCTTCATAGCGTCTCTGCCGGAAAAAGCCCAGGCCTGTGGAGTAAATTCGTGGGCCTAAATTTTTTTGACATCAGTAATTGGGACATATTATATATCAGTGAATACGGAATTTTTCAGGCATTCGTTCCAGTTATGGCTTTTATTCGTATGTTCCACGTAATGTATATTATTACATTTTCTGCCACTCAGGTTGGCGCCGATTTCGGCGTCTGCTAAGCAAGAAGCGAGCTTTAAATTTTTGTATAGGTTGTTTGCTAATTTTTTTTACCATCCCCTAGGCCACTTCAGGGCCTGTACTTTGAGCTCTGTTGTGTCGCTGTAGTTGCAGTATGTATTATTTTATCACAATTTCCGGTACAGAGGCTGTCGTTTCTGCTGGGAGAAGCCTATACATAACCGCCGATTTTGGCGGATAAGGAGATGAAAAGCGGCTTCAATTTCGTGTATGCATAGCAGTTATAGGATTTTAATATAATTCGCTGGAGCCTAGTCTGGGCTTTCGCATGAGCCATTCGACTTCGTTTTACACAACGCATACTCATTGTTCTATTAGTCATTAAAATTCTTCTTTAAATCTGCCGCCGAAAGTGGCAGCAAACTAGAAGGAATATGGAGTTAAGCTTAAGTACAGAATAAAATTATGCTTTACTCATTGTTGTATTAATCAGTAAAATTCTTCTGTAAATCTACCGCCGAAAGTGGCAGCAAACTACAGGGAATATGGAGCTTAAGTACAGAATAAAATTATGCTTTACTTGATGTTCTATTAGTCATTAAAATTCTTCTTTAAATCTGCCGCCGAAAGTGGCAGCAAATGAGAAGGAATATGGAGCTTAGCTTAAGTACAGAATAAAATTATGCTTTACTCATTGTTCTGTTACTCATTAAAATTCTTCTGTAAATCTGCCGCTGAAAGTGGCAAGAAATTAGTAGGAATATGAAGCTTGTTGTTCGTCTGTCCATAGAAACAGTCACACACACACAGATACATTGCACTAACAGTTACACACACGACCCAGACACACTGCAATATATATCTGCATAAAGAAAAGAAGTAAAAGAATAATAATCTATTGTTGAAAGTTATTTAGAGTGAAAATAAAATTGTAAGAAATAAGAATTAATTGCGCACACACATTACGCACACATGGAAACAGTCCCAATAAGTACAGACTAAATTTATGCTTTATTCGTTGTTCTATTAATCAGTAAAATTCTTCTGTAAATCTGCCGCCGAAAGTGGCAGCAAATTAGAAGGAATATGGAGCTTAGCTTAAGTGCAGAATAAAATCATGCTTTACTCATTGTTCTATTAATCATTAAATTTCTTCTGTAAATCTGCCGCCGAAAGTGGCAGCAAACTAGAAGGAATATGGAGCTTAGCTTATAAGTACAGAATAAATTTGTGCTTTACTCATTGTTCTATCAATCAGTACAATTCTTCTGTAAATCTGCCGCTGAAAGTGGAAACAAATTAGAAGGAATATGGAGCTTGTTTTTCGTCTGTCCTATGTCAGTTATATCAAACGTTCCATAGGCTTTGTGCAAAACTATTGTTTTACTGATTTAATTTGTTCTTTGAATATGTCGCCGAAAGTGGCACCAAATTAAAACAAGACCCAGATTGCTTTGGTCATCTGCCTCAAGCCATAAGCGCTTTCGTTTGAGAACTACCGCAGATTCAGTTATCGTTAACGTTATTAGATGAGCACATTTTTCTCGAAATCTGCCGCCGAAAGTGGCAGCAAACTAGAAGGAATGTGGAGCTTGTTGTTTGTCTGTACTAAGTCAGTTATATAAAACGTTCCAGAAGCAGATAACATCATTTACGTAAATAGATGAGAACATCTCGCCATAGACTTTGTGTATAACTTAATTATCGGCTATTTATTCTTGTTTTACTTATTTACATCGTTGTTTGAATGTGCTGCCAAAAGCGACAGGAAATTAATAGGAAATGCAGATTGCTTTCGTGTTCTGTCTTACGCCACTTAACAAACGCATAATCGCTTCCGTTTAAATAGCCTGTGTGGTGCTGTAAATTCTTTTGTCGTTTACGTTATTACATCAGAAGATTTTTCTCTCAATCTGCCGCCGAAACAGGCAGTAAATTCAAAGGAACTGGAGCTTGTTCTGTTTATCTGTCTTAAGCCACTTGTACCACAGGCTTTGTGCAAAACTATTGCATTACTTATTTAATTCGTTCTTTCAATCTGTCGCCGAAAGTGGCAGCGAATTAAAACAAGAGCCAGATTGCTTTGGTCATCTGTCTCAAGCCATAATCGCTTTCGTTTGAGAAAACATATGCACAGCAGGAGACTTAGTTATCGTTAACGTTATTAGATGAGCATAATTTCTCTGAATCTGCTGCCCAAAGTGGCAGCAAACTAGAAGGAATGTGGAGCTTGTTTTGTTCGTCAGTCTTCAGTCACTTTCGTCAAACGCACAATCGCTTGCGTTTTATGCACTGCCGTAGATTAAGTTATCGTTTAACTTGTTAGCTACAAACACTCTGCCGCACATTGAGGGTGCAGAATTATATTATGGGTTACTCATTGTTCCTTTAGTCCTTAAAATGCTCCTGTATATCTGTCGCCGAAAGTGGCAGCAAATTAAAAGTAAAAGTGGCTTGTTCGGTTCATCTGTCTTAAGTCACTTATAACAAACTGTTGAGAAGTAGATAAAATCATTTACTTTAATAGATGACAACACTTCGCCCTGAACTCCGTTATTTATTCTTCTTTCACATATTGAAATTGTTCTTTGAACCTGAGGCGGAAAGTGGCAGCAAATTAAAAGGAAAAGCAACTGGTTTTGTACGTCCCTTCATCATACAGATAAATGTCACGCCATAGGCAATACTCTAACTTAAATAAATGCAAAACTTAGATAAATGTCCACGCAAAGCACTAAAATAAATGCAAAACTTATTTAAATCCATCATCATTCATCATACAGAATACACTATCCTAATTAAATGTCAACAGAAAATGCTACACAAATGTCCAAAATACGCTGTCGACACGACATAATATTATACAGTAACTAAAGTGACAATAGGTTTCAGTATTCCACATAAATGATCCAGAAAGTTACAGTAACCGCACGCCAAAGGCAATACTCTAACTTAAATAAATGCTAAACTTAGATAAATGTCCATGCAAAGCACTAAAATAAATGCAAAACTTATTTAAATCCATCATCATTCATCATACAGAATACACTACCCTAAATAAATGTCAACAGAAAATTCTACACAAATGTCCACAATACGCTGTCGACACGACATAATATTATACAGTAACTAAAGTGACAATAGGTTTCAGTATTATACATAAATGATCCAGAAAGTTACAGTAACCACACGCCAAAGGCAATACTCTAACTTAAATAAATGCTAAACTTAGATAAATGTCCATGCAAAGCACTAAAATAAATGCAAAACTTATTTAAATCAATCACCATTCATCATACAGAATACACTACCCTAAATAAATGTCAACAGAAAATTCTGCACACGCATAATATTATACGACACGACATAATATTATACAGTAACTAAAGTGACAATAGGTTTCAGTATTCCACATAAATGATCCAGAAAGTTACAGTAACCACACGCCAAAGGCAATACGCTAACTTAAATAAATGCTAAACTTAGATAAATGTCCATGCAAAGCGCTAAAATAAATGCAAAACTTATTTAAATCCATAGAAAGTGCAGTTTCAGTCATTTCTTGAAACTATCTAGAATTTTCTGTTGCCTTTGGCGTGTGTTTACTGCAACTTTCTGGATCATTCTGTTTGCTGCCTCTTTGTTGCGGCGCATGAGAATATATTGAACGTTCTCCGGGTGGATGTTCGGGTGCCACTGCTCTAAGATGGAGCGGGAAACAACTGTTGATTGCGGAAAGTGCTCTCTCACGGCGGCGAACAGTTGTTCCCGCTCTTCCTTCGTGAGCTTCCGCTTTTCAGCAAGGGATGATACAGTCGACTGGATGTCGTCGGCGCAGTCGCTGGCGCTAGTGCTGGCGCTAGTGCTGGCGCTAGCGCTGCCGCTAGCACTGTCTGAGCCAGCGGCTGACTCGTCATCGCCGCCTGCGCTGTCAGAACCGCCGGTTATGTCTCTATCCGAGCCAGCTGCTTGCTGCTCATCGTGATTGGTTTCCGTGGCCCGTCGCTTCGTGTTCGCAGGGTTGTCGTCGTTTTCTGGCAGTCGCCTTTTTCTTGAGTCGGACGACGACTGGCACACAGGACAGGATTTCAGAAATGGGAGACGAGATTCCTTATCATTGTAATCAAAGAGAATCTCGTCTCCCACCTCGATTCGCTTTGTGGCGACGAACAGCAAGGTCGGTTCCTGCAGCTCAACGACGACGACCTTCAGCTGCACAAAAAGCGATACTAATAAATTCATTGCAAGCATCAACAAATTAACACATAAATCCACTCAGCATACACACATACACGCGTAGAGGAATTATAATCGGTGCACTTAAAATGCAATTTATTTGCATTTTCTTCCATATCTGCTGAATATCAGCAGAAAATTTGAATTTCTAATTTCCCAAGGTAGTGTAGCAACATACCTAAGGTGAGGTGGGTAATGTTGTATTCGTTTTGTAGCGAATTTTATACGCTTTCCAGTAGCTCAAAAATTTTGAAAATCGGTTAAGATTTGACGAAGTTACAGAGAGTTTACAGGTGGGACGTTTTTTGAGACACAGTGTACATATATATCAGTTAGAGCTCACGCGATTTAAAATACAAAGTAAAAACCAATCACAATGATAACAGTAATTATTATTATTAATTGCTAATTAATTGTACTATTATTATCCCGACGGCACAAGGCCCGTGGCTTTGATTAGAGAAGCTAACAAATGTAAATAGCTGCAACAGCGTTTCATTTGGCGATCACGGTGTTCTGAAAGGAGACTGCATTATTATAATTTTCATTAGTACCTTATTATTGATAAAATGTAATTCTAATGTGATTTGTGGCATTTCAGTAATGAACGGGGGTACTGCGATCACTTACATTGAAGTGGCATTTGGAATGGTTGATGAGTCGACCATAACCTGGTGCCTCCTCGGTGGCGTCGACCCACATGCTGGAGCCTTTAAATTTAAATTCAAACATGTACCCCATCGTCTCCTCCGGCGTCTGCAAGTACTTCGCTTTGCCAGCTTTGTATGGCATCAGTTTGCCATTAAAATCGCAGACGACTTCCGATGGCATGAATGTTCTGCATGCCTTGATGCCACGTCCACGACCTGGCAGATCGTGAACAATCTCCAGGCCGTCCCACTCCTGAGAATGGACCAGTGCATCAAGTTTGTCGACCTGTAAAAACAGATCGTGTAACAGACATGGCGGTTACATCATTCATACACCATAGCCGAAAGTTATATGGTGCACGGTAACTTCATAGCTCTACCTCTTATAGAACTTCCAGTTACTGCTTGCCAAATTTTTACATTGCGCAAGTACGGGTTTTTCGTTTTCTGTCACTGTGCCCTTGAGATTTATCGGGTGACCTTCATACACAAACCTGATCTTAACCCCCAAGATATAATCGCAAGCTGGATCGAATGTTATTGTGTTACAGTCATACTTACTTATAGACAGACCGACACACATACTGCCAGCAGAAATATTACCACGATTACAACGCCGCTTCTCTGGTCGTAATACTTAAGTAAGTAGATATGCACGTATGCAAGAATTACGTTGATTAGCGCACTGCATCAACGGATGTATACCAAAAACAGTACTAATTAATATCAGTTACTCTATTCTGTTATTGAGTTGCTATTAAATGCTTCTAACATTGCTACTTATTCACTTCATTTCAGATAAGGTCTGATGTCCAAAACAAGGATACTACAGTATTAAATTACAGCGTATTACTACAGCATAATGAAACAATTAAGCAAGAATAATAATAACTAATAACTTCATTCTGGTTTCAGCTGTCTGCTCGTATATTAGCTATGTGCTGTAAGATGCGTCTCATCGACTTACTTATTATAGTTTATTTCAGAGCTCCCTGAATATTGGTGACACTTATAAACTCGGATCCATGAACATTAAACACTAAAAGTCATCATTTTTGGTTACATATGCACAGACTACGTACCTGGTCAATTGTGAGGAACGTCGGTAGTTGATTTCTCTTCATCGGTGACTGGAACTTAACGACTGCTCGCTTAGCAATTTCTGCGGCAGCGCACCATCCTGTACAAGTATATTGAACACAATGTAAACAAATCTCGAAGCACTATGGCTCCAGTCATACACTGTGTGACTTCTGTGTAAGCGTTGTTGTGTTTGATCGCATATAGCCACTATAAAAACTCTGCACAAGTTCTTAGACCTCCTACTACAGTGGGTCGTCAGTCAGCTTACTCAGTGTAGGCAACGGGATGAAGGTAGCCCAAGACAGCACGTGTTCAGATCTCTGTCTTTTTTATGTTTAGAACGTTGAGAGTGACTATAATAACGCTAAATTAACAAAGGCACCAATGATGATAAACAACTCTACTGAAGATAATTCCTGTACCTGTACATTGAGATGCAACGACAGGATAAAATGGTGCAACTTACCGTACTCCTGCACAATCTTTTCTTGCACGTCTTCCCATGCCGTCGGTCGCTTCCGAAGAGAAGACGCGATGTGATCAGAGCGAAGTTTTATTTGCTCTTCACGCCATCTAAACGCGTTACACATTTCTGGAGAGTTTAATATAAAATAATAGAGACCCATAAACAACACTGCCGGTTATGTTCACATTAGCACACAGCGTTTAGGTTAGTCATGCTGTATGCTGTGCAATAAGTAGCTGAATTGTAATTGAAACTGAAAGTGAAATTATTCAAAGAAACATACATGTGATTAGATGATTACGACGATAACGACGATGATGAGGATGGTGATGATGATGATCATGAGGATGATGATTATGACGGTCATATTATTCTCTTCTACATGCTTCAAGCTATGCACTGCTGCGTAAATGACAAAATAGTTACAATATTCGCCGCAGTGACACAAACGAATGTCTTTAGGCTGATTTTCTTATTGAACATACTACCTAACTGATCTCAAATCTGTAATTTAAGAGACTTGATATGTAATTGAAATAAGACATAGCTCAAATCAGTTCAATGAGTGTCTACATCATTTATCAGTATGACCGTACCTTGATTGCACCACCTTAGGTGCCGTAATTTTCCAGGCGCCATCCGCCGCATTGAACGCAATATAAAGCTCAATTGTAATTGAAACTGAATGTGAAATTATTCAAAGAAACATACATGTGATGAAATGATCATGACGATGACGACGATGATAAGGATGGTGATGATGATAATGATCATGAGGATGATGATTATGACGGTCATGTTATTCTCTTCTACATGCTTGAAGCTATGCACTGCTGAGTAAATAACAAAATGGTTACAATATTCGCCACAGTTTCACAAACGAATGTCTTTAGGCTGATTTTCTTATTGAACGTAGTACCTAACTGATCTCACATCTATAATTTAAGAGACTTGATATGTAATTGAAATAAGACACCGCTCAAATCAGTTCAATGACTGTCTACATCATTTATCAATATGACCGTACCTTGATTGCACCACCTTAGGTGCCGTAATTTTCCATGCGTCATCCGCCGCATTGAACTCCGCGGAGATAATTGCCCGGACTTCATCCATCGACGGCGTGGTGGCTGATATGCTCAGCGGCCGCTCGTCTAGGAGACGCCGAAACAGACTTGAACTCAACTGTCGGGCGGTCATGTTTGGCAGATCATCTGCCTCACCGACAGTTGAGTTCGAGGCCGTTTCGACGTCTGGCTCTTTCGTTCCTTTATCACAAAACATAATTCATACCGTCAATGATTTAATATCTGTGCATTCTCTGGTGATACTTTGGGATTGGTATGGACAGCGTTATTTATGTTATGAGACAGTACAAAATAAAACACAATAAGTAGCAACAATCAAATCATTAAAAATCTAAAAACGACAGAGTCAACACACAACAAATGGCATTAAGACCACAACAAATAACATATCCCTGCACCCAAATACAGTTAAAAACTCTATGTGATTAGATACCATGTCTATATAAGCCACTAAATATTTAGGTTAATAGCATTACCACTTGACAGAAAGTCAGAAATAGAATGGTAGTGTCATTGCTAACAACGTTGGCTACAGCCTAGCTCTTGATACAACATTCTAGTCAAGAAGTTTTCGTCATTGAGGGCTGATGCATGGTAACAAAGTTGTGTCCGTTTAAAATAGATGAGCATCATCTCCGTACGCATCATCAGTCGTATAATTAAGATACATAATTTACATTTACATTTTATGTTTATATAACAGTGTGTAGTAGAATAACAACATTTTATGAGTTTACCTCCGATCAAATCCACCACTGCTGCACGATTTCTTGCGCTTTGTTCGACGGCAGAAAAATCATAATGTTTGTCGGACGTTGACTCGCTGTGCCTCAGGTATTTGCTAATACCTGCACAGCAATTAACGAGCGTCAGAAGCTTTTATTAACTTAATCGATACGTGCAGAAATTAACGGTTAATTACTCCATTAACTATCAAATGATCTATTAACAATTCAATTACATTTTACTCTCAATGACAAAACCTCATTCTCTTTATTTCCTGCAAGTCGCTAGCAGTCAACAACAACTTGTATCAATACACATAGCCCAAGTAACATAACAATCCTATAGCTATAAAAGCTAAACGTGTGTTGTTTATTTAATATGACAAATTAAATATCTAACAAAATTGCACTTGCTGCTAACTTCAGATTGTATCGAAGGCATAAATTACCGGCACTCGACGAGGCGTCCAGGCCGGTTGCTCCCTTTAATGTCTCAACGACATGACGTGCATTGGAGCTGCACAGAGAGGGAAGCTTGAAATCCTTTTGGAGTGCGTCGACTTCTTTTGTTGGGTTGATAATCGGTTTTCCGGTACCGTATCTCACGAAGAATTTCCGCTCTTTGGTGTGCGGTCGAAATCTAGGCACACATGAGTATTTATCTTCATATCTATGTTAGAAGTTTTATTTATTGAACATCGTATATCCCATCGTGAAATGATACTGTATACAAGGAGAAATACCGCTATTTGCAAAATGACAAAATACGGCAATGTGATACTGATATTACAACCTCAACAATAAACTGCAGTAACAAAATGAGTGTTGCATAGCTCACTTACCAATTAAACTGGAGCACAGCCTAAAATATAGTCCGACCACAACTCAGCTAAATTTATCTGTGCAACTGTGAAACAAATGAAACACGTCACTGTTTACGTCGTAGCATACTTGCATGTATCTTCATTAGTCAACATTTATCAGTGAACGCAATTCAGGTGCAATAATTGAAATAACTAATGTACTAACCTCTTGGCGTACAAGTCGAACAGCTTGAAGTGCCCATGTTCCAAGGCTACTTGTGCTGGTCCCTGCGCACCAGTCTTGTGGTCCGAGACCAGGACGACACATCGGCCATCAGATGCCGTCCTGGCTCGGACAAATTCTTCAAGTGTCATGTTCGATACGACCGAGGGTCGCTGGAAATGGGAGAATATCAACACACTCATGAGGTACCTCATGAGTGTGTTATATTCCCCCAGATCCGTGCAGGATTTTCCGGCGCCCTGGTACGTATCGGCAATTCTGTTGATCTACACATTCACACAACCGTAAAAGATATTAATGCTGCCGTGTCAAAATAACACAGTGATGAACTTTTGTTTGCCAAATGTTTAAGAACATTGTACAAATTGAAAGAGGCGCGTAAATACTAAGCCTAATTCTAAGGTGGTTTATCACGGCAATCAGTCTGATAATGCGAATCATCCTTTATACATGAACATAGTAAGCAGATGTCATTACCCATATAACTTAACACGATTATAAAGTGACTGCTTATTTCATTATTGCTAGACTAAAAATTATGTACCGCTATGATGCCGTTAAATGCCTGGTTCTGACTATGTATGATTACATGATATGATAGTGATTATGATGTAATAATAATAATAATAATAAGACTAATAATAATAATTCTTCGTCTGCTATATGCTTTAACGTCTGGAGTAAGAAGTGATAAGATAATAACTACACAATCGCTCGCAAGTTAACATTTATTACATGCAGCTGCTAAACGTTTTTTAATTACTATCTCCGTCAAACATGACGCTCAATTAAATGGACTCGGTCTCATAGATTGTTACTGGAAACGCGTGTAGGTTAGTCGTGATCAGTAGTGTAGAGCTGAATTACAAAACTACTCAAAATGAAATAACTCGATCAATTTATTCAAATCAACTAACTATTTTTTTCGTACTGACTAAATCTCCTGCTGTTAGATGCCTAGTTCTGGCATTATGTGACTACATAGTGATGACGATCATGAGGACGGCGACGACGATGATGATAATGATAATAATATTATAATTAAAAATACACACAATAATATTTTCTCTGTATGCTTAAAGCTCATCTCCGCTAAGCACATGACAAAATAACATCATCAAAAGAGATTACAAGTTAAAAACTTATTATACGCAGCAGCTAAACTTTCTGTTTTACGTACCGCTTCCAGCAGCTTTCTATCCTCAGTCTGCCGCTTCACGTCCTCTATGGTGAAGGGCAGACCTTCTTGGATGTTTCTGGTCGTTTTCATATTGCGATCTTTGTTTATCTTTTTGTTAGTTCCTTCCTACAGAGCACACATCAGTCGCAATTTAATGCTCAAAGCTGTAAGCTGTAAATTTGTTGTGGGAAAACACGAGAAATATTTGATAGCAATCCGCAAAAGTTCCAAATTATTGCAAATAAATTCATGGAACAGCATCAAGTTCCAATGGTGTTTTCTTCGCAGTATTTAGTATTGTGTGTGTACGTTTCACTCAAACGAGGTGCATAGTACCTGAGCACTGAGTGTTTATAAACGCAACTCATGACGAATTCTCACGATTCACAAAATACGAAGTCGATATGCTAAAACATGGAAATTTTAATATATAAAAATATACCTTACTCATGATCTCAGTCTTGTCTACACCTGAAACTCAAACTCGAACTCGATACTGTCCGACGCTCTACTGTATGCCCATGGTGAAGTTCCATAAAGTAAATTTCAGTTTATCACTCTCCTTCCACTTCTAGCCCATATTTCCCACACTTCTCTTACCTGCATCACATAGTCTTTCGCCTCAGCTCATGTCGCCATTGGCAGGGTATGAGGACGATAATAATGAACCTGACAGACAAGGTTGATATGAGAATGGCGATCGTCTGTAATGAAGATGAAATTCAGACCTGGAATGTGGCAATGATATCCTTGGTATTCTCCAGAGTTGCGTTAAACTGCTGGTCGGTGACTGCCAGATTGTTGGCACGTTTAACGAACTTGATAAACTGGATGGCAGCGTTCAGTTCGTTTTTCAAGGCACTTGGTTTCAAGTTGATCTATAAACAAACGCATGCGAAGTACTGCGACATTGTGTGGATTTTTGATTTAATAATCTTTATTCACCTAGTGTTACACAGCAGAAGTAGAACCACAAAAACAGGTGCGTGATAAAGATTAAGGAAAATAGAAGAAAAACATGCACGTACACACCACTATCGGTCACCTGCAGGTACCTACATATTACATTGTTGTTACAGTAAATATAATAAAGAAAAATTTTCTTCAATGTAACATACCTGCTATTACTCAATGAAACGACATAAATATAACTAAAACGAAACGCTATGGATTATCGTTGTATAGCACTGTCTATAACGGATTACACTTTAATAATGTACTTAAACTTACATCAGGTCCACTCAGCTTTTGATAGTACTGTGTTAATCCCGCCGTATGACACAGCAGCTTTGCGTCTGCAACTGGTGCTTCGTCGGATGTGGCGGTGCTCAAGCTGCTGATATATTTCAACAGCTTTCCAACTTGGGCGACCTACATAACACAAAAGTGAAATACTACAACAACGAATAGCCGAGAGGACAAAATGCCACATCTAAAAAATAATACTGAAACACTACAGGGAGCCGCAGCAAGCACGAACAAGAAAAATAAAACAAAAATATCACCAGCAACGATACGTGAGTTCTTTCTGGAGCTTACAGCTTATTAATGCCTTCAGAAGTGGCAGCAAAATTAAAGAGATCAACACGTTAAGGTAATTTATTATCCGTATTTGAAAAATTGTTCGCTAAACCTATCGCCGAATGTGGTAGCAAATTCATGTGGACACAGCTTACAGAGAAAGCAGTCAGGATGGGCAAATCAAGCTCGTTTTTTCTTTTAATTTGCTGCCACCTTCGGCACCAAATTAAACGGAAAAACGAGCTTGATTTCCGAACCCTGAATCAGTATGCGATGTTTTGAGAATAGTTTATTTATCATTATGAAATTGATAACTGAATTACGTATCAATTTTATTAATTGCTGTTAATTATCTGACCAAATAAATAAGTTCCTTCTCGAGTTTATACCACATATTTATTACGAAATCGTACAAATTGTACAGCACAAATAACGAAACTACAATCTATAACTACAATCTATCAAACACTTTATCAGGAATAATAAGCGTGTATACTCGTCAGAAAAAAATGTGCAATTCTTCTGTTACTTTTACATAAATGTCCTGTTGTGTTGTTTATTATAAAACTTTACCTTGTTTGATATGTCCTTTTCTGCAGCTCCCGATGCGTGCATGAAATCCGCGAACTCTGTGAGAAGCGGATCACTCCTAGGGAAAGAGTCACTCAGTCCAGCACGTTTCCTTGCAGCTCTGACCACCTGCACGTTTCCTCTTCCTACGTACGCGGACCTGTTCATGCACGCATCTGGAGAGTTAGCCACTTCATCGTCATCGTCTTCCGCCTCGTCGTCTTCCGCCTCATCGTCTTCGTCATCTTGGTCATCTTCGTCTGCACCTTACCATCAACATTAACAAAATCCGTTAAAATTATGTACAATGTAATGCAACGGCCATTCGGCCACGATCAGATAGCTCATGGCACTGAAGTCCTGCTATAACCCGACGGAAAGGGGTATTTCTGTTAGATGATCACGCGCACATCTTTCTTTCTTTTTGAAATTACATATGACATCCACACACAGAGCTGATCTATGACGTAATGACAAGTTAAGCAGCTTCCGTCTATTTTGGAAACACTTACAGCAGGAATACAGGACTTCATCTCTTCACAATGCGGCACGCACAGCTACTTGCAATTCGAAAGTTACAACTTAACAGTCAAAAAACTTATTTCACAAAGGTGTTGATTTTTACGTTCAAAACGCTCTAAAACTTACCTACGAGCATCTTTAATTCCAAAAATTGACAACATAAGGTAGCAACAGCAACAATATACCTTTCGAAGTTTGGACGCTCCCACTGTCCGAAGATGTCGATGGAAAGATGAAATGGATATTAGGACCCGGCAACGGCGGCGCCGGCGATGAGCAACCTGACTCACTGTCGTCAACTGCCTCTGCAACGGGCTCTATTACCCATCCCTTCCGTTTGAGAAACTGAACAAAGGCGTCTCGCGGATACGACGCCGTGCCAGTAGTTCCAGCGATTTCGTCCAGTTCAGAGAAGATCGCCAAATCGCTGGTAAAGCTGGACTTCTCCAGCATCAATGCTCGCTGTTCTTTAACTTGCTGAACATTGCAAACACAGAACAGGGCTTACTTCTCGTAAATGTGGCAGTAAACTAACGTATGCTGACGAATGCGGCAACGCATAATGTGTACATAAAGCAAAGAAGCAAAACAATAAAAATGTTACTATAGAAATATATGTCTAATTATTTGAAGAGTAAAAAATTGTAAGAAATGAGAAATAATTGTACACTCACACTATGCACACATAGAAACAGTCACACACACACACACATACATTGCACTCAAAGTTACACACACGAACACTGCAATATATGTCTACATAAAGAAAAGAGGTAACAGAATAAAAATCTACTATTGAAATTATTTAGAGAGTAAATAAAATTGTAAAAAATCAGAATTAATTGTGCACACACATTACGCACACATAGAAACAGTCACACAGACAGATACATTGCATTCACAGTTACACACACGAACCAGACACACTGCAATATATGTCTACATAAAAAAGAGAAGATAAAGAATAAAAATCTACTAGTGAAAATTATTTAGAGAGTAAATGAAATTGTAAAAATCAGAATTAATTGTGGACACACATTACGCACACATAGACACAGTCGCACACATGGAAATGTGATATAAAAATTAAAGGCAGTGAAGGATTAAGCGGTGGCGACACAACATATAGGGCGAATAATTACTCACTAGGCATTCACTCGCGCATGTACACTAATTAACGCGACAGCAGATTTCAGCGAAATTCGAGCTTAATGCGCTTTTGTAGCCCGTCTGCTG
>Ga0209049_1000124_pt1 | contig 15762 bp, 19 predicted proteins | sample WorMetulBAHAMAS2_FD_187398 | JGI IMG/M metagenome (GOLD analysis project Ga0209049, IMG submission 187398) | Marine gutless worms symbiont microbial communities from Max Planck institute for Marine Microbiology, Germany - Olavius ullae BAHAMAS.2... | ecosystem: Host-associated > Annelida >...
GCCGGAGATGAGCCCCTACCCTGCGGCGGGCTCGTCTCCGGCGGAGGGATCATCATGAGGACATTACGTTCGCGCTGAAGCGGTTTCGTCTCGAAGACGAAGGCTTGAAACCAAAGCGTGGAAAATAAAGTCAGTATTATTGCCATTCTTTCATGTATTTCCGACCACAGGAGAAATTTCTGCCCAAACATCAGCCAAACAATGTCAGTTGCATTGACGTTTAACCCTCCCCGCTCTAGCAATCGGAGCACGAACCGGTTTCCAGCGCCGAGGATTTCGCCTAGGAGCGCTGCCAGACTCTCACCGCATGGGCTGCCGCATGGCTCTCTCCGACATCTTCGCCCTGTCGCTGATCCAGGGAATCACCGAGTTCCTGCCGATTTCCTCGTCGGGGCATCTGGTGCTGTGGCCGCTGCTGACCGGGCGGCCGGACCAGGGCGTGACCATGGATGTGGCGGTGCATCTGGGGGCGCTCGCCGCGGTGTGCCTCTATTTCCGCCGCGATGCCGGGCGGCTGGTCGCCGGGCTGGTGGATATCCTGCGGGGGCGGATCCGGACCGCGGCGGCGCGGCTGTTCTGGCTCCTCGCCCTGGCCACCCTGCCGGCGATGGCGGCGGGGCTGGCGCTGAAGCTCACCGGCGCCGTCTATGCCCTGCGGGCGCTGGAGGTCGTCGGCTGGACGACGCTGCTCGGCGGGCTGCTGCTCTGGTACGCCGACCGGGTCGGCTCGCAGGATCGCTATGGCGGCGACTGGCGGCTGCGCGACGCGGTGGCGATGGGGCTGATGCAGGCGCTGGCGCTGGTGCCCGGGACCAGCCGCTCGGGCATCACCATGACCATGGCCCGCCTGCTCGGCTTCGAGCGCGCCGAGGCGGCGCGGTTGTCGCTTCTGATGGCGATGCCGGTGATCCTGGCGGCGGGCGGGCTGGAGACCCTGGGCCTGATCCGCGACGGCAAACTGGCGTTGACCCCCGAGCTGGGGCTCGGGGCGGCGCTCTCGTTCCTCGCCGCATTGGCGGCGCTGGCGGTGATGATGCGCATGTTCCGCCGCGACTGGTCCATGCTGCCCTTCGTGCTCTACCGTCTGGCGCTGGGAGCGGGCCTGCTGGCGCTGGCGTATCTGTGACGCGCATGGCGCGATGCCCCGGGTTGAGCCCGGGGCATCGGGGGCGGGCCATCGGCGATGGGGCTCAGGCCTCGCGGCCGTTCTCGGTCAGCTGGGTGTACTGGCCCTGCGGGCGGAAGGCGTAGAGGTAGCTCTCGACCACCCCCTCGGCGGCGGTCGGCTGGATGCCGAGATCGGCCAGCGTCTTCGCCCCCTCCGAGACCACGTTGTCGTGCTGCAGCAGCTTGACCTGGTCCACCGTCAGCAGCGGGTTCGGCAGCATCTGCAGGAACCAGGCTTTGATCCGGGCGGCCCAGAACGGAACGTCGATCACCAACCGGCGGCGGCGGGTCACCTTCAGCATCAGTTCGACCGCCTCGCGCAGGGTGCAGACCGCCGGGCCGCCAAGCTCGTAGACCCCCGGTACGGCCTCGCCGCAGGCGGCCTTGGCGGCGGCCTCGGACACGTCCTCGACCCAGACCGGCTGGAACCTGGTCTCGGCGCCGATCAGCGGCAGCACCAGCGGCATGAACTGGGCCATGGTGGCGAAGCGGTTGAAGAAGCCGTCATCGGCGCCGAACACCACCGAAGGGCGCAGGGTCACCGCGCAGGGGAAGGCCGCCGCCACCGCGGCTTCGCCGCCCGCCTTGCTCCGGGCATAGGCCGACTCGCCCGCCACGTCGGCGCCGATGGCGGAGAGCTGGACGACATGCTCCACCCCCTCCTCGGCGGCGATCCGTGCGGCGCGGCCGGCTCCCTCGGCCTGGCAGGCATCGAAGGTGTTGCGGCCCCGCTCGGAGAGCAACCCGACGCAGTTGACCACCGCATCGGCGCCGCGGATCACGGCCCGGGTCGAGGCCTCGTCGCGAATGTTGCACTGGACCGGTTCGGCCTGGCCGACCTCTCCATAGGGCTTGACGAACAGCGCCTCGTTGGGGCGGCGCACCGCCACCCGCACCCGCCAGCCCCGCCGCGCCATGCGCTGGGCGATGTGGCGGCCAATGAAGCCGGAGCCGCCGATGATGGTGACCAGAGGGGGAATGGCAGGCATGGCAGAGCCTCCTCAGCGCGAGCCGATCGGTGGCTCAGGTTTAGGGCGGGTGCGTGCCGCGGGCAATAGGGCAATGCGCCTCGTTACAGCGAGGCGGGCAGCGGGAATTCGTCGTGATCGAGCCCGGTTCCCGCCCCGCGCCCCATTGACAGCCCCCCTCGGCGTCGCTAGATCAGCCGTCGCGCCGCAAGGCGTGCCGATCCCGTGCCCAGGTGGCGGAATTGGTAGACGCGCTAGCTTCAGGTGCTAGTGGCCGTATGGTCGTGGAAGTTCGAGTCTTCTCCTGGGCACCAATCCCCTCCTGTCCGGCCTTTCCCTGCCCGACTCGGCCCGCTACAACGGCGTGAGGCGGGCAACAAGGAACGAGCATGGCAATCACCCTGCACCAGAACGATCTGCATCACGGTCTCGACCTCGGACCGGTGGTGGCGATCGACACCGAGACCATGGGGTTGAACCCGCATCGCGACCGGCTCTGCCTGGTGCAGTTCTCCGGCGGCGACGGCACCGCGCATTTGGTGCAGATCGCCAAGGGCCAGAAGCGCGCGCCGAACCTCGCCCGGCTGCTGCGCGACCGCAAGACCCTGAAGCTGTTCCATTTCGGTCGCTTCGACATCGCCGTGATGGCGCGTGCTTTCGGCGCGGTGGCGCGCCCGGTCTGGTGCACCAAGATCGCCTCCAAGCTCTGCCGCACCTCGACCGACCGGCACGGGCTGCGCAATCTCTGCCAGGAGCTGGTCGGCATCGACATCTCGAAGCAGCAGCAGAGCTCGGACTGGGGGGCGGAGGAGCTGAGCGCCGCACAGCTGGAATACGCCGCTTCAGACGTTTTATACCTGCATCGGCTAAAGGAGGCGTTGGAGGCCCGCCTCGACCGCGAGGGACGCACCGCGCTGGCCGAGGCCTGTTTCCGCTTCCTTCCCGACCGGGCGATGCTCGATCTGGCGGGTTGGCCGGAGGCGGATATTTTTGAGCACTGACCCGCCCCGCAGGGCGGCGCCGGAGGGAGCTTGCCGTGGCGATTGTCGCCGAGATGGGCGTTGGGATCGACGCCGGGATTGACGGCAGGGCCGATCCCGGACCCGCGCCCGGGACCCAGTTTGACCGCATCCGTGCGATCATCACCGGCCGTCGGGTCATGACCGCCGAGGCGCAAGCGCTGACGCTGCTCGCCTCCCAGCTCGGCGACGCCTTCGCCGATGCGGTGGAGCTGATGCTGTTGGCGCGCGGCCGGGTGATCGTCTCGGGGATGGGCAAGTCGGGCCACGTGGCGCGCAAGATCGCCGCCACCATGGCCGCAACCGGCACCCCGGCCCAGTTTGTCCACCCGGCCGAGGCGAGCCACGGCGATCTCGGCATGGTGACCCGCGACGGCGTCGTGCTGGCGGCGTCGAATTCGGGCGAGACCCGCGAGCTGGCCGACATCGTCGCCCATACGCGGCGGTTCTCGATCCCGCTGATCGGCGTCTCCAGCCGGCCGACATCAACCCTGCTCAAGGCGGCCGACATCGCCCTAGTGCTGCCGCAAATGCCGGAGATCTGCGCCGTCGGCCTGGCGCCGACGACCTCGACGATCCTGAGCATGGCGCTCGGCGACGCGCTAGCGGTGGCGCTGATGGAGCGGCGCGACTTCACCCCCGAGCGCTTCGCCGATTTCCATCCCGGCGACCGACTCGGCGCCCACCTGGTCACCGTGGCGCAGCTGATAGCGACCGGCGAGGCGATCCCGCTGGTGCCCGAGGATGCGGCGATGCCGGACGCGCTGCTGGTGATGACGAACAAGGGCTACGGCGTGGTCGGCACCACCGACGGCCGAGGCCGCCTGACCGGGATCATCACCGATGGCGACCTGCGCAGGCACATGGCCGGGCTGTTGGATCAGACCGCCTGCGACGTCGCCACCCGGGGCCCGCGCACCATCCGCCCGGACCGCCTGGCCCAGGAAGCCCTGGGCCTGATGAACGCGCATAAGATCACCTGCCTGTTCGTGACCGAGGGCGATGCCCCGACCCCGCCGCTGGACATCCTGCACCTGCACGACTGCCTGCGCGCCGGGGTCGACCTGACGGGCGACACCGCCGGCCAGGTCGCCGGCGGCGGGATCTGAGGCGGCGATGCGCGGCCCCGGCAACGACCAGAGCGCCGGTCGCGCCGAATGGGCCCGGTTGCAGCGGCGGAAGGGGCGCCAGGTGCGCGTCTATTCCCGTATCGTCGCCTGGGCCAAGGTGTTGCTGCCGCTGGCGGCGCTGGCGCTGGTCGTCACGATCTTCCTCAGCGGCCGCGACGAAGGCGAGCTGACCGAGATCTTCACACCGGAGGAACTGGCGACGCTGGGCGCGGGTCTGAAGCTGGACAATCCTCGCTTCGCCGGGGTCACCGAGCGCGGCGAGCCGTTCGCGATCCGCGCCGAATGGGCGCTGCCCGACCAGGTGCTGCCGCGCCTCGTCGACCTGGAGCGGCCCGAGGGCGAGATCGAGATGCGCGACGGCCGCACCATCTCGGCGCGGGCCGCCACCGGCCGGCTGCGGCGCGAGGAGAAGACCTTGCTGCTGCAAGGCGGCGTGGTGATCGACAGCTCCGACGGCTACCATTTTGAGGCCGAACAGATCACCTTCGATCTAGATGCCGAAACCGCGCATGCCGCCGGCCCGGTGCGGGGCTCGGGTCCGAGCGGCACCATCGAGGCCGGCAGTTTTCGCGCCGCAACCGGAAAGGGGACCGGCGCTGCGGGCAGCCCGGGCGGGCAGATTTGGTTTGAAAGCCGGGTCAGGCTGGTGTTCATTCCCGAGATGAAGCCGACCGAAGAGTAACCGCCTCGCCGCGGCAGCAATCGGGAGACAGCTGTGTTGGGTAGAAGACTTCAGACGATTGCGCTGGCGGCGCTGACCGCCGTCACCATGGCGACGATCCCGGCAGCAGCCCAGGACAAGGGGCCCTTCGGCAGCTTCAAGCACGATTCCAGCGCCCCGATCGAGATTGCCGCCGGCGCGCTGGAAGTCCGGCAGGCCGAGAGCCTGGCCGTCTTCGAAGGCAATATCGACGCGCTCCAGGGCACGTTGCGGCTGACCGCCGACCGCCTGGAGGTGACCTACGAATCCGAGCAGTCCGGCGGCGACACCGGGGCGATCCAGCACATGCGCGCCGAGGGCAACGTCTTCCTCTCCAACGGCGCCGAGACGGCGCAGGGCGCCTGGGCCGAGTACGACGTCGCCGGCGGCACGATCCGGATGGGCGGCGCCGTGGTGCTGACCCAGGGCGGCAACGCGATCTCGGGCGAATCGCTGGTCATCGATCTCAGCGCCGGCACCGGTCGGATCGAGGGCGGTGCCGCGGGCAGCAGCCGGGTGAAGAGCGTGTTCACCCCGGCGCCGAAGAACTGACAGCGCCCAGATGGACAAGCCGGCGGAGACTGCGGTCCACGAGGCGCCGCAACAGCGGCAGGAAGGGCTGGTGGCCCGTGGGCTCGGCAAGAGCTACCGCCGCCGCCCCGTGGTCCGCGACGTGTCGCTGGAGCTGCACCGAGGCGAAGCGGTCGGGCTGCTGGGCCCCAACGGCGCCGGTAAGACCACCTGCTTCTACATGATCATCGGCCTGGTGCCGGCGGACAGCGGCTCGATCTCGATCGACGGCATCGACCTGACGCTGCTGCCGATGTACCGCCGCGCCCGCCTCGGCCTCGGTTATCTTCCGCAGGAGGCGTCGATCTTCCGCGGCCTCTCGGTCGAGGACAACATCGGGGCGGTGCTGGAGCTGGTCGAGCCCGACCGGGTGACCCGGGCGCACCGGCTCGACGAGCTTCTCAGCGAGTTCTCGATCGCCCATCTGCGCCGCACGCCGGCGCCGGCGCTCTCGGGCGGCGAGCGACGGCGGGTGGAGATCGCCCGTTGTCTCGCCACCAACCCGGCCTTCATCCTGCTCGACGAGCCGTTCGCCGGCATCGACCCGATCGCCGTGGCCGACGTCCGTACCCTGGTCGCGCATCTCAAGGACCGCGGCATCGGGGTGCTGATCACCGACCACAACGTGCGTGAGACATTAGAGATCATTGACCGGGCGTACATCTTGCATGATGGTGCCGTGCTGATGAGCGGCACCCCGGCCGAGGTGGTGCGGGATGCCAATGTCCGCCGCGTCTACCTGGGCGAGGGGTTCCGGATCTAGTAACCGGGCCACAACCCCCGCGACCGCAGTCTGGCACGGCGGAATGGGGACCGGCAACCGATGGCACTTGGCGTTCGACTGGACCTGAAGCAGAAGCAGAGCCAGCAACTGGTGATGACGCCCCAGTTGCAGCAGGCGATCCGGCTTCTGCAGATGTCGAACCTGGAGCTGCGCGACTTCGTCGAGCAGGAGCTGGAGAGCAACCCGCTGCTGCGCCTCGCCGATGGCGACAGCGAGGAGGACGCGCCGGAGGATCCCGCCGGCGAGGCCACGCGGGCAGTCGACCGGGAGGCCCCGTCGGACGGGCGCCTCATTGCCGAGGGCGATCCGGCGCTGGCAGCCGACACCTTCGACACCGGTGCGGAGAACCTCTACGACAGCTACAGGGGGGGAGAGCCCGGGGGCGCCGAGTCCTGGGCCGGCGTCGGCGCGGGGGGCAATCTCGCCTTCGACGCCGCCGATTTCGACCTCGACCAGCAACCGGACCATCCGACCAGCCTGCGCAGCCACCTGCTCGCCCAGCTCGGGCACAGCCGGGCCGAGCCGCAGATCCTCGCCCTAGCCCGGGCGATCGTCGAGGAACTGGACGAACACGGCTACCTGCGCAGCGCTTTGCCTGAGCTCGGCGACCGCTTCGGTGCCGCCGCCGCAATGGAGGCGGCGCTGGCCCTGGTGCAAGGCTGCGAGCCCACCGGGGTCGGCGCCCGCGATCTTGCCGAATGCCTTGCCCTGCAACTGGCGGAGCGGGACCGGCTCGATCCGGCAATGCGCCGGCTGGTGGACAACCTGGCGCTGCTTCGGCTCGGCGACCGGCGTCGGCTGCGGCAGCTCTGCGGCGTCGACGAGGAAGACCTCGCCGACATGCTGATCGAGCTCAGGGCGCTCGACCCGCGCCCCGGCGCCGCTTTCGCGGCCGCCCCTGCCCAGTCCGTCATTGCCGACGTGCTGCTGCGCCGGGCGCCGGGCGGCCCGCTGGGTGGCGGCTGGGAGATCGAGCTCAATCCGGAGACCCTGCCCCGGCTGCTGATCGACGACCGATATGCAGCGCGGCTGGCGGCTGCCGGCGGCGAAGTGCGTAGCTTCGTGACCGACTGCCGCGCTAACGCCGGCTGGCTGAAGCGCAGCCTCGACCAGCGCGCCCGCAACATCCTTGCCGTCACCACCGAGATCGTCCGCCAGCAGGACGGTTTCTTCGCCGAGGGCATCAGCGGGCTCAAGCCCATGACCCTGCGCATGGTCGCCGACGCGCTGGGCATGCACGAATCGGCCGTCAGCCGGGTCACCAGCAACAAGTACATGGCGACCGAGCGCGGGCTCATCGAGCTGAAGTTCTTCTTCACCAATCCGGTCGGCGCCGAGGGGCTCTCGGCCGAGGCGGTGCGGCAGCGAATTCGCACCATGGTCGACACCGAGCCACCGCGCCGGATTCTGTCCGACGACGTGATTGTCGAGCGTTTGCATAAGGATGGCATCGATATCGCGCGACGCACCGTGGCCAAGTACCGCAAGGCGCTGGGGATTCCCTCCTCGGTCGAGCGCCGCCGGATGAAGGCGCTTACGCCGGAGTTGTGAAGACTTGACCGCTCGCCCCCCTCTGCGACCGAGCCAATCACTGCCATATTGACAGTGCTGAGACCGCTGCCTAGGTTCCCACCTCTTTGGAAGCGGGGGAAGGGTGCCCCTCGCTCCCAACAACGACGCGAAGGCCAGACGGCCGTTCCGCCCCTCCTTCAGGGCGTTTGGAGACAGGATGCAGATCAAGATCTCGGGCAAGCAGATCGACGTGGGCGACGCGCTTCGCAACCATGTCGAGTTCAATCTGGTCGGCGCGGTGGGCAAGTATTTCGACCGCCCGGTTGATGCCAACGTGACCTTCTCGCGCAACGGGCACGAGTACAAATGCGACGCCATGGTCCATCTATCGACCGGGCTGAGCGCACAGGCCCACGCGATCGCCAATGACATCTATGCCGCCTTCGGCCAGGCCACCGACCGGATCGAGAAGCAGCTGCGCCGCTACAAGCGCCGGCTGAGGGACCATCATCAAGCCCGCCAGGACCCGATCGAGACGATGGAGGCCCAGTCCTATGTGCTGCGCGGCCATGACGAGGAAGCCGACGCCGAGGAGAGCAACAACATGCAGCCGGTGATCATCGCCGAGATGACCACCGGCATCAAATCCCTGGCCGTCGGCGAAGCCGTTATGCAGATGGAGCTGACCGACGTGCCGTTCCTGATGTTCCGGAACGATGCCAACGGCAGGATCAATGTCGTCTACCAGCGCGACGATGGCAATGTCGGCTGGATAGATCCGGCGAACCTGCCGCAAGACTGACCGATCGGGGTGTCGCGTGGCGGCAGGAGAGCGGAACCAACGGGCAGAACCAACGGAAGGCTGCAATGGAACTGGCCGATCTGATCGCGCGTGACGCGATCCTCCCCGCCGTAAAGGCAGGCAGCAAGAAGCAAATCCTGCAGGAAATCGGCGTCAAGGCACGCGACGCCTACGGGCTGGGGACCAGGCTCGTGGTCGAAGGGCTGCTGGCTCGCGAGAAGCTCGGCTCGACGGCCATGGGCGGCGGGGTCGCGATCCCCCACGCCCGCCTGCCGGGGCTGACGTCGATCGCCGGCCTGTTTGCCCGGCTCGAGAAGCCGGCCGATTTCGAGGCCGCGGACGGCCACGGGGTGGATCTTCTGTTCGTGCTGCTGGCACCCGAGGAATCCGGGGCCGATCACCTGCGGGCGCTGGCCCGAGTGTCGCGACTCTTGCGCGACGCGGAGCTGCGCAAGAAGCTGCGCGAGTCCTCCGACCCGGCGGCGCTCTATGCGCTGATCACCGAGCCGATGGCCTCGCGGGCGGCGTGAGCTTCGCCGGGGGCCGACCGCGTCGGTCGGGCGGATCGGGATCGGGCCGACGTTGCCTGCGTTTCAATGCACGCTCACCGGGGTGAGGTCGTTGCGCTTGGCCAGCGCGATCGCCTGGCGTCGGTCCTGGACCACCGCCAGCCGGTTGCCCGCCTCGTCATGCAAGGCAAAGAACCGTTGCGGGGTGCTGCGGAGTTTGTCCGGCAACTCCTCCGGCGTCACTTCGCGGACATAGACGATCTGCTGGTCGCTCGGCCTGAGGAAGGGATTGTCTGTCATCGCTTTCGCGCCTCCTGGCTGCTCATTCGGCGGCGCCGATCTTGATGCTGCGCACCACCGGCTCCGGCTTGCGCCGCTTGAGGTCGATATGCTGCAGGCCGTTCTCCAGGCCGGCGGCCTCGACCTCGACATGTTCGGCGAGCACGAAGCTGCGCTGGAACGGCCGCGCGGCGATGCCGCGGTGCACGAACACCCGCTCGCCCTCCTCCGCCGCCTGCTTGCCGCGGATGATCAGCTGTTGCTCCTCGACGGTGATCGAGAGGTCTGCTTCGGCAAACCCGGCGACCGCCAGGGTGATGCGGTAGTCCTCCTCGCCGTTCTGCTCGATGTTGAAGGGCGGATAGCTGTCCGACCCGGTCTTGAGCGTGTGCTCTACCAGGCGGTCGAGCGGCTCGAAGCCGAGCATGAAGGGCTGCGAGGCGAAGGAAATCCGTGACATGGGCGCGCGTCCTGGTTTAAAGCGACGTCATCGGCGGGCCCGCCAGGCAGCACCCGCGTGGAGCGGATATGGGGTTGGCGCCGGGGCGCGGCAAGGGGGAGGGTCGGTAGGGCGGAGAGGCCTGTCCGCCCTACCGCGGCCTCAGATCGAAATCTCGCCCTTGCCGCCGTGGGCAGCCGACCAGTCCAGCGGCTTGTCGAGGAACTTCTCCACCTCGTCCATGGTCGCTGGGTCGAAATACGCCCCGCGCCGGGCTTCTGCGAGCACGTCGCGCCAAGTGGCGAGGTGGTGGAGGGTGATCCCCTGCTCGGCCAGCTTGGCCGGCACCTCGGGGAAGATGTCATAGTAGAACACCACGATGGTGTGCTCGCACACTGCCCCGGCCTCGCGCAGGGCGTTGACGAAGCTCACCTTGGAGCCGCCATCGGTGGTCAGGTCCTCGACCAGGAGCAGCCGCTGGCCCTCGGCGATGTCGCCCTCGATGCGGGCGCCGCGGCCGAAGCCCTTCGGCTTCTTGCGCACATACTGCATCGGCAGGCCGAGTCGCTCGGCGATCCAGGCGGCGAAGGGGATGCCGGCGGTCTCGCCGCCCGCCACCGCGTCGAACTGCTCGTAGCCGGCATCCTGCACCAGCACCGAGCAGGCGAAGTCCATCGCCACCGAGCGTATGCGCGGGTAGGAGATCAGCTTGCGGCAGTCGATATAGACCGGGCTCGCCAGGCCGGAGGTCAGCATGTAGGGCGGGTCGGGGCGGAAGTGCACTGCCCCGATCTCGATCAGCATGCGGGCGACCTGCTGGCCCATGAGTTCGCGATCGGGGAAGCCGATATGGATCATACGTCGCTCCTCAATTCCATCTGGGTCGCCACTGGCCGGCGTCGCAAACCCCCATCCTGTCCTTCTCCCTTGCAGGGGGAAGGGACGCTAGCGGCGCCGTCGGGTTTTCGTCCCTCTCCCTTGAAAGGGGAGAGGACAGGTGAGGGGCCGTCCCGGCTTACCGCTCAATCCGCCAGTAGAGCGGGAAGCCCGGTTCGAACACCACCACCGGACCGGCGCCGGTCTCGATCTTGGCAGGATATGCCACGGGACCGGCCTGCTTGACCAGCGTGATCCGGTCCTCGTTCACGGCCATGCCGTAGAACGCGGCGCCGTGCAGGGCGACGAAACCCTCGAGCCGGTCGAGCGCTCCCTCCTCCTCGAACACATGCGCCAAGCAGGCGAGCGAGTTCGGCGCGGTGAAGCAGCCGGCGCAGCCGCAGCCGCATTCCTTGAGGTGCTGGACGTGCGGGGCGCTGTCGGTGCCGGAGAAGAACCGCGGATCGCCGGAGACCGCCGCCGCACGCAGCACCAGCCGGTGGGTCTCGCGCTTGGCGATCGGCAGGCAGTAGTAGTGCGGCCTGATGCCGCCGACCAGGATGTGATTGCGGTTGATGATCAGGTGATGAGTGGTGAGCGTCCCGGCGAGGCCGCTCGCGGCGCTTAGCACATAGTCGACACCGTCCTTGGTGGTGAGGTGCTCCAGCACCACCTTCAGCCCCGGCGTGCGGCGGCGGATCGGGTCGAGCACCTTGTCGATGAACACCGCCTCGCGGTCGAAGATGTCGACGGCCGGGTCGGTCACCTCGCCATGGACGCAGAGCGGCAGGCCGATCTCGGCCATCCGCTCCAGCGCGCCGCGTACCCTGTCGAAGTCGCGCACGCCGGAGGCCGAGTTGGTGGTCGCCCCGGCAGGATAGAGCTTGACCGCGGTGACCAGCCCGGAGGCAGCCGCGGCGGCGACGTCTTCGGGGTCGGTGTCCTCGGTCAGATATAGGGTCATCAGCGGCTCGAACGCCGAGCCCTCGGGCAGGGCCGCAAAGATGCGGTCGCGATAGGCCGCAGCATCCGCCCCGGTCACCACCGGCGGCACCAGATTGGGCATGATGATCGCCCGGCCGATATGGTCGGCGCTCGAGCCGATCACTCCGGCCAGCATCGCCCCGTCGCGCAGGTGCAGGTGCCAGTCGTCGGGGCGGCGGATGTTCAGTCTGCCGGTCATGCGATCAGTCATACGGCGAGACGGAAGCCGAAGCTGTCGGCCAGCTTCTCCGCCAGCGCCCGGCCGTCCTCGACGCTCGCCGGCAGCAGCGGCGGGCGGGTATTGGCCCAGCGCGCATCGCTGGAGGCCAGGGCCAGCAGCCGCTTCTGCGCCGGGATCGGGGCATAGCCCTGCACCGAGAGGCGGAACGCCTTGACCGTCTCATGTAGATTCGCCGCCCCGTCTCGGTCGCCGGCGTCGTAGGTGCGGATCACCCCGCCGATGCCGCCGGCGTTGATGTTGGCGGTAGCCGCGATGCAGCCGGCAGCGCCGAGGTCCAGCGCCTCGATCAGCGGCAGCTCCGAGCCCGGATAGACCACCAGCCCCTCGATCCCGAGCAGCCCGGCGGTGTTCTCCCACACCCCGGAGCTGTCCTTGATGCTGACGATGGTGCCAGGGTAGTCCTGGTGCAGCCGCCGCACCAGCGGCACCGGGATGCCGACGCCGGAGACCTGGGGGATGTGGTAGAGATAGACCCTGAACCGGTCGTCGGCGACGCCCTCTACCAGACGGCTGAAATAGTCGTGCAGCCCCTGATCCGGCACGTCCTCGAAGTAGAACGGCGGCAGCACCAGGGTCCCGGCACAACCGAGCTCGCCCGGGTGCCTGGTCAGCCGGATGGTGTCGGGCAGGCTGGTCAGGCCGGTGCCGGGGATCAGCTTGGCGGGCGCGATGCCGGCGGCCGCCAGCTTCTCCAGCATGTCCATGCGCTCGTCCATGCCGACCGACAGCGCCTCCGAGGTGGTGCCGAAGGGGGCGAGCCCGACACAGCCATCGGCGAGGCAGCGCTTGGCATGGGAGATTATAGAGATCCTCGGCGATCGAGAGGTCGTCGTTGAACGGGGTCAGGGTCGGGGCGATCACGCCGCGCAGCGGCTGCAGCTCGGTCATCGGCGGGGTTCTTTCCAATCTGATCGCAATCTTGTCATGCGCCCGGCGTCGCCGCGAGGTGGGTCGGCGGGCGGTCCGGCGCGGAGATTAGACCGAACCGAAGGAAACGCAACCGCCGGAAGGCCGGATCGCCGAATTAACCCGCTAGCCGAGAAGGGCACTGCGCTTGACAAAGGAGTGGATCGGCTCACGACCGCCCCGCTGGCCCGGCATCCGCGCCCGGGCAGGCGCGAACTCCGGAGGTCGCGGGAGGGACCATGGCACAGGACGAGGATCGACCGGGTCTGCAACAAGCCGCCGCCCTGCTCCGGGCCGGCGACCTGGCGGCAGCGCGGACGGCTTTCGAGACGCTGCTCCGGGGATCGCCCGAGGATCCGGTCTTGCTGGGTGAGCTCTCCTCTATCCTGCTCCGGCAGGGCCAGGAACCCGAGGCGCAGGCGACGCTGAAACGCGCGCTCGCCGCCGGCGGCGCGCCGCGGGTCCGGCTGCTCAACCTGAACCGGTACTTCGTCTCGTTCCTGCGCCGCAAGGACACCGGGGAAGCAGAGCGCATGGCCGCCGAGGGCCTGCCGGACTGGCCGGAGGGCGTCGCGCCCGGGCCCGGCGAGCGCACGATGTTGCTGTCGCTGACGACGGCTCTGTTGCTGCTGGGGCTGCCGCAGCAGGGTACAAGGTTGCTCGGCCAGGCGTTTTCGGCCCCCTGCGACGACGTCGATGTGCTGCTCCTGGCCGGGCGCCTGCGGCTGGCGCTGGGCGACGCCGAGGGCGCACTTGCCCCGCTGAGGTCGGCCGCCCGGCTGGCGCCGGGCAAACCTGCGCCCCTCATTGCGCTCAGCGCGGCGCTCGACCCGGCCGACCGCCGAGCCGAGGCGCAGGCGGCGACGCGGCTCCTGGCGACCCGCTTCCCCTACTACCCCACGCCGCAGCGCGACAGCCAGACGGCCGCGATCCTGGTGCCGAACCCGCCGCCGCGAAGAATCACCGACCCCGGCGCGCGGCTCGCGGCGCTGCACTTCAGGGTCAACTACCCGGCCGAGTTGCCCCGGCGGCTGGGCGATCGCTATCGCTTCCTCTCGGTCCTCAGCACGATCGGACCGGAGGCGCACCCTTGGGAGGCGGATGCACCGTCGCTGGTTCTCAACAATCTGGCCAACGAGCAGGAGCTGGCGCAGCCCGGCATGGTGGAGAGGATCCGCGGACTGGTCGACCGGATCGGTCTGCCGGTGATCAACCCGCCGGAGCTGGTCGCCCGCATCTCGCGCGAGGAGAACGCCCGCCGGCTGGCCGGTACCCCGGCCTCAAGGTTCCGCGCATTGCGCTCTATCGGATGGCCGAGGGGGGCGAGGCGGTGATCGCCGGCATCGGCAGGACCATCGGCTACCCCGCCATCCTGCGCCCGTGGGCCGGGCACCGGGGGGCGAACTCGCTGCTCGGCAAGGGACCGAAGTCGGTCTATCTGGTAGCCAACGCGCAGGAAGCCCGCGACGCGCTGGCCGAAGCCCGCTGGCCCGAGCTTTATGCCATCGAGTATGTCGACCTGCGCAAGAAGGAGGGGTGGTATCGCAAGGTCCGGGCGAATTTCATGGGCGACGAGATCGTGATCCAAAGCGGCGGGTACCTTTGACGCCGCCCATGGCGACCAGCAGCTGACCTTCTGGAACGGCTTCCACGGCGAGCGCGGCTATGCGCCGATCCATGTCTACTAGGCCGAGACGGCGCGCCCTGTCGCCTTCGTGCTGCGCCCGGCGAAGACGCCGTCCGGCAAGGAGGTCACCGGCCATGTCCGCCGCCTGATCCGGCGCATCCGGCGTCACTGGCCCGAGACCCGGCTCCTGTTGCGCGGCGACGGGCATTACGCCCGCCCGGAGGTCATGGCCTTCTGCGAGGCCGAGGACGGGGTCGATTACCTCTTCGGCCTGCCCATGAACGCGGTCCTCAGGCGCGACCCGGTCATCGCCGCCACTGCAGATGCTTGCGCCGTCGTGCGTGCCGCGGCGGGCCTGCCAGTCCACCGGAGCCATTGCGAGACCCGGTATGCCGCCGCAAGCTGGAAGGAGCACACTCGCCGCGTCATCGCCCGCATCGAGGTCACCACCCTCGGCCTCGACATCCGCGCCGTCGTGACCTCGCTCGCCGGCTCCACCCCCGAGCGGCTCTACGAGTTCGACTAGTGCGCCCGCGGCCAGGCCGAGAACCTCATCAAGCTCCACAAGACCCAGCTCATGAGCGACCGCACCTTCTGCACTTCGGCGCTCGCCAACCAGGTCAGGCTGATCCTGCACACCGCCGCCTACTGGCTCTTGTGGACCGTGCGCCAGGCCATCCCCGAAGCCGCGCCCATCAGGCGCGCCGAGTTCACGACCCTGCAGACCCGCGTCGTCGAGACCGCAGCCCGCATCCGCGTCGCCTTCGCATCCGCGTGCCCTGACAAGACGATCCTCGTCGAGACCCTCCGGCGTCTCATCGACAGGCCTGCACCCTGCCAGCAGGCACCGTGACCGACACATCGCCAAAGGCCCCGCCACCCCAAACCGGTAACCGACAAACCCCGTCGTCCGCGCCCGAATGCCAGCGCTACGACCCAGCACGGCAATCCAGCGGCTGCATCATGCCGCCCCCAATCGACAACCAGCCTGATGAATAACCCAGGCTAAACCACTACCGGCTGACGCCGGCAGGTTTGTCGGCGTGCTGCTCAATATACTGAAGCATGATCTCGTCGGTGACGTTGCCGCTGGTCGTGCAGAAGCAGCCCCTGGCCCAGAAGTGCCGGCCCCAGTAGCGCTTCCTGAGGTCCGGGAACTCGCGCTGCACCCTGTGCGACGGGCGACCCTTCATCCGGCGGACCACACCGCTCACCGCGAGATGCGGCGGGATCGACACCATCATGTGCA
>Ga0209049_1000125_pt1 | contig 15718 bp, 18 predicted proteins | sample WorMetulBAHAMAS2_FD_187398 | JGI IMG/M metagenome (GOLD analysis project Ga0209049, IMG submission 187398) | Marine gutless worms symbiont microbial communities from Max Planck institute for Marine Microbiology, Germany - Olavius ullae BAHAMAS.2... | ecosystem: Host-associated > Annelida >...
AGCAATTCGCATCGTCGATCAGGTCTTGAATGTTGACGACACCACGGCCCATAACAGGTTCCATCACGAGATCGCTCTCCTCCGATGAGGGTTTCCAAACGACCCTACGGAGGTGCGGGGCCGCTGTCTACCCACACCGAGGTTAAGCCCCAAGCGGGCACCAGTCTGGAATCCATAAAGAGCCAATCGAAAACTCGTCGGACGCCGTCAAGCCCTGAACATGAACAGTGCCTGGGGTCGATTCATCGCCGACAATCGACGCAAATAGACCATAGCCCGGGCCAAGCACCTGGATTACACTATGCGCACGGCTATTTACGAGGGACACCTGGATCGGGGCTGCAACGCCTACGGCGCCTGCGAACGCAACATCATCGCCCTATCCATCCGCAACCGCGCGCAACCGCGGCCGGGCCGGGTTCTGCCTGAAGCGCCAAGGTTGCTGATTTCCGGGGGATTATCAGGGGGGTTCCTCCAAGGTGTCACAGTACAACATCTGGGATGAGTATCTGACCCAGATCTTCGGCCTTACCTCCTGTTTCCTGCGCGCGGGCCTGGACTGCGGCAAGAGTGCCGATTATTACGCCAAGATTCGCGCCATATACGAGCAGAACCTGGACGACGTCCGGCGCATCCTCTTCGGCGATGATCGGGACCTACGGGCCATCTTTCGCAAGGCGTCCTTGAGTGATATCAAAACACTCCGCCACTACTATCACGCCCCGGCCATGGGCAAATGCTTTCCCAACTACAAGCGGGTGGAATACATGTCGGGCACGGCTATGGATTCCGGGAGTTTCTATTCGAAGAGACGCCCAAGAAGGACCTGATCTGGATTGTCGATAACTATCCGGGCTTCGAGGTGGATGCCCGCAAAGTCTTGCTGAAATCCCCAGCCGCCTGTCCCCCCTACGGGATTCCCCGGGGCTGTAACCATCGGAGCATTGGCCGCTACCGCCGCACCCCACCCTGGCTCGAAGCCGGCAAGGCCCTGGGGCTCCGGTGCAAGATCCGTGATCGCGGAGCGAATTGCCGCGGCAGAGGAAGCCTGAAGACCGTCACCGTGGGCGGTACCTGTGATACCCAGATGCAGCTGGTGACCGGGGTACGCTGACGCCGCCGAAATCCCTGCAAATATGATGCGGTGTGCGCCGGGAGTGGAACGACCGGCGCTCACCGCATCTACGCGGCTAGGGTAGATTGAAGCGACCGGACCATCTTTCCTATACTCAATCCGCATATGAACGTCTCCCTACGCCAGCTCCGAGTGTTTGAGGCGGTAGCGCGGCTGTCGAGCTATACCCGCGCCGCCGCCGAGCTGCATCTCACCCAACCGGCGGTGTCGATGCAGGTGCGCCAGCTCGAGGAGGAGGTGGGTCTGCCCCTGTTCGAGAAGCTGGGTAAGCACATTCGCCTTACCGAGGCGGGGCGTGAGCTCTTCCATTACAGCCGCAGCATCGACCACGCTCTGCAGGAAATGGAAGAGGTGGTCGAATCCCTCAAGGGGGTCAGTCGGGGCCGTTTGAGTATCGCCGTGGCCAGCACGGTGAACTATTTCGCGCCGCGCCTGCTGGCGGCCTTCCATCAGCGGTATCCGGGCATCAGTCTGCGGCTGGACGTGACCAACCGGGAGCGTCTGGTGCATCAGCTCCAGGCGAACGCGGTGGATATGGTGCTGATGGGCCAACCGCCGCAGGGGGTGGACGTGGAGTCCGAGGCCTTTATGGACAATCCCCTGGTGGTGATCGCCCCCCCCGAGCACCCGCTGGCCGAGGTGCAATCTACCGGTATCCAACGCCTGGCCGAGGAGGTGTTCGTGATGCGCGAGCCCGGCTCCGGTACCCGTCAGGCCATGGAGCGCTTCTTCGGCGAGCGCGGCGTCGCGATCCGCCACGGGATGCAAATGACCCGCAACGAGGCCATCAAACAGGCGGTGCGGGCGGGGCTGGGCCTGAGTGTGGTCTCGACACACACGCTGGAGCTGGAGCTCGAGACCAAGCGGTTGGTGATCCTAGACGTGGCGGGCTTTCCGCTCGCACGTCAGTGGCACCTGGTCTACCGGCGCGGCCGGCGCCTCTCACCCGCCGCCCAGGCGTTCCGGCAGTTTGTGCTGGAGGAGGCCTGCGGCTTGGCGGATCCTCTGCCGGCGGTGTGACCCGAAGGCTTCCAGCCGCCTTCTGTTTGAACCGCAAACGATATTCATGGTTCGCTAGACTATCACCCTGGCTCTCAATCCGGCTCAATCCATAGCGGTTCCGTGCATGCCCACTCCCACACCCCATCCCCCGCATTCCGCAGCGAGCCGCTTTCCGCTGCTTTCTCGCATCGCGCTCCCCGCCGATCTGCGCCGGCTGCCGGAGGATCGCCTCCCGGAGCTGGCCACAGTGTCTCCCGCACCGGCGGTCATCTGGCAGCGGGGCTCGGGGTAGTGGATCTCACGGTCGCGTTGCACTATGTGTTCGATACCCCGAACGACCGGCTGATCTGAGACGTGGGCCATCAGGCCTATCCCACAAGATACTTACCGGCTGCAGCGACCGCATGGGGAGCTTGCGGAAACGGGGAGGACTATCGGGATTCCCCGACCGCGACGAGAGCCCCTACGGCACCTTCGGCGTGGGGCACTCGAGCACCTCCATCAGAGCCGCCTTGGGGATGGCGCTGGCCGCACAGGCCAAAGGCGAGTCCCGGCAGACGGTCGCGGTGATCGGTGACGGCGCCCTGCCGCACCGGTCGGGACATCGCATTGCTCGCCTTCGGGACCCTGGTGGCCCCCGCGTTGCAGGTCGCGGAGACCTTGGATGCCACGGTGGTCAACATGCGATTCATCAAGCCCCTCTGGACGGGGATCTGATCTCGGAGCTGGCACGCACCCACCGCCTACTCGTCACCCTGGAGGAGAACGCCGTCTGGAGGAGAACGCCGTGGCCGGCGGTGCCGGCGCCGGCGTCGTGTCCGAGCGACTGGCCGCAAGGCAGATCACGGCCCGCTGCCTCCACCTCGGTATACCGGACCGCTTCCTGGACCAGGCTACGCAGCAGGAACAGCTCGCCGACTGCGGCCTGGATGCCGCGGGTATCGAAGCCGCGGTACGTGATGCCCTGGCTGGATATGAGGTGCCGTCCCAAGGCGCGGAGGTATCACCGAACACGGAGGCGAAGCCGTTCTGGCGGGTTATGGTCATCACTTTGGCCTTTAGAGTGTTCCAATCGAAGACAGCCGTTCCCCGCCGCGACTCGATCAGCCGCGCCAGACCGCCGAGAAAGGCAACGGCATTGGGCCGCAGAAAACCACAATGGGAAAAGTCGAAACGAATATCCCCGAAGTAGTTGTTCGCCTCGTTCCAGATCCCGAACAGTCACGCGAAATCGCGGGGGCTATCGTTCAGGGTTGGAATCCGGATGACCTTCTGCGTCATGCCAGCAGTTCCCCTTTGAAAAATCCGTGTTCATCCATGCTTCCCCTCATCCGCGTTTCCTTTCCGCCTCTTCGCCCCACTCCACCAGCTTTTGTCGCAGCAGCTCCTTTCCCCCGGCTGGCAATCATCATCGGCCGCTTCGTTGGGCATCGATCTCACGAGCAATCTCTTCGTCGGTGTAGGTTCACTTGGACGGTAGTCTATTACCCATTTTGCCATTGATTTACGCTACCACGCAGCCGATTATGCAAGAGGCCCCGTTGGCTCTCTATTAAAATCCTTCAACGACTCATCCTCCCATTTCTTTATCAATCGTTCGTAAGCAGTCCGGAGTGTTTTGCTGCTTTGATTTTCAGAAAGTATAACGTCAGACAGCATGCGGATTTTGCCGGTGAGCAGGTTTTGCGGGAGGGATTTTTCGGCCTGCAGGGACGGGGCAGGCGGGCAGCGAACCGCATCATTGATGCGGTTCGTTGGGCTCGCCATATCCTACGTTCTGAACATTCGGGTAAAATCCCAGCCCTGGGAACTTTTTCGGGGATTCATGGTCTCTCCAGGCGTTTTTCCACACCCGAAACAGTTGTAACAGAGAATTACACAAGGATTTCCGCATGATCGAGGTTCGACGACTTACCCGCAGCTATGGCGATCTGAAGGCGGTGGACGATGTCTCGTTCGACATCGGCCGCTCCGAGGTCGTGGGTCTCCTGGGCCACAACGGGGCCGGCAAGACCACCGTCATGAAAATGCTTACCGGCTATCTGGAACCGAATGCCGGCGACATCCGCATTGAGGGGCTCGACATCCGCGCACAACGGCGTGAGGTCCAGAAGTACATCGGTTATCTACCGGAGAACTGCCCCCTGTACCCGGAGATGACGGTGATCGACTACCTAGATTACCAGGCGACCCTGCACGGGGTGCCGGAATCCGAGCGTCCCGCCGCGCTCCGCGAGGCCATCGAGCGCACGGATCTGGCACCCAAGGCGGACCAGGTCATCGCCACCCTCTCGCGCGGCTACCACCAGCGCGTCGGCGTGGCCCAGGCCATCCTGCATCGGCCCACCGTCCTGATCCTGGACGAGCCCACCAACGGGCTCGATCCGTCCCAGATCCAACAGGTGCGGACCCTGATCCGGGAGCTGGCCGAACACGCGACCCTGATCCTGTCGACCCACATCCTCCAGGAGGTCGAGGCGGTCTGCGCCCGGGTACTCATCATGCACGCCGGGCGGCTGGCCCTGGACTCGGACCTCGCCGCCCTGAGCAACCCGAATCGCCTGCTCGTCTCCCTGGGGCAGGCCCCCACCCAAGTGGTTCCGACACTGATGGCGCTGGACCCGATAACCGCCGTGGAGCCCCTGGAGTGTCCGGATGGTGAGGGCCCGGACGGCTGCTACCGCTATGCCCTGAATACTACTGATCCGACGGCTACGGCGCCCGTAGTCGCCCGCGCGGTGGGCACGGCCGGTTGGGACCTGTACGGCCTGCAACCGGAGGTCCGGGACCTGGAAGCCCTATTCGGCGCAGTCAGCCGGCAACAGGAGGCGCCCCATGCATGAAGTCGCTCGGATCGCCCGCAGGGAGCTCTGGGGCTTCTTCGCCTCGCCGGTGGCCTACATCTTTCTAGGCGCCTTCCTGGCGGTAAACCTGTTCGTCTTTTTCTGGGTGGAGGCCTTCTTCGCCCGCAACCTGGCGGACGCCCGCTCCCTGTTCGAGTGGATGCCGGTGCTGCTGATCTTTCTGGCGGCGGCGCTGACCATGCGCCTGTGGAGCGAGGAACGCCGCGCCGGTACCCTGGAGACCCTACTCACCCTGCCGGTCTCGCCTCTGCGCCTGGTGCTGGGCAAATTCCTGGCGGCCCTCGCCCTGGTGGCGGTGGCCCTGGCGCTCACGCTGCCCCTGCCCATCACCATCTCGTTCCTGGGCCCCCTGGACTGGGGACCCGTGCTCGGGGCCTATCTCGCCACCCTACTGCTGGCGGCGGCCTACATCGCCATCGGCCTGTTCGTCTCCGCCCGCACGGATAACCCGATCGTCAGTCTTATCGGGAGCACCCTGCTGTGTGGCTTGTTCTTTCTCCTGGGTTCGGAGACCCTGACAGGCCTGTTCGGGCACCGCGGCGGCGAGCTCCTGGAGCTGCTGGGCAGCGGCTCGCGCTTCGAATCCATCACCCGGGGCGTCATCGACCTGCGCGATCTCTATTTCTATCTCGGCATCGTCGGTCTGTTCCTGGCGCTCAATGTCTACTCCCTGGAGCGGCTGCGCTGGGCCGAGGACACCGCCCACCCCGGTCACCACCGGCGCTGGGCCCTGGTCACCGGGCTGCTCGCGGCCAACCTCCTGGCCGCCAACCTATGGCTGCACCGGATCGACTGGATACGTGCGGATATCACCCAGGGGCGGATCTACTCCGTCTCCGAGGCCACCCGCAACTACCTGGCCCAGCTCCGCGAGCCCCTGCTGATCCGCGGCTATTTCAGCGCCCGCACCCATCCCCTGCTGGCGCCCCTGGTCCCCCAAATCCGCGACCTGTTGCGGGAATACGAGCTCGTCGGCGACGGCAAGGTGCAGGTGGAATTCATCGACCCGATGGAAGAGCAGGAACTGGAGCGAGAGGCCGGAGAGCGTTACGGCATCCGCCCGGTGGCCTTCCAGACCGCCAGCAAGTACCAGGCGGCCGTGGTCAACTCCTATTTCGACCTGCTGGTCCAGTACGGCGGTCAACACGAAAAACTAGGCTTCCGCGATCTCATCGAGGTCAAGGACTCGGGCGCGGGGGACCTGGAGGTGCGCCTGCGTAACCCGGAATACGACATCACCCGGACCATCAAGAAGCTGCTCTATGGCTACCGGGGCGGCGGCGACATCTTCCAGGGACTGACCAAGCCGGTAGCCTTCCACGGCTACATCTCGGCGACCGACAAGCTGCCGGAACCCCTGCCCGGCCTGCTGGAAGAACTACAGGCGATGCTTGCCGAGCTGACGGAGCAGGCCAACGGCAAGTTCACATCCGACATCCGGGACCCGGATGCCAGCGACGGCGCCTTGAGGCAGGAGATCGCGGAACGCTTCGGCTTCCGGCCCCTGGTCCTGGGCCTGCTGGACCCCCGGACCTTCTACTTCTCTATGGTTCTGGAGTCCGGCGACCAGGCGATTCCCATCCCCCTCCCCGAGGAACTCGACAAGGCCGGGCTCCAACGGGCCATCGAGGCCGGAATCAAGCGCTTTGCGCCGGGCTTCCTCAAGACAGTGGCCCTCTACACCCCGCCCCAGGCCGGTGGCGGATTCATGGCGGCGCCGGTCGGCCTGAGCTACAGCGCCCTGGAGGAGCACCTGACGGCCAACCTGACCCTGAAAAAGACGGAACTCGGACGGGGCACCGTACCCGAAGACGCGGATCTGTTGCTGGTGGCCGGACCCCAGGGCCTGGACGAGAAACAGGTCTTCGCCATCGACCAATTCCTGATGCAGGGGGGGACGGTGATCCTCGCCGCCTCGCCTTACCATCTGGACCTGGGAGGCAACGCCCTCAGTGCCCGCTCCCGGCTGACGGGCCTGGAGGAATGGCTGGCACACCAGGGCATTGCGCTCGAGCCGACCTTGGTGTTGGATCGCCGGAGCACACCCTTCCCGATCCCCGTACAACGCCAGGTGGCAGGCTTCCTGATCGAAGAGATCCGGAACATCGCCTATCCGTACTTCCCGGATATCCGTGACGAGGGTATGGATCAAGAGACCGGCATCACCTCCGGGCTCGGCCAGATTACCCTGAACTGGGCCTCGCCGATCAAGATCGACCCGGAGAAGAACCAGGACCGGCGCGTGGTCGAGCTCCTGAAGAGCTCGGCGGACTCCTGGACCGATGCGTCCGAGGACATTCAGCCCGACTTCGACGCCCAGGGTCCCCTCGGCTTTGCCGTGGGCGGCAACCAGGACAGCCGACCCTTGGCGGTAGTGGTCCAGGGCCGCTTCGGCTCCTTCTTCGCCGGCAAGCCCTCGCCCCTGCTGGCCGAGCCGGAAGAAGAAGCACCTGAGGACGAGGACCCTGTCTCCGAACCGGACAGGCCTGAGGCAGTAGAAAAAGCACAACCGCCGATCGCCGGCGTGGTGGAGACCTCTCCTCCGTCGGCCCGGCTGATCCTGATCGGTTCCGCCAGCTTCCTGACGGACACGGCGATCGGCCTCGCCACGGAGGCCACCCGCACCCTTTACACCAAACCCCTGGAGCTGATCCAAAACGCCCTGGACTGGTCCCTGGAGGACCGCGGGCTGCTGAGTCTACGTGGCCGGGGCCAGTACTCGCGGTTGCTGATACCCTTGACCCGGAACGGACAGATGATCTGGGAATACCTCAATTATGCCCTGGCCCTGGCGGGTCTCGCCCTTGTCTACGTCCTGTATCGGCGCGGTCGCCGCCGGCGCCGGAGCCACTACCGGACCGTCATGTCCGCGGGGAGGTCCTGGGTCATGCAAACGACAGCCATGCAGACGACAACGGCAATCCAAGACAGCGCCGTACCGGCCAAGGTGAGCGAAGGCGTTCTGCGGTCCCCGTTGGTCATCGCCCTCGGCGGGCTGTTGCTGCTCCAGCTCCTGGCCACCTTCCTGCTCGGGGTCGGGGAGCAAGAGATGGGACCCGCGGCATCCGAGGGGCCCCTCCTCGATTTCGACCCGGCACAGGTCACCGGCATCCGCATCCGGTCCTCCGACGGAGAGCCGGTGCTGGTGACCAAGACCGAAGATGGCTGGATCATCCCGGCCCTGAAAGACCTCCCCGCCGCCAAGCACAAGGTGACCGGTCTGCTGTCCAAGCTGCAGGGCCTGCAGAAGGGCCTGCCCGTGGCCACCTCGGAAGCGGCCCTGGAGCGTTTCAGGGTCGCTGACCGGACCTTCGAGCGCAAGCTGGTACTGGAGCGCGGCGACGCCCCGCCCGCGATCCTCTACCTTGGGGACTCCCCCGGATTTCGGCGCCTGTTCGTGCGCGCCGACGGCGACGGGGCCGTCTACGAGGCAGAGCTCGGCCTCTTCGATGCCCCGGACCGGCCGGACAACTGGAGTGACCGGACCCTGCTCCACCTGAAGCCGGAAGCCGTCCGGCGGTTGGCGTTCGCAGGGCTGACCCTGGAACGCACGGACGACGACTGGCGGCTCACGGACCTGGCCGAGGGTGAAGCGCAGGACCAGCAGGCCATCGAGGATCGGGTCCGCACCCTCACCACCATCGACTTTATCGGCGTACTGGCAGAGGAAGAAAAACCCGCAATCGATACCGAGTCCGCCCCGATCGAGTTCGAGGCGACCCTGACCGATGGTGAAACCCTCCGCTACCGGGTCACCAAGCTCGCGGAAGGCAACGACTACCTGCTCGAAGTCTCCAACCGACCCCAAGACTTCACCCTCGCCAGCTATGTCGCCAAGGACCTGACCAAGCTGCGTCGAAGCGACCTGGTGAAAGCGCGCAAAGCGGCCGAAGAAAGCGCGGAGGATGGTGATGAGTGATGATCCCATAGGATGCGGTGAGGCCAGGGATGGCCACACCGCATCTTTACTGGCTGTTTCCAAGTGCGTTGATAGATAGAGATATTCATGAATTTGATAAAGAAGCAATCGTTGTGGTATATAAGGCGTTTCGACGTACTCAAACACGGTGACTCGCCGTCTACTACTTGTTATATATTTAGGAGACATTATGGAACATTCTGGCAATCCGCTGCGCTCCATTGCCGTCCGGTTATGCGGAGCATTAAGCTTGAGAAGTATAACAAATGAAACACACTTTTCTTCATGGATATATCACCAATACTCAATGTGCATTTTTATCTTACTCGTTCAGGAACGGAGCCGGTACGAAGATGGCTGAAAACAATGAGCAGTACTGATAGGAAGATAATTGGTGAAGATATCAAGTTAGTTCAATATCGTTGGCCATTGGGCACGCCATTAGTCAAAAAAATGGAAGCCGACTTGTGGGAAATCAGAAGTAATTTAGGTGGCGGTAATATTGCCAGGATCTTTTTTACTGTGAGTACAAGTCAAATAATATTACTACACGGAATAATCAAGAAATCACAAAAAACACCTAAACAAGATATTGAATTAGCCAGAAAGAGAAAAAACCAGTGGTTCAACGAGGTATCGAAGTCATGAATAAATATACAGGTAGCAATTTTGATGCTTTTTTGGAAGAAGAGGGGATATTAGAAGAAGTGTCAGCCAAGGCTCACAAACGACTAATATCATTACAGCTGGCAAATATCATGGAAAAAAACAAAATAACTAAAACAAATTTAGCCGAGAAATTGAATACAAGTCGTTCACAGCTAGACAAAATACTAGACCCGGAAAATACAGCGATTAGCATTGAAGTATTGGAAAAAATCGCGCATGCAGTTGGAAAGAAATTACACATTGAATTGGCCTGATAATGCCACCATGGTAACCAACAGCTGTGGCGTTCCGCTACTCGCCGGTAGCCATTTTGATTAAGGACCGTAGGGTGGGAAAGCGTAGCGCATCCCGCCAAAATCAAAGGCGGGATGCGGCCATCCCTGGCCTGTCCCGCCCTACGGTCCTGACCAAGCTGCGTCGAAGCGACTTGGTGAAAGCGCGCAAAGCGGCCGAGGAAAGCGCGGAGGATGCGCCTACCGGATCGCCATCGGCCATGAGTGATGAGGATGCGGGTTGAGATCGGTCATGAGTCACGACCAGAACTTCAAGAACCTCATCCTCGATTATCCCCGCCAAGCCCTGGCCTTTTTCGCGGCCGATGAGGCTGCGGATCACCTGCCCGGCGCGTCAGGAACAGCTCAAGGACCGACTCGGTGATCGCTTCCGGGAGCTCGATGTTCCCCTGCTGGTCCAGTGGCCCGATGGTCGGCGCGAGGCCCTGTTATTCGTCCTCGAAGAAGAAAGCGACCTGCGGCGCTTCTCCATCCACCGACTGGTGCACTACTGCTTGGACCTCGGGGAGTTATACGAGACCGACCGGGTCGTGCCGGTGGTAATCTTTCTGCGCGGACAGGTGCCCCTGCGGGAACTGGTGTTCGGCACCGAGCGGCATACCTATCTGCACTTCAACTTCATCGCCTGCGAGCTGGGCGCCATTGCCTACGAGCGCTTTCGCGACAGTAACAACATCGTCGCCCGGCTCAATCTGCCCAACATGCGCTATGCGCCGGGGCGTAAGATCGATGTCTATGCCCATGCCGTGAGGGGGCTGTTGGATCTCGAAGACAATCCGGAGAAGCGGCTGAAGGGCACCTTGAAAAATTCAAGGTGTCTTTGCAGAACAAGGAAGCCCCGTTATGTCCGTGTGGGTAACTCCATGATAATCAAGGCATTCGAAAAGCGCGATTTATGAGCATCACCATGAAAAGTATTGAGCATGGGATTTTTCAAGGTCCCCTGAAATATATCGGCTTTATCGACATCTATGCGGACCTGGACGACAATGAACGGACAGATACGAGCGAGACTATCCCCAGGAGGCCGAGATCATGATGGGTTTTGCCGAACGATTCATCGAGCAAGGTCGCCAAGAGGGCATGCAGCAAGGCAGGCAGCAAGGCAGGCTGGAAGGTCAAGCGATGATCCTGCTGCGGCAACTGCAATTAAAATTCGGAGACGTACCCGAAGCGGTGCACCGAAAAATCGAGCATGCCGACCCGCCGACGCTGCTGGCATGGTAGAGCGGGTATTGACCGCTGCCGGCATCGAGCAGGTCATCGGTGATTAAAGGATACCAGAGCTATACTGCCACACGGAACAATCTGCGCATTTCACTCCCTATGGCATTGCGATCTAACCTGCTCCGGAGGAAGCAGAGATGTCAAAACCAATACCACCGAACCGCCCCCAAGCAGGTAAGACCATAGACAGCGATCGCCTGGACCGGGTCGTCGCCGACGCGCGTCGGGCCCGGGACGAGCGGGAGCAGGGCTACCGGGAACGGGCCCTCAAACTCTACCCCTGGGTCTGTGGTCGCTGTGGCCGCAGTTTCAACCACGTGAACCTGCGCGAGCTGACCGTCCATCACCGGGATCACAATCACGACAACAATCCCTCCGACGGAAGCAACTGGGAGCTGCTTTGCCTGTACTGCCACGACAACGAGCACCAACGCTACGAGGAGCATATCGCCGCCAGCGGTAAAGGCACCGGACAGGAATCGAGCAGCCAGACCACCCACCGACCATTCGAGGACCTGGAGGCATTGCTGAAAGGCAAAAAATGACCGTGACCGTCATGAAACTTTTGGAGCTGCGGAAATAAAGCATGGCTCTTTATTCGCGGTTTATTCACAATACACTACTTTATCTCCCGGAACCATATTGCTTTCGAAGCGTTCGGATCGGGGATGATGTTGAAGAATTACAAATACGCCCCGCCATCACATCGAACTTGAAGTGATCTCATCTTTGTTCCGATGATCGGGGAGGGAAAGATATTTCCTTGCTCAGCTCCTCATAACTCGGGGATTTCGTCGAAAAGGTCATCAATGCTCAGTTTTCTCAGGCCAACGAAAAAGAGGCGGATGACTATGGCCTGAAAACGCTTCGCGACAGCCATCGCAAACCCAACGCAGCGGTTAGCGCCTTGAAAAAACTTGGAGACGGCGAAGCAGAAGGGGCCAGGCATTTACGGGATTGACATCCACGCACCCAAAACCAGCTGCTTGGGCGGAGCGCATGCGGAAAATGATTCACGGGAGTTGAGGGCATCGGTCGCCAATCCGACACTGCGGTGGGCATGACAACAACCACCGGAAAGCCCAAAACGGCCACAAGCGGAGTGAGGTTCTGTACCTCACCCGCTTTAGAAATTGGTAGTGGTTAAATTCAAAGTGACATGGTTGTGCGACTTAACGATTCGACCCCCACTGCTTTTGCCATCCCTGGCGCCTGGATTCCGGCAATCCCTGCCGGAATGACGGGGTAGGGGTCGGCAGACTTCATCACTTAAAATTTAGCCACTACCTAGAAATGGCTCTTTATGGATTCCAGGCTGGTAGGATATTTTGCGCAAATTCGCCTTCTCAGCAAGCCAGAGGGGCGTCGTATAACCTACTGTTGTTGTTGAGAAAAGACTGCCTGTTCTGTCATCGGTCAGAGTGCTACGGACCGCCGTCCCCTTCGATCAGTTTGGAATCCATAAAGAGCCAAGCACAAATGTTCTTGCGGATCGCTTCACTCTGTTTCTCCGACCGCTTGCGCTCGACGCGATCGGATTCCAGATCCGTGAACACTGCTTCGAGCGCTTGTTTACTCAACATTGTTTCGGCTCCACCAGAGCACCATTGGCTGCCGTCTGCTTGCTCTCACGCCGCAATCCCCCGTCCCCGCAGCTCGCGGATGCGGTCGCGGATAGCGGCGGCCTGTTCGAATTCCAGATCCTTGGCATGACGGTACATTTCCTTCTCCAGGGCCTTGATCTTCCTGGCCATCTGCCCCGGCGTCAGGCTGGCGTACTCGGCCACTTCCTCCGCTACCTTGGCGTACTCCCGGGCCTGCCCCCGGGACCAAGTGGCCGCGCCGGGAGTAGCGCTCTCCAGGATATCCGCCACTGCCTTGCGGATGGTCCGGGGGGTAATACCGTGCTCGGCGTTGAAGGCGATCTGCCTGGCGCGCCGGCGCTCGGTCTCGTCGATGGCATGCCGCATGGAGCCGGTTACCGCGTCGGCATAGAGAATGGCCTTGCCGTTGGCGTTGCGCGCGGCCCGTCCGATGGTCTGGATCAGTGAGCCCTCCGAGCGCAGAAAGCCTTCCTTGTCCGCGTCCAGGACGGCCACCAGGGAGACCTCCGGCATGTCGAGCCCCTCGCGCAGCAGGTTGATCCCCACCAGCACGTCGAATTCCCCCAGGCGCAGATCGCGGATGATCTCTACCCGCTCGACGGTGTCGATGTCCGAGTGCAGGTAGCGCACACGCACGCCGTGCTCGTCCAGATAGTCGGTCAGGTCCTCGGCCGTGCGCTTGGTCAGAGTAGTGACTAAAACACGTTCGTGATGGGCAACGCGGATCTGGATTTCCGAGAGCAGGTCGTCCACCTGGGTCAGGGCGGGACGTACCTCGACCTCGGGATCCACCAGGCCGGTGGGGCGTACCACTTGCTCCACCACCGCCCCCGAGTGTTGGATCTCGAACTCGCGCGGGGTGGCCGAGACATAGATGGTCTGGGGTTGGCGGGCCTGGAACTCCTCGAAGCGCAGGGGCCGGTTGTCGAGCGCCGAGAGCAATCGGAATCCGTAGGCCACCAGATTCTCCTTGCGGGAGCGGTCGCCGCGGTACATGGCCCCCAGTTGGGGCACGGTCACGTGACTCTCGTCGATCACCACCAGGGCATTGGTGGGCAGATAGTCGTAAAGGGTCGGCGGCGGCTCACCAGCGGCCCGGCCGGAGAGGTAGCGGGAGTAGTTCTCGATCCCCGAGCAATAGCCCACTTCCAACATCATTTCCAGATCGAACAGGGTGCGCTGTTCCAGGCGTTGGGCCTCTACCAGCTTGTCGTGCTCCCGCAACCAGTCCAGGCGTTCCTTGAGTTCCTGCTTGATCTGCTCGACCGCATCCAGGATCGTCTCCCGCGGGGTCGCATAGTGGGTCTTGGGAAAGACCGTGTAGCGCGGGACCTTGCGCATCACCTCGCCGGTCAGGGGATCGAAGAGGGAGATGGTCTCGATCTCGTCGTCGAACAGCTCCACGCGGACCGCCTCGTCGTCCGATTCCGCCGGATAGATGTCGATCACATCCCCGCGTACCCGGTAGGTCCCCCGGTGTAGTTCTATCTCGTTGCGCTTGTATTGGAGATTGGCCAACTGCCGCAGCAGGGCCCGCTGGTCGAGCAGGTCGCCGCGGGAGAGGTGCAGGACCATCTTGAGATAGGCATCGGGGTCGCCGAGGCCATAGATCGAGGAGACGGTGGCAACGATGATGACATCCGGGCGTTCCAACAGGGCCTTGGTGGCCGACAAGCGCATCTGCTCGATGTGCTCGTTGATGGAGGCATCCTTCTCGATATAGGTATCGCTGGCGGCCACATAGGCCTCGGGTTGGTAATAATCGTAGTAGGAAACGAAATACTCCACGGCATTGTGCGGAAAGAATTCCCGCATCTCCCCATAGAGCTGGGCCGCCAGGGTCTTGTTGGGGGCTAGAATGAGGGCCGGACGCTGGACCCGCGCGATCAGATTGGCGATGGTAAAGGTCTTGCCCGAGCCGGTCACGCCGAGCAGCGTCAGGCCCGCTTCGCCGTCATTCAGACCCGCCTCCAAGCGGCGGATCGCCTGCGGCTGGTCTCCGGCGGGGGCGAAGCCGGATTCGAGTACGAATGCCTTGGACGAGCTACCCACCGGCGGACAAAGGTGTCGGCCCTATCCGAATTTCCGGGGTTGAAGATGGCGGCGCTGTCGCCCGTGGCCCGAATCACGAATAACCCCTGGTTCTGCGCATATTGGTCGCTCACCTGCTCCACGCGCAGATAGGCCATCGCACCGAATACCCGATAGGTCCTGTATTCGGGCAGATAATGCTTGGCTCGTTGCAGGCGCTCGATGAACTGCCCGACCGGCTTGGCCCGCAGGGTCGTCATTGCGACATCCCTTGCGCCGGGTCGAGGTATCATTGACTTGGATTCTCCGCTTGTCCAACAAGTGGACCAGATCCCCTTCTACCAGGCTCTCCACCAACTTGCCCCACTGGCCTTCGAACAGCTCCTGCAGGGCCTTCATCTTCTTGTCCGTTTCCTTGAATTGGCGGTTCGTTTCCTGGAATAGCTGCCAGACTTTCTCGAAATTCAATGTGGTTTCCATGATGAACTCAACCACTATGCACTTTCAGTGCATAGGTTGCTCTTGGACTGAAAGTCCTAAATCATTCCAGGATAATGTTTCCTGTATCCATATTGGATGGGTGACGGTGATGGTCCAAGTATTTTTGAACCATTTCGTCCGTTACATTCCCTGTTGTCCAGGCACCATACCCTACCGCCCAAAAATGCTTTCCCCAATATCGTTTTTTCAGCTCTGGGAATTCGCTTTGAAGGAGACGTGATGACCTTCCTTTAACCCGTTTTACAAAATCGCTTATTGATAACGTCGGCGGATATTCAACATGCATATGTATATGATTCTTGCTTACGACTCCTTTCAGAATATGAACATCTTCCGCATCACATATCTGAATGATAAGTTCTCGGCATCGCTTTTGAATATTTCCTTTTAATACTGGGTAACGATATTTAGTGACCCATACAATATGGACCAGCAAAATGCTAACCGTATGACTACCGCGTCTTTGATCACTC
>Ga0209049_1000126_pt1 | contig 15667 bp, 23 predicted proteins | sample WorMetulBAHAMAS2_FD_187398 | JGI IMG/M metagenome (GOLD analysis project Ga0209049, IMG submission 187398) | Marine gutless worms symbiont microbial communities from Max Planck institute for Marine Microbiology, Germany - Olavius ullae BAHAMAS.2... | ecosystem: Host-associated > Annelida >...
CCCCTCCAAGCCTCGCGCGGACCTTATGCCGGGCTTTGGCGCCGGACAAGCGTTCTCTATCCGGAACTGGCGAGAAATAGCCGGCTCGTGTGACAAATGCCGCAGCCCGGCGGTCAGTGCGCAGCCCAGGCGGCCTTGAACCGGCGCCAGTCGGCGTTGCGGCACTCGGCGCAGGGCCGGTGACCGGCGGCGAGGGCCGAGGGCTCGTCGGGGAAGAACAGCACCGTGTAGCGGGTCGGCGATCCGGCGAGCGGCATCGGCTCGCGGTGACGGCCGCGGAACTCGGTCAAGCAGCAGACCCAGTTCCGGTGGCGCCAGCGGGCGGTGCCGAGCTGGCGGGCCTCGTCGTGCAGGATGCCGCGGTTGCCCATCAGCGTGTCGCGCTAGGGTTCGTAGACGATGTCGCCGACCGGGGTGACGCGGCTCTGCAAGGGCATGGGGCGCTCAGACCGGCGCCGGGTCGATATTGCCGCCGCAGACCACGACGCCGACCCGCGCCCCGGGTGGCGGGGTGAAGGCGCCGCTGGTCAGCGCCGCGAGCGCCGTGGCGCCGCCGGGCTCGGCGAGGATTCGGGCGCCGGACCAGAGCCGGCGCTGGGCCTCGGTGATTGCTGCGTCAGGGACGGTGACCGATTCGATCCCGGTGGCGCGGGCGATGTCGTAGCAGAGCCGGCCGATCTTCGAGGCGCCGAGCGAGTTCGCCGCCACCCCGGCGGGGCGGATCTCGGCCTCCGGCCCGTTGCGGAGCGCGGTGGCCAGGGTCGCCGCCTGCTCGGGCTCGACGGCGACGATGCGGATGCGCCCGCCATACCAGGCGGCAATGCCGCCGATCAGCCCGCCGCCGCCGACCGCGACCAGCAGGATGTCGAGGTCGGGGGCCTGTTCCTCCAACTCCAGCGCCAGCGTCCCCTGCCCGGCCAGGGTTTCGGGGCGTCATAGGCGTGGATCGACATCGCCCCATGCGCCTGCCGCCAGGCCTCGGAGCGGGCATAGGCCTCGGCATAGAGCCCCTCGATCACCTCCAGATCGACGCCGCGGTGCTGCGGACAAGGGCGATCTTGGTCGCGCCGGCGATGCCGGGGACGAAGATGCGGGTCGGGATGCCGAGGGTGGCCGCGGCGTAGCCCACCGTGGCGCCGTGGTTGCCGCCGGAGGCCGCCACAACCCGGCGGGGGGCACCTTGCGGGAGAGCAGGTTGTTGAACGCCCCCCGCGGATTGAAGCTGCCGGTGTGCTGGAGAAGCTCCAGCTTGAGGGTAACTGGGTGGGAAAGCCCCAGCCCGTCGTCGAGACCCAGGACAGGGGTGTGGCGCACATGCGCCTTGATGCGCTGATGGGCGGCGGTGATGTCGTTGCGATTGATCACCCCAGCCCCGCCTCGGTGGCGATCTCGGCCGCCGATTTGCGCGCCCGCTCGGCAGCCGACTTGAGCTGGCCGCAGGCGGCCATGATGTCTTCGCCGCGCGGGGTGCGCACCGGCGAGGCGTAGCCGGCACGGTTGACGATCTCGGCGAAGCTCTTGATCCGTTCCCAGGTCGAGCGCTCGTAAGGCGCCCCCGGCTAGGGATTGAACGGGATCAGGTTGATCTTGGCCGGGATGCCGGCGATCAGCTTCACCAGCCGTTTGGCATCGGTATCCGAATCGTTGATCCCCTTCAGCATCACGTATTCGAAGGTGATCCGCTCGGCGTTGGAGAGCCGCGGATAGGTGCGGCAGGCGGCCATCAGCTCGGCCACAGCGGCCATTTGCGGTTGATCGGCACCAGGGTATTGCGCACCTCGTCGGTGGTCGCGTGGAGGGAGATCGCCAAGAGCGTCCCGATCTCGGCCCCGGCGTGCGGGATCTCGGGCACCACGCCCGAGGTCGAGAGGGTGATCCGGCGCCGGCTGAGGCTGAGGCTCTCGCCGTCCATGGCGATCTTCATCGCATCGCGGACATTGTCGAAGTTGTAGAGCGGCTCGCCCATCCCCATCAGCAGGATGTTGGAGATCAGCCGCCGGTCGGGCGGCCGTTGCCCCGCCACCGGCCATTCGCCGAGGTCGTCGCGCGCGACCATGATCTGGCCGACGATCTCGGCCGCGGTAAGGTTGCGCACCAGCTTCTGGGTGCCGGTGTGGCAGAACGAGCAGGTCAGGGTGCCGCCGACTTGGCTGGAGATGCAGAGGGTGCCGCGGTCCTCCTCGGGGATGTAGACGGTCTCGACCTCGTGGCCGCCGGCGATTCGCAGCAGGTACTTACGGGTGCCGTCGGCGGAGATCTGGCGGGTCACCACCTCGGGCCGGACGATCTCGAACCGCTCCGCCAGCAGCGCCCGGTAGTCCTTGGCGAGGTTGGTCATCGCCGCGAAGTCGCTGACCCCGCGCTGACAGATCCACTGCCAGAGCTGGGTGGCGCGCATCTTCAGCCTGGGCCTCGGCGGTGCCGGCGCCGATTAGCGCCGCGCGCAGGCCCTCGCGGGTCAGCCCGACCAGATTGGCGCGCGCTGGCGCCATCACCGTGCGCGGCAAGGTGGCGACATCCGGCTGGATCGCGCGGGCGGTCGGGTGCTGGGTCATCTGCTCTCGGCTCATGGTCGGCAATAGATTAGCGGCCTTCCCCCACCAGGGAAGGCCGCAGCCCCTAGCACGTGCGCGGCCCGCGGGCCAGCGCCGCGCGCCTCATTGCGCCTTACAGAGCGCCCCTGCCGCCTCCAGCGCAGCGGTGAATCCCGAGAGCGAGAAGGTGTCCACCGTCCGGGTGCCGCGCGACGAGGTGCCCTCGACCTTGGCGTTGGCGCCGGCGCGGAAGGCGCCGACCAGCGCCGCGTCGTCGTCGGCCGACGGCGCCCAGGCGTTCTCGCCCTCGGTGAACAGAGTGAACTTCTTCGACCCTACCGAGGTCTTGACCTCGGAGCCCTTCTTGAACGGATAGCCGCTGATGAAGGAGACCTCATTGACCACCCCGTCGGCGGGGCGAATCGACACCATCAGGAAGATGTCGCCGCGGTTCACCTGCACCGACTTGCCGCTGCGGAAGGCCGCGGTCAGGGTCGGCTGCGACACAATCCAGCAGACCTTCTGGGCGTCGCCGCCGGCCTGGAAGATCGACCAGTCCTTCATGGCGTCGACCCGCTGCTGGGTCTGCGCCACCACCGGCCCGCCGCCAAGGCCGCCGGTCAGGGCACCGGCCAGAATCGCAATCATTCCTGCTTTGAGTGATTTTCTCATGCTCGCCTCGTCATAGGGTTCCTGCGGATCTTCAGCGCCCGCCCGGAAGTGCTTCGCATCGGCGTTGTCCCGTCACCTTGCCCAGCATACTGTAACTGGCAGGGAGAATTCCACCCCATGTGGTGGTAAAATCGCGCCTCTGTGTTCTGTCACGCCGTCGGGGGCATGATCCGTCGCCCAGTCCGCCATCCGGTAGGAGAAAACCGATGACCGCGCCCGCAAACCCCGTCCTGGCCGAGATCCGGCGCGGCGGGTTCCTCGAATCCTGGCATCGCGGCAGCGCCGCGGTGGCGACGGCGGCGGGCGTGGGGTGACCTTGGGCGGGTGATCCTGCCGCGCTCGGCCTGCAAGATCATCCAGGCGCTGCCGCTGATCGAGTCGGGCGCCGCCGATGCGGCCGGGCTCGGCACCGAGGAGCTGGCGCTGGCCTGCGCCTCGCATCAGGGCGCGGCGCTGCATACCGGCCTGGCGCGGCGCTGGCTGGCGCGGCTGGGGTTGACCGACGCCGATCTCCGCTGCGGCGGCCATGTGCCGCTGGACCTGGAGGCGGCGCACGACCTCTACCATCGCCACGCGGCGCCGGAGCAGGTGCACAACAACTGCTCTGGCAAGCATTGCGGGTTTCTGACCGTCGCCCGCCATATCGGCGCGGGGCCGGAGTACATCGATCCGGAGCACCCGGTGCAGTGCATGGTGCGCCAGGTGTTCGAGGAGGTGACCGGCGGGCCGGTGGCCGGGCTCGCCATCGACGGCTGCTCGGCGCCCAACTTCGCCGTTCCCTTAAGGGGCCTGGCGACCGCGATGGCCCGGTTCGCCACCCCGGAGCAGAGCTTCACCGGCGCCCGTGCCGCGGCGGCGCAGCGGCTGGTCGAGGCGGTGATCGCCCACCCCTTCCTGGTCGCCGGCGAGGGCAGGGCCTGCACCGATCTCATTCGCGCCTGCCGCGGCCGGGCCACGGTCAAGACCGGGGCCGAGGCGGTGTTCACCGCTATCCTGCGCGAACGCGGCCTCGGCATCGCGATCAAGATCGACGACGGCAACGCCCGCGGCAGCCAGGCGGCGGTGGCGGCGCTCCTGGCCCGTTACGGGGCGCTGGAGCGGGACGACCCGGTCTACCGCGCCCTCGCCGATGCGCCGATCCGCAATTGCCGCGGCATCGTCCACGGCCATCTGAAGGCGGCAGAGACCCTGACCGGGGGGCCAGCGCCGTGACGGGCACTGCGACGAGCGCGCGGATCGTGGTCCGCGGCCAGGTCCAGGGGGTGGGCTTTCGCCCGGCGGTCTGGCGGCTGGCCAACGAGATGGGGCGCGCGGGCGATGTCAGGAACACCGGCGACGGGGTGGAGATCCGCGTCGGGGGCCGGGGCAACGACGCCTTCGCCGAGCGCCTCACCGCCGCCCTGCCGGCGCTGGCGCGGAACGATGCGGTGGAGACTGCACCGCTGGCGGTGCCGCCACCGGGGGCGGGCTTCGACATCGTGGCGACGGCCGGCGGGGAGATGCGCGCGGCGGTCACCCCTGACGCCGCCACCTGTGCCGAGTGCCTGGCCGAGATCCGCGACCCAAGCGCCCGGCACTTCCGCTATCCTTTCTCCAATTGCACCGCGTGTGGGCCGCGCTTTTTGATCGTGCGTGCAGGGCCCTACGACCGCGCCAGGACCACGATGGCCGGGTTCGCGATGTGCGACGCCTGCGCCCGCGAGTACGGCGACCCGGCCGACAGGCGCTTCCATGCCCAGCCGATCGCCTGCCCCGGCAGCGGGCCGCGGGTCTGGCTGGAGCCGCTCGGCGGCGAGGCGGTACCGGTGGGTGAATTCGTCGAAAGGGTGGCCGAGTTGATCCTCGCCGGCCGTATCCTCGCCGTCAAGGGCGTCGGCGGCGTGCACCTGGCCTGCTACGCGACTCGGGGAGACACGGTGCGGGAACTGCGCCGGCGCAAGCGCCGCCGGGGCAAGGCGCTGATGGCGCGCGATCTCGACGTGATCGGCCGCTATGCGCGGGTATCGCCGGCGGAGGCGGCGTTGTTGCAGTCGGCTGCGGCGCCCATTGTGCTGTTGGAGGTAGGCGGCGAGCCGCTGCCCGAGGCGGTGGCGCCGGGGCTGGACCGGGTGGGCCTCATGCTGCCCCATGCGCCGCTGTACCACCGATCTTCGACAGCCTCGACATGCCCGTTGTGATGACCTCTGGCAACATCTCCAGCCAGCCGCAATGCACGACCAACGAGCAGGTCAGGGAGCGGTTGGCCGCGGTGGCAGATTTCGCATGTCTCCATGACCGCGAGATCGCAAACCGGATCGACGACAGCGTAGCGCGGGCCGATCTCGGCCGGCCCCGGCTGCTGCGCCGGGCGCGGGGATATGCGCCGCGGGCCATCGACCTGCCGGAGGGCTTCGACGTCGGGGCGCAGGTGCTGGCGATGGGCGGCGAGCTGAAGAATACCTTTTGTCTGGTGCGCGACGGGCAGGCGACGCTCAGCCAGCATCTTGGCGATCTGGAAGACGCCGCTACCGCCGAGGACGTGTGCCATAACCTCGGGCTCTATCAGGAGCTGTACCGGCACGAGGCCGAGGTGATCGCGGCCGATGCCCACCCGGACTATCTCTCGACCAAGCACGGGCGCGAGATCGCTGGCGCCCGGCCGGTGGTCGAGGTCCAGCACCACCATGCCCATATCGCCGCCTGCCTGGTCGAGAACCGGCGCCCGTTGGGGGCCGGGCCGGTGCTGGGGATCGCCCTCGACGGGCTCGGGCTGGGATCAGACGGGACGATCTGGGGCGGCGAGTTCCTGGCGGCCGACTACAGAAACTATCGCCGCGTTGGCTGTCTCAGGCCGGTTGCCCTGCCCAGCGGCGCGGCGGCGGTGCCCGAGCCCTGGCGCAACGCCTATGCGCAGCTGACGGCGGCGATGGGCTGGGAGGCGTTGGAGCGGGAGTTCGGCGGGCTGGACCTCGTGCAGCGGCTCGCGGAGAAGCCCCGGCCAACGTTGGACGCGATGATTCGCAGAGGTCTCAACACCCCGCTCACGTCCTCCTGCGGGCGGCTGTTCGACGCCGCCGCGGCGACGGCCGGGCTGGCCTGGGAGCGGCAGGACTATGAGGGCCAGGCGGCGATGCTGTTCGAGGCGGCGATCGACGGGGCGGCGATCGAAGAGGCCGCCTCCTACCCGTTCGCAATCCGGAGCGATGCGGGCCTCTCCCTGATCGAACCGGCAGACGTGTGGCGCGCGCTGTTAGACGACCTCAGGTGGGAGGTGCCGGTTGGCACGATTGCCGCCCGGTTCCATCGGGGTTTGGCCGAGGCGGTGGTGACGCTGGCCTCGCAGCTCTGCCGGGAAGATGGTATCACCACCGTTGCCCTGTCCGGCGGCTGGTTCCAGAACGCGACGCTGTTCGGGCTGGTTGATTCCGGGCTGGAAGCCAAGGGGCTGGAGGTGCTGAGCCACGCGGAGGTTCCGGCCAATGACGGCGGGCTGGCGCTCGGGCAGGCGGCGGTTGCGCTGGCGCAAGTGCAGGGAGGCGCCCATGTGCCTGGGGATACCGGGGCAGATCGTTGAGATCTCCGATCCGGCGCGGAAGCTGGCGCTGGTCGATATCTCCGGCGTGCGCCGCGAGGTCAATGTGATGTGCATAGAGGACTACGAGCCGCTCGATACCCTGGTCGGTGCCTGGGTGCTGGTCCATGTCGGCTTCGCCATGAGCCGGATCGACGAGGTGGAGGCGCGGGCGACACTGGAGATCCTGCACCAGCTCGGAGAGGCTAAGGCGGAGATCGAGGCGATGCGCGCGTCGGAGGCGGCCCTGGGGACGGGGCTGGGGACGGCGCGGTGAGATTCGCCAGCGAGTTCCGCGACCCGAAGCTGGCCAAGGGTTTGCTTGCGGCGATCGAGCGGGTCGTCGCGGAGATTGGCGCCACCGCCGACAACCCGGTCCGGATCATGGAAATCTGCGGCGGCCATACCCATGCGATCTTGCGCTACGGGCTCGACAAGCTGACCCCGCCGGGGCTCGAATTCACCCACGGGCCGGGCGGCCCGGTCTGCGTGCTGCCGATGGCGCGGGTCGACGAGGCGGTCAAGATCGCCGAGCGGGAGGGGGTGATCTTCACCACCTTCGGCGACGCGATGCGGGTGCCGGGGATGAGCAAGTCGCTGATCCAGGCCAAGGCCGAGGGCGCCGATGTGTGCATGGTCTACTCGCCCCTCGACTGGCGCGGCGCAACTCGGGCCGCGAGGTGGTGTTCTTCGGTCTCGGCTTCGAGACCACGACGCCGTCGACGGCGCTGACGATACTGCAGGCGGAGGCCGGGGGGCTGGGCAACTTCTCCATCTTCTGCAACCACATCACCGTGCCGCCGCCGATCGAGGAGCTGCTCGACGACCCGCGCATGGTGCTCGACGGCTTCGTCGGGCCGCGGCATGTGTCGATGGTGATCGGCACCAGGCCGTATGAGTTCATCGCCCGCGACTACGGCAAGCCAATCGTGGTAGCCGGGTTCGAGCCCCTGGACCTGTTGCAGGCGGTGCTGATGGTGCTGACCCAGATCCGTGACCGAAGGGCCGAGGTGGAGAACCAGTACGCCCGCGACGTGCCGGAGGACGGCAATCCGGCCGCGCTCGCCGCCTGTGCCGAGGTCTACGAGCCGCGGCCCTCGTTCGCTTGGCGCGGCCTCGGCGAGATCGACCTCTCGGGGTTGCGGGATCCGCGAGGCTTACGGCGCCTTCGACGCCGAGCGCCGGTTCGGCATCGGCTATGGCGCTGCGCATGGTGAGGTGCCGGAGCCGGAAGGCTGCGCCTGCGGCGAGGTGATGGCCGGCCGGATCAAGCCGCATCAGTGCCCTGAGTTCGGCAAGGGCTGCGCACCGGAGGTGCCGCTCGGGGCGCTGATGGTCTCGTCCGAGGGCGCCTGCGCGGCGTATTATCGGTACGGTGGCCTCAGTCTGGAGCCGGCGGAATGAACGTGGCGTCCAGGCTCCGCGCGAACCGAGTGACGCTGGCCCATGGCGGCGGCGGCCAGGCGATGCGCGACCTGATCGAGGAGGTGTTCGCCGCTGCGTTCAAGCCCGGGTCGATGAAGGACCAGGCCCGGCTGGAGCATGCGGCGCTGCGTGAGGCCGAGGCGCGGCTCGCCGTCACCACCGACAGCTTCGTGGTCTCGCCGCTGGAGTTTCCCGGCGGCGATATTGACACGCTGGCGGTCAACGGCACGGTCAACGACCTCGCCGTCTGCGGGGCGCCGCCGCTGTGGCTGTCGGCGGCGTTCATCGTCGAGGAGGGCTTCGAGGTTGCGCGGCTGAGGTAGATCGTCGACTCGATGGCAGGGGCGGTGGAGGCGGTGGGGGTGTCGGTGGTGACCGGCGACACAAAGGTGGTGGACAAGGGGAGCGCGGACGGGCTCTTCATCGCCACGACCGGGACCGGGGTGATCCCGCCGGGGCGGGGCCTGGCGGTCAACGTCCGCCCCGGCGACGTGGCGCTGGTCAACGGCGTCCTTGGCGACCACGGTGCCGCGATCTTGGCGGCGCGCGGCGATATGGCGCTGTCGGTCGAGTTGGAGAGCGACTGCCGGCCGCTGCACGCGCTGATGGAAGCGGTGATCGCGGCGGCACCCGATGTGCGGGCGGCGCGGGATGCCACCCGCGGCGGGTTGGCCGCGGGGCTGAACGAGATCGCCGGGGCGGCGGGGTGCGGGATCGAGATCGACGAGGTCGCCGTGCCGCTCCGGCCCGAGGTGACGGGGGTGTGCGAAATCCTCGGGCTTGATCCGCTCTACCTTGCCAATGAGGGCACGTTGGTGTTGTTCGTGCCGCCCGGGCAGGCGGAAGCAGCGCTGGCGGCAATGCGCGGAACAGAGGCCGGGCGCGGGGCGGTGGGGCCGCTCGCCTGCGTCGAGCGCTCGTCGCTCGAGTTCTGTTGGGGCGTGACCTAAGGGACGGCGGCTGAAGGGGCGGCGCTTGCCTTTGTCGAGGCGGAGGGCGATACCTTCGTGGTCCGGGAAATCGAGGTTTCGAAGGACGCGTGATGTGCGGCATCTGCGGCTGCGGCGATCCTGACGAGGTCACCATGACCGAGGTGGCGACCGGCGCGCGCACGGTGCTGCGCGCGGCGGCGGGGCATGATCACGCGCACGGGCACCACCATCACCACCACGACGAAGATGTCCCGCATGTGCACGGCCCCGGCGGCGAGGTGATCCGGCTGGAGGCGGCGGTGCTGGCGAAGAACGACGCCATCGCCGCCCACAACCGCGGCTGGTTCGAGGGGCGCGGCGTGCTGGCGCTGGATCTGGTCTCCTCGCCCGGCGCCGGCAAGACGACGCTGCTGGAGCGGACCATCCGGGCGCTCGGTGGCGAGGTTGAGGTCGGTGTCATCGAGGGCGACCAGATGACCTCCACCGACGACGAGCGCATCCGCGCCGCGGGGGCAAGGGCGATCCAAATCAACACCGGCGCCGGCTGCCATCTGGAGGCGGACATGATCGCCAGCGCGATGCGGGCGTTCGACCCGCCTTCGGGATCGATCCTGATGATCGAGAATGTCGGCAACTTGGTCTGCCCGGCGATGTTCGACCTCGGCGAGCGGATGAAGGTGGCGGTGTTCTTGACCCCCGAGGGCGAGGACAAGCCGCTGAAATACCCGCACATGTTCCGCGCCGCCACGATGGTGCTGATCAACAAGATCGACCTTGCCCCGCATGTCGGGTTCGACGAGGCGGCCTGCCGGCGCAACATTGTCAAAATCAACCCGGAGGCGGAGGTCCTCAGCCTGTCGGCGCGAACCGGCGAGGGGATGGGCGCGTGGCTCGACCGGTTGCGGGACCTGCGGGAAAGCCCGGCCCGGTAGAGAGCGGCGCCGCGGAGCCGTTTTTTCAGTCACCGCCCGCGCGCAGCAAGTCTGGGATCTCCCACACGCAAATCTCGACGGCCTCGGCAACGGTCCGGGAAAGCGGTGCGCCCAGAGTGAAATCCATCCCTTCGATCGCCCAGAGGTCGCAGCGGCGCGGCAGTAGGCCAAGCGCGTCGGCGAGCCGAATGGCTTCGCCGACGCTGATGCCGTGGCTGGAGGCGGAGCCAAGATAGGGAGGCAGCGCGCCGCCGGTCGCGTCGATGCGGTGGATCGTGCCGGGCGGCGCGCCGGATTGGCAGGCGTCGACGATCAGCACCCGCGCGCGGTCCTCGAACAACAGAACCAGGTCGGCGGCGATGCCCTGGGTCTCGGCGATGTCGAAGGGCTGATCGTGTGCCGCGAGCCGCTCAGCGACCAGCCGCCCGGCCTCATCATCGCCCGCAAAGGGCATGCCGACGCCGATCAGCAGCGGCCGGGGCATGGCTGGACCTGTGCGCAATTGGCTTGGCCGTTGCAGGGTGGGGTTTCACCCCACCCTTGGCGGCGGAGGATAGGGTGGAACCCCACCCTACCCACGGTCAATCGTCAGTTTGAGGAAATGCGTGGCGCAGGAGATGCAGGGGTCGTAGTTGCGGATGGTCTGCTCACAGAGGTGGCAGATCTCCTCGTCCGGCCGGTCGAGCACATCACCGATGAATCTGGCCAGATCCTGCTCGATCGCGGGCTGGTTCTGCGAGGTCGGCGGCACGATCTGCGCCGTCTCGATCGAGCCGCCCTCGGCCAGGGTGTACTGGTGGAACAGCAGCCCGCGGGGCGCCTCGGTCGCCCCCATTCCGGTGCCGGCGCGCGGGGTGATTGGCGTCGCGGGGGCGTCGGGCTCCTCATAGGCCTCGATCAGACGCAATGCCTCGTCGATGGCATAGAGCGCCTCGACGGCGCGGATGGTGATCGAGCGGTAGGGGTTGCGGCACTCGGGCCCAAGACCGGTGCGCTCGGCCGCCGCCTTGGCCCGCGGCGAGAGCTGGTCGTAGCACAGCGCGAAGCGGGCGAGCGCACCGACGAGGTAGCTCGCGCCGTCGACCGTGTAGCTGTGCAGCGCGTTGGAGCGGGCGACATGCTCCTCGCGGAAATGGTCGTTGTACTCGGGCACCGCGATGTCGAGGCCGCGGTTGGAGACGATCCGGCCCTGGTACATCGGGTATTCGTCCGGGTGGCGGAGCGAGACAAGGGCGTAGTCGCGTTCCTTGTCCGGGAAATCGAAGCTTGCGGTCCAGTCAACGGAGCTTTCGGCGAGGTCGCGGGCATTCAGCAGGCTTTCGCGCTGGGCAGCAAAATCGGCCCGGCGCGGGACCTTGTAGAAACCGCCGACGCGGACGTTGATCGGGTGGATCTCGCGCCCGCCGAGGAAGGCGACAAGGGAATTGCCGATCTTCTTGATCTCCAGCGCCAGCTTGACCGCGTCGGCGTGGCCGTCATTGGCCATCTCGATGGCCCCGGCATAGCCGAGGAAGTCCGGCGCGTGCAGCATCGCGGCGTGGAGGATGTGGCTCTCGATCCATTCGCCACAGTAGAGCATCCGGCGCAAGGCGCGGATCGGGCCGTCGACGGTGACGCCGAGCGCCATCTCCATCGCCTGCACCGAGTTCATCTGGTAGGCGACCGGGTAGATGCCGCAGATCCGGGCGGTGATGTCCGGCGCCTCCGAGTGGTCGCGGCCGCGCATGAACGCCTCGAAGATGCGGAACTCGGTGCCGATGACCTTGCCGTCGCGCATCACCACCATGAAGGCGCCCTCGCCCTCGACGCGGGCGAGCAGGTCGACCTTGATCGTCTTCTCAGCCATGGCGCTGGGCCTCCTGGCGGAACGCCGGTGCGTTGGTGTTATAGGTAGAGAACAACCGCCGGATATCGCGCCCGTCAGAGCCTTGCTCGGCCAGTTGCGCGGCGAGCGAGGTGGTGTTCGGCCGCTCTTTCGGCCCGAAGCAGCCGTAGCAACCGCGGGCGTAGCCGGGGCAGAGGGCGCCGCAGCCGGCATGGGTAACGGGGCCGAGGCAGGGGGGTGCCGTGGGCGACCATGACGCAGACGTGCCCCGCCCGCTTGCACTCGATGCAGGTGGAATGCGCCGGCGTCTGCGGGCGACGCCCGGCAAGGGTCGCGACGACCAGCTCGATCAGCTGGTGCTTGGAGATCGGGCAGCCGCGGAGCTCAAAATCGACCGGGACGTGGTCCTTGATCTGGGTTGCCGAATCCAGCGTGCTGATGAAATCGGGGTTGGCATAAACCGCGTTGATGAAGCCGGCCACATCGGCGCCGTTCTTCAGCTCCTGGATGCCGCCCGAGGTGGCGCAGGCGCCGATGGTGATCAGCCTGGTCGAACGCTCGCGGATCGAGTGGATGACCTTCGCCTCGTGCAGGGTGGTCACCGAGCCCTTGACCAGGGCGATGTAGTAATGGCCTTCGTCGTCGGCCCGCGGCGCCTCGGGGAAATAGGCGATGTCAATGGCGCCGGCGACGGCCAGGAGCTTGTCTTCGCAGTCCAGCAGCGAAAGCTGGCAGCCGTCGCAGGACGAAAACTTGAACACGCAGAGGCGGGGTTTCTCGCTCATCTCACAATTCCTCCTGCCGCATCAGCGGCCTGAGCCGGGCCCAGTCGAACACCGGCCCGTCGCGGCAGACCAGAACCGGCCCGAGCTGGCAGCGGCCGCACAGACCGATGGCGCATTGCATGTTGCGCTCCATCGACAGATGGATGTCGCTCGGCGCAACACCCGCGTCGGTCAGCGCATGGGCGGCAAAGCGCATCATGATCTCGGGGCCGCAGACGAAAGCGGTGGTGTTGGCGGGATCGAAGTCGGCGCTGATGACCAGCGACGTCACCACCCCCACATGCCCGTGCCAGCCGACGGCAGCATGGTCGACCGTCACCTCGACCTCCATGTCGAAGCGCGCGCGCCATTCGGTCAGCTCGTCGGCGAACAGCATCTCCTCTGGCCGCCGGGCGCCGTAGAGCAAATCGACCCTGCCGTAGGCGGCACGGTTCTCCAGCAGGTGATAGAGAATCGGCCGCACCGGCGCGAGGTCGAGTCCGCCGGCTGCGACGATGACGTCGCGGCCCCTGGCCGCCGCCACCGGCCATGGCACGCCATAGGGACCGAGCAGGCCGAGCACCGCACCTTTCTCCAGCGCGGCGATGGCGCGGGAGACCGGGCCGACGGCGCGGATGGTGTGGACGAAACGGTCGGGCTCGGAGGCGGGGCCGGAGATCGAGATCGGGATCTCGCCGACGCCGAACAGGCACAGCATATTGAACTGACCGGGGAGGAAGCCCGATCAGCCGGCGGCCTCGATCTCGAAGGTGACCACGCCGAGGATCTCCTCGGTCTTGCCCGTTATCCGCGCCAGCACCGGGACCATCGGGTCGGTCTGGCCGTCAGCCGCGGGTACCATAGACATCCAAAGACATCCAACATCTGCAGACTTGTGCTTCGCAGCCGGTCCATGATGGATGGCATGAAGCGTTTCATCACTTCGTAGCCGAGCGCCGGATCGACGTCGCACTTGTCGCGCAGGCAGATAGCGTCGATCGAGATCGCCCACACGTCGTCCTGGGCTCGGGCATCGTAGGTCCAGCGATAGGGTGGCACCAGCCAGCTAAGGCCGACCACGCTGTTGGGGCCCGCGGTCAGGAAGGTCATCCGCCCGAGTCCCGGCGCGCCGAGCTCCAGCGCCACATGGCCTTCGCGAACCAGGTAGATCTCGTTGGATTCATTGCCTTCGCGATAGAGATATTCTCCCGCGGCGAAGCGCACGTTCTTGGCGCAGCCGGCGACGAGATCGAGAAAGTCCTTCCCGAGCCCGGCGAACATCACATGCGCGCCGACGATCCTCCCCAGGCCTTTGATCGCCATCTCAGCCTCCCTCGGTTGAGCCGCGGATCGCCGCGGCCTCTTCGGTCATGTCGATGCCGACCGGGCACCAGGTGATGCAGCGCCCGCAGCCGACGCAGCCGGATGTGTCGAACTGGTCCTGCCAGGTCGCCAGCTTGTGGGTCATCCACTGCCGGTAGCGTGACTTCTCGCTCTCGCGCACCGGTCCGCTACCGTGCAGATAGGTGAAATCGGCGGTGAAGCAGGACGCCCACTGCTGCACCCGGGCGGTGGCGACGCCGTCAAGGTCGTTGACTTCCTGGACATCGGTGCAGAAGCAGGTTGGGCAGACCATGGTGCAGTTGCCGCAACTGAGGCATCGCGATGCCACGTCATCCCAGCGGGGATGGTTGGGGTTGGATTTCAGCAGATCCGGCAGGCGGTCGGTCTCGATCCACCGGATCATCTGGCCGACAGCGGTCTCGGTTGCGGCCCGCGCGGCGGCAAGGTCCGCCGGCTCCGCAGGGAGGGAGGAGAGTTGCGCGAGCAACGCCGCGCCGGTCTCGCTGCCCACCTCGGTCACGAACCGGCCGTTGCCGATTTCAGTCAGGGCGAGGTCGAAACCCTGGCGCGCCTTCGGGCCGGTGTCCATCGAGCTGCAGAAACAGGTGTCCGTCGCCCGGGCGCAGTTCACCGCGACGATGAACAACCCGGCGCGGCGAGCGGCATAGTGCGGGTTGCGATAGGGGCCTTCGAGGAACACCCTGTCCTACACCGCGATCGCCGCCAGGTCGCAGGCGCGCACGCCGATCAGAGCATAGCGCGGCGATTGGACGGGTTCGGGGTGGATTGCGGTCTCGCCGTCCCTGATCTAGGCCCGCCACAATGACTGCTCGGGCGGGTGCAGGATACGCTTCCAGGAGGACGGCCCGACGGTGAAGCCGAAACAGGCGTCGCCCTCCTGCCGCAGCCGATAGCGGCCGCCGTCCTGCTCGTCGATCCAGCCGCGCGACAGATCGTCGGCCGTTCCGATCCGCTCGTTCATGATCGCGCCATCACGCCTGACCGGGCCGAGCACCTCGTAGCCTTGGTCGGCGAGGGTCGCGATCAGCTGGCTAAGAGCCGTTAAATCGATGACGGCGGCCGCCGCGCCGGCGTCAGCTTCCAACATGTCGTCCCCGCCCAGTAAGCACGTTCCGAATGCACCTGCCGCCGGGGTCAGATTCCTCCGCCCGGGTCGGCATCAGGAGCACTGTGGTAACCTGATCGGACAAGTCAACCCGACCGGGCCGCGTCGGAAAGCCTTCTGCCGATCCCGTGGTCGCAGGCCGGCATTTGATTTTCCACGCTTTGGTTTCAAACCTTCGTCTTCGAGACGAAACCGCTTCAGCGCGAACGTAATGTCCTCATGATGATCCCTCCGCCGGAGACGAGCCCGCCGCAGGGTAGGGGCTCATCTCCGGCGGAGGGATCATCATGGCCGTCCACGACACTGGCGCTCGCACGGTTTTCTGCCATCGTTACCATATCGTCTGGATCACGAAATACCGCTACAAGGTGCCGGAGGGCGCGGTGCGCGAGCGTATCCGCGAGATCATCCGGCAGGTCTGTGCGGAGCTCGGCGTGGCCATCGTCAAGGGGGTGCTGTCGCGCGACCATGTGCACATGATGGTGTCGATCCCGCCGCATCTCGCGGTGAGCGACGTGGTCCGCCGGATGAAAGGGTCGCCCGTCGCACAGGGTGCAGCGCGA
>Ga0209049_1000127_pt1 | contig 15504 bp, 21 predicted proteins | sample WorMetulBAHAMAS2_FD_187398 | JGI IMG/M metagenome (GOLD analysis project Ga0209049, IMG submission 187398) | Marine gutless worms symbiont microbial communities from Max Planck institute for Marine Microbiology, Germany - Olavius ullae BAHAMAS.2... | ecosystem: Host-associated > Annelida >...
AGGCAGGAGGCCAGAACATCCGAGACCCCCGTCTTCCGCTCGATCTCGCGCAGCAAGGGCACCCCGCCATCCGACGAGCGCGCCCCGCCATCGAAGCGGGCATGGATATCGAGGCCCTCGACGGGTGCCAAACCGGGCCGCAGCGGGGTATCATCGAACATGGCGGGCTGGATCTCTAGGCTGGTGGCGCAGGAACAGGTTTGGCGACAAATTCATGCGCCGCATCCACAGTTTAATCCATCCCCGCCAACCAAGTCAGGCACCCTGATGAATAATCCGGGATAGATGTGCCGCGCCGCGAGGCGGTCTACGAGCTGGTCTCCGAGGCCTCGAACCTCGATCAGACCAGCCTGACGCAGGCGCTCAGCACTTACAAGGACAAGCTCCACGTCCTGACCGCGCCGCGCGACGCGCTGCCGCTGGACATCGTGTCGCCCGCTGATGTCGACGCGATCATCAATCTCGCGCGCGAGAGTTTCGACTACGTGGTGATCGACCTGCCGCAGGCATTGATGAACTGGTCCGAAAAAGCCTACGCCGAGGCAGAAGGTGTGCACCGAGATCGGCATGCCGCCGGTGTGGGTGAAGCCGACCTCGACATGGACATCGACGCACATCGAGCGGCCGACGATTTCTATGCGGTGATGGAAATCGACATGCGCTCGGCGCAGAACATGTACCGGTTCCTGCGCAAGCTGAAAGTCGAGGACATGAACCTCGACAAGCTGCGCTTCGTGCTCGACCGGGCGCCGGGATATCCCGACCTTTCCTGCAAAGCGCGGGTGAAGCGGGTCGCCGAGAGCTTGGGGATCTCCTTCCTGCACCAGGTGCCGGATGGCGGCAGGCAAATCGTCAATGCCTGCGATCAGGGTATCCCCCTGGCCGAAGGGGCCCGGTCCAGCCCGGTCCGCAAGGAGATGCTCCGGATGGCCGAGAAGTTCTTGACTGAGGAAACGGAGAAGGCGGCTGCGTCGGGCTGACGCGGCACGGTGGGCTTAGAATCGGGAAGATTTCACATGTTCCGGCGGATGCGTGACTCCAAGGGTGAAGCTGCGGTCAAGGAGCAGCCGGTTGCTGTCGTTGCCAGCGCCGCTGCGGAAGCCGAGGTGAAGGAGACGGAGAGCGCCCGCTCGCTGGTCTCGTCGCGTCTCAAGCTCAACGGCGGTGCGAGCGCAATGCCAGCGACCGAGGTCAATGGTGATACCAAGCGTCGCCGTCGTCTTCTCAACTTCCGTGTCGACCTGCACCGCAAGCTATTCGAGCTGCTGAACCTCAGTGCGATCAAGAAGGTCTCCGAGCAGGAGCTGCGCCGCGAGATCGGCAAGATTACGCGCGAGGAACTGGCCACCAGCGATCTGGTGCTCAACCGGCCCGAATTCGAGAACCTGGTCAAGGAACTGGTCGACGAGGTCACCTGCCTCGGGCCGCTGGAACCCTTGTTGGCCGACAACAGCATTACCGACATCCTGGTGAACACCTATTCGCAGTGCTATGTCGAACGCCACGGCAAGCTCGAGCTCAGCCCGGTCCAGTTCAAGGACAGCGCCCACCTGATGCGGGTGATCAACAAGATCGTCAGCGCCGTCGGCCGGCGGGTCGACGAAAGCCAGCCTTGGGTCGACACCCGCCTTGCCGATGGCAGCCGTGTCAACGCCATGGTGCCCCCTGCGCCATCGACGGCCCGCTGCTCTCGATCAGCAAGTTCAACAAGATCCCGTTCACCGTCGACCGGTTAATCTAAACCCAGATGTTCTCGGAGGAGATGGCGCTGTTCATGCACGCCTGCGTGCGGACGCGACTGAACATCCTGATCTCCGGCGGTACCGGTTTCGGTAAGACGACGACGCTGAACGCGCTCTCCAGCTTCATCCCCAATGAGGAGCGCATCGTCACCATCGAAGACACCGCCGAGCTGTAGTTGCAGCAGGAGCATGTGGGCAGGATGGAATCGCGCCCGGCGAACATCGAGGGCGCCGGCGCCGTCACCATTTGCGACCTGGTGCGCAACGCCCTGCGTATGCGCCCGGACCGGATCGTCGTCGGTGAGTGCCGCGGCGACGAGGTGATCGACATGTTGCAGGCCATGAACACCGGCCACGACGGATCGATGACCACGATCCACGCCAACAGCCCGCGCGACGCGCTCGGCCGTATCGAGAACATGATCGGCATGTCCGGCATCGAGCTGCCGCTGAAGGCGGTGCGGACCAACATCTCCAGCGCCGTTGACATCATCGTGCAGATCGCCCGTATGTCGGACGGCAAGCGGCGGATGATCTCGGTCACCGAGATCGTCGGCATGGAAGGTGACGTCATCACCATGCAGGAGATCTTTAAGTTCAACCGCCAGGCGACAGACAATACCGGCCGAATCATCGGCCGCTTCAGCGCCACCGGAATCCGCAGCAAGTTCACCGACCGGTTCAGGCAGTGGGGCTACGACCTGCCCGCAAGCCTGTTCAAGCCGGAGCTGTAAGGTCGAGAGGGGAGCCCCAGACCGCTGCTGTTCCAGCCGATCATCTACGCCCTGATCTTCGTCGGCGTCTTCATGATGGTCGCAGGCGTCTATCTCATCATCTATGGCAAGACGCTGAAGCGCGAGAAAAAGGTCAACCGGCGGCTCGTGCTGTTGCAGGACGGCAAGGACACCGAAGAGGTCCTCTGCATCCTGCGCCACGAACGCGAGGGCAACAAGCGGCAAGAGCGTTTCCCGGTGATCGGGCCGCTGGTCGAGATGGCCCGCCATGCGGCTATCACTATCTCCGTGGGCAAGATCGTCATCAGCTTGGTCGGGTTGTCGGTGGTGGCGTTCCTGCTGCTCACGGTCTTCACCGGCACGGTGGTTCAGATCCGCATCGTCGTCGCGTTGATTACCGGCTATGCCGCCTTCTATTTCTGGCTCCGTGGCAAGGCGAGAAAGCGGATCGCCCTGTTCGAAGAGCAGTTGCCCGACGCGCTGGACCTGATAGTGCGCTCCTAGCGTGTCGGCCATCCGATGAACGCCGCGATCGGGATCGTCGCCCGGGAGATGTGCGATCCGCTGGGATCCGAGTTCGGCCTGATCGCCGACGAAGCGACCTACGGCATGCCGGTCACCGATGCGCTCGCGCGCATGGCTGCGCGGGTGCGGTGCACGACCTGCGGTTCCTGTCGATCACGATCAACATCCAGTCGACATCGGGCGGCAACCTCGCCGAAATCCTCGAAGGCCTGGGCCGGGTGATCCGGGCTCGGTTCAAGCTGTTCCGGAATGTGAAGGCGATCACCGCCGAAGCCAGGTGGTCTGGCTGGTTCCTGTCGGTGTTCCCGGTCATTGCGCTCCTGCTGGTGCAGGTCGTCCAACCCGACTACTATGATCGGTGTCGAATCACCCGCTGTTCCTGCCGGGAGCGATCCTTACCTTCATCCTCCTGATCGTGAACATTTTCTTCATGCGGATGCTGGTGAACATCAAGGTATAGGCTGGGTAGGTCATGGAAGCAGACGCCGCACAGAACTCCGATGGCTTGATGGCCTAGGCCTGGAGCGCTCTGATTGAGAGCTACGGGCCCGCCGCGCCGTTCTATCTGCTGGCCGGGATCGGCGTGGTCATGACGGTGATCGCGCTGCCTCTGGTCCTGCGCAAGCCGAAAGACCCGCTGGAGCTCTTCAGTTTTTCCGACGAAAAGCTGAAATCCGAGCTGGTCCGCCTGCGCGATACCTCGGGCGACGAGAAGTTCAAGGCCATCGCCGAATACCTCGAACCGCAAGACCAAGCGGAGATGTCCGAGGTCCGGTCGATGCTGTGCGCGGCGGGTTACCGGGGTGCGGCCGCAGTGCGCCAGTACTACCTCGCCCGCGCCGCGATGGCGTTGGGGCTGCTGGTCGTCGGATTGGTCGTGTTCTTCCTGATCCCGGATGAACCGAAGATGGTCTTCGGCGGCGCCATGACGGGCATTCTGGTGCTTGCCGGCTACTTCATACCGATCTATTGGGTCAGGCGGAAGGTCGAGACCCGCAAGCAGGACATCACCAACGCCTTCCCAGACGCCATGGACATGATGCTGGTCTGCATCGAGGGCGGTCAGTTGCTCGATCAGGCGATGGCGCGTGTCGGCGAGGAGATGGAGAACTCGTCCGGACCGCTGGCGGAGGAGTTTGCCCTGGTCAGCCACGAGTTCCGCGCCGGCAAGGACCGCATCCTGGTGTTGCGCGACTTCGCTGCGCGCTGCGCGGTCACCGACGTCAGCTCGTTCGTGACCGTGCTGATCCAGTCGACCTCGTTTGGCACCTCGATCGCGCAGGCGCTCCGGGTCTACGCCTCTGAGATGCGCGACAAGCGCTTGATGCGGGCCGAGGAAAAGGCGACCGTGCTGCCGACCAAGCTGACCCTGGGCACGATGATGTTCACGGTGCCGCCGTTGCTCCTGATCCTGATCGGACCTTCCTTCATCATGATCTTGCTCTCGCTGGGCGGGGTTGGCGGATCGCCTGTTACTCCATGAGGCCGTCGGGGCGCTGCCGCGTTGCTTCGGTGGTGCTGATCGCCATCGGGATGTTGTCGGGCGGGTGCGTCGCGCCGACTGAAGGCGCGGCGATCACGCCCCCGCCGCAGATCAGGCCCGAACCGGGCGGAACCTACCTCGCCGTGGGCAACAGGCTGCTCGCGGCACAGGAGCCGGCCCTGGCGATGAAGGCGTATCTGGCCTCGATCGGCGTCGAAGGGATGTCCTTTGCAGCCTTCACCGGTGCCGGTGTCGCCGCCTACCGGCAAGACCTGCTCACTCAGTTGCAGCGCTGTTTCGAGCAAGCGAGCCGGCTTGCCCCTGACTCGGTGGTCGGGCCCAACGATCTGGGCGTGGTTCTCTTCAAGCTGAAGGAGTACTATCCGGCGCGCAATGCGTTCAGAGCGGCCGTGGCGCTCTCCAGCGGTGAGAGCGAGACGGCGCTGGGTAACTTGAACCGGGTGGAGGCAGTGATTGCGGTAATCGAGGAAGGCCCGGACCCGAATCCGGCGCTATCGCACGAGGTTGTGCGTCTCGGCAGCAGCGAGTTCCAGCTGATCGAATCAGAACCACAACATGCGGACGACACCGCGGAGTGAGGAAGGACAGGCAGATGAGGAACAGAGCAGTCAGGTGGTTGGCCATTTCGGTTGCCGTGGCAGGTCTCGCCGGGTGCGAAAGCGTCGCCCAGAAAGAAGACCCGCTCGCCGCGACCGTGATCGACGAGGCGGATCTCAACCATCTGATACTGACCGCCAGCGACCCAATCGACGTGGTCGACTACTTCCAGCAGTCCCTCGCCCGCGAACCCGACCGGGCGGACTTCCGCCACGGGTTGGCGAATTAGCTGGCGCGCGCCAAGCGCTATAACGAGGCGGCGCGGGTGTATCAGGAGCTGATCACCCTGGACCAGGACCGGCCGACGGACCGGCTGGACTACGCCTTCGTGGCCATGCGGCTCGATCGCTGGGACGACGTCAAGAGCCTGTCGCGGAGCTTTCCGCAGGGGATGGACACGCGGCGGCGCCATCTGATCGACGCCATGGTTGCCGATCAGGAGCAGGATTGGGAGGCCGCCGACCAGGCCTATGCCCGGGCCGAGAAACTGAGCCCGGAGCCGGGCCGGTGTTCAACAACTGGGGCGTCAGCCAGATGTCGCGCGGCGATCTGACCGCGGCGACCGCAACCTTCCAGCGGGCGCTGTCCTACGATGCGCGGCTGTTCAACGCCAAGAACAACCTGGCAATCGTCAGCGCCCTGCAGGGCCAGTACTCGCTGTCGCTGGTGCCGTTGGCTGACGATGAGAAGGCAGTGCTGCTGAGCAACATGGGCATCGTCGCCATGCGGCGCGGCGACGAGAAGGTGGCTCGCGGCCTGTTCGCGGCCGCTGTCGAGGCCCATCTGCAGCACTACGCCGGCGCGGCGAGCAAGCTGGCGGCGCTCGAATCGATCGTGGAGAACTGACGCCGTGATGGACGCAAATGCGCTGATAGCCGCCACCGCGGCGATGGCCGTGCTGATGGCCCTGGTCACCTGGTACGATCTCAAGCAGCTCCGGATCCCCAACTGGTCGGTGCTGGCGGTGCTGGCGGTGTTCATCGTCACCGGCATGTGGGGGCTGCCGCTCGACGTCTTCGCCTGGCGCCTGCTGCACGGGGTCATCGTGCTGGTCCTGGGCTTCCTGCTCTACACCTTCGTCGCCGGCCATATAGGCGGAGGCGACATCAAGCTGATCGCGGCGCTGACCCCGTTCATCGCCGGCTCCGACCTCGGCTTCATCGCCCTGGTCTATGCGCTGCTCGCGATTGTTGGGCTGATGCTCCTGCGTCTGGTTCGCGCCATTCGGCGCGACCGGGTGACGGGGTGGAAAGCGCTCGACCGGAAGCGGGTGTTCCCGGCCGGCCTGCTATTGGGCGGCACGATCATGATATACTTCGTCAAGCAGCTGGCCGAGATCGCCTGCGTCGCGTGATCCGCGGCCCAGGCCGCCCAAGTCGGCATCGCCCAGGAACAACGGCGGGTGGTCGGTGATTACGCCTGCCAACGCCGCGGCCCCCCGGCGGCGCGGAACCGAACCATCCGCGCCGGCTCGTAGATGGTGTAGACCCGGACATGCACCCGCTCGGCGGCGGCGCGGACGAGGATGCCGTCGGTGAGGCAGTCGTGCTGGATGTGGAGCGTGCAGGCGTTCAGCGCGGCGAGCACCGAGGGCCAGTCGGCCGTCGGATCCTCGTAGAGCATTGCCAACGGCTGCTCCGGCATCAGCCGGCGCAGTGCCGCCAGGGCCGCGAGATCGAAGCTCGACACTAGGATGCGGCGCCGGGCCCAGGGTCGCCGCCGCAGCGCCTCCGTCACTGCCCGCGCCATTGCCTCCGGCGGCGCGTCGTGCGGCTTCATCTCCAGGTTGGCCGAGAGCGACAAGGCGTCGATCAGGTCCAACGCCTGGTCCAGCGTCGACAGGGGCTAGCCGGCGAAATCGGGGCCGAACCAGCTGCCGGCATCGATCCGCCCGAGATCGGGGCGGCGCTCAGCCCCGCGAGGGGACCGCTGGCGTCGGTGCAGCGGCCCAGCGTGTCGTCGTGATGCAGCACCGCGGTGCCGTCGCCGAGCAGCGAGGCGTCGAACTCGGTCCCACCAGGCGCCCTGCTAGGCGGCGATGCGGAAGGCGGTGAGGGTGTTCTCCGGCGCCACCCGGCTGGGCGCCGCGGTGGGCGATGACGCGCCCGGCTGTGTCGGTGTCGGGACGGCCGCTGTGGCTCGGCTCGGCATGCTGGCTCATCGTCGCGGTCTCCTTTCGCGCCGGCGCTGGTCGCGCACTGCTTGCCACGGCGACAGCGGCGGCGCCACCCCGTTGCGCGGCAGAGCGGTGCGTGCCAATGCTGGGGGCGCGAGAACACGGCGCCGCGGAAACGGCGAGGAAACGGTGCGCTAACGGCGGGGCAACAGCGAGGTAACGGCGGCGGATGCTGCGAAAGGGTCTTTTCGTGCTGGTTGCGGCGGTGATCGGGGCCGGCTGCGTCTGGCTCGAGGACTACGGCACCCGGGCGCTGGAGCGGATGCTGATCGACCGGACCGAGCACGGGCTGACGGTGATCGAGCCCGACTGGGCGTATATGCACGCCGACGGGCTGCGCCTTGAGCTGCACGGTCACGCCCCGGATTTCTTCGCCCGCGATCTCGCGCTCGAATCGGCTCGCTCGACGGCGCCGCTGGCGGTGATCATCGATCACACCACCTTCAGCCTGGCGCCACCGCCGCATCGCGCCCCGGTCCGGGTCGAGCTGCTGCGCGACAGCAACGGGCTGACCCTGACCGGCCGTTTCCATGGCGAGCCGATGCGGCGCGACAGCGTGATCGCCGCGCTCGGCACCGCGGCACCGGGGCTGATCGTCGACGATCTGACCAGGGTCAATGCCGCCCGCCCCGACCGATGGGGGCCGGAGCTGGAGATGGCGACCCTGGCCGCCACCCGGATCCCCAACGCCTATGTCATCGTCGAACCCGGCGCCGTGCAGGTGAGGGAGCTGGTTCGGGACGCGGCGCATCGCCGGGAAGCGTCGGCGGCGTTGCTCGCCCTGGCCGGCGACGGGGTGCGCCTGGACTTGCGGCTGCGCGAGCCGCTACAGGTGGCGGCGCCGTTCGCCTTCGCCGCGGTGAAGGATGAGACCGGGGCGGTCCGGCTGGAGGCCTGCGCTGCGCGCGGCAGCGACAAGGCGGCGGTGCTGGAGATGGCCCTTAAGCGGCACGGCGTGGATCCGGGCGAGGTGCAGTGCCCAGCCGCGCTCGGCGGCCCGTCCGGGGACTGGGCCACGGCGGTGGCGACCGGCTTGGAGGCCCTCGACCGAATTGCAGTCGAGCCGGAGCCCTACTGGATCCGCCTGCGTAGGGCCGGGGCGACGGTCGAGCTCAGCGGCCTCAGCGCCGACGCGACTGCCCGGCGGTTGGTCGAGAGCTACGCCGCGGCGGCTTTCGGGCAGGCGGCGGTGCGCCCGGCACTGTCGCTCGGCGGGGTCGGGGTGCCGGCAGCTGGTCGATGCGGCACCGGAAGGCTATATCGCGACCACGGCACTGAGGGTCGACCTGCCGGCGGCGATGGCGTCGGCGCCGCTTGTCGCGGCGCGCTGCGCCGTGGTTCTCAACGATGCGGTCCGGGCGCGGCCGATTGGCTTCGACCCGGGCAGCGCCGTGTTCGACGGCTGCAGCGGCGAGACCCTGGACCGGCTGGCGGCCGGCTTCGCACGCTGTGCGCCGGGGCGGATCGAGATCGGCGGCCATACCGACAGCCAGGGCTCGACGAAGCTCAACCAGCGCCTCAGCCGTGACCGCGCCGAGGCGGTGCTCGATGCGTTGCTCTGCCGCGGTGTCCCGCTCGACAGCATGAGCGCGGTCGGCTATGGCAAGGCACAGCCGGTCGCCAGCAACGACACCGAGGCCGGATGGGCGCTGAACCGGCGCATCGCCTTCCGGGCGCCGGACTAGGCAGAGCAGAGGGGCGGCACATGCTGACCGGATAGGAGTTTGGCACCACGATCACCGCGATCCTGATCGCCGCGGTCGGTGTCGGTTTCCTGCTGCACTGGCTGTGGAGCCATCTCAATCGCGCCCGCACCAGCGACAGCGCCAGGCTGGCAGAGATGGCCGAGCGTCTGCACTAGGCGGATCTCGCGCGCGAGGAGGCGGCGGCGGTCCGGCAGCGGGCTGAGCTGCGCCTGGCGGAGCGGGAGACGGAAGCGGCGGAGCAGATCGCCGCGACGCAGGCGCGCCTCGACGGCGCCGTGGAGGGGCGCGAGGCGGCGCTGGCGGCCGAGCTGGCCGAGGCGCGGCGGGAGCTGGAGACGCTAGACGGCGGGCTGCGGGACGCCCGGCAGTGGATCATCGATCTGGAAACGGAGTTGGAGACCTTGCGGGAAGGTCGGTAGGGCGGACGGCCTGTCCGCCCTACCGGTCCCAACGTTCGGCGGCGCTGTCGTCGCTGTCCCGGGCGTCGACCCAGCGGGTTTCGCTGCCGCCGGTCTCCTTCTTCCAGAACGGCGCCCGGGTCTTCAGGTAGTCCATCAGGAACTCCGCCGCCTCGAAAGCCGCCCGACGGTGGCGGCTGGCGGTCAACACCAGGACGATCCGGTCGCCCGGCGCCAGCGGGCCGTAGCGATGGATCACCCGTACCCCCTGCAGCGGCCAGCGCGCCGCGGCCTCGGCGACGATGGCCTCCAGCGCCAGCTCGGTCATGCCCGGATAGTGCTCTAGCTCCATCGCCGAGATCGGCCCGCCGGCGGCGATCTCGCGCACCAGCCCGGTGAAGCTGACCACCGCGCCGATATCGCGGTCGGCGGCCGTCAGCCGCGCCGTCTCGGCGGCGATGTCGAAATCCTCACGTTGGACCGAGACACTCATCGCCGTGCCCTCAGCCGCCCGTCAGCCGCCGGTGACCGGCGGGAAGAAGGCGACCTCGCGGGCGCCGGCGATCGACGTCTCCAGATCGCCCATCTCCTGGTCGACCACGACGCGCACCGAGCCCATGTCGGCGAAGGCGGCGGCGTAGCGCGGCTCGGCGGCGCTGAGCCGCGCCACCAGCTCGCCGGCGGTGATGGCATCGCCGGGATCGATCTCCTCGGCGGCGGCGCCGATACGCTCGCGCAGCCAGGCGAAGTAGAGAACCCGCATCGAACTCCTTTCCTGCCGTTGTCCCCCCGGCGGCCCGGGGTCAGTCCTCTGGGTTCGCCGCGGCTTTGCCCGCCGCGGCCTCGCGCTCGCGGATATGGGGCAGGCCCTTGGCGAAGTACTGCCCGCCGGTCACCACCGTGAACCAGGCCGCGATCCACAGCAGCACGAGCCCGACCCCGCCCGCGGCGATCGAGGCGCCGGAGCGGACTTTCTCGAAGATCGGGTTGATCGGCGCGCCTTCCAGCTCCGGGCTGATGGCCCCTTGCAGCAGCAGAATGCAGATGGCGGCCATCTGCAGCGTCGTCTTCCACTTGGCGAGGTGAGTGACCTCCAGCTTCACGGCACCGAGGAACTCGCGCAGCCCGGAGATCAGCATCTCGCGCAGGATGATCGCCGCGGCCGGAATCACCACCGGCCACTCCATGCCGTACAGCGCCACGATGATTGCCAGTGCCGTCATCACCATCGCCTTGTCGGCGATCGGGTCGAGCATCCGGCCGAAGGCGCTCTCTTGGCGTAGGGCGCGGGCCAGCACGCCGTCGAGATAGTCGGTAATGGCGGCGGCCAGGAAGATCGCAACCGCGATCCGGTCCGCCTGCGGTCGGTCGGAAAGCGCAAAGGCGAGCGCCACGCAAGGCGCCAGCAGGACGCGCAGGACGCTGAGCAGGTTGGGGATCGTCAGTCTCATGCCGCCAGCCAGAATGGGTCGTGCTGTGCCAAGTGCCATCGTTCCGGACCCTTTTACGGGCCACGGGCGCCAGCGGCAATGGGCTGCGATGCCCTGTTGCCCGTCGCCGCGTTACCCGTCGCCGTGGAAATAGGCGTAGATCGTCTCGGCCATCGCCGCCGAGATGCCGTCGATCTGCTTCAGGTCCGCCAGCCCGGCCCGGCTGGCCGCCTTGGCCGAGCCGAAATGCGCCAGCAGCGCCCGCTTGCGCGCCGGGCCGATGCCGGGAACGTCGTCGAGCGGCGTCGCCCCGACCGCCTTGGCCCGCTTGACCCGGTGGGCGCCGATGGCGAAGCGGTGCGCCTCGTCGCGCAGGCGCTGCACAAAATAGAGCGCCGGGCTGCGGAACGGCAGGGCGAAGGGACGCTTGCCCGGTGCGTGGAACAGCTCCTTGCCGGCGTCGCGGTAGGTGCCCTTGGCGACGCCGACGAGGGTGACGTCCTTGATCCCGAGGTCGGCCAGCACCGCGGCGGCGGCACTGACCTGCCCGGCGCCGCCGTCGACCAGCACCAGGTCCGGCCAGGCCCTGCCCTCGCGGTCCGGATCCTCCTTGACCAGCCGCTGGAACCGGCGAGTCATCGCCTCGGTCATCATCCCGAAGTCGTCGCCGGGGGCGAGCTCGGCGCTCTTGATGTTGAACTTGCGGTACTGCGCCCGCTCGAACCCCTCGGGCCCGGCGACGATCATCGCCCCGACCGCGTGGGCACCCTGGATGTGGCTGTTGTCGTAGACCTCGATCCGCTGCGGCGGCTGGTCGAGGCCGAGGGCCTCGGCCAGCCCGGCCAGCAACTTGGCCTGGCTGGCGCTCTCGGCCAGCTCGCGCCCCAACGCCTCGCGGGCGTTCCGCAAGCCGTGCTCGACCAGCTCGCGCTTCTCGCCCCGCCGCGGCACCGCCACCGCCACCCGGCGCCCGGCAATGGTCGCCAGCGCCTCGGCCAGCAGGGCGGCATTGTCGATGGCGTGGCTCAAGAGGACCATCCGCGGCGGCGTCTTCTCGGCATAGAACTGGCCGAGGAATGCCTCCAGAATCTCGCTCTCCGTCGCCTCGACCGAGATGCGCGGGAAGTAGGCCCGGTTGCCCCAGTTCTGGTGCGAGCGGAAGAAGAACACCTGCACGCAGGCCTGCGCCCCCTCGCGGTACAGTGCCACGACGTCGGCCTCGGCGGTGATCCGCGAGTTGACGCCCTGGTGCCCCTGGACATGGGTCATGGCGCGGATGCGGTCGCGATAGACGGCGGCGCGCTCGAACTGCGTCGCCCGGCTCGCCTCGGCCATCCGCTCGGCGAGCTCGGCCTGGATCCGGGTCGAGCGGCCCTCCAGGAACCGGCAGGCATCGGCGACCAGGGCCGCATAGTCTGCCTCGGTCACCTTGCCGACGCAGGGGGCGGAGCAGCGCTTGATCTGGTAGAGCAGGCAGGGACGGGTTCGGCTGTGGAACACCGAGTCGGAGCAGGTGCGCAAGAGGAACGCCTTCTTCATCTGGCTCAGGGTCCGGTTGACGGCGCCGGCCGAGGCGAAGGGGCCAAAATAGCGCCCCTTCTCGCGCCGCGCACCGCGGTGCTTGCTCATCAAGGGCCAGGGGCCATCCTCGATCAGGATGTGGGGGAAGCTCTTGTCGTCGCGTAAGAGCACGTTGAAGCGCGGCTTGAGGCGCTTGATCAGGTTCGCCTCTAAGAGCAGCGCCTCGATCTCGGTCTCGGTCGAGATGAACTCCATCGCCGCGGTGGCGGCGATCATGCGCTGGATGCGGTTTGAGTGGCCGGTGTACTTGGCGTAGGCGGTGACGCGCTTCTTCAGCGATCGCGCCTTGCCGACATAGAGCGCCTCGCCCTTGCCATCGAGCATTCGGTAGACCCCTGGCCGATCCGTCAGGCGGGGCAGGTAGCCGCGGATCACATCGAGCCCGCCGGCGCCTCGTGCGACGGCGTCTGCGGCGGATTCCGCCGCGGTTGTTGACGGGTCTTTCTCGGCCATGGGATTCGCCCGGGCGCTACTCTGACTCGGCCTACCGTGCAAGAAAAAAGGTTCCCCCGGATACTGTGGATAACTCTGTCGGCAAATCGTTGTACATCGGCGTTTTCCGTTGAGTCTCAAGGGGGTCTTTTGAATTGACAATAATTCGGGCAGAATTGCAAGCCATTGAAATTGCAGGGAATAAGATTGGTAAACGTGGCAAGCAGCTGAAAACGTTAAAGTTGTAATTTTTTGGTGACGTTGATTGCCCGGCGTGGAAAAGTCAGGCGATTCCCCAAGTGCAGTGCTCGGATATCGCCGCCTAGGAGTCGCTTTCGACACTGTCTGGAGTTTGCCACGGCAAATGCTGGCCGCCATCTATTGCCAGCATTTGACCGGTAAATGCCTTGCAGTCGAGAATGAAATGCATCGCGGCGACGATATCCTCGGGATTGGCGCCGCGGCCAAGCAGGCAGGCGCGGCGCTGGCGGGCGAAATGCGCCTCGGACTGACGCTCGGCGTTCAGGGTCGGGCCGGGGCCGATGGCGTTGACCCGCACATGAGGCGCCAGCGCCTGCGCTGCCGTGCGGGTGAAGCTGTAGAGCGCCGCCTTGGCCAGCGAATAGGACATGAAGTCCGGCGCCGGCTTCCACACCCTTTGGTCGAGCATGTTGATCACCGACGCGCGCGCCACTGGCTCGCCGCGCGCGTCCGTTCCGGCCCGCGGCGCCTGCGCGGCGAAGTCCTGGGTCAACCGGACCGGCGCCCGCAGGTTCGACTCGAACGCCCGGTCCCAGCTCTCGCGGGTGCTGGTGGCGATGAGGTCGTTCTCGAACACCGAGGCGTTGTTGATCAGCAGCGACAGCGGTCCGCCGAGGGCGTCGGCGGCGCGCGCCACCAGGGCGCCGGTTTTGCTCTCCAGAAGCAGGTCGGCCCGCAGCGCCACGGCGCCGGCGCCATGGCCGCGGGCCTCAGCCGCAGTCGCTTCCGCCGCCTCCCCCGAGCCGCAGTAGTGGATCGCCACGTCCCAGCCGCTGGCGGCTAGGTCGAGCGCCATGGCACGTCCCAGCCGCCTTGCGGCTCCGGTGACCAGTGCGCGTGGCCTCTCGCTCATGGCTGTCTGGTTCCTATCCTGCCAGCGCGAAATAGATGAAAGCGCAATAGAGCGCGAGGAACAGGACACCGGTGCGCCGGCAGATCTTGTGGTTCATCAGCACGAAGGGGGTCAGCAGCAGGCTGGCCGCAATCATGCACCAGATATCCTGGTCGATGATCTCCGCCGGAACCGCCAGCGGAGCCGCCAGGGCTGCGGCACCGATGATCGCGGTGATGTTGAAGATGTTCGAGCCGATCACATTGCCGATGGCGACCGCCGCATGGCGACGGCAGGCCGCCATCACCGTTGTCGCCAGCTCCGGCAGCGAGGTCCCGGCGGCCACCACGGTCAGCCCGATTGCGGCTTCGGAGACCCCTAAATGGTGGGCGATTCCGCGGGCGCCTTCGATCAGCAGCTCGGCGGCGACCGGCAGACCGATGATCCCGGCGACGATCAGGACGATCACTTTCCAGCGAGGCATCTCCGGATCGACGTCTTCGAGTTCCTCCAGTTCTTCCAGCACGGTGAGGTTCTTGGCCGCCCGTGCCGCCAGGCCGATATGCACCGAGTCCCAAACCATGTAGACGGTGATCGACATCAGCATCAGCCCGCCCCACCAATAGAGCGTGCTCCCCAGCACCAGCCCGGTGAACAGCGCCGTCGCGCCCAGCATCAGGTAAAAGTTGCGGTGGGCGTCGCGACCGACGCCGGTAATGGGTGCGATCAGCGCCGGAACGCCGAGGACGAGGAAGACGTTGGCGATGTTCGAGCCGACCACGTTGCCGAGCGCGATCCCCGGCGCGTCTTCGAGGGCGGCGCGCACTGCGATCAAAAGCTCCGGCGCCGAGGTGCCGAAGGCGACCACGGTGGCGCTGACAATGATCGCCGGGATCCCCAGCTGCAGGCTCATCGCCACGGCGCCGCGCACCAGCGCATCGCCGGCGCCGACCAGCAGCACCAGGCCCAGTATCAGGAAGAACAGGTCCATCGAGTAGGTCTAGCTTCCGGTTCGGGATCGCGACAGCGACGGGATTCAGTTTCGCTCATATAGGGGGTTGGGCTCTGGCACCATATCGTCACGGCGGTTCAGTCGTCGGATGTGGGTCCGCGATCACAGTCGCAGGGCGCGCCGGGAAGATGGAACACGCCGCAGCGCGGGCAGGCCACCAGATCCTGCGGCTGCGGCTCCCGCCCGGCCTGCCGGCTGCGCTGCGCGGCGGGGCGGGTCTTGCCGCGACCGGGCCGGCGCAGTATCACCCACGCGGCGACAAGGACCAGGGCCAGAATTGCCGCTTTCAGGGCCATGCGAAGCTCTCCTCTGCCGGGCATGCAGCCGGGGAACCCGGCCGCGGCGGAACCTATCCCGGATTATTCATCATGGTGCCTGACTTGGTTGGCGGGCATGGATTAGACTGTGGATGCGGCGCATGAATTTGTCGCCAAGCCTGTTCCTGCGCCACCAGCCTAGAGATCCAGCCCGCCATGTTCGATGATACCCCGCTGCGGCCCGGTTTGTCACCCGTCGAGGGCCTCGATATCCATGCCCGCTTCGATGGCGGGGCGCGCTCGTCGGATGGCGGGGT
>Ga0209049_1000128_pt1 | contig 15494 bp, 16 predicted proteins | sample WorMetulBAHAMAS2_FD_187398 | JGI IMG/M metagenome (GOLD analysis project Ga0209049, IMG submission 187398) | Marine gutless worms symbiont microbial communities from Max Planck institute for Marine Microbiology, Germany - Olavius ullae BAHAMAS.2... | ecosystem: Host-associated > Annelida >...
AGGCAGGAGGCCAGAACATCCGAGACCCCCGTCTTCCGCTCGATCTCGCGCAGCAAGGGCACCCCGCCATCCGACGAGCGCGCCCCGCCATCGAAGCGGGCATGGATATCGAGGCCCTCGACGGGTGACAAACCGGGCCGCAGCGGGGTATCATCGAACATGGCGGGCTGGATCTCTAGGCTGGTGGCGCAGGAACAGGTTTGGCGACAAATTCACACGCCGCATCCACAGTTTAATCCATCCCCGCCAACCAAGTCAGGCACCCTGGTGAATAATCCAGGATAGCACAGTTCGTCGGTTCCGTATCGGGGCGCGACAAGGTTTTTTTCCGGTTAATTTCCGCCTCGCCGTCGCCGCGCCGCGGGCGCGCACCCTTGCGGCGGCGCCGGTTTGGGCATAGGGTCGCCGCGCCTGTCATCCCGCTGAGACCACACCGGACGGAAGCCCATGTTCAAAGGATCATTTGTCGCCCTCGTGACCCCGTTCAAGGACGGCGCCCTCGACGAGTCGACGCTGGAAGCGCTGGTCGAGTGGCACATCGCCGAAGGAACCCACGGCCTCGTGCCCGTCGGCACCACGGGCGAGAGCCCGACGCTGAGCCACGACGAGCACGAGCGGGTCATCGACATCGTGGTCAAGACCGCGGCCAAGAGGGTGCCGGTGATCGCCGGCGCGGGCTCCAACAGCACGACCGAGGCGATCCGCTTCATGCAGTTCGCCGAGAAGATCGGCGCCGATGCCGCCCTTGTGGTCACGCCCTACTACAACAAGCCGACTCAGACCGGGCTGATCGAGCACTACCGGGCGCTGCACGACTGCTGCAACCTGCCGATCATCATCTACAACATCCCCGGCCGCTCGGTGATCGACATGAAGCCCGACACCATGGGCGCGCTGGCCAAGTTGCCGCGGATCATCGGGGTCAAGGACGCCACCGGCGACGTCACCCGGGTCTCGGACCAGCGGGAGACCTGCGGCAAGGGCTTCATCCAGCTCTCGGGCGAGGACGCCTCGGCGATCGGCTACAACGCCCATGGGGGTGTGGGGTGCATCTCGGTCATCGCCAATGTGGCGCCGGGGCTCTGCGCCCAGTTCCAGGAAGCGACCCTTGCCGGCGACTACGTCGCGGCGCTTGAATTCCAGGACCGGCTGATGCCGCTGCACCGGGCGATCTTCATCGAGCCGGGGCTGGCCGGCGCCAAGCACGGGCTCTCGATCCTCGGCCGCTGCTCGGAGGAAGTGCGTCTGCCGTTGGTGCCGGTGACCAAAGGGACAGGTCAGAAGATCCGGGCGGCGATGGTGCATGCCGAGCTGATCAACGCCTAAGCCCATGGCGACACGGCAGAAGGGCCCGGCGGGCCGGGTCGCCTCCGAGAACCGCAAGGCCCGGCACCACTACTTCATCGAGGACAGCCTCGAGGCCGGCATCGTGCTCGAAGGCTCCGAGGTCAAGTCGCTGCGCGAGGGCAAGGCCAACGTCACCGAGAGCTACGCCACCGTCGAGCATGGCGAGCTCTGGCTGATCAACAGCTACATCCCGCCCTTCTCCCAGGCCAAGTCCACCGCCTTCAGCCATGACGAGCGGCGCCGGCGCAAGCTCCTAGTGCACAAGCGCGAGCTGGCCCGGCTGTGGCAGGCGATCGGGCGCAAGGGGATGGCACTGGTGCCGTTGAAGCTCTACTTCAACGACAAGGGCGTCGCCAAGCTCGAGCTCGGCATTGCCAAGGGCAAGCGGATGGCCGACAAGCGCGAGACCGAGAAGAAGCGCGACTGGGCGCGCGAGAAGGCCCGGCTGATGAGGGAGAGAGGATGACGCCAACGGATTCGCCCCCCGACTCGCACCGCATCATGGCCGCCGTCGACGCCACCTGGCCGCCGGCCGAGTTTGCCCGCGTTGGCCCTTGGACCCTGCGCCGGGGCGATGGCGGCGGCCAGCGCGTCTCCGCTGCCTCGGCCGAGGACGAGAGGGCGGATCTCGCCCCGGCCGAGGCGGGGATGCGGGCCTGGGGGCAGGTGCCGCTCGTGCGCCTCACCCCGGACCAGACCGAGCTCGACCGGCGCCTCGCCGCCGCCGGCTACAAGGTCAAGGACCCGGTCTCGCTCTATGCCGCCCCGGTCGCCAAGCTCGACGACGGCCGCGACCAGACGGTCAAGGTGTTCCGCCTCACCTGCCCGCTGGCAATGGTCGACGAGGTCTGGGCCCAGGGCGGGATCGGCCCGGGACGGCGGGCGGTGATGGAGCGGGCCGTGGGGCCGAAGATGACGCTGATGTCGCGCGCCAAGGACCGCCCCGTCGGCGCTGCCTTCGTCGCCGTCGACGGCGACGTCGCCATGATCCACGCCATCGAGGTCACGCCCGAGCACCGGCGCAAGGGCGGCGGCGCGAACCTGTTGCGCGGCGCTGCCCGCTTCGCAGCCGAGCACGGCGCCGCCTGGCTGACCCTGGCGGTTACCGAGGCCAACGTCCCGGCCAAGGTGCTCTACGAGAGGCTGGGCATGGCGCTCGCCGGCAGCTACCATTACCGTGTCGCCCCGCAATGAAGCACGCTTGAAGGAAAATCCTGTGACCTTCCCGAAGTCCACCTCGCTCGATCTCGCCCCGCCAGACCCGCTGCCCGAAGACATCGCCGTGCTGTTCGGCAAGTGCCAGGAGAAGCTGGGGCTAATCCCCAACGTGCTCGTCGCCTACGCCCACAATCCGGACAAACTGCGCGCCTTCAGCCAGTTTTACAACAACCTTATGCTGGGGCCCTCGGGCCTGAGCAAGCTCGAGCGCGAGATGATCGCGGTGGCCGTCTCGTCGCTGAACCGCTGCTGGTACTGCCTGGTCGCCCACGGCGCCGCGGTGCGGGTTTACTCCGGCAGCGAGGCGCTCGGCGAGGCGCTGGCGCTCGACCATCGCTACGCGGACCTGACCCCGCGGCAGCGGGCGATGATCGACTTCACCCGCAAGATGACCTCCGACACGCCGAGCATCGGCGAAGCCGACCGGGCGGCGCTGCGCGAGCACGGATTCACCGAGGCCGACATTTTTGACATCGCCGATGTCGCCGGTTTTTTCAACATGTCGAACCGCGTGGCCAGTGCCGTGGGCATGCTGCCCAACGCAGAGTATCACAGCCAGGGCCGGGGAGACTGAAGTCATGCGGGTGCTGCTGGCGGTGGCGCTGCTTGCCGGCGCCGCCGCTGTTTCGGCAGTGGCCCAGACGGCGCCGGAGGAGCTTGCCCCGCTGCCCGATCCGGGGGCGCCGGAGGGGGCGATGCCGACCGCCGGCAGCGAGCGCCCCTATGACCGCTACGCCCTGCCGGTCGGCCGCTACACCCGCGACGGCCCCCGGGCGCGCGAGGTCGAGGGCCGGGTGGTGTGGTCCGGCTTCCGGCTCGACACCACCGGTATCGGCACCGCCGAGGTGATGGCGGGTTACCGCGAGCGGCTGGCGGCGCTCGGCTTCGAGACCCTGTTCGACTGCGCCACCGCCGCGTGTGGCGGCTTCGACTTCCGCTTCGCGGTGCAGCTGCTGCCGCCGCCGGCGATGCTGCTCGACACCTCGGATTTCACCCAGCTCTCGGCCCACCGAGTCGACGATGCCGGCGCCGAGACCTTTGTCTCGATCCTGGTCAGCCGCCTGCTCGGGGCGGTGCACATCCAGACCGTGGTCGTCGGGCCGGGCGATCCCGCCCTCGCCATCGAGGCGGCGCCGGCGACCGCAGCGATGGCAGTGCCGGTGATCCTGCCGCTGGACGAGGCGCAGATGCTCGCGGCGCTGAAGGAAGCCGGCCATGTCCGGGTCCAGGGGTTGGCGTTCGAGACCGGCGGCGCGGCGCTCTCGGAAGGTTCGGCGCCGGCGCTGGAGATCCTGGCCCGGCTGCTGCTGGACAACCCGGAGCTGGCGGTGGCGATCGTCGGCCACTCCGACAACGAGGGGGCGCTCGATGCCAACATCGCGCTGTCGCAGCGTCGGGCCGAGGCGGTGCGCGGCGCGCTGATCGACCGCGGCGTCGAGGCGGCGCGCCTCGAAGCCCACGGGGTGGGCTATCTCGCACCGGTCAGCAGCAACGCCACCGAAGAGGGCCGGGCGCTGAACCGCCGGGTCGAGCTGGTGCTGCGCTAAGGCGCGATCCGACCGTCGGCAGGTGCCGGCTGCGACATCCGCGGTCGCTTTGCGAATGGACACCCCTGTCCAGACCCCGGATACTGCAACAGATTCGAGACCTCATGCGCAAAGGATGCCGCGGATGACCGTCCACGCCAGCGACCTTGCGGCCGAACTCGCTGCCGTCACCTGCCGACGGTCGGCACCGCCCGCGGCCTGCCGAACCCGTTCTATGTCGATCCGGCGGTGTTCGAGGACGAGAAGCAGACGATCTTCTTCCGCAATTGGGCGGCGCTCGGCTTCATCTCGGACGTGCCCGAGCCCGGGGATGCCAAGCCGTTGAGCTTCCTCGGCCAGCCGCTGGTGATGGTGCGCGGCCAGGACGGCGAACTCAAGGTGTTCCAGAACATCTGCCGTCACCGCGGCATGATCCTGGTGGAGAAGCCCGGCAACATCCGGCGCACGATCCGCTGCCCCTACCACTCCTGGTGCTACGACCTCGACGGGAGCTTGCGCACCACCCCCCATGTCGGCGGCCCGGGGATGAACCGCCACGACGATGTCAAGCGCGAGGAGCTCGGACTCTTTCAGGTGCGCAGCCACGTCTGGATGGGCGTCGTCTTCGTCAACATCGATGGCAAGACCCCGCCCTTCGAGGACCATGCCGCCGAGGCTATCGCCCGCTTCGCCGATTTCGATCAGCCGCTCCACCGCTGCGGCGACGAGGGCACCATGGACATCGACGTCGCCGGCAACTGGAAGCTGGCGATCGAGAACGGGGCCGAGAGCTATCACCTGCCCTGGGTGCATCCGGGGCTAAACAGCTACTCGCGGGCTCGAGGACCACTACCACCTCGACCTCTCCGCCCCGTTCTGCGGCCAGGGCACCAGGGTCTACAACCCGATGCTGAGCGAGGACGGCCGGCGCTTTCCCAAATTCGCCGGGCTGTCGGCGAAGTGGGCGACGGGCGCCGAATACCCGATGGTGTTTCCCAACCTGATGATGGGCTTCCAGAAGGACCACATCTTCGCCTTCATCGTCGAGCCGATTGCCCACGACCGCTCGGTCGATCACGTCCAGCTCTTCTATGTCGATCCCGCGGTGGCGGGCGAGGACTGGGCGTCGATGCGTCGCCACAACGGCGAGATGTGGGCCGAGGTCTTCGCCGAGGACATCTTCGTCGTCGAGGGCATGCAGAAGGGCCACCACGCCTCGAAGTTCGACGGCGGCAAGTTCTCGCCGGTGATGAACAACCCGACCCACGACTTCCATCGCTGGGTGGCGGCGCAGATGGGGGCGTGAAACCAGGCTTCGTAAATGCGTAAGTTGTTCTTGCGCTGATTTGCGGAATATCGTATCTAGGGGGCGGGTGCGGATCGAGTGGACCAGATCGGTCTTCAAGGACGCCCGAAGGGCGCCGTTCGAGATATCGGCAAAGCTGATAGAAGCCCTGGCGCGCTACGCCGAGAACCGCGAAGCGGCGATCAACATCAAGGCCCTGCAAGGTTCGCCAAGCAAGTTCCGGATCCGTGTCCGCGACTGGCGGCTGATCTTCGCTGTGGACGGCGACGTGATCACGGTGACGGAAGTCAGCTCGCGGGGATCGGTGTACAGGTAGGGAGCCCGGGCGATGACGATCCATTTCATCACCACGGAGCGCGGCGAGGAGCTGGTGATCCTTCCGCGGTCAGACTACGAGAGGCTGGTCGCCGCAGCCGAGGACGCTGCCGATGCCGAGACCGCGCGCGAGCGTCTCGCCGTTCCGACGATTTCCCATGACTTGGTCATGGCCGTACTGGCTGGCGAGATGAGCCCCCTAGAGGCCTGGCGCCGCGAGCGTGGCCTGACCCAAGCGCAGCTCGCCGCCGAGGCGGGGGTCCGGGTGGCGACTATCAGCTACATCGAGTCGGGCAAGAGCCTCGGCCGGGTCGACGTGCTGTGCCGGATCGCCAAGGTGCTCGGTGTCGACATCGACGACATCGTGCCGGAACCGCCCGACGCGGAAAACGGCCGCCGATACCTGACCGGATGAACCGCGCAGGACGGGCAATGACCGAACTGGTCTTCGTGGCGGCGCTCGGCTACGCCGCCATTGTCGCCCTCGCCTACGCCTTCCAGGACCGGCTGGCCTGGTTTTCCGGGCCGCCGCCGGCGGTCGATCCGGGCGCCGTCGGATTGACCTTCGAGGACGCCGCGATCACCACCACCGACGGGCTCACGCTGCACGGCTGGTTCCTGCCCGGCGGACCGGAAGCGGTGCTGATCTCGCACGGCAATGCCGGAACCGTGGCCGAGCGGATCGGGCCGGCCGCCGCCTTCGTCGCCATGGGCCGCTCGGTGCTGCTCTACGACTACAGCGGCTATGGCCTGAGCCAGGGCCGGCCGAGTGAGGAGGGCACCTACCTTGACGCCGAGGCGGCCTTCGACTGGTTGGTCGCGCGGGGCTTCGCGCCGGCGGCGATCACCCTCTACGGCGAATCCCTTGGCGGCGCCGTGTCGGTCGAACTGGCCCGGCGCCGTCAGCCGGCGCGGCTGATCGTCGAGTCGACCTTCACCTCGCTGCCCGACATCGGCGTCCACGCCTATCCCTGGTTGCCGGTGCGCCTCATGTCGCGGATCGGCTACGACAGCCTCGCCAAGGCGCCGGGGCTCGACTTGCCGGTGCTGATCCTGCACAGCCCCGAGGACGAGCTGGTGCCGATCGCCCATGCCCGGCGGCTCCATGACGTGCTCGGCGGCGACCGTCGCCTCATGGAGACAGGCGGCGGCCACAATGACGGCGGGTTCCTGCAGCGCCCCGAGTGGCGGGCGGCGGTGGCCCGGTTCCTGGAGGGTGCACCATGACCGCAACCGACCGCGCCGAGCTCGACACCGCCCTGATCGCCGCCCACGAAGCCGACGACCAGCCCCAACTCATCGCTCTCTACACCCGCGCCGCCGGCGCCGCCGAGGCCGCGGGCGAGATCGATGCCGCCTGCTTCTACCTCACCTACGCCTACGCCTACGTCTTCGCCCTCGCCTGCGGCGCCCCGGAGGCCGGCGCGCTGCACGCCCGGCTGCTGGCGCGCGGGCGCGAGGAGTAATTTCGCGCCCCCACCCCTCCCCTGACGGTTTTGCGACAATACGCGCCGCGATTTTGCGCCCCGGCGGCGGCAAAACCTGCTCTGATGTCGGCAACCAATCCGCGGCCGATTCCGGCCCTCTCCGGGAGGACCCCCATGAAGACCCATGCGCGTGTTGTTGTGATCGGCGGCGGAGTCGTTGGCTGCTCGGTGCTCTACCACCTAGCCCGCGAGGGCTGGACCGATGCGGTGCTCTTGGAGAGCTCGGAGCTGACCTCCGGCTCGACCTGGCACGTCGCCGGCGGCTGCCACACCATCAACGGCGATCCCAACGTCGCCAAGCTGCAGCAATACACCATCGGCCTGTACCAGGAGATCGAGGAGCTCTCCGGTCAGGCGACCGGGTTCTACATGACCGGCGGGGTCATGCTGGCCTCGACCCCCGAGCGGTTCGACTGGCTGAAGTCGATGAGCGCCAAGGGCCGGTACCAGGGGATCGAGACCGAGGTGATCACCCCCGAGGAGGCGCATGCGCTGATGCCGCTGCTCGATCCCGGCCAGTTCGTCGGCGCCCTCAAGACCTTTGTCGACGGCCATCTCGACCCCTCGGGCGTCACCCACGCCTATGCCAAGTCGGCGCGCAAGCTCGGCGTCGCGATCCATACCCACACCATGGTCACCGACATCCGGCGCCTGGCCGACGGCGGCTGGGAGGCGGTCACCGACCACGGCACCATCCGGGCCGAGCACGTGGTCAATGCCGGCGGCCTCTGGGCCCGCGAGGTCGGCCGCATGGTCGGGCTGGAGCTGCCGATCCTCGCCACGGAGCACATGTACCTGCTGACCGAGGACATGCCTGAGGTGGCCGAGGTCAACGAGGCGACCGGCAAGGAGATGATCCACGCGGTCGACTTCGACGTCGAGTTGTACCTGCGCCAGGAGCGCGGCGGCATGCTGATGGGCACCTACAAGCGGGCCTGCGTGCACTGGTCCGAGCGCCAGACCCCCTGGGAGTTCGGCCACGAGCGGTTGCAGCCCGATATCGACCGCATCGCGCCGTCGCTGGAGGTCGGCTTCGCCCACTTCCCGACCTTCGAGCGCGCCGGCATCAAGCAGATCATCAACGGTTCCTTCACCTTCGCCTCTGACGCCAACCCGCTGGTCGGCCCGGTGCGGGGTCTGCCGGGGTTCTGGTCCGCCTGCGGGGTGATGGCCGGGTTCAGCCAGGGCGGCGGCGTCGGCCTGGCGCTGGCCAACTGGATGATCCACGGCGACCCGAGCTTCGACGTCTGGGCGATGGACATCGCCCGCTACGGCGACTGGACCACCATGGCCTACACCAACAAGAAGGTGCAGGAGAACTATTCGCACCGGTTCTCGATCAAGTTCCCGAACGAGGAGTTGCCCGCAGGCCGGCCCTACAAGACCACGCCGATCTACGACAAGCTGCTCGCCGCCGGCGCCCAGATGGGCGATTCCTGGGGGCTCGAGGCGCCGCTCTGGTTCGCCCCCGAGGGCGTGAAGGGAGTGTTCTCCTGGCACCGCTCGACCGATTTCGAACATGTCGGGGCCGAGGTGGCGGGCGTGCGCGGCTCGGTCGGCATCGCCGACATCTCCGGCTTCGCCAAGTTCTCCGTCACCGGCCCGGGGGCGCGCGCCTGGCTCGACCGGATCCTCGCCTGCAAGATCCCGAACCCCGGCCGCATGACCCTGGCGTCAATGCTGAAGGAGGACGGCAAGCTGATCGGCGACCTGTCGCTCGCCTGCCTGGCCGAGGACGAGTACTTCCTGACCGGCTTGGGCATGGCCGAGGTCTACTACATGCGCTGGTGGGAGCAGCACCTGCCCGCCGATGGCTCGGTGCGGGTGGAGGCGACCGGCCTCGAGCTTTGCGGCCTCGCCATAGCCGGGCCGAACGCGCGCAAGGTGCTGGCAAAGCTGACCCACGAAGACGTCTCGGCCAGCGGCTTCCGGTTCATGGCCATCCACAGGCTCGACGTCGGCTTCGCCCCCTGCCTCGTCGGCCGGGTCAACTTCACAGGCGATCTAGGATACGAGATCTGGATGAAGCCGGAATACCAGCGCCACGTCTTCGATGCGCTGATGGAGGCGGGCGAGGAGTTCGGCATCCGCCTCTTCGGCCTCCGGGCGATGAACGCGCTGCGGTTGGAGAAGAACTTCGGCGGCTGGGCGCGCGAGTACAGGCCGCTCTATGGGCCGGTGGAGGCCGGGCTCGAGCGATTCGTCGCCTACGGCAAGGAGGCCGACTTCATCGGCAAGGCGGTGGCGCTCAAGGAGCGCGACTCCGGCGGCAAGCTGCGGCTCCGCGCCTGCGTGGTCGAGGCCAGGGACGCCGACGTGATCGGCGACGAACCGATCTGGCTCGACGGCAAGGTGGTCGGCTGGGTGACCTCGGGCGGCTACGCGCATAGCTCTGGCGTCTCGATGGCGTTGGGGTATGTTCCGAAAGAGCACGCCGATGCCGCGGGGGCTTGGCAGATCGAGCTCCTCGGTGAGCGGCTGCCGGCGCGCCTCCAGCACGCGCCGATCTGGGACGCCAACGTGGAAAGGATGCGCGGGTGATAATCGCAAATCGCCAATGTCCCGGCCTTGAGCCGGGACCCCGATGGGCGGCGTACAAATGGCACTGGGCCCCGGGTCAAGCCCGGGGCATAGGGTTGAACCTGATGCAACGTTATTCGGCGCTCTCGATCCTTTGGGGCGGCCTCACAGGCCAGAAACACTGGCAGCCGGTCTGGGGCCAGCCCAAGCCCAGAGCCCATTACGACGTGATCATCGGCGGCGGCGGCGGCCACGGCCTCGCGACCGCCTACTACCTAGCCAAGGAGCACGGGATCACCAATGTCGCGGTGCTGGAGAAGGGCTACCTCGGCGGCGGCAATGCTGGGCGCAACACCACCATCGTGCGCTCCAACTACATGATCGAGGGCAACACCGAGTTCTACGAGCATTCGCTGAAGCTGTGGGAGAATCTCAGCCACGAGCTGAACTACAACGTCATGTTCAGCCAGCGCACCCATGTGAACCTGGTCTTCACCCGGGCGCAGCGCGACGCCATGGCCCGGCGCTACAACATCATGCGGCTGAACGGCATCGACGGCGAGTACTGGGACCAGGACGAGCTGCGCACCCGCATCCCGCTCCTCAACTTCGACCGCGGCCGCTACCCGATCCTTGGCGCCTATGTCCAGGAGCGCGCCGGCACCGCCCGGCACGACGCGGTCAACTGGGGCTTCGCCCGCGCGGCGACGGCGCTCGGCGTCGACATCATCCAGAACTGCGAGATCACCGGCTTCGTGCACAAGGCCGGGGCGCTCATCGGGGTCGAGACCTCGCAGGGCGAGATCTTGGCCGACAAGATCGGCCTCGCGGTCGCCGGCCACACCTCGATGCTGGCGCACAAGGCGGGGCTCGGCAAGCTGCCGCTGGAGACCCACAAGCTGCAGGCCTATGTCTCCGAGCCGGTCAAGCCACTGGTCGACCACGTGATCGCGTTCGGCGGCATCGGCCATTTCTACATCAGCCAGTCCGACAAGGGCGGCATGGTGTTCGGCGGCGATCTTGACAAGTACAACTCTTACGCCCAGAAGGGGAGCCTGCCGGTCTACGAGCACGTCGCCGCGGCCTGCACGCAGATCCTACCCTGCCTCGGGCGATTGCGGCTGCTGCGCCAGTGGGCCGGGGTGATGGATATGTCGATGGACGGCTCGCCGTTCATCTGCAAGACCGAGATCCCCAACCTCTACCTCAATGCCGGCTGGTGCTATGGCGGCTTCAAGGCGACCCCCGGCTCGGGCCACACCTTCGCCCACACCATCGCCAGGGACCAGCCGCACTGGGCCAACCGTCTGCTGACCGTCGACCGCTACCGCAAGGGCCGGCAGATCGACGAGTCGGGCCACGGCCCGACGCCCAAACTGCATTGAGGAGGCGGTGAAATGAACGCCAGCGCGTGTAAAGACCCCCTTCCTGTCCTTCTCCCTTGCAGGGGGAAGGAACGAAACCCTTCCCGGAGTCGACGTTGCGGAGCGGGCGTCCTCTCCCCCTGTAAGGGGGAGAGACAGAGCGGGGGTCCGCCGTCCGCCCAGCAACGGGTCGCGAGGTAACCGACATGCTCCGTATCTCCTGCCCCTTCTGCGGCCCCCGAGACCACACCGAGTTCTCCTATGAGGGCGACGCCACGGTGCGCTACCCGGCGCTCGACGCGCCCGAGGAGGACTGGTTCGAGGCGGTGTTCCTGCGTGACAACCCGCGCGGGCCCCATACCGAGCTCTGGCACCACGTTCAGGGCTGCCGCGCGTATATCGTCGTCGAGCGCGACACCCTGACCCACGAGATCAGCGGCGCCCGGCTCGCCCATCAGCCAACCGGGGATGCCCTGAAATGACCGGCTACCGGCTCGCCCAGGGCGGTGTCGTCGACCGCACCCGGCCGTTCGTTTTCTCCTGGGACGGGCGGGCACTGCAAGGCTTCGCCGGCGACACCCTGGCCTCGGCGCTGATCGCCAACGGCGAGCGCATCGTCGCGCGCAGCTTCAAGTACCACCGCCCCCGCGGCGTGATGTCGGCGGGCGCCGAGGAGAGCGGCGCCCTGGTCACCCTCGGCGCCGGCGCCCGGCGCGAACCCAACGCCAAGGCGACCCAGGTCGAGCTCTTCCCCGGCCTCGCAGCCAGCGGCCAGAACGCCTGGCCGAACGTGCGCTTCGACCTCGGCCGCATCAACGACCTTTTCGGCGGCTTCTTCGCCGCCGGGTTCTACTACAAGACCTTCATGGGTTTCGGCGGCGGCACCGGGCAGTGGATGGTGTTTGAGCAGATGATCCGCAAGGCCGCCGGCATGGGCACCGCCGCGCGCGAGCCAGACCCGGACAGCTATGACATCGTCCACGACTACTGCGACCTGATGGTGATCGGCGCCGGTCCCGCCGGGCTGGCGGCGGCCGAGCTGGCGGCGAGCTACGGCCTCGGTGTGATGCTGGTCGAGCAGGACTTCGCTCTCGGCGGCAGCGCGCTGGCCAGTGGCGAGACAATCGACGGCCAGCCCGCCGCCGCCTGGGCGAGCGCGCAGCTAGCGGCGTTGAAGGGCGTGCGGGTGCTGCCCCGGACCACCGCCTTCGGCCTCTATGACAGCAACGTGGTCGGGCTCTACGAGAAGGTCACCGACCATCTCCCCAACCCCGACCCGGCGCTGCCGCGGGGCAATTTCCGCATCGTCCGCCCGGCCCGGGTGATCCTCGCCACTGGCGCCATCAAGCGCACCGTGGCCTTCGGCAACAACGACCGGCCGGGGGTGATGCTGTCGAGCGCCATGGCGACTTACGTCAACCGCTTCGGCGTCGCCCCGGGCAGGCGCGCGGTGATCGCCTGCAACGGCGACAGCGCCTATCGGGATGCGATCGCGCTCGCCCGGGCGGGGGTCGAGACAACCTTGTTCGACACCCGCGAGATGGCGCCGCCGGAGCCCGCCGCCGCCGCGGCCGAGGCCGGGGTCGAGGTCCATGGCGGCTATGTCCCGGTCGAGGCCGAGGGCCACAGCCTCGTCAAGGGTCTGCAGATCGGCCGCCCGACGCTTGACGGCCGCATCCGCACCGAGCGCGAGCTGACCTGCGACTGCGTCGGCATCTCCGGCGGCTGGTCGCCGGTGGTGCACCTCTTGTCGCACCGCGGCGCCAAGCCGGTGTGGAACGTCGAGATGGCCTGCTTCCTGCCCGGCTTGCTGAAGGAGGGGATCGCCGTCGCCGGTAGCGCCGCGGGCCTCTGGCGGACCGAGGACTGCATCGCCAGCGGCCAGGCCGCCGCCGCCGACGCGGTGAAGGCGCTGACCGGCAAGCGGCCGCGCGCCGCCAAGGCCCCCCGGCCCGGCGGCTGGGACAACCCGATCAAGCCGCTCTGGGAGGTCGCCGTCCAGGGGCGCAAACTGAAAAGCTTCGTCGACCCGCAGCACGACGTCACCACCGCCGATGTGCGGCTGGCGGCGCGCGAGGGCTACGCCTCGCCCGAGCACATGAAGCGCTACACCACCCTCGGCATGGCCAGCGACCAGGGCAAGATCGGCAACGTCATCGGTCTGGCGTTGCTGGCCGAGGCGCTCGACCAGACGGTGCCGCAGATCGGCCTCACTTCCTTCCGCCCGCCCTACACCCCGGTGCCGATCGGCGCCCTCGCCGGGCGCGCCCGCGACCACCACTACGCGCCCGAGCGGCAGACCCCGATGCACAAGGCCCAGGCCGATGCCGGCGCGGTGTTCTCCGATGCCGGGCTCTGGAAGCGCGCCTGGTACCACCCGGCGAGCCCCGACGAGAGCCTCGGCGCGGCTTACATCCGCGAGGCGACGGCGGTGCGCGAGAATGTCGGCATGATCGACGTCTCCACCCTCGGCAAGATCCAGGTCCAGGGCCCGGACGCGGCCGAGTTCCTCAACCGGGTCTATGTCAATGGCTTCGCCAAGCTGCCGGTGATGAAGTGCCGCTACGGGGCGATGCTGCGCGACGACGGCATCGTGTTCGGCGATGGCGTTACCTGGCGGCTCGGGCCGACCGAGTTCATGACCACCACCACCGCCCATGCGGCGACGGTGATGGCCTGGTTCGAGAACCTGCTGCAGACCCGCTGGCCGGCGCTGCGCGTGCATGTAGCGTCCGTCTCCGACCAGTGGGGCGGCGTCGCGGTGGCCGGCCCGACCGCCCGCCAGGCGATCCAGCCGATCCTCGCGGAAGGCGACATCTCCGCCGAGTCCTTGCCGTTCATGGGCATCACCGGGGCCCGGCTGGCGGTCGAGGGCGGCGAGATCTCGGTGATTATCGCCCGGCTCAGCTTCTCGGGCGAGCTCGCCTACGAGGTCTGGGCCCGCTCCGACCACGCCCCGGCGATGTGGCGGGCGCTCTCGGTCCAGGTCCAGGCGCTGCGCGGCGCGGCCTACGGTACCGAGGCGCTGGGAGCGCTCAGGATCGAGAAGGGCCGCGTCACCGCCGCCGAGCTCGACGGCCGGGTGACGCTGGAGGATGCCGGGCTCGGACGGATGGCGTCGACGAAGAAGCCGTTCATCGGCATGGTGCTGCGCCAGCGACCCGACCTCGCCCGCGACGACCGGCCCCGGCTGGCCCATTTCCACCCCGCGACCGAGGGCGAGACCTTCAAGATCGGCGCCGTGGTCTGCGAGGAGGGCAAGGTCAAGGGCCACGGGATCGGCTGGATTACCGGGGTGACCGCCGCCCCGGCCTTCGGCGGCGGCTGGCTCGGCATCGGTTTTGTCAAGGGCGGGCACGAAGCCTGGGAGGGCCGCGAGGTGGTCGTCGCCGACCCGGTGCGCGGCGCGCAGGTCCAAGCCCGGGTGGCGAACCCGCACCAGTTGGACCCCAAGGGAGAACGGATGCATGGTTGAGCGCGCGTCAAGCCTCGAGGGCCACGACACCCCGCGCCGGTTCGGCCTGATCGGCCCCGACGGCCCCGGCATCCGCCTCAACGAGCAGCGGCTGGCGAGCGCCTGGTTGATGGCCGGCTGGCCCGACCGGCTGGCCGAGGCCGCGGCAGCCGCGGCGGCCGCGGCGGGCGTCGAGGCGGCGCCGGGACCGGGCGCCTCGGCGACCGGAGCGGGCGGCACGCTCCTGCGCACCGAGCCCTTGAAATGGCTGCTGATCAGCGAGGCGGATATCCCGCAACCGGCGCTGGAGGAGCATGACGGTACGGTGGTCGAGCTCAGCCACGCCCGCGCCGTGATCCATGTCGCCGGACCGAAGGCGGTCGAGCTGATGGCCCGCATGGTGCCGCTCGACCTGCGCCCCGCCGCCTTCCCCGAGGGCCGGGTCGCCAGCACCGGCCTGCACGAGGTGGGTGTGACGGTGCTCGCCCGCGACGGCGGCTTCGATATCCTAGTACTGCGCAGCTACGGCCTGACGGTGTGGCGAACGCTGATCGACTCCGCCGCCCAGTTCGGCGCCGAGATCGTGTGACGGGTGGGGGTTCACCCCACCGCCCGCAAGTCTACGTGGATGCAGCGTACTTGACGTGCGCAGTTCCTTTTTTATTCTCAACAATTTTCACAATCTTGGAGTTCATCAGTGAAATCGTAATCGCATGGTGAACGGACAACAGTACGTCCTGAATATCTGGATCGGTCTCTATATCCTGTATTTTGATTCGCATTTTTCCGCGCTCTTCTCGATGTAATACCTGGCGCCCATTTGGCTGTCTCGCGATTGGGGATTCCCAGGTTGCGGGAACTCTGACTCACTGCCTCGTGCAACGAAGGAGGCAGGCATGGCAGGGGCAGTCGAGATCACGCGACGGGACCTGACGCCGGCAGCGCTGCGGGCAGCGG
>Ga0209049_1000129_pt1 | contig 15485 bp, 14 predicted proteins | sample WorMetulBAHAMAS2_FD_187398 | JGI IMG/M metagenome (GOLD analysis project Ga0209049, IMG submission 187398) | Marine gutless worms symbiont microbial communities from Max Planck institute for Marine Microbiology, Germany - Olavius ullae BAHAMAS.2... | ecosystem: Host-associated > Annelida >...
CTTTGGGATTGGCGCTAGCCCATTGTTTCTTGATGTTTTTGCGGGCGGCGGCTCTTTCGCGTTTTTCGGTGATGATAGTGCGTATCAGTTCGGGAACCCCCGGCAGATCGGCGAAGGGATCCTGTGGATTGCCGCCCAGATTGGCGACGGTCTTCTCAAAATCGGCGCCTGCGGCACTCAGAGGTTGGCCGTGTGTGGAAATTTGCCTTTCAAAGGAAGCGCCGTCGGCTTTGAGGCTGCCCTGTCCCATCACGGTTTTCCCGATGATGAGGGTGGGTCTTTCGCCTTCAGACATGGCCGAATCGAGGGCCATGCGAAGTGCGCTCAAACTGATCCCATCGACTTCGATTGCCATCCAGCCCCAGGCCTCGTACTTGGCTCGGGTGTCTTCGATGCTGACAACCGAGGTTGTCGTGGAGAGTTGAATATCATTCGAGTCGTAGTACATTACCAGATTGTCCAAACCCAGTTTTCCGGCGATACGACCAACGCCTTGGGAAATTTCTTCCTGAATACCACCGTCGGAAATGTAGGTGATGTGCTTGTGTGTCATCCAGTCGCCGAAGCGGCTGGAAAGGAATTTATCCGCGATGGCCGAACCGACGGCGAAGGCATGACCCTGACCCAGGGGCCCGGAGGTGTTCTCCACACCTCGGCTGGTATCGATTTCGGGATGGCCGGGGGTGGGACTACCCCATTGGCGGAATTTCTTGAGTTCGTCTTTGCTGTAGAACCCGTAGAGGCTCAAAGTGGAGTAGAGCATGGGAGACATGTGTCCCGGATCCAGGAAGAAACGGTCCCGTTCAAACCAGGTGGGGTCTGAGGGGTCGAATTCAAGATATTCTGCGTAGAGCAGGTTGATGAATTCGGCTCCGCCCATGGCCCCGCCGGGATGGCCGGATTTGGCCTGTTCCACCATGGCGGCGGAAAGAACGCGAATTTGATTGGCGGCTGTTTGAAGGGCTTGATCGTTCATTGTTTTTTCCTTCCTGAGTAGTATCGATGGTGGGATGGGCGGGGCTTCAGCGTCATGGACAACCCGGCGAAAGCGAGTAGCGCGGGGCGATGTTCGTCAGAGGTCATACACAGTAATATCAACAATACGGCTCTTCCAATCCAATGTCGAGGGCTTTGGCGACGGCGCTGTCATTTTCCGATGTCCCGCACAGAAGAAACAAAGGTAGAGAGTCCATCTTCTGAGAAGAAGATGAGATAAATTTTCTCCGGAAGAGCGCGCCCAGGCAATTCCTCCTGGAACAGACGCCATACCAGCTTGGCGGCCAGGTCGGCAGGATAGCCGTAAACACCGGTGGAGATGGCGGGGTATGCGAGAGTGTGGGCCTCCAGTTCGACGGCACGCTCCAGGGAATTTCTGTACGCGGCCGTCAGAAGCCCATCCTCGCCGCTCGTGCCGCCTTTCCAAACCGGTCCGACGGTGTGTATGACGTGTTTGCAGGGCAGTCGGCCGGCAGTGGTGATAACCGCTTCACCTGTAGGCAGTCCCCGAGGATAGCGATCCCCGCGGATTTGTCGACACGCGGCGGCTATTTCCGGCCCCCCAACCCGGTGAATGGCGCCGTCCACACCACCGCCTCCCAGCAGGGAGGAATTGGCGGCGTTCACGATGGCATCCCCATGGAACGTGGTGATATCGCCAGTGAGGGCCTCCATGCGCCCGTCGAACCAGATCATGAAAGCACGCGCAGGAGAACTGTGGAAAGAGGAGCGACCATCGCGGTAGATGTTACACCGTATAAATCCACCGGGTCAAGCATTCTCAGGATGAGCCTTTCGCTCTTGTGTCAGCTAGTGGCGACGATTATTCTAGCATGGATGGGTGAGAATCAAAAACTACTTGCGCGATGGATGCTTCTTGTTAGTCTGATTGCTTGGAATACACTGAATATGAGCGCTCGGCCATCGGAGGCGGTGGGTTTCGCGGGGAATAGCCTCCATCTCTATCCGCTGGGTTGGTCTTCCGAGGGACGGTGGGGGGCGCTGATTGGCAGGGATGGACCGTCTGAAAAGGGAGTTCGAATCCTGGTGATTGATGCCGTTACTGATGAAGTGCTGCACCGCTCGCGTGTTCTCGAATGGAAGGGTGCCGATGAGTTTGAAGCTTTCTGGAGTCGCTACGAAGCAATGATTCAAGGGGTGGTTGCGACTTTCAGACTCGAATCGACTCTCAAACCGGATGTAAGGGATGCGCGTTTCATCACCGAAGGCGCGAGCTATGAATTCTTCATGGAACCGGCATCCCCAGCAGCCGGCGCCTATGTGGTTCGCATTCGCTCGTCTAGGGGGGGGAGCAAGGAGGTGTATCGGAGTTCATCCGCTAACGCGCCGGCCCAATCCACCCTGCTGGGGGTCATGCTGAGTCCCTTCGAAAAGCGGGCTCTGGTCATTATTCGAGAGCGGGCGGCCAATGGCGGCGAAATAGCGAACTACCGATTCAGCGGGGCCCATCTCACCCTGGGGTTTGCTGCCGCGCCATCGGGCGGCTCGGGATCCGCGGGTTCGGTGACATCGAGCGGATCATCAGACAAACCCGGCGGCGTTGTCAATGCGGTGCTCAATGGCCAGGAATACCTGCTTCGTTCCCGACTCGCCGCCGGCGCCGATGCGAATGAGAAGGACCCGCGGGGATACTCGGCCCTCCTTTTAGCGGCCCGACTGAAGCATTGGGGGATGTTACCTCATCTCCTTGCCGCCGATGCCTTCCCGAATCCTCAGGATGCCGAGGGTAGAACACCGCTTCACCACGCCGCCTTCGCCTATCATGTGGGTGCCATTCGCGCCCTGTTGAAGGCCGGCGCCGACAAACACATCACCGACCGTAGTGGTCTCAGGCCGGCCGATCTTGTGGCCGATGAGACAATCAAATCTCTATTGCGGTAGTATGAGCATATGATCTACGGATTCGAGGGCCTTACACCCGAGCTCAAGGGAGGGAGCATTTTCATTGCTCCGAGTGCCGATGTTATCGGCCATGTGATTCTTCACGAGGATTCCAGCATTTGGTTCAATGTGACCCTCCGCGGCGATATTGAACCCATCATCATCGGTCGGGGAAGCAATATACAGGACGGCAGCACCGTGCATACCGACAGGGGACTTGCCACGCACATCGCGGGGAATGTTACCATAGGCCATGGCTGTGTTATCCATGGCTGTATTATCGGTGAGGGCAGCCTCATCGGTATGGGATCTACCATACTGAGCGGGGCCCGGATTGGTCGAAATTGCCTGGTGGGCGGCGGTTCGCTTGTCACCGGCGACATGAATGTTCCCGATGGAATGCTGGTTCTAGGCTCACCGGCGAAAGTTACCAGGACATTGAAGGAATCCGCGATTACGAGAATTCTCGAGAATGCGGCGCACTATGTCCACATCAAGAACCGCTATCTCGCCGAAGGCATTGGAACTCCTATTTGTGATAGGTCTGTCCCATCATGATTTTTCTCGCCCTGTAAATCTGCTCTAGGAGCATCACCCGGAAAAGCCGATGGGGGAAGATGTTCGGTCCAAAGGAAACTCGTTTATCGCAGCGTTTGAGAACCAAGGGAGCCAGGCCCTGCGATCCCCCCACCACGAATGCGACATGATGAGTCCCTGCCACACTCAACTGTGAGAGCATGTCCGCCAACCCCGGCGAGCCCAATAATTCCCCATCGGGATGAAGAGCCACAGCCCACGCGCCAACAGGCAGGCGGGAGATTATTCTCTCTCCTGTTTTTTCCATCGCCCGGGAGATTTCCTTTTCCGAGTACGCTATAGGCATCGGCTCATCGGGTAGCTCAACCAGCTTGATTGTATCGAATCGCCTGAGACGCCCACAGTACTCGGATATCCCCTGATTAATCCAGCTCTCACGGATTTTTCCAACGGCAATGATGGTAATTCTCATGGCTTGAATTGTATGTGCTTATTTCTTCCGGGGTAAGCGCTCCCACTACTGATAGGAACATGAATGACACAGACGGTAGGCGTTTGCCACTTCCGAAGTAAGCATCCCAGTGTCCCCTTCATCATAGCCGATGTCGATTGCGGAATCGGCACCGCGACGGATGCGCTCTGCCTGCGGAAATGGCGCGTTGTAGGTGCTCAAAGTCAGAAGTAGTTCATGTTGTCGAATCTTCCTATGAGAGAGCGGGGTTTTGATGAGCGGCAGCCGAAGCACTTGCCTAAGGGTCATTTTCTCCCCATAATCCACCATAGTCATTGGTGATTCGTGTGTATGAAAACGAGAATTGAAAAGGACTTATTAGGTGAAGTGGAACTGCCCGCCGACGCGCCCTATGGGATACACGGCGCTCCTGCTCTCAAGAATTCCCCATCCCAGGAACCCCCTTTCCCCCTCGGCGCGAAATTTGGTGTTTTTGCCGAGGCCTTCTCTCGCGATCGCCGGCGCGCTTTCACATGTGTTGAAAGAACCCGTTCGCCGCGAAGCCTCATGGCCTTGGGATACAGAGCGTAATACGAGATATGAGAACCGCACCGAAAAGCTTGAGGCTGCAAATCGCGCTCATCGGCCGCATGAACGTGGGAAAATCCAGTTTCCTGAATCTGCTTGTCGGGCAGGATGTATCGATTGTTGCGGCACAGGCCGGGACGACAACTGATGTGGTTGAAAAACCGATGGAGCTAGTTCCCATTGGGCCAGTCGTTTTTCTCGATACCGCCGGCATTGACGATTCAAGCGCTCTCGGCAAGAGGCGCGTTAGCAAAACCGAAAGGGTTTTTGACCGTGCGGATGTTATACTGTTACTGCATGAAGGGAACGTGATCACCGAATTCGAGCGTTCGGTGGAGCACAAGGCAGAGAAGAAGCGGATACCCGTGGTGAAGGTTGCCAACAAGGCCGATCTGTTCGCTCTCTCCGATTCGTCTTACTTGCCCTGTAACTCGACGGATTCAGGCTCACGCGATGAAGTCCTGGCCGCATTGAAAACCGAACTCCTTCGTGTCTGCCCCGACGAATTTATCACTCCGCCACCCCTGATAGGCGATCTAGTGAAGCCGGGCGGCCTGGCAATGCTGGTCGTACCGATCGATCTGGAGGCACCGAAGGGCCGTTTGATTCTGCCGCAGGTTTCGACAATCCGCGACGCGCTGGATAATGATGCCGCGACCCTAGTTTGCAAGGAGCGAGAATACCCGCGCATGCTCTCACTCTTGAAGAAAGCGCCGGATATTGTCGTTTGCGATTCACAGGTGCTACTCAAAATGGTGGCCGATACGCCGCCTGAGGTTCCCTGTACCACCTTTTCCATTCTATTCGCGCGATTAAAGGGCGATCTGCGCAAATTGGCGATGGGGGCGGCGGCGATCGATCAGCTAGAGCCGGGTGACAAAGTGCTGATAGCCGAGTCATGCAGCCATCACGCGTTGGAGGATGATATCGGCCGAGTGAAAATTCCCCGATGGTTAAGGCAGTACGTGGGCGTTGATGTACAGATTGATGTGTGTGCCGGGCGCGACTTCCCAAAGGACCTGTCGGAATACAGGCTGGCGGTGCAGTGCGGCGGCTGCATGCACAATCGCCGCGAGATGCTAAGTCGAATCGAAAGCTGTGAAGCCGCGAGCGTACCGATCACAAACTATGGGATGTGCATTGCCCAAACACAGGGCCTCTTGAAACGGGTACTATCTCCATTCCCATCGGCGCTCTTGGCCTATGAAGAGCAATCTTACAGCGTCGTCAGGTCGGGTGACAGGATATAAATGAGCGGTTTACCGAATATTGATGTTGAGGGCTTAAGAAGTTTCATCCCCGAGGATGAAATCTACCGGTGGCTGAAAGAAACGCGGCACCCTACGCGCAAACGCGTGAGGGAGGTGATTGAAAGGTCGCTTAATAAAAACCGCCTGACACCCAGGGAGATGGCGGTGTTGATAAACGCGGATTCGCCGCGCTTGGTGAGGGAGATTTTTGACGGCGCGAGGCTGCTCAAGAAGCGAATTTACGGGAATCGAATTGTGCTGTTCGCGCCGCTTTATGTCGGGAATGAATGTGTCAACAAATGCGTGTACTGCGGTTTCCGCGGCGATAATACAGAGCTGCACCGCAAAACCCTGCTGAGCGATGAACTCGTTGCCGAAGTGGAGGCTCTGGAAGACTCGGGGCATAAGAGGCTGATTATGGTGTACGGCGAGCATCCACAATATGACGCCCAGTATATTCACGATACCGTAAGGAAAGTCTACAGGGTTAAGAAGGGGCCGGGTGAAATCCGGCGGGTGAATATCAATGCCGCGCCGCTAGCTGTGGCGGGTTTCGAACTCGTCAAGAAGGCGGGCATTGGAACCTATCAGATTTTCCAGGAAACCTATCATCGCGAAACCTATGAACGCATGCACCCGGCAGGGCCGAAATCGAATTATCTGTGGCGACTATTCGCCTTGGATCGCGCGATGACCGCAGGGATAGATGATGTGGGGATTGGCGCGCTGCTAGGCTTGTACGACTGGCGCTTCGAGCTGATGTCCTTGCTTTACCATACAATCCACCTGGAGGAAACCTTCCATGTCGGGCCGCATACGATTTCCTTTCCCCGCCTGGAGCCGGCGATCGGGACGGATATTGGGAAGCTGACCCAAGAACACGCGGTATCCGATTATGATTTTCGGCGCCTGGTAGCGATTCTACGTTTGGCGGTGCCCTATACCGGGCTGATTCTAACCTGTCGCGAATCGGTGGAGCTTCGCAACGAAATGCTCTCCTTCGGCGTGAGCCAGATTGACGGCGGTTCCAGCATCGCCGTTGGATCATATGCCGCGTCGGGTTCAAACGACTTCAAGAAGAGTCAGTTCTTGCTGGGAGATAACCGTTCTCTCGATGAAGTTGTCCGGGAGCTGTGCGACGCGGGCTTCATTCCCTCATTCTGTACCGGCTGCTACCGAAGGGGGCGTACCGGTGAGCACTTCATGGAATTCGCCATCCCCGGTTTTGTGAAGCGTTTTTGCGCACCGAATGCCGTGCTGACCTTCTTGGAGTATCTCAACGATTACGCGAGTGGTGAGACGCTTGCCGCCGGATTGAAACAGATTGAACGCGAGATTGAAAACATGGCCGAGAGCGAGGCGAAAGACGAGCTCTTTGAGCGAATGGAACGAGTGAAGGCGGGAGAGCGAGATCTCTATTTCTAAGGAGTAACGATGAACATCAATCTCCACCATGATAGACATCATCCACACGTGGAGTTGAGCGTATCGCGTAGTGTTTCCGCGTGTTTGATGCGTTGTAAAATCCATGACTGGTATTGAGTTATGATTGACTCCATATTGAAGAAATCGCTCTCGGGCGCAGAATTATCTCAGGGGGAATTGGTGTCACTGCTGTCGATTACGGACACGGAGGAATTGCAGTCCTTGTATGATTGCGCCTATTTCCTCAAGGAACGGCACATCGGGAGGATAGCCTATTTCCGCGGAATCATTGAATGCGGTAACATCTGCGTGAAAGACTGCTACTACTGCGGAATTCGCAAAAGCAATAATGAAGTTGAACGCTATCTGATGGACGAGGATGAGATTTTCAGAGAAGCCCTCTGGACCTATGAAGCGGATTATGGCTCCTGTGTGATTCAGTCGGGGGAACGAAGGGATGATAACTACATCGCGATGATTGAGCGTGTCGTTTCACGTATAAAAGAAGCGACAAAGGGCAAGCTGGGCATCACTCTGTCGCTCGGCGAGCAGACTGAAGAAACATATCGACGCTGGTTCGAAGCAGGGGCACATCGTTATCTTCTTCGCGTCGAAACAACAAACCCCGCACTATACGCCCGAATCCATCCGTCGGATCACTCATTGGAAGAGCGTAAGAAATGCTTGGCGGCCTTGCGGCGAGTGGGCTATCAGGTTGGAACGGGGATGATGATTGGACTGCCCGGGCAGACAATGGAGGATTTGGCGAACGATGTACTCTACTTAGAAGAGATCGATATCGATATGGTGGGCATGGGCCCATACATCCCGCACAGAGACACACCCATGGGATGGACGCTGCCGCCGTACAGCGATGAGCAAAAAGCCACGGCGTTGCGCCTTGGGCTGAAAATGATTGCCGTAACGCGCATTGTGATGCCGGATATCAACATCGCCGCCGCCACGGCCTTGCAGGCCCTGCAATATACCGGGCGGGAGCAGGCGCTGCGCTGCGGTGCCAATGTCGTTATGCCCAATGTTACATCGGCAAGCTTTCGCTCACAGTATCAGTTATACGATAATAAGCCCTGCGCCGATGAGAATTCATCGATGTGCCGTGCCTGTTTGAGTGGGCGTATCGAGGCCATCGGCGAAACCGTTGGATTCGGTGAATGGGGCGATTCCCCTCGTTTTGTGAAACGACCAACCACAGCGAAAAAGGAGTAGGCGATGAATGGCGCGCGACGCGAGGTGGAAGCATTTTTAACCGACACAGGCATGCATCCTGATTCCATCGATCTCGCCGCGCAAGTCGATGCCATGCTGGATGAAATGAAGAAGGGCTTGGCAGGCGAATCCTCCTCGCTGGCGATGATACCCACGTATGTGGAAATCGACGCGACCATCCCCTTCGACCAAGAGGTGGTGGTGCTCGATGCCGGCGGCACCAATCTGCGAGTCGCCCAGGTATCCTTCACACCGGACGGCCAATCGCGCATCAGTGGTTTTTCCAAGCATCCCATGCCCGGTACGCGAGGCAGGGAGGTGAGCAAAGCCGATTTCTTCGATACCCTGGCCGCCCTCGTAAAGCCCCTTCTCAAGCGAGGCTCAAAGATTGGATTTTGCTTCTCCTACCCAACCGAGATATTCCCCGATAGGGACGGTCGTCTGATCTTCTGGACCAAGGAAGTGAAAGCGCCCGAGGTGGCCGGATGCCGAATTGGAAGCAGCCTCAAGGAAGCTCTTTCCGATCGAGGCACGCATCCTGTCGATGTGGTGATTCTCAACGATACAGTCGCGGCCACCCTCAGCGGAAAGGCATCAGAAATCAACCGGGAATGGGGCGGCTATATCGGCTTCATACTGGGAACCGGTTTGAACACCTGCTACCTCGAGTCCAACAGCGCCATCACCAAGCTGCCAGGACTCAACCAGGAGCACAGCCAGATTATCAACTGCGAATCGGGCAATTTTCGCTGCCGCCAACGCGGCCGGGCCGACGAAATGCTGGGCGAACTCACCAGCGACCCCGAAGGATACTGGCTGGAGAAAATGCTCTCGGGGAGGTACTTCGGAGCCCTGGCGTGGCAACTGATACTCCTGGCTGTCGATGAGGGCCTCTTTTCCTCATCGGCAGAGAGGGCCTTGCGCGCGCTCGGCGACCTGTCTACCAAAGACGCGGACAACTACCTGCACAACCCCTCGAATCCCGATAGTCCACTGGCCGCGGTCAAAGAACATGCCAGCCCCGAAGATGCCGCCCGCCTCTGGTTTCTGATCGACTCCTTACTGGAAAGGTCGGCCAAACTCACCGCCGCCAATCTCGCCTCGTCGGTGTTGAAAGGACCTTGTGGAAACGGACCATTGAAACCCGTATGCCTGAGCATCGACGGTACCACATTCTACCGCTACTACCGCTATCAACACCGGGTTGAATCCTGGCTTCGACCCTTCTTGAATTCCCAGAATAAATACTATGAAATAGTACAGGTGGCCGATGCCCCCCTCATCGGCGCCGCCGTGGCGGCCCTCACCAATTGAGGCGGTCTTGAGTAGGTGAGCGATATTTGCGCTATTCCGCGTGACCTTTTATGCCCGGATCAGTATAATCATCATCCACACATAGGAAGACGATGAAGCCGACCAAGGACAGCCTGGTTCTCTACAAGCAAAGCCCGGCGCTGGTAACCGCGAGCGAGGATAAGATCGACATACTCCTGCCCGGCGGCAAGAGTCGACGTGTCAGGGAAAAGGACATCCATGTGCTCCATCCCGGCCCGGTAGCGAATTTTCCCAACCTGGAAACCGACGCGCCCGAGGGGCAGCCCGAAGAGGCCTGGGAACTGCTCCAGGGGGAAAATCCCACCCTGAAGGATCTGGCCGAAATCGTCTATGGCGATTACACCCCCAGCACTTCTTGGCTGGCCTTCACACTGCTCAATCGCAGCCCCTGGTTTCAAGGCACCGTCGACGCCGTAGAAGTCGCCGACCCGCAAAGCGTTGCCGCCCGTATCAAAGCCGATCGGGAGAAGGCCATCGCCGAAGAGAGATGGAAGGACTTCATCGGCCGCTTCGTCGATGGAAGAATTGACTCAGAAAGGGACGAGCCCTTCTTGAAGGATTTGGAGATGCTGGCCCTGGGAAGAAGCAAGGGATCACGCATCCTCAAGGCCATCGGCAAGGCCCCAACCCCCGAAAACGCCCATCGTGTGATTATCGCGAAGAACATCAAGGACATAGGCTGGAATCCCCATCCCCTCCGGCTGCGAATTCCCACCGAAGCGGCCGATTTCCCCCTGGGAGATTTTCCCACTGATGAGGAGCGCCTAGATCTCAGAGCCATGGAGGCCTTCGCCATCGACGACGAAGACAATCAGGATCCCGACGACGCGATCAGCTGGGATAACGATACCCTCTGGGTGCATGTGGCCGATGCCGCCGCCCTCATACCCGCCGATTCCCCGGCCGATCGGGCCGTCAGGGAGCGCGCGAGCAGCCTCTATTTGCCCGAGAAAACCGTCCCCATGTTGCCAAGGGAAGCCACCGCCCGACTGGGTCTCGGCCTTCAGGAGAGCTCTTTTGCCCTCTCCTATGCCCTTAAGTGCGATTCCGAGGGGAAGGTGATTGACTTCTCCATCCATCTGACTCATATTCGCGCGACACGCATGAGTTACGCAGAGGCCAATGAGCGTCTTCATGAGCAGCCTTTCATATCCATGAATCGGGCCGCGAGGGCGTTTAGGGCCATGAGGGAAGCGGCGGGGGCGATAAGCATTCGCATGCCCGAAGTCAGGGTGAAGGTGGACGAAGGGGGCGAGATTCACATCGACCCATTGCCGGATTTGCCCAGCCGTCATCTGGTTGCCGAGGCCATGCTCATGGCCGGCGCCCATGCCGCGAAGTGGTGCCTTGAGCGCGGTATCAGCGTGCCCTTCACCGTTCAGGAGAGTAGCGCTGAGTCCGCGAAACCCATCGAAGGCGCCGGCGACTACCTTAGTCAATACAATCTCCGCCGCGGGATGAAACGCGGCCGCGGCACCCTCGAATGCTCAGCCCACAGCGGCCTTGGCCTCGAAGCCTACTGCCGTGTCACCAGCCCCCTGCGCCGCTATCCCGATCTCCTCGCCTCACGCCAAATCCGCGGCGCCCTATTGGGACGCGGCCTCGAAAGCGCCGAGTCCATCCTCGAGGGCCTGGCCGCCTACGAGAACCGCGTCGGATTGCTCATCCAGGCGGAGAGACGATCCAACCTGTTCTGGAAAATTCAATGGCTGAATCGGCGCCCCCTCTTCAGCACCGAGGCCATCATCGTCGACCGATATGATCGTCAGGGCTACTTCCTTCTCCCCGAAATAGCCATGGAAACTCGAGTTCCCCTCAGGAAGGACATCGAACTCGGCAGCCGTGTCATACTGAGACTCAAGGAAGTCGACATCGCCGAGCCGGGCGCCTTGTTCGTCATTCAGGAGTTTTTGGAATGACCCCTGGCGCCGTCATCCCGAAACTCATTCTCACAGCCCTACTCGCGGCCCTGATTCCCTATGCGGCAGGCAGTCAAAGCCTCAGATTCTCAGATAATCTCAGCTACAATGAGTACTACAGCGCTAGCGTCGAAACCCAGGACGGCGAGGTCTACACACTCATTGACATGAGCGTATTCGACATCCAGGCCGCCGGTCAGCCGGCCGCCTCCGAGTCCATGTATTTCTTCTGGGTCCGCCGCCTGAGCGATTCAGGCGCCGTCACCTACCCCCTCTTTTTCCGTGAAATCGCGTCCATTGAGTTTCAGGGCCCCTACGGCGTATCCCTCCCGGCCCCCGATAGGGGTCAAGAGGAAAACCCCGTGCCGGCATTCACCAAGGGTGCCCTCACCCTCATCGACGGCACCCGGCAAACAGTCCACATCAAAACCGACGGCTTCCTCGGCGGCATCGATGAGAACGATGATGGCTATGTCCTTCTATGGCTCGCCCACGACTCCATAAGCCGGATTGATTTTTTGCATAATGGTAGCCCCACTCAATGCAGTCAGTGCCAAGCCATTTACTACGATCATCGTTTAGGCCAATGCCGATTCGATAACACCCCCCTCATCCCCGTCGAAGAACCATAAATTGCAAAGAGATTCAAAAGCAAAAAAGCCGTTCCCGAAGGAACGGCCCCGCTGCCACCAAAGAGATTTGAACTCTTGACACATGGATTTTCAGTCCACTGCTCTACCAACTGAGCTACAGCGGCATGCTAAGAACACCATACAAGGATGCCCTGAGCGCTGTCAAGCATGAAGGGCAGAGAAGCTTGGGTGGGATTTTGGGAAAGAGACAGGATGATTCTCGAGGCCGGATTTAAGGAATTCACCTTGTGAAACAGCATCTTAGGGCGCTATACTTAAGCTAAGGAGGCATGCCGAGCGTAGTAGATTAGAAGACGATCTGATTACCGTGGAATATCCCCTCCCACGATGCCCCTAATCGGCGTGGGGGCTCTGTCTCATCGATGCTTTCCCTCAAAAAAACAGAATGAGGGATTAGGCGGGTGAGTTGTGCACCTAGGTTAAAATCTCAGGAGGGCATCGAAGTGGAAGGACATCGAATTCTCAAAACGTCCCAAAGATTTCTTTGATTGCGTTGTGAATTCTAAAAAGCGTGCTATACTTGTAGCGAATAAGCTATACTTGTAGCGAATAAGAGGTAATGATAATGAGACATTTCCTAAAAGCTCTTTCTCTCTTTCTCTCTTTCTCGTGCTGATTATTTTGGGCTGTGCCAATCCGGCGAATAAAAAACCAGAGCCCCCCCGAATTCTGGCGACGACGACAAGTGCGGTGAGCTCCCACTACATCATATTCTTCTACAAGGATGTCGATAATGTGGATTATAGGTTTGTGGTGCTGCCAAGCGCGACGACGGCGCCCGCCGATTACGCGGCCATTGGGGCCTATGATGGGCATATCACCCTGAAGGCCAAGCCTTCTGTGAGGGCCGGTATGATCTTCCTACCGGGCACTCCCACTCTGGATGGCAGCCAGGGCGACGCCGTCAGAGTGCCGACGGCCACCCTGGCCGCCAGCACCACCTACAAGCTCTATGCGGCAAAGGCAGGCGGCGAGGTGAAGAGCATTGATGTTAAAACCGGGGCTCGCGGCCCCGAATCACCCTTCAGGGTTCGAAGGAGTGGAAGCCTCCTAACGCGGATCTATGTGGGTAAGAAATACGGCATCGTCCCGTTTTCCGAATTTAACCCTGCCAACGAAAGAAATGCACCCTGCTTTATAGATTTGCAACGATCAGGGGTGGGGAATCCCAGCGATATGACTGCTGGCGGCACACTAATAAGCAACAGCTATGATACAGTGGCCAATCTCGTCGATATGGGAGGGACCGGAGGGGGGGCCAATAGCGCCGAAGGGGTGCTGCTGTTTCTGAACCGCGCCGATGGGGTAGACGCTGACGCAATAAATCTGGGCCAGAACTCCGCTATTCGGGTGGTATCGAATAACGGTGATAGTAACGCTACAAGCATAGAACTTCGCTTCAGCGACGATAATGAGAATCAGCGTTCCATCACAAACGCCCAGGGCTTCGCGACCAGCCCGACCGTGGACTAGGCGGAATCTCGCCCCTATGGGGGGCGCTTGGGGATCGCCGAATTGTCTTTATTTCTTTGTTTTTCCTGTGAATTCTCAAAAAAGCGTATTATAATGGTAGCGAATAGGAGGTAATGACAATGAAGCATTTCCTAAGAGTTCTCTCTTTCTCTCTTTCGCTCTTTCGCTCTTTCTCGTACTGCTGCTTCTAGGCTGTCCCAATCCGGCCAGTAATCCAGAGCCCCCCCGAATCCTGGCGACGACGACGAACGCGGTGAGCTCCCATTACATCTTATTCTTCTACAAGGATGTCGATAACGTGGATTACAGGTTTGTGGTGCTGCCAAGCACGAGTACGGCGCCAGCCGATTACGCGGCCATTGGGGCCTATGATGGGCATATCACCCTGAAGGCCAAGCCTACTGTCAGGGCCGGTATGATCTTCCTACCGGGCACTCCTTCCGTGGATGGCGATGGGGTTCCCACGGCCACCCTGGCCGCCAGCAGCACCTACAAGCTCTACGGAGCCGGGGTGAATGACGAGGTGAAGAGCATCGATGTTAAAACCGGTGCCCGCGGCCCCGAATCGCCCTTCAGGGTGCGAAGGAACAGTAACCTTCTTACGCGAATCTATGTGGGTAAGAAATACGGCATCGTCCCGTTTTCTGAATTTAGTTCTGACGCTCATCGAGCTGCACCCTGCCTACTATCACATCAACGATCAGGGGGTTCCTTTGGGGATATAACTAATTTCGGAGTCTTGGTGCGCAGGTATGCTAAGGTGGTCAATTTCTTCGATATGGGAGGGAGGGGTAGAGGGGCCAATACGGCCGAAGGGGTGTTGCTGTTTCTAAATAGCAGTGACACATCGCTTAACGATGCCGCGAAAAACCTGGGCCTGAACAACACTTTCGAGGTGACATCGAATAACGGTGCCGGCACAACCATACATCTTCAATTCAGCGACGATAATGAGAACCAGCGTTCCATCACAAACGCCCGGGGCTTCGCGACCAGCCCGGCCGTGGACTAGGCGGAATCCAGCCCCCTTGAGGGGGCTGATCCCATCAGAAGAGCTCGAGGGCCCTTTCGGCCATCTCCTGAAAGCTCTGGTACGCCCGTTTCGCTTCCTTGAGGATTTCGTTCTCATCCAGAGGGCCCATGACGGCATCCCGCTCGGCGGCATTGTCGTAGGTGATGTTCCTGAAATGATTCTCATAGTCTTTCCGGCGGCTCTCGATGATGGCCGTGAGGATGAACTCGGCTGTGCCTTGAGCTTCCATGATGTCCTCTGGGCATAGCTTCGTTGGCGGTCCGATTTCGCCGAGTACATGCCACGCGTGAGCGAGGCGCCTGGCGGGGGTGTAAGCCGCGATTCGCCGATATTGGCGATGAACCTCCCTCCAGCTCGTCATTTTCTTCGATTTAATCTGTTCTTTGAGCCGATTCAGATCGCTCAGGGCCATCAGTTGGCCGCCGATGTTTTCCCAGCCGTCGTGCCAGTCCGTCTTGTCAATCGCCCCCTCGCCGCCGTCGCGGTGAATCAGGATCGTCCTAAGGGCGTAGAACTTGATGAAGCGACGATAATCCCGCCAGGCACGCCCCGCGTAGAGGATGCGCACGGGGCGATTTCCGGCCTCCACGGGGTAGGAAGGCCCGGCATGGAGCCTCGGATCCTCTTCGGTCTCGAAGACTGTTTTTCCCTCAAGGCCCATGTCATCAGCCCAGTATTCGAGGATGTGGCGGGCCT
>Ga0209049_1000130_pt1 | contig 15455 bp, 15 predicted proteins | sample WorMetulBAHAMAS2_FD_187398 | JGI IMG/M metagenome (GOLD analysis project Ga0209049, IMG submission 187398) | Marine gutless worms symbiont microbial communities from Max Planck institute for Marine Microbiology, Germany - Olavius ullae BAHAMAS.2... | ecosystem: Host-associated > Annelida >...
CAGTCCGCCTCGCTCATCTTCGTGGACATCGCCGACCCTCCATCTCAGCCGGCAATCCATGAATCAGACAAATCGATCCGCGTGAACCCTCAAAACGTTACCTGAGTCAATCCCGCCACACCGCCTAAGGCACTTGGCAAGAACGTGAACTTTGCGGACGGGCTGTCGGTGAGATCCACAAACCAGTAATCAACTGCGATTCAATGGGCTCTCTGGAAGTGTGCGATCAATCTGCTCAAGTATAGTTCGGAATTTCCCATTCGCATTTCATGTCGCCATTATTGAACAGCACACGGCAACGATCAAGGCAGGATTCGCTCATGCCAATCTGTCGATCGCCGGCGTCTACGCCGATATGGCGTCAAACGACCCCGGCTCCGGGGCGTCGGATGACGGTGGGCGGCAAGCGGATCTTCTCGACGCCAGCATGCACCAGCGCGGGCCGCGCAGGACACCCGCTATGCGTTGCGTATCTGAGCCAGGAGGTTTTTCAGCTCCTCGAAGTCGCGGGCTTGGGCAGCGAGGCGCATCGGTGCGTTGGCGGCGCCGAAGCCGGCATAGCCGTCGCGCTGGACCACCTCGAGGAACAGGCCGTCTCAGCAGGAACTCTTGGTCCAGCGTGTCGGCGAATGCGAAGATATCGGCGCAGCTGAAGGCAAAATGCTGGTAGACGGCATGCACGTTGCGCAACAGGAAACGCTGGGTCATCATGTTCGGCCCAAGCGAGGCATTCAGCGACAGGCAGATGCGGCCGTTGCCGTTCTACAGCGAACGGCTGCGCACGGTGCCGTGGGGGTCGATGATGTCGACCTGCTCGTCAAGGCTGAAGCCGAACAGGGCGCGGTAGAACAACAGGCTGGTCAGGAAATCGGTCGGCGCGACCGCTTGCGAGTAGTGGTCGATCTCCAGCAGCCGTGCGCTCTCGACCGGTGGCTGCCCGGCAACTTCCTCGAAATCGACCTCGTGGAAGGCCGGTGCGCCGGTGCGGCCGTCGAGCAGGAAGATCATACTGCCGCCGAGGTCGTGCACCCCGGGGATGTTGAGCTCGCCGGGATTGGCCAGATGCTCGACCGTACCGCCGAGATATTCGCGGATGCGATCGACCATCGCCGGCGGGTCGTCGACCCGCAAGCCGACGCCGCAGATAGCGAGCCCGTGCATCAGGAAGAAGGAATGCGCCGGGCCATTCTCTTCCTGGTTCAGCAGCAGGTCGATGTCGCCCTGCCGGTATAGCGCGACGTTCTTCAACCGGTGCCGGTGGGTCAGCGCGAAGCCCATGGCCCGCAGCAGGCGATCGAGCTCGGCCGGGCTCTCCCCGTCGCAGGCGAACTCGACAAACCCGATGTCGAGCACCGATGGCGGGGGCGCCGCGGTGGCATCGGTTGCCTCCTCCTACAGGTGGAAGGCACGCATGCCGTCATCGGCGATGGTCCGCGGCAGCATCGACCGGGCTTGGTCGTTGAAGATCTCCATCGAGACCGGCCCGGCATAGCCCATCGCCCGAAGCGTGGCGAAGAGGTCGGCGACGGACAGGTCGCCCTGTCCCGGGAACAGCCGGAAATGGCGGGCGAGCAGGCGCACGTCCATGCGGGTGGACGGGGCGTCGGCGAGATGGACGAGGAAGACCGCGCCGGGTCGATGGTCTTGAGCGCCGCGAAGTCCGCACCGACGGCGAAGGTTTGCACGGCGCCGAGGATCAGGCCGAGATTGGGCCGGTCGGCCTTCGCGAAGATGCGCCAGGCGTCCTCGTAGCTGCGCACCACCGTGCTGGTGGCGAGCGCCTCGTAGCCGATCCTGAGCCCCCGCTCAGCCGCCATGTCCGCCAGCAAAGCGAGATCGGTAGCGGCGCGGTCGGGATCGTCCACGGCGTCGGGCCGGGTGTTGGCGCACACCACCAGGAGCGGCGCGCCGACCTCCTGCGCGAGATCGAGAAATCGGGCCGCGCGGGCGAGGTTCCAGTCGCGAAGCCGCTCCGGTCCGGCCTCGAAGTCGCGCAGCGACTGGAGGGTGAGGATTTCCAGCCCGAGATCGGCGGCGAGCCGGCCCACCTCTGCCGGTGTCTCGTCACAGGTGACCAGGTCCTCGCGGAAGATTTCGATGCCGTCATAGCCGGCCCGGGCTGCTGCCTCGATCTTGCGGTGCAGTGGGCCGGAGAAGCTAAGCGAGGAGATCCCGCGCTTCATTGCACGCCTCCATGGTGAGTCCCCGTGTCGATCCGGGCCGAGTGTATCCCCTTGCGGCGCTGGCAGAAACCTCTTTACCGCAGCGCCGCTTAAGGTTGCGACCGGTGCTGCACCGCCTGGCGCATCTCCGACCGCAGCCCGTCGATCAGCCGTTCGGCGAAGATCGACAACGGCTCGTCGGCGTTGACGACGGCGTAGGTCCGGAATTGCGTCGGCTCGATGATCGGCCGGCGAACGATGCCCGGCATGGCGCCGCCGCAGACCGAGAACTCGTCGATCAGCACCACCCCCAACCCCTGGCGCACCAAGGCATGGACGGTATGGGCAAACCGGGCCTGGATCGACAGGTCGAGCGCGAGGCCTGCCTCCTCGAAGGCGGCGGCCATGATGCTGCCGTAAGGGTCGGCCGGGGCGATCCCGATCAGCGGGTAGCGGGTCAGCTCGGCGAGCGAGACCGACCCCGGCTCGGTCAGTTCGTGCTCCTCCGGGACGATGGCGACGAGGCTACCCACGGCGAGCGGATGGGAGATCAGGCCGGGGTGGTCGAGCTTGTAGCTCATCGCCACCACCTCGCCCTCCTTCAGTAGCAGGTAGTCGATCGCCTCCTCGATCTTGAGGATGTTGATGTTGATCCTCTGCTCGGGGAACTCCTGGCGCAACCGTCTGACCGCGCGTGGCAGGATGAACTGCGCGATGCTGGGGACCGAGGCGAAGGCGAACACCGCCGTCTCGCCCTGCTTCAGCCGGTCGACCGCGTATTGGAGGTCCGCCACCTTGTGGAACACCTCGTTGAGCTGGCTGAACACGCTCTTGGCCTCGCGGGTGGGGATGAAACGGCCACGGCGACGGGTGAACAGACGGATGCCGAGCTGGCTCTCGGCATGCTTCATCACCCGGCTGACGCCCGGCGCAGACACGTTCAGAAGTTCCGCCGCACCGTTGATGGTGCCGGCGACCATGATCGCGCGGATCACCCCGATCTGCCGCAGTGTCAGCATGACGGGCCTCCTTGGTACCTGCCCGGAAAAAATCCACACCATGTTTGCATCGCGGCAAATCTGCGTCATGGATGTTATATTCGATTCGGTGTGAAATGGGCTGAGGCGGATTACGGCCCGACGATTGTCAGAGGTCGTGATCAGGCTGGGAGGCCCTCCATGCTCGATCTCGTCGACAAGGTGCTCATCGAGGACGAGTCGCTGCGCGACGGCCTCCAGATCGAGAAACGCCTGTTCTCGGTCGAGGAAAAGCTGCACTTCATCCGCGGCATGGAATCCTGCGGCCTGCGCCGCATCCAGGTGGGCTCGTTCGCGCATCCGAAATGGGTGCCGCAGATGGCCAACACCGACGAACTGCTGGCGCGTCTGGAACCGACGCCGGGGGTGACCTACACGGCGCTGGTGCTGAACGAGCGTGGCCTGGAGCGGGCCATCGCCGCTGGCGTGAAGCATCTCAGCATGTCGATCTCGGCCAGCGAGACCCATAGCCTCAAGAACACCAACAAGACGCTGGCGCAGGCCAGGGCCGAGATCGTGCCGCTGATCGAGCGGGCGGTGGCCTCGGGCATCGCGGTCCGGGCCGGCATCCAGTCGGCGCTCGGCTGCGGCTATGGCGGCGAGGTGCCGCTGGCCCGCGTGTACGAGATCGCCGAGACCTACAGCGGCCTCGGGGTCAGCGAGATCAACATCGCCGACACCGCCGGCCTCGGCAACCCGCGCTCGGTCGCCGAGACCGTCGCCGCAGTGCGCAAGGTCATCAACCCCACTATCGCGATCTCGCTGCACTTGCACGACACCCGCGGCCTCGGCCTCGCCAACATGGTCGCCGGGCTGCAGGCCGGGGTCGGCATCTTCGACGCCGCCCTGGCGGGCCGCGGCGGCTGCCCCTTCGTGCCCGGCGCCGCCGGCAACATCGCCACCGAGGATGCCGTCCACGCGCTGAGCGCGCTCGGCGTCGAGACAGGGATCGATTGGCGGGCGCTGTGCGATCTGGCCCTGGAGATGAAAACGATCCTGGGGCGGCGGCTGCCCGGCCGCATGGCCCATGTGGTCAAGGCAACCTGACGAACCGAGGAAGCACGTGGCGGAGCTATTGGAGACAGAGCAGATGAGACACCGGTTTTCCCTGGCGCACCTGACGTAGATCGATTGTACACCTTCGGAGCTGACCTATGTTGCGGCGCGGGCCGGGTACGACTTCGTCAGCCTGCGGCTGATCCCGATGCGGGTTCCGGGAGAGTTCACCGGCAATCCGCTGGGCAAGGGCGAGCTGCGGGCGACGAAGAGCGCGCTTCGCGCCACCGGGATCAGGATGCATGACCTCGAGCTGGCCCGCATCCTGCCCGATATGGCGCCGAAGGCCTATGAGCCGGCGATGGAGGCTGCGGCCGAGCTGGGGGGCGCGCCACGTCATCTCCAGCGCCTGGACCACCGACCCCGACGACCGCGACGTCCTGGTCGAGCGATACGCCGAGCTTTGCGACCTCGCCGCCCCCTACGGCCTGACCATGGATCTGGAGTTCCCCTACATCTCGCGGCTGAAGACCCTGGGCGAAACCGCCGACATCGTTCGCGCCGCCGACCGGCCGAATGGCGGCATCTTGATTGACACCCCCTATGTGCACCTGTCGCGGCTCAATCCGCACGCGCTGGCCGAGCTGCCGCCCGAGTGGTTCCACTTCGTGCACATCGCCGACGCGCCGGCCGCGATCCCCGCAACCCGCGAGGACACCGTGCAGCTGATGCGCAACGCCCGGCTCTACCCCGGCGAGGGCTGCATCGACTTCCGTGCGATCGCCGCGGCGCTGCCGTCGGTGAGCTACTCGATCGAGCTGCCGAACGTGAAACGGGTGGCGGAGCTTGGCCATGTCGAGCATGCCCGCCGCTGCCTTGAGGCCGCCCGGCTCAGCCTGGAAGTCCCGGTGCACGACGACGACTATTTCCACGCACACGCGGCATAACTCGTTCCCGGAGACCTGGGTGGCTCGCGACATCACCCCGGAGATTGTCACATCCGTCGACGAGATGGTGGCGCGCACCCTCGCGGCGATGGATCGGCCGAGCGAGGCGGAGCTGTTCGGCGAGCTCTACAGCACGGAAGTCCAATAAGCCTCCCTGTCGACTTGGCCCGGGGGCGGGATGCCCGTAGCCTGGGCCGGTCTATCTTGGGGGCACCAACCGGAGGCGTCGATGCAAGACCTGGTTTCCAATCTGCGGGTCCGCTACCTCGAGGAGCGCGGCGTCCGCCACATCTTCGGTCTGTGCGGGCATACCAACATCGCCGTGCTGTCGGCGATGTCGAACAGTCAGATCCAGTTCATCACCGTCCGGCACGAACAGATCTCGGCCCATGCCGCCGATGGCTATGCCCGGGCCACCGGCAAGGCCTCTGTGCTGCTCACGCATCTGAGCCCCGGCCTGACCAACGCGGCGACCGGGGTCGCCAATGCGGCGCTCGACTGCATCCCGATGGTGGTGATCGCCGACGACATTCCGACCCACTACTACGGCAAGCACCCGCATCAGGAGGTCAACCTGCATGTCGATGCCTCGCAATACGAGATCTACCGGCCGTTCGTGAAGCGTGCCTGGCGGGTCGACACGCCGGAGCTGTTCCCGGAGATCATCGAGAAAGCTTTTGCCCTGGCCGAGAACGGCCAGCCCGGCCCGGTGCTGATCAACGTGCCGATGGACGTGTTCTCGGCCAAGATCGACGTCGCCCTCTTTGACCGCCTCAGCCACAACGCCAAGTCGCTGACCAAGCCGTCGATCGACGAGGAGACCGCCGAGCGGATCGTGCGCAGCCTCGGCGAGGCCGCGAACCCGCTGATCTATGTCGGCGGCGGCGTCGCCCTGGCCAAGGCGACGGCCGAGCTGGAGGCCTTTGTCGATCACATGAACATCCCCGTCGCCCACAGCCTGATGGGCAAGGGGATGCTGCGCGACGACCACCCGTTCACCCTCGGCATGACCGGCTTCTGGGGCACCAAGTACATCAACGACAAGTGCCTCGGCGCCGACTGGGTGCTGGGCCTCGGCACCCGGTTCAAGGAGGCCGACTGCTCGTCCTGGTACCCGGATTACACCTTCAACTTCCCACCGACGAAGCTGATCCATATCGACATCGAGCCCTCGGAGATCGGCCGCAACTTCCCGACCGAGCTCAGCGTCGTCTCCGACCTCAAGGCGGCCTTGACGGTGATGCTGAAGGTCGCCCGCCGGATTTACCCCGAGGGGCTGAAGAACCCGGGCCTCGCCACCGAGATCGCTGCCTACAAGGCCGAGTTCAAGGCCTCGAATGCCGAGATGGAAACCTCGGACGCCTTCCCGATGATGCCGGAGCGGATTCTCGCCGATGTCCGTGCCGCGATGCCGCGCGACGCTTTCCTCACCACGGATGTCGGCTGGAACAAGAACGGCGTCCGCCAGCAGTTCCCGATCTACGAGCCGGGCACGGTGCTGATCCCCGGCGGCTTCGCCACCATGGGCTTCGGCCCGCCGGCGGCGCTCGGCGTCAAGATCGCCCATCCCGGCCGGGTGGTGATCTCGATCGTCGGCTACGGCGGCTTCGGCCAGAACCCGGCCATGCTGGCCACCGCGGCCGAGATAAACCTTGGTGTCGTCTGGGTGGTGATGAACAACAACGCCTTCGGCACCATCGCCGGGCTGCAGAAGGCCCATTACGGCCTGACCTACGGCACCACCATCCCGAAGACGGGCGGCGAGCAGATGCCGATCTATGCCGAGATCGCCAAGGCCTACGGGGTCGAGGCCGTCCGGGTACGCTCGGCCGCCGAGTTCCGCCCGGCGCTCGATGCCGCCATCGCTTCCGGCCGCCCGACGGTGATCGACGTCGCCATGATCAACAACCCCACCCCAACCAGCGGCCACTGGAACATCCTCGACATCTACTCCCCGGACAAGGATGTCTCCCACGTGGCGACGGACTCAGGGAGCGTCGCTGGGCGATTGCCATCGCCACCTTCGCAATCGTTCCGGCGCCCGGTCAGGGCGCTGTGGTCCGTCACCCGAAGGCAAGCTAGACCTCAACCGAACGAGCGAGGCCGCCGGCAACGGCGAAGGTGAGACCGCCGCCTCCAACGGGTCGCTGCCGGTGACGACCGGGGCCAAGTCGATCGCGCCGCTGTCATTCAAGCCGTTCTACCCGCCCCGGAAAGCGCATCAATCCAGACGACTCGGGGTCCGGCTGGGCGAAGGTTTTCTGGCAGGTCAACAGGATGGGGATCCCGGTGATCGAAGAGGAGTCCTCCGCAGGCGGCCGAAGGAACCAAGGCGCAGTTCGAGTTTGGTTGCGCAGGACGATGGCACTAAATCGAACAACATCTGTGATCGTGTGCCGCCCGGCGGATTGAACGCGATGGCTGGTCGATTGCCGTCAGAAAACCATTCCATTGGCGGCGGGTTTTGGATATCGTTGCGACCGCCTTGGAGGATGTCCGAGGTATGTCGGATTTTTCCCTCAGTGAGAGATCCGGGATGAGTGAGGGCAACTCGCGAGTTCACGTTGGATAATCTCGTGGGTGTGCCGGCACGTCGTGAAGTTGCGGTGCCGTGGCATGGTAGGCAGATGATCGGCACACCTCACACGGCGGAAAGGCGAGGGTGGGGAGGCTGGATCACTGTGACGTAATGGAGAATGGATCGTGGATATGCGACCGCAAACTGTCGAGCAGCAAGGCGGGCTCAAGGGTCTGAGCCAAACGGACGAGGATGGTCTGTACGAGATTCGTCTGGAATCTCTCGGCGGGCTGGGCGCGCATCTAGTCGGCAAGATGCTTGCCGAAGCAGCGGTTCTGCGCATGGGGCTCAACGGCGCGCATTTCTCCTCCTACGGGTCGGAGAAGAAGGGTACCCCGATCAAGTCCTTCGTTCGCCTCACCGGGGCGGACGCCAATGTCCGCACTTCGGCGCCGGTCGATCGCCCGTTCGTCGTGGCGGTCTTCATGGACACGCTGCTGAGCGATCCGGCGGTCCTCAGCGGCCTGCGTTCTGGCGGCGTGGTGATCGTCAACACGACCAAGACCCCTGAGGAAGTGCGCGAGATCCTCGGTTTCGAACACGACACGATCGGCTGCCTGGATGCCACGACCATCGCGCTCGAGGAGAAGAGCCGGGTCAACACCGCCATGCAGGGGGCAATCGCGGCGATGGTGCCGGCCCTCGACGTGGCCGCCGTGCGCGAGGTGCTCGCCGCCATCTTCGAGCGCAAGCACCCGAGCATCATCGAAGCGAACCTGCGAACATTCGATCGCGGGGCGAGCGAGATTGCGGTCGACCGCCGCGACCCGGCGCCCGAGGGGCGGGACGTCGTCGCGGTGGAGCCAAAATGGGGCTATCTCAACCAGCCCATCGGCGGCGTGGTGGCGGACCCGGCGAACTCGGTCGTCAAGAACCTGTCCGGGTCGCGGACCGGCCACATCCCGGTCTTCCACGTGGACAAGTGCATACACTGCGGTCTTTGCGACATCGTGTGTCCGGACAACTGCTTGGCATGGGACATCCTCCATGACGAGGACGGCTCCTGGTACACCCAGCTGCGCGGTATCGACTATCGTTACTGCAAGGGGTGCGAGGCCTGTGTCGACACCTGCCCGTCCGGGGCGATGACCAAGGAACGCGAAACCCCCGGGTTCGCGGAAGAACACGGCGTGCATCTGGACTGGACCGCGCGAGCGGTCGACGGCAGCCGCATTCGCCAACCCAACTAACCGCACGGTCGAAATGACCGAAAGCGACCATGTAAACAGCTATTGCTAGTCAAACCTCAATGGGAGTGAACCCATGGCAGTGAGCGAACTGGACCTGACAGACATCGGATTGGTGCAGGAGACCGCGTTCTTGAGTGGCAACGAGTGCGCCGCGCGGGCAGCGCGCGACATCAATTTCCATGTCATGGGGTACTATCCCATCACACCGTCGACCGAGATCGCCCAGGTCCTCGACGAGACCTATGCCAATGGCGAGCACGCCGTGCATATGATCCCGGCCGACGGCGAACACGGCGCCGCCGGCATCTGCTACGGCGCCTCCCTCGGCGGCGGGCGGGTGATGAACGCGACCAGCGCCAACGGCCTGTTGTTCTCGATCGAGCAGCTGCCGGTGCAGGCGGGGACGCGCGCGCCGATGGTGCTCAACCTGGTCACCCGGGCGGTCAGCGGACCGCTTGACATCCTGTGCGACCATTCGGACCTCTACTACACCCTGAACACCGGCTGGATCATCCTGATGGCGCGCGACCCGCAGGCCGTCTACGACATGAACTTGATGGCGATTCGGATCGGCGAGCACCTCGACGTGCGGCTGCCGGTGATCGTCGCGTCGGACGGCTTCTTCACCAGCCACCAGAAGCGGCGCGTGCAGGTGTTCGCCGACCGCGATGCTCTGCAGGAGCGGTTCCTGACGCGCGTCGAGCCGCCTTACCACGCGCTCGACCCGCGCAACCCGGTCACCTTCGGGCCGTATATGAACGACCCGGACATGATCAACAACAAGTACCAGCTCAAGAAAGCGATGGATCGCGCGCACGAACTGCTGCCGGAGCTGTTCGAGGAGTTCGCCGCGATCTCCGGCCGGCACTATCCGATCGTCGAGAGCTACCGCGCCGACGATGCCGACGTGGTCGTGTTCCTGCTAAACTCGGCGGCGGAGACGGCCAAGGACGCGGTCGACCGCATGCGCGCCGACGGGAACAAGGTCGGCGTGGTGTCGCCGAACGTCCTGCGCCCCTTCTCGCGCGACGAGATCCGGGCGGCGCTCGCCAACGCCAAGGTGATCGTCATCGGCGACCGCGCCGATTCCTACGGCTCCGAGGGCGGCAACATGACCCACGAGATCCGCTCGGCGCTGGCGGAGCTGCATGACAACCCGCCGATGTTCATCAGCCGCATCTACGGTCTGGGCGGCAAACCCTTCCGGGTGCCGGATGCGGAAGCCTTCTTCCAGCTCGGCCTCAACGCGCTGACCGACAGCGAGGTCGCGGTGCCGTTCGACTACTACGGCGTCACGCCGGGCGAGCCCAGGAAGCAGCTCGAGCGGATCGTGCCGCCGCTGACCAAGGAGGAGGTGAGCTCGAATCTCGTCAAAGTCACCCGCGACGAGGCGACCGGCAAGCTGGAAGTGGATCTGCCTCCCTATTGGGCCCTGGCGGCGCGGCCGCGCCGGGTGGTGCCCGGACATGGCGCCTGCCCCGGCTGCGGCATGTTCCCGGTGCTCGACCAGGTGTTCAAGTCGCTCGAAGGCGACATCGTGGTCCTGTTCCACACCGGATGCGCGATGGTGGTCACCACCGGCTATCCGTTCAGCTCGCACCGGGTCACCTATATCCACAACCTGTTCCAGAACGGCTCGGCTACCCTGTCCGGGCTGGTCGACATGTATCACGAGCGGGTGGCGCGCGGTGAGCTGCCGGCGTCGGATGACATCACCTTCGTGATGATCAGCGGCGACGGCGGTATGGATATCGGCATGGGGCCGGCTCTGGGCACCGCCCACCGCAACCACCGCATGATGATCATCGAGTACGACAACCAGGGCTACATGAACACCGGCAGCCAGATGTCCTACTCGACGCCTCTGGGCCATCTGACCAGCACCAGCCACATCGGCAAGAAGGAGGAGGGCAAGAGCTTCCACCACAAGGACACGGTGCAGATCATGGTCTCGACGCACATCCCCTATGTGTTCAGCGCCGTGGAGGGCTTCCCTGCCGACCTGATGCGCAAGGTGGCCAAGGCGCAGTGGTACGCCAAGCATGAAGGGTTGGTGTACGGCAAGATCCTCTCGTTCTGCCCGCTGAACTGGAAGACGCCCGACGATGAAGGCGCCGACGTGGTGCACTCGACGGTCGATTCCTGCTTCTTCCCCCTCTACGAGGTCGAGCACGGGCACACGACGATCACCCACGATCCGGACGAGCTGGGAACGCGCATCCCGCTGGGTGACTGGCTCGGCAGGATGGGCAAGACCAAGCACCTCATGGAGGACGAGCACAGGCACGTGCTCGACGGCCTGCAGGCCGAGATCGACCGGCGCTGGCGCCGGCTCAAGGCCATGCACGAACATCCGGACCTGTGACGGGCCTTGTGAGAAAGAGAGACATCCATGTATGAGATCCTCCGCAAGCGCGCGCTCACGCCGGTGACCAACCTGTTCGAGGTCTCGGCTCCGCTGGTCGCGCATTCCGCACAGCCCGGCCAGTTCGTCATTCTGCGGGTGCACGGCAGGGGCGAGCGCATCCCCGTTACGATCACCAACTTCGATCCCGAGGCGGGCACGGTGACGGTCGTCATCCAGGAGGTCGGCGCGACCTCGAAGATGGCCAGCAAGCTGGGCGAGGGCGACCACTTCCACGACCTTGCCGGGCCGCTGGGCGAGGCGGCGACGCTTCCCGACAAGGGACATGTGGTGTGCGTCGGCGGCGGCTTCGGCGCCGGTGCGATGCTGACCATCCTGAAGGGCCTGAAAGAGACGCCGGTGCGTACCTCGGCGATCGTCGGTGCGCGCACGGCCGAGCTGGTCATCCTGCAGGATCGGCTGAACGACGCGGCGGACGCGGTGTATGTCTGCACCGACGACGGCTCCGCCGGCTTCAAGGGCTTCGTGACCCAACAGCTGGAAGAGCTGATCGAGGCGGGCGAACAGATCGACGAGGTGCTGGCCATCGGCCCGATGGCGATGATGCGCGCCGTGGCCGGGGTCACCGGGAAGCACGGCATTCCGACACAGGTTTCGCTCGATCCGATTATGATCGACGGAACCGGCATGTGCGGCGCCTGCCGCGTGACCGTCGACGGCGAGACCAAGTTCGCCTGCATCGACGGCCCGTTCTTCAACGCGGAGAAGGTCGACTTCAACGAACTCGTGCGCCGCAACCGGATGTACCAAGAGGAGGAAGCCGACGCGCTCCACCGCTACGAGGAGGCGGAGTGCCGCGCGGAAGCGGTGACCGCCCAGACCTGATCGGAGCCGCAGAGGCACGTCCCCGGCACACCCAATCGAGACGAAAGCTTGAGAGGTAGCAACCCTTGCCCCTTATTACCCCGACAAAAACCCCGATGCCCCACGCGGACGCCCAGGAGCGCGCCAAGACTTTCTTCGAGGTGAACTACGGCTATGACTTCAGGAGGGCGGTGGAGGAGGCCGACCGGTGCCTGCAGTGCCAGGATCCGACCTGCCAGAGCGGCTGTCCCGTGAACGTTCCGATCCGGGAAGTCATCCACCTAGTTTCGCAGCGGCATTTTGATGACGCCTTGGCGCTGATCAAGCGCTACAGCAGCCTGCCTGGCGTCTGCGGCCGGGTGTGCCCGCAGGAGAACCAGTGCGAGGGCCGCTGCCACGTCGGCGATCGCTTCGGGCCGGTCGCCATCGGCTACATCGAGCGCTTCCTGGCCGACTGGGAGCGCCTGCACGGACCGCTCCCGCGTACCAAGGCGGAGCCCAAGGGCCAGAAGGTGGCCATCATCGGCTCCGGTCCATCCGGCCTGACGGCAGCGGGTGACCTGGTCCATCTCGGCTACGAGGTGACCGTGTTCGAGGCGCTGCACGCCCCAGGCGGCGTGTTGCGCTATGGCATCCCCGAGTTCCGCCTGCCCAAGGACGTGCTCGACGCCGAGATCGACTCGCTGGTGCAGGACGGCGTCGATATCCAGTGCAACGTGGTGATCGGCAAGACCATCGCCCTAGACGAGATCATGGGCGAGATGGGCTACGAGGCGGTGTTCATCGGCACCGGCGCCGGCCTGCCGACCTTCATGAAACTGCCCGGCGAGAACCTCAACGGCATCTACTCGGCCAACGAGTTCCTGTCGCGGATCAACCTGATGGGCGCCTACCAGTTCCCGGACTACGACACACCGGTGAAGTCGGGCCGCCGGGTCGCCGTGATCGGCGCCGGCAACACGGCGATGGACGCGGCGCGCTGCGCGATGCGCGCCGGCTCCGAGGAGGTGACGGTGGTCTATCGCCGGTCGGAAGCGGAAATGACCGCCCGGGTCGAGGAATACGAGCACGCCATGGAAGAGGGCATCGTATTCAAGTGGCTCAACAACCCGATCGAGTTCCTCGATGACGGCAATGGCTGGGTCAGCGGCATGAAGTGCATCCGCATGGAGCTGGGCGAGCCCGGCGAGGACGGCCGCCGCAGACCGGTGCCGATCGAGGGGTTCGAGTTCGTGATGGATGTCAACAACGTCATCATCGCGATCGGGACCAGCCCGAACCCGCTAGTGTCGCGGACGACGCCGGGGTTGGATACGACCAAGTGGGGCGGTCTGGTGGCCGAAGACGACACCGGGCAGACCAGCCGCGAGGGCGTGTTCGCCGGCGGCGACATCGTCACTGGATCGGCAACGGTGATCTTGGCGGCAGGCGCCGGCAAGCGCGCGGCGGCGGCGATCGACGAATACCTGTCGGCGAAGCGGGTGGCGGTGTAACGGGAGACCCGGTAGGCCGGCGCCTCAGGGGACATCTCCTCAATCGACTCGGCGAGCCTGTCGCATGATAGGTTCGCCTTTTGTTTTTGGGGGCAGGTCGGCTCAGGACCGTTTCTTCCCGAACAGCTGCGCCGCGGTCATCAGGGCCGAGGTGATGACGATCATGATCGTCGAGATCGAGGTGATGGTCGGGTCGATCTGATCCCTGAGGGCGTTGAACATGTTCCGCGTCAGGGTCGAGTTGTCGCCGCCGGAGATGAACATCGCCACCACCACCTCGTCGAACGAGGTCAGGAACCACACCTGGGCGGCGGTGATCACGGCGAAGCGGATCTACGGCAAGGTGACGGTCAGGAACGCCTTCCAGCACGGCGCGCCGAGGGCGCGTGCCCCCATTTCCTGGTTCATGTCGTAGCTCTTCAGCGCCGAGGCGGCGACGATCATGACCAGTGGCAGGGCCAGCATGCTGTGCGCCAGCACCAACCCGAACAGGGTGTAGAGCACCTTCAGCTTCACATAGACGTAGAAGGCGCCGATGGCGACCAGGATCAGCGGCACCATCATCGGCGTGATCAGCAGGATGAAGACGAAGCGGCCGGCCTTGACCTGCGAGGTGTGCAGCCCATAGGCCGCGAGAACCCCCATCGGCGTCGCCACCAGCATGGTCAGGAAGGCCCGCGGTCAGCGAGGTCGCCGTCGCCGACATCCATTCGGCCGAGCCGGAATAGTGGTCGTACCAGCGGGTCGACCAGTTCTCCGGCGGGAATTCCAGGTATTGCGACTCCGAGAACGACATCGGCACGACGATCAGCGTCGGCGCCACCAGGAACAGCATGATCAAGATCGACACCGCATAGAGCCAGAGCCGTTGGCGATGGATCACCTACTTCTCCGAGGCCGGGCTTTCGAGCCATCGCTGCATCAATGGCCTCCGCCGGTCATTTGCTCGAGGCGCAGGAATCTGGCCGCGCCCCACAGGATCGCCATGGTCAAGACGAGCAGGACGACGCCGAGGGCACTGGCCGCGCCCCAGTTCACGAACAGTTCGATGTTCGAGGCGATCTTCATCGACACCATGATCATCTTGCCGCCGCCGAGCACCGCCGGGGTGACGAAGAAGCCGAGGCAGAGCACGAAGACGATCAGCGAGCCGGCGAACAGCCCCGGGGTCGAGAGCGGGAAGAACACGGTCCAGAAGCTCCGCACCGGGCCGGCCCCGAGGTTCGAGGCTGTGCCTTCAGGTAGTCCTGGTCGATCGCCTTCATCGAGCCGTAGAGCGGCAGCACCAGGAACGGCAGCATGATGTGCACCATGCCGATCAGCGTGCCGGTCATGTTGTGGACGATCTTCATGGGCTCGTCCCAGAGACCGAGCGAGATCGCCCAGTCGTTCACCAGCCCGCGCTTCTGCAGCAGCACCAGCCAGGCATAGGTGCGCACCAGGAGCGAGGTCCAGAACGGCAGCAGCACGGTGATCAGGCAGAGATTGGTTGCCCGCTGCGGCAGTTGCAACAGGAAATAGGCCAGCGGGTAGCCGATCAGGATGCAGACCCCGGTGGTCAGGAAGCTTATCTCGAAGGTGGTCCAGAAGATCCGCCCGTAGGACTTGCGGGTGATCATGCGCTTGTAGTTCTCGAGCGAGAACTGGCCGTCGGCGCCGATGAACGACATGTAGAACAGCCACCCGACCGGGATCACGGTGACGGACCTGCCGGAGGGCCCGGGCTGCCCCTGCATCCCCGGCCTGCCCGGCAGCGCCCGGCTGAAGGAGATCGCCCATCCCTGGCGCGGGGATGCCGCCACGCGCCGGGCGATCACCGGTAA
>Ga0209049_1000131_pt1 | contig 15433 bp, 15 predicted proteins | sample WorMetulBAHAMAS2_FD_187398 | JGI IMG/M metagenome (GOLD analysis project Ga0209049, IMG submission 187398) | Marine gutless worms symbiont microbial communities from Max Planck institute for Marine Microbiology, Germany - Olavius ullae BAHAMAS.2... | ecosystem: Host-associated > Annelida >...
AGCCCCGGCCTCGACAGCCTGCGCAGATGGATCATCCACGACCCCGGTGGCGCCCTCGCCGCATGGTCCGACGCAATCCAAAAAAGACCCTTCAAACAAACAAAAACATGTTGAGTCGTGTACTCTGCACGGCTCGACCGGGGCATCCAGAGAACCGTTGCGCTTCAACCCACTGGATTGCCCGGTCAAGCCGGGCAAGGACGGTTCTTTCGTTTGGCCTCCACCACTAGCCGATCGTTGCCAGCCCCGGGAAGGTCTCCAGCAGCCAGTAGGCGATCCGCTCGAACTCGCCGGTGATCATCATCACCCCGACCGCGACCAGCATGAGCCCCATCGCCTTCTCCACCAGCCCCATATGGCGGCGGAAACCGTGCGCCCAGCGCAGGAACGGGCCGATGAAGGCTGCCGCCAGCAGGAACGGCACCCCCAGCCCCAGCGCATAGACCGCCAGCAGCAGGGTGCCGGAGAGGATCGTCTCCTCCTGCGCTGCCAACGCCAGGATGGCGCCGAGGATCGGGCCGATACAGGGGGTCCAGCCGAAAGCAAAGGCGATGCCGATCAGATAGCTGGTGCCGTAGCTCCCTGCCTGCGCCGGCCCCTGCAGCCGGGCCTCGCGGTCGAGGAAGGGGATGCGAAACAGGTGCAGGAAATGCAACCCCAGCACCACGATGACGGCGCCGGAGATCTGCGCCAGCAGCACCTTGTTCTGCAGCAGAAGCTGGCCCAGCGCCGAAGCGGTGGCCCCCAGCGCCACGAACACCGTCGCCAGCCCGAACACGAAGAAGCAGGCCGAGATGAACACGTGCCGCGCCAGCCGTGGGTCGACCTCGGCGTCCTCGCCGGCGAGCCGGTGGAGCGTGGTGCCGCCGAGATAGGCCAGATAGGGCGGCGCCAGCGGTAGCACGCAGGGGCTGAGAAAGCTGATGATGCCGCCGGCAAAGGCGGTCAGGATACCGACTTCCATGCCTCGCCTCCCCGTGGTTGCCCCGTCCGACCAGGCCCGCCTTCTAGTCCGCCTGCCGCGCCGGCGAAAGGGCCGGCATGCCGCGGCGGCGTCACGAATCCGTCAGCCGGGGTCATCTGAGGCTCCCCAGATAGGCGACCAGGTCTTCGACCTCGGCCGCGGTCCGCGCCGGGCCGCCATAGAGCGGGTCGCCGGCACCGAGGCGCTGGCCCGCGCCGTAGAAGAACGGCATCTCGGTCTCCTCCTCGAGCGCCGACGGGGCAATGATCCACAGCCGCATCGCCCCCGCGCTCAGCCGGATGCCGACGCCCGCGAGGTCGGGGCCTTCAGTTCTCATCGCCGGCGATTCCCCGGCCGGCTGGCCGGGAATGCAATGGCAATCGGGGCAACACGCCCGCGGTTCCTGCGCATAAAGCGCCCTGCCCCGGGCCGCATCGCCCGGCGCACCGGTGAGGCTGTCGGCGATCTCGCTGCCGTCGGTGATCGTATAGGCGGCCACCGGCTCCGCCGCCCGGGCGAGGCCGGCAGGGGGGATCGCGATCAGGACCGAGGCGACCATGCGCATGCCGAGCCTTTTCGCCGCCCAGCCGCATTTCGGAAAGGGCTTGCGCGGCCCCGGGCCGCGCGCTACCGCTGGCGCCATGACTGACCCAACCGATGCCGAGCTCGATGCGACCGGGCTGCTCTGCCCGCTGCCGGTGCTTAAAGCGCGCGAGCGCCTCGCCGCGCTCGCGCCGGGCGCGCTGCTGCGGGTCCGCACCGACGACCCCGCCGCCCGGGTCGACGTCTCGAATTTCTGCGCCGAGCAGGGCCATGCGCTCGTCGCCCAGAGCGATGAGGCAAGCGGGGCGATGACCTTCCTGATCCGCAAGGGCGGCTAGCGGAACTGGGCGCAGGGGTCGTCGCGCGCGACCGGCTGCGAGAACCAGACGAAGTCGAACGGCTGCCCCGCCGCCGCCGCGGCCGGCTCGGCGCCCGGCGGCAGCTCCAGCATCCCGACCGACAGCACCGCCAGCTCCGGCACCGCCTCGCTGAGGTAGGCCGGGATGCCGCGGTCGGTCCGGGCATGGCCACTGCCGGTGATCAGCACCGCCCGGGCACCGCCGCTCATCGCCAGCGCCCGCAGGGTGACGGTGGCGAAGCGGGCGTCGCGCAGGCACTGCGACTCGACCATCGCGGCCGCCACCGGCCGCGGCAGCTGGTTGCAATGGGCGACTATCATCTCATCCTCGATCTCGGCCTGCACCGCCGGCTCCAGCGGCCGGTCGAGGCCGAGCCGCCACGCCCCCGACCCGTAGGCGCTGGCGGCGCCGCTCCGTCGTGCCTCCCGCAGATCGGCCCGCGCGAACCCGCCGCCGGCGATGTAGGCGCCGGGCGCGGCGGCAAAGATCGGCGCATAAGCCCGCCAGTCTGGCCAGCCCATCCGCTCCCAGCCGATCGCCGGGCCGATCTGTTCGCGGGCGCCGCCCTGGGCCAGAAACACCTGGATGCCCTCCTCGCTGGCGGTCGGGACCATCTCGACGGCGATCCCCTGCGGCTGCAACTGCTGCACCAGCAGCGCCTGGCGGATGTGATGCACAAGGTTGTCGTGAACCTCGCCCAGGACCACGATGCTCGCCTCAGTCAGTGCCGCCGCCAGCCCGGCCTCGGTCATCCGGGTGCCGTCGGCGGCGAGGATCGCTCCCGGCCGCTCGCTGCGCGGCGCTAGGCTGGCGCAGCCGCCAGCAACCAACAGGACGGCCAGGGCCAGGATCCGCCGCATGTTAGTTCTCCAGTCTGCCGCTCGGCAGCGATGCGATCATCGAGTCCGGCCAGCCTACGGGCTTCCATCCGATATGCAAGCGGGACCGGCGACAAAGGCCGGCCGCCCGACGCCGGCACCCAAGGCATCGCCCGCGCGGTGTTAACGCAAGTTAATTTCCCTTTTTAACCAATGTTTTACGGAATTCGTGCATTTTGGCGCAAGGTTAATGGACCCTTGCTCACAGGAATGTCCGATGGGCTTTGACGATGCCGTCCTGAAATGCCTGTCGAAATACGCGAGCTTCAACGGGCGGGCGCGGCTCAGCGAGTTCTGGTGGTTCATGACGGTGTATTTCTGGGCTCCGCTCCTGACCATGATCGCGCTGCCGCTGTCGACCGAGCTCGCCAGCGCCGGCGTGCTGGTCACGGCGATCCTCACCCCACCGGCCATCGCGGTCACCGTGCGCCGGCTCCACAACATCGGCGCGAGCGGGTGGATGCTGGTGTTCCTGATCCCCGTCGCCGGCCAGATCCTGATGCTGGCCTGGCTCGCCCGCCCGGGCGTGCGCCGCCTCAACCGCTTCGGTCCCGAGCCGGAGCAAGCCGCGGCGCGCTACCTGCTCTACGCCGCTGAGCCAGCGCCTCAGCCGGCCGGGAGCGGCTCTATCAGCTCCGGCCCGTTGTTGCGCACATCGCCCACCGCCGGGTTGACCTCCCAAAGCTCGATCCGGTCATCGGCGGCCGGGCGCATCAGGTCCGTAGCCTCGGAACCGGGGATCAGCCAGCGCTGCCAGTCGGCCTCGGCCAGGATCACCGGGCTGCGCGGGTGCAGGTGCCGGGTGGCGGTGCCGGCCGGGCAGGTCAGGATGGTGAAGGTCAGCAACCGCTCGCCCTCGATCACCGGCTGCGACCACAGCCCGGCCATGCAGAAACCCGGAGCGTTGCCCTTGACCCGGATGAAGTAGGCCCGCTTGGCGCCCGCCCGGCCCGACCACTCGCAAAAGCCGATGCAGGGCACCAGGCAGCGGCCGCGCCGCCAGGCGTCGCAGAACATCGGCTTTGCCGCCGCCTCCTCCGAGCGGGCGTTGAAAGTGGTGGCGCGGAACTCGGACAGCGGCTTGCGCCACCAGTGCGGGACCAACCCCCAGCGCGCCTGCAGCAGGCTGCGCCCGCGCTTGCCCTCGCCGACGATGCCGGCCCGCTGCGTCGGCGCCACGTTCCAGCTCGGCGCCGGCCAGGGGCTGTCATGGTCGATGCCGAGCCAGTCCGCCCAGTCCTCGCCGCGTGTCTCGCCGACCGCGAATCGTCCGCACATCACCGTTCCTCCTTGCGCCGGCCCGATTCACCCTGCAGCATGCCGTGCATGTCGACGACGCCTTTCTCCCGGGCCTTCGGCGCCGCCCTGGTCGCCGCCTCTGTCGTCTTGGCGGGCTGCACCGGGCGCCATTCGGCCGACTACTTTGCCCGGCTGGAGGCCGAGCTGCGCGCCGAGGGGAAGCTGCGCACAGATGTCGCCCCCGCGGACGCCCCCTACAGCACCGCCGAGCTGGCGGTGAATTTCGAACGCATCGCCTTTCATCACGAGGTGAGCGTGCAGCATCGGGGCAGCAAGAACAACTGGGAGCCGAACCCGCTCAAACGCTGGCGAGGTCCGCTGAACTACGCCCTGCGCGGCAGCGCGGTCACGCCCGAGGACCGGGCCGAGGTCGCGCGGCCGATGCAGCGGGTGGCGGCGGCGACCGGTCTGGAGATCGCCGAGGTCACCGAGGACTGGAACTTCCTGATCCTGATCACCGCCGAGGACGAGCGCGAGAGCTACGCCGCCGAGCTGGCCCGCCTCGACCCCGGCATCGCGGCGACCTTCCATCTCTGGCGGCGGACACGGCGGCTGATCTGCGTCGCCAACGACCCGTTCTCGAACAAGGACGGCCGGCGCCTTTCCGACGGGCTAGCGGCAATCGGCGCCGAGGTCGGCGGGCTTCTGCGCCGGGCCTGCCTGCATGAGGAGATCGTCCAATCCCTCGGCCTCGCCAACGACCACCCGGAGGTGCGCCCGTCGATCTTCAACGACGACGGTGAGTTTGCCCTCCTGACCGCGCATGACGAGGACCTGCTGCGCATCCTCTACGACCCGCGGCTCAGGCCCGGCATGACCGCGGAGGCGGCGATGCCCGTGATGCGCCGGCTCGCCTCGGAGATGCCGCTCGGTGCGTCGGCGCAATGAATCCCGAAGGCGACGCAATCGCGGTTCCGTGCCTCTCAAGGCGGTTAATCTGCGTCCCTGAAACCAACCGAGGACATGCCCGATGAGCTTTGAGACCCTGCTCTACACCGCCGCCGACGGCGTCGCCACGATCACCCTGACCCGCCCCGACAAGATGAACAGCCTGTCGACGGCGATGCGGGCCGAGTTGCTCGACGCCCTGACCCGCGCCCCCCGCGACGGCCGGGTGGTGGTGCTGACCGGCGCCGGGCGGGGCTTCTGCGCCGGCCAGGACCTCGGCGATGTCGGCGACATCGGCGAGCTGAACCTGGACCGGCTGCTGCGCGACGAGTACGAGCCGGTGGTCAAGCTGATCCACGACTGCCCGGTGCCGGTGATCGCGGCCGTCAACGGCGGCGCCGCCGGGGCCGGCGCCAACATGGCGCTGGCGGCGGATGTGGTGATCGCCGCCCGCTCGGCGGTGTTCCTCGAGGCTTTCACCCGCATCGGACTGATCCCGGATGCTGGCGGCACCTACTGGATGCCGCGCCTGGCCGGCATGGCGCGGGCGATGGGCATGAGCCTCCTGGCCGAGCCGGTCCCGGCCGACCGGGCGGCGGCGTGGGGGCTGATCTGGGAGGCGGTCGACGACGACCAGCTGGAAGCCCGCACGGCCGAGCTGGCCGGGCGCCTCGCGGCAGGACCGACCGAGGCCTACCGCCTGACCAAGCAGGCGCTCAGGCAGAGCATGTCGAACACGCTCGAGGCCCAGCTCGGCCTTGAAGCGGAGCTGCAGGGCCAGGCCGGCAGGACCCGCGACTTCATGGAGGGCGTCGCCGCTTTCCTGGAGAAGCGACCGGCAAGCTTTGAGGGGCGCTGAACCGCGCCCCTCCGGGTCGTCCCGCCAAGCAAGGCAGTCCCACAAAGCACGGCCTCGGCCGCGCAGGGCGGCGTCAGGCCAGGAAGTCGGACGCCTCCACGCTCGGCATGTTGTTCATGGCGTCGAACGCCGTGGCAAGTTCGCCGACATCCGCCCAGGCGAAGTCGTCGCCGACGGCGCCGGCGGCGTCGTAGGCGTCGCGCACAGCGTCGATGACCTCGTCACCCTGGATGATGCCGTCGCCATTGTTGTCGACCAGCGCCAGGGTGTCGGCCAGCGAAGCCATCGCCGCGGCAAGATCGGCGGCGAAGTAGGCGTCGTCGGGGTCGAGCCCGAACGTTTCCACCGCACCGCCCTCCAGCGCGTTCATGTCGAGCACGTAGTTGGCGTCGTCGCTGACCGCGTTGGCCCACGCCGCCGTGCCGGCGCGCAGCAGCGCCGCCTCGCCGCCGCCCCGGGCGCCGAGGACCTCGCGCAGGGTCGGGTCGTCGCTCAGCTTCTTCCAGCCGATCACGTCGACGCCGAACAGGCCCTCGAAGCTGTCGGAATGGCTGTAGCCGGTCTCCTACAGGAAGACCCCGCCATGGTTCTTCCAGAAGCCGGGGGTGTTGCCGGTGCCGTCGCCGAGCTCCGGGTCGTCCGGATCCTCGGGGCCACCGTCCGGTGCTGGCAGGTCGAGGACGAAGCCACCGGTCTTGGCGCTGCCCTCGCCGCCATCGGTCGATTGCAGCCGCACCCACCAATCGGTGTTCTCCTGTAGCGCCTCGGCATCGAGATCGCCCTCCGGGTCGGTGAGGACGAAGCTGAAGCTCTGGACGATTCCGTCGCCTCTCCCCGGCTCGGAGACCATCACCCCTACATCGTAGGGCTCGTCCGAGCCGCCGCCCGAGGTGCTGAAGCCGGGATCGAGCGGTCCGCCGTCCGACACCATGTCGGCACCGATGACGTAGCTGACGGCATAGCTCTACAGCGCGCCGTTCGCCGTCGCGGTCTGGATGTCGGTGATGCTCAACCCGGCGACCGCATTGTCCTGGATGTCGAAGGCGACGCCGATCAGATCCTCGGTGCCGGAGTTCGAGCCATCGACAAAGCTGAGGGTCACCCGGATGTCGTCATTGCCGTCGCCGGTGAAATCCGCACCATATTCGAACGTGGCCTCGATCTGCTCGTCGGTGTCGCCGAGCCGTTCCGTGTAGGTGGTCGTGTAGGACGTGTAGCTGGCCATGATGGGATCTCGTCGCGATGACGCAAACGCGGCCTGTTTCGCGATTCGTTCTTGGCGCGCATCAGTGCCATCGGATTAACCATGGCCACGTCTGCGACGGCTTCGCGCTCCGACGGCTCGGGGCCGATCCGGGGCTTGACGCCGCCGCGCCGTCGGCCAAGCTGGGGCGATGCAGCGCGCTAGCCTGGAATCGCGGATCACCGCCGCGCCGATCGCCTTCGACCGCGACCGGGCCGCGGACGTGCTCGCCGGTCTCGCCGAAGATCTGCGATCCGGCGCCGTCTGCGAGCTTCTCAGCGGCACCGCCGGGTCGAGCCCCTATCTCTGCCGGCTGATCGAACGCCATGGCGACTGGCTGGACCAGATCGTCGGTCAGCCGCCCGAGCAGGCGATAGCGGCACTCATCAGCGATCTGGCGCCGGAGGCACTGGCCGAAATTGCCGACAGCCGCGCCCTCGGCGCCCGGCTGCGCCAAACGAAGTCGCGCGCCGCCCTGCTGATTGCGCTGGCCGATCTCGGCGGGGCGTGGGATCTGGCCGAGGTCACCGGCGCTCTCAGTGATCTGGCCGATGCCGCCCTGCAGGCTGCCGGCACCTGGCTGCTCGGCACCGAGATCCGCCGGGGCCGCCTCCCTGGCCTGACCGAAGCCGACCTCGCCGAGGGCGCAGGGTATCTGGTCCTCGCCATGGGCAAGCACGGCGCCCGCGAGCTGAACTACTCCTCCGACATCGACTTGATCTGCCTGTTCGACCAGGACCGCTTCGACCCCGCCGACTTCGTCGAGGTCAAGGCCCGCTACATCCATGTCACCCGGCAGCTGGTGCGGCTGATCGGCGAGACCACGGACGAGGGCTACGTGTTCCGCACCGACCTCAGACTCCGGCCCTCGCCTTCGACCACCCCGGTCTGCATGGCGATGGAGGCGGCGGAGCGCTACTACGAATCGGTCGGCCGCTCCTGGGAGCGCGCCGCCCATATCAAGGCCCGCCCGGCTGCCGGTGACCTGGAGGCCGGGAGCGGCTACCTTGATCGCCTCACCCCCTTCGTCTGGCGCCGCTACCTCGACTTCGCCGCGATCGAGGACATCCACGAGATGCTGCGCAAGATCCGGGCGCAGAAGGGCCGGTTCCATCCCGGCGCGATCCCCGGCAGCGACATCAAGCTCGGTCCCGGCGGCATCCGCGAGATCGAGTTCTTCGCCCAGACCCGGCAGCTGATCTGCGGCGGCCGCGATCCGCGGCTGCGGGTGCCGACGACGCTGGGCGCCTTGGCGATCCTGACCGAGACCGGCTGGGTCAGCGCCGAGACCGCCGAACTGCTCGGCGCCGACTACGTCGCCCACCGCACCCTCGAGCACCGGCTGCAGATGATGGAGGACGCCCAGACCCAGCTGTTCCCCAAGGCCGAGGAGGCGCGCGCCCGCCTCGCCGCGCTCTCAGGCTGGTCCGACCGGGCGGCCTTCGAGCGCGACGTCGCCGACCGGCTGGCCCGCGTCCACGCCACCGCCGCGGAGTTCTTCACCCCGGGCAGCGAGCGCCACGCCGACGAGCCGCCGGTGATCGGTGAAGCCGAGTTCGCGCGCGCCGGCTTCGAGCGCCCGGCCGATGCCGCCCGGCTGCTGGAGCGCTGGCGCGGAACCAACATTCCGGCCACCCGCTCGGCCCGCTCGCGGGCGCTGTTTCGGGGGCTGGAGCCGCTGATCGTCGAGAAGCTCGGGGCCGCCGGCAACCCGGACGAGGCGATGACCCAGTTCGACCGGTTCCTCTCCGGCCTGCCGGGCGGGGTGCAGGTGTTCTCGCTGTTCACCGCCAACCTGCAGCTCCTCGACCTGATCGTCGAGATCTGCGCCGCGGCGCCGCGGCTCGCAGCGCATCTCGGCCGCGAGCCGCAGGCACTCGACGCCGTGCTCGACCAAGGTTTCTTCAGCCCGCTGCCGGATGCCGCGACCCTGACCGGCGAGCTGGAGACCTGGCTGCGGGGCGAGCGCGACTACGAGGTGGTGCTCGACGGCATCCGCCGCTGGGCGCGCGAGCAGAGCTTCCGCGCCGGCGTGCAGGTGCTGCGCGGCCTCGGCGACGCGGTCGAGGTCGGGCTCGCCTTCTCCGCCGTCGCCGAGGCGGCGCTGGCGGTGCTCATGCCGCGGGTGATCGATGAATTAGCCCGCCGGCACGGCCCGCCGCCAGGCCGCGGCATGGCGGTGATCGCCATGGGCAAGCTCGGCAGCGCCGAGATGACCGCGACCTCGGACATCGACCTGATCACCGTCTACGACGCCGAGGGGGCGGAGGCCTCCGCGGGGCGCAGGCCGCTGCCGCCACAGACCTACTATCCGCGCCTGACCCAGGCCCTGGTCAACGCAGTGACGGCGCCGACCGCCGAGGGGCGGCTCTATGAGGTCGACATGCGGCTGCGCCCGTCGGGGCGCCAGGGACCGGTCGCCACCTCGCTGCGCGCCTTCCGCCGCTACCAGAGCGAACAGGCCTGGGTCTGGGAGCACTTGGCGCTGACCCGCGCCCGGGTGGTGGTCGGCCCGGCCGACCTCCGGTCCGACGTGGCGGTGTCGATCCGCGCGGCGCTGGCCGGGCGCGAGGACGATCCGCGGATACTCGACGAAGCCCGCGAGATGCGCGCGCGGCTGCTCGACGCCCATACCCGCGAACGCCAGGACCCTTGGTCGCTCAAGCACGCCGCCGGCGGGCTGATGGAGATCGAGTTCCTGACCCAGACCGGGGTCCTGTACCACGGCCTTTCATACCGCAAGGCGGGCGAGGCGCTGCCGCAACTCGTGGCCAGCGGCTGGGTCGAGGCAGACGAGGCCGCGGTGCTGGCCGAGGCGCTGGCGCTGATGCAGCACCTGCAGCAGATCGAGCGGGTCGCGCTGGAGAACCCGATCGATCGCGACACCGCCGGCGAGGGGCTGCGCAGAGCCATGGCCCGGGCCTGCGAGGTGGACAGCTTCGAGGCGCTGGAGGCGCGGCTGCGCACACTTCAGACGGGCGCAGCCGCTGTCAGCACGCGGGTCTTCGGTCAGGGATAGGGCGCCGACCCTATTTCAGCTCGGTCGCCAGCGCCCACACCTTCTCGTTCGACTCGGGCGTGCGCCGGCGGCTGATCTCGCAGCCGAGCGTGGCGCCGCCCGGCAGCCGGTCGAGCTTCTCGATCCGGATATGCACTCGCCGCGCCTTAGGGTCGATCAGGCAGGTCTGCGCCAGGCGCTCGGCGAAGGTCTCCAGCAGATTGATCCGCGGCCCGTCTGCAAGGCGCTCGATCGCCTCGATCAGGTCGTCGTAGTTGATCACCCGGCCGACCCGGTCGTCGATATGGGCGGTGTTGCAGGTGACCTCGATGACGATGTCGAAGCGCACGCGCTGGGTGACGCCGACCTCCTTGCGATAGGCGCCGATCTCGAGCTCGCGGATGTAGTTGCGCAGGAAGATGCGGTCGGCGTGGCTGTCCGCCTTGATCCCCGGCGTCGCATCGAGCCGGTCGGGCAGCAGGGCTCTCTCAATCATCCGCCAATCCTCCGAGATGCGGCGAAGCCGCTCGGGCGCACCGCTTAACGGGAACCTAACGCTCCCGGCCCGACTTGACCAATTGAAAACGACGCATTGCGCGCCAGCGGGGTCGGCGCCCTGAGCGGCGCCGCTGTCCCACGGGCCGAAAAAGAACGGTCTTCCAAGCTTGACTCGCCGGAATTGCCGCGCCAAAGAGGTTTTTGCTCGAAATGAGCAGCGCGCTATTGCGCGTTTTTTCGGACAATATATATGCTCATTGCGAGCATAACTGACTGCGGAGGGCCCGGCCCATGTTGATCAACGCCACCACCCAGATCGCAGAGACCCGCGCCGAGCTGAGCCGCCGCTTCGACCTCGCGCCATCGCCGGCAGCGGCGCGCGAGACCGCCGAGCGCTACGTCCGGGTGCAGCGGGTCATCCCCGAGGTCGACTGGCTCCGCTTCGCCCCCTACATCCGCGCCATCGAGCAACTGAAGGCCGAGCGCGACGCGGTGATCCTGGCGCACAACTACATGACGCCGGAGATCTTCCACGGCGTCGGCGACGTCACCGGCGATTCGCTGGCGCTGGCCATCGAGGCGACCAAGGTGCCGAACCCGGTCATCGTCCAGTGCGGCGTGCATTTCATGGCCGAGACCTCGAAGATCCTGAGCCCCGACAAGACGGTGCTGATCCCCGACCCCCGCGCCGGCTGCTCGCTGGCCGAGTCGATCTGCGCCGGCGACGTGGCGCAAATGCGGGCCCAGTTCCCCGGCGCCAAGGTGGTCTCCTATGTCAACACCCCCGCCGAGGTGAAGGCCGCCTCGGACATCTGCTGCACCTCGGCCAATGCGCTCGAGGTGGTCGAGGCGATGCCCGGCGACACCGTGATCATGACCCCGGACGGCTTCCTCGCCCGCAACGTCGCTGCCGAAAGCACCAAGCGGATCGTCTGGTGGGAGGGCACCTGCATGGTGCACGAGCGCTTCACCGCCGAGGAGCTGCGCGTTTATCGCGAGGGCAACCCGGGAGTGGTGATCATCGCCCACCCCGAATGCCCGCGCGAGGTGGTCGAGGAGGCGGATTTCGCCGGCTCCACCGCAGGGATGATCTCCTATGTGCGCCAGAACAAGCCGGAAAAGGTGGTGATGGTCACCGAATGCTCGATGTCCGACAACGTCGCCGCCGAGATCCCGGAGACCGAGTTCATCCGCCCCTGCAACATCTGCCCGCACATGAAACGGATCACGCTGGAGAACATCCTCTGGTCGCTGCACACGATGACCGAGGAAGTGACGGTGAAGGAGGCGTACCTCGAGCCCGCCCGCCGCGCCGTCGAAGCGATGATCGCGCTGAAGGAGCGCAAGCACTGAGGCTCGCCTCCCCAGCGACGGCAGCTCCATGTCTCTGACCGATGACATCCAGGCCCAACGGTTCCGCGGGCGTCCCTCTCCCCTGAAAGGGGAGAGGACAGGTGAGGGGTCCCGCGGCGCCAGCTGCGAACAGCGCGAAGCGCTGTCGTGACCCTCCCCCACGACACCTATTTCGACACCGGCGGCACCCTGATCGTCGGCGCCGGCCTCGCCGGCCTGTTCACCGCGCTGAAGCTCGCCCCGCACCTGGTGACCGTGCTCTCGCCGATGGCGCTCGGCGAGGGCGCCTCCAGCGCCTGGGCCCAGGCCGGGGTCGCCGCCGCGCTGGCCGAGGGCGACAGCGCCGCCCTCCACGCCACCGACACCGTCGCCGCCGGCGCCGGCACCGTCGACGACGCCGTCGCCCGGTCGGTCACCGACGAGGCGGCGGCGAGGATCGCCGATCTCGCCGCCTACGGCACCCCGTTCGATCGCGACGCCGACGGGCATTTCCTGCAGCACCGCGAGGCCGCCCACTCGGCCCGCCGGGTGGTCGGGGTCAAGGGCGACCTCGCCGGCAAGGTGATCATGCAGACCCTGATCGGGGCCGCCCGGGCCACCCCCTCGATCCGCATCGTCGAAAGCATCGCCGTCGACGACCTGGCGCTGGCCGAGGGCCGGATCGCCGGGGTCTTCACCCGCCAGGCCTCCGATTCCTGGTCGGCTCCGATCCTGTTCCACGCCGCCGATGTGGTGCTCGCCACCGGCGGCATCGGCGGGCTCTACGCGGTCACCTCCAACCCCTCGAGGGTGCGCGGCCAGGGGCTCGGCATGGCGGCCCGCGCCGGAGCGGTGATCGCCGACCCGGAATTCGTCCAGTTCCACCCCACCGGCATCGCCGTCGACCGCGACCCGGCGCCCCTGGCCTCCGAGGCCCTGCGCGGCGAGGGCGCGACCCTGATCGACGAGGCCGGCCGGCGCTTCATGCCCGAGATCGATCCCCTGGCCGAGCTGGCCCCGCGCGACGTCGTCGCCCGCGCCATCCACCGCCGGATCGGGGCCGGGCATCGGGTGTTCCTCAACACCCGCGCCGCCCTCGGCCCGCGCTACGCCGAGGAGTTCCCCACCGTTGCCGGCTATTGCCGCGAGGCCGGGATCGATCCCCTCACCCAGCCGATCCCGGTGGCGCCGGTGCAGCACTACCACATGGGCGGCATCCGCACCGACGCCGAAGGCCGCAGCTCGATCCCCGGCCTCTGGGCGATCGGCGAGGTCGCCTGCACCGGCCTGCACGGCGCCAACCGGCTGGCCTCGAACTCGCTCCTCGAGGCGGTGGTGTTCGGCGCCCGGACCGCCGCCGCCATCGCCGCCGAGGGCGGCACACCGGCGGCGCACGGGCTGCGCGGCCGACTGCCGGCGGCCGAGCCGTCGTTCAACGTCCTGCCCAAGGCGCTGCTGGCCGAGCTCAGGCAGGTGATGACCGCCGATGTCGGGGTCGAGCGCGACGGCCCCGGCCTGACCCGCGCACTCAGCCGGATCGCCCGCATCGAGCGCGCGGCCCAGGGCGCCGCCCGGTCCTTCCTCAACATGCTGGCGACCGCGACCCTGATTGCCGCCGCCGCGCTCACACGCACCGAGAGCCGCGGCAGCCACAGCCGCTCGGACCACCCGGAGGCCGACCCCGCCCAGGCCCGCCAGACCGTGATCACCCTCGATGAGGCCCTGGCCATCCGTGCCGAAGCCGAGGAGACCCAGCCATGACTCTGCCGCCCCTGCCCCGCGTGATGCTGGAGCCGGCGATCCGCGCCGCGCTCCTCGAGGACCTCGGCCGCGCCGGCGACATCACCTCGGACGCGGTGATCCCCGCCGGCACCCGCGCCACCGCGGCGACGCGCGCCCGCGAGGCCGGGGTGGCCGCCGGGATCGACGCCGCCCGCCTCGCCTTTGCGCTGATCGACCCCGGCCTCGCGATCACCCAGGCGAAGGCCGACGGCGACCAGCTCGCCCCCGGCGACGTGCTGATGACCATAGCCGGCGAGGCCCGCTCTATCCTCTCCGCCGAGCGGGTGGCGCTCAACTTCGCCTGCCGGCTCTCCGGCATCGCCACCGCCACCCGCCAGATCGCCGACGCCATCGCCCACACTCCGGCGGTGATCGTCTGCACGCGGAAGACCACGCCCGGCCTGCGCCTCTTCGAGAAGCGCGCCGTGCGCGCCGGCGGCGGCGGCAACCACCGCTGGGGCCTCGATGACGCGATGCTGATCAAGGACAACCACGTCGCCGCGGCGGGGGGCATCCGCCCGGTGTTCGAGCGCGCCCGCGCCGCCGCCGGGCACATGATGAAGATCGAGATCGAGGTCGACACCCTCGACCAACTCGCCGAGGTGCTGGACGCGGGCGGCGCCGACAACGTCCTCTTGGACAACATGCCGCCCGAGACCCTGCGCCGGGCGGTGGCGATGACCGCCGGCCGGCTGGCGCTCGAGGCCTCGGGCAAGATCACGCTGGAGACCGCCCCGGCGATCGCCGAGACCGGGGTCGACTATCTCTCCGCCGGCTGGCTGACCCACTCGGCGCGGATCCTCGATCTCGGGCTCGACATCGACTGACATCGCCCGCCACCGCGCGCTCCCCGGCCATTTCGCGCAACACCCCCCCGCGGCCGGGTTATCCTACGTGCCCCCAGGCCACAGGAGACCGCCGCGATGAACGACACGACCCCCGACGCCGCCGACGCCGCCGACACCATCCACCTGATCCCGCTCGACCAGATCGACGCCGAGACGCTGACCTGCGACCGCGAGGCGCTCGACGAGGACGCGCTGGCCGAGCTCCGCCTCTCCATCGCCGCCAACGGCCTCAGGCTGCCGATCGAGCTCTGGACCCTGTCGGAGCCGCGCGAGGCGTACCGCTACGGCCTGATCTCCGGCCTGCGCCGCCTGCGCGCCTATCAGGCTCTGCACGCGCTGACCGAAGAGGAGCGCTATGCCGCCATCCCCGCCTTCCTACGCGCGCCCGCCGACTACCCCGCCGCCCTCGCCGCCATGGTCGAGGAGAACGAGGTGCGCAGCGCGATATCCCCGTGGGAGCGCGGCCGCATCGCCTGGCTCGCCCAGTACCACGGCGACTTCCCGACCATCGAGGAGGCGGTCCTCAAGCTGTTCCCCTCCGCTAGCCCTGCAAGCGCCGCCCTCGGGGAGCCGGTCCATGGTGCGTGCAAACATACAGTCTATGTTGCCTGTCACGCCAACGCCGCACCTGTCCCACTGTCACACTGCACGACAGCATGGGTGGTTGAGGGCGGCGAGGTGTGGTTTTGCGGTCGACTCCGTCTCGCAAACAGGGTCATCCACATGCCTCAGCAAGCCATTGCCACCCTCCAGGGATTGCTGTCGCCGCATGTTTCCCCGGGCAAGGGCCGTCTTGAGACGCTGAGCCTGATCGTGGCGGGTATGGTCCGCGCGCGGACGGTCAATCTGAGCCATCTGGCGGCCGAGCGCCCTGGCAGCACGCTGATCGCCTCGACCTACCGGCGGCTGCAGCGCTTCTTCCAGCATGTGCAGCTGGGGCCG
>Ga0209049_1000132_pt1 | contig 15424 bp, 15 predicted proteins | sample WorMetulBAHAMAS2_FD_187398 | JGI IMG/M metagenome (GOLD analysis project Ga0209049, IMG submission 187398) | Marine gutless worms symbiont microbial communities from Max Planck institute for Marine Microbiology, Germany - Olavius ullae BAHAMAS.2... | ecosystem: Host-associated > Annelida >...
GAGTAATGGAGTGAGAATTATCACTGTAAACGCGTTTATCGACATGAGAATACCAAATTTCTCAGGACTCGAAGGCCCGAAGAAATCATTGACCAGCAATGGTAAGGCGAAATGTACCTGAGAGTAGATGAAATTAGTAACAATCATAACGCAGAAGAAACTGAGAATGGTGGGCCGCGTGAACAAGGCCCTCAGTGTGCTGGACGCGTCTGCTTCTTCCAGTGTGCTCCCTTGAATCGCCGCGGTTCTAGACGGCTCTTGCACAAATCGCAGAATGAGCAATACGCTTATCATTCCCGCTATCGAATTACCCCAGAAAATCCAGCGGCGATGATTCTCAAAGAGAAAACCCGCGATTATGGGGCCTAAGGAAACGCCGATATTGATACCAAGATATAGGAGCCCGAAAACCTTCGCGCGGTCTTCGGCCGGGGTCAGATCAGTTACAAGCGCCTGACTAGCCGGTCGGATCGCGCCTTGGAAGAAGAAACTCGCTATGAGGGCTAAAGGGAGTGAAGCGGAGTTTGGACGCAGGCCGCAGAAAAACATGATAATCGCGCTCATCGTCTGCGAGGACAGCATTATGACTTTTCTGCTGTAGACATCCGAAATTTTCCCCGATATCAGCCCTCCCATCAAACCCGAAATGATCAGCGCCGTTATAATCATGCCGACTCGTGAGGGTTGCAGCCCCAGAACCCGCGTTAGATACAGGGTTAAGAAGAATGAGACGAAGTCACCGGCACGGTTTATGATTCGGGCCGCAAAGAGTACATACGCGAACCTTCTTAAGCCTCTGAACGGGAAAGTGAATATAGACGATTTGGATGCCATGGATGTATCAAACGCGCGCTAAGGAGCAAAGTCAAGCACCTACAGATTTTTGCTTCGATGCAGAAAGTCCATACCCTTAGAAACCAAAATCAATGGGAGTCGAGAGAACCAATCGATATCACGATGCCTCACCTAGTGCCGGTTTCAGTCAACAGGATCCGCCTGGCACTCATTGGAATCTTTGAAATCTTTTCATGAAACTTCGCGATCGTGATGGGGTTGTCTATTTATCCTGATTGTTACATACTCATACTTGTGGTATACAGGCCACGACAGATCATACTGAAATCGGGGAGTTGGATATGAACCTGATGAGAGTACTCATCGTCGCGACAATGATCTTGCTGGTATTCGCGGGATGCGCGCCGGGACCGAACACGATGGCTGATCGGCCTGATGGTGAAGGTGAAGTTGCCGGGTTCTGGATGGGGCTCTGGCACGGCTTCGCGTCGCCGGTGATGTTCATAATATCCTTGTTTAATAAGTCCATAGAGATTTATGAAGTACACAACAATGGCGGCTGGTACTCCTTCGGGTTCATGTTGGGGGCCTGTGTGATACTGGGCTCCGGCAGCCAGGGTACTTGTTGGAAGCGCAGGCGCGATCACTCCTAACCGATCGCAGTCTTCGAAAACTGGAAAATTGTATGGAAGTGTTGACATCAAAAAAAGAAAACGTTTATTCTTTCATGTAAGGAAGTGATGATATGAAACGCATTGTTGAAGTCGCGGCGATTCTGATTGCGGTCACGTTTGCTGTGGGTCTCATCGGGTGCACCAAAGAGAGTATGCCGGAACCCGCACCTATGGTTTCTGATGGAAGCGAAGATCTGAAAATCAGTTATCGTCTCAACGTCGCGGAAGCCGATGCTGAGAATTATTTCAGCTTCAGTGGTAACGTTCGCTACTTAGCGGCCGAGAAAGACCAGGCCGATGAAGTAAGCGGCGCGTCCAAACTCGGTTCCAAACAGGTTTTCCATGCCTATCTTTATGATGTCGAAGGGAAGAAAACCATGTCTGGCGGACTCAGGGGGCTGTTCCTGTTTGCCACCAATCCGTACCGTCAAATCGAAATCGACGATCTGAATGCATCAAAAGATGCCGATGGGGTGATTACCATTCAGTATGTCCATCGGGGAACGGCTTATCGCTTCATAACCGATAGGTCAGGCAGGCTGAGTTTTCCCGATGGCGGCTTCGAGAAACGAACCATCGGCTACATCGAGGGCGCGGGTCCTCAGGTAATCAGCATGGATTTCTCCACTGACGCGAGCGCGGCCACTGTCGACTGGAGCAAGATTTGGGACAGCAAGATTGCCAGCGGCACGGTAATCAAGGAGGGTGTTGACAGGAAGACGGGCGATATCGTCCCGGACATCGCGGATACCGAGTCCATGTACTATTTCGATGGTACGCTGGCCGTTTCCCTCGAAAATGATGTTCTCGGCATAGACGGTTTCCTCACAGCCGTTCCTCGCTAACTTACCGGACGCGGTACGAACTAGGATCCGACCAGCATTGCGGCATTGCCCCGCGCCATCTGGGAGTGGAGAATCCGGATGATGGGGCATGGCCGCGGGCTTGTGCGCAAACGAGAGCTCCTGGCACTGGAGAGTAGGCCCGCGCTCGGAGCTTGAAACAGGAATATAACCTCTATGTCACCCAAGGTTCTTAAGAAGCAACCGAATAGTCACATGTGCTTCGTCTGCGGCCTGAGCAATCTCTTCGGACTCCAGGCCCGATTCTACGAGATTGAGGGCAGGGCATTAGTGGGTCTTTTCACCCCTTCAGTGGAGCATCAGGGCTACCCCGGTCGTCTTCACGGTGGCATCGCTTCCACCATACTGGACGAAACAATCGGCCGAGCCGTTCTCATCGATCATGAAGATGCCTGGTGGGTAACAACGGCTCTATCGCTGCGGTACAGAAGGCCTGTACTCCTTGACGGTCCAATCAGAGTCGTTGGCCGTATTACCGGCAGCCGGGGCAGAATCTACGAAGGCCATGGCGAAGTGCTTCTGGCCGATGGAACACTGGCAGTATCGGCCACCGGCAGATATCTGACTCAGCGCATCGAGGAAATTACCGAAGATGACGATTTCGCCGGGGAAATGTGGAAAGTGGTTCCGGAAACCACCGATCCGCTAAGCATCCCTCTGAACTAGATCACTCCATCGGCTATTCGCGAACAGATCTCACCCAATAAGCACTGTTCCTCAATGCCGTTTTCCTCGCGCCATGATAATACGCTGCTATCCCTCGGCTATTTACTAAGCGGCATTTTTTCCGCATTCTGTCCATTATGACAGCTAGCATCATCCGTGCCATCTACCTCGGCCTGTTCGGCGGGGAATTCCTTCTCGACTGGTTTCTGAACATCCTGAACATCAATCACTCTCTCAAGAACAGGAACGCGGTTCCCAAACCGCTAGCGGAGTTTATCAGTATCGGTACATATCGCAGCAGTGTCGACTACACTCTCCGTAAGGGACGCTTCGGGCTCCTAAACTCTGTGGGAAGTCGAATCATTCTCCTGATAGTTCTGCTCAGTGGGGCGACTGGCGCCCTGGACGGCTTGATAGCCCCGATGAACCTGCCTGCATACTGGCACGGCCTGCTTTTTCTGGCCATCAGCGCCACAGTCCTGAGCTTGGTCAATCTTCCCTCATCCCTGTACTCCCGTTTCGTCATCGAAGAGGAGTTTGGATTCAACACTATGAATGCCCGCTCCTACCTGATAGACATGGCAAAACAAATTCCCCTGGGCTTGGTAATGCTCATGTTGCTGCTGGGGGGACTCTACGCCGCCCTGGCCTGGGGCGGATTCTGGTGGCCCCTCATCGCGTGGGCTTTCTTTATGGTTTTCCAAATTCTGATGATTGTGCTCTATCCCCTCTTAATCGCGCCCATATTCAACAAGTTCACCGCTCTCGGTGAAGGGTCACTCAAAAACCGATTATCCGCATTGGCCGAGCGCTGCCGTTTCCCCAACAGAGGCATCTATGTTATGGACGGCAGCCGCCGTAGCCGGCATTCGAATGCGTATTTCACCGGCTTGGGGCGTTCGAAGCGCATCATCATCTTCGACACCCTCATCGACGCTTTAGAGGAAGACGAACTTGAGGCAGTCTTGGCCCACGAAATCGGTCACTGGAAGTTCGGTCATATACGGCGGCGTCTTGCTGTGAGTGCTGTTATCAGTTTAGCGGCTTTCGTACTCATAGCCCTGCTGCTGAACTGGAAGGAGTTCTTCATCGCCTTCGGCTTCGCCGAACCTTCACTTCATGCCCTTTTCTTCTGGGTGAGTTTTTTCTCCTCCCCGCTCAGCTTCCTCGTCTCGCCATTGATAAATCACTGGTCCAAGAGGCATGAATTCCAAGCCGATCTCTTTGCGGCGAAGCAATGCTTCAATCCTGAGCCGATGAAACGGGCTCTACTCAATCTGAGCAGGGGCAATCTGAGCAATCTCACCCCGCATCCGGCCTATTGTTTCTGGCACTATTCCCATCCGACGCTCTATGAGAGATTGAAATCTCTGGACAACGCCTAGCTCCGGTAGCCATTCATCATCGGCGGGAAAACTCGTCCACCCCATTGATGAACTATCTCAACATCGCTACCAGAATGAGCGCCGAGATTGCCAGTGCTATGAAACCGTACAGGAAATCCCGACGACGAAACCAGCTAAGGGCCATTATCAGCAGAATCGGCAGAGGTGCCGTCGCGAGAAACGCCAGGGCCAGGGAAGAGATCACAAAGGAATCGAAAACACCCTCTGCGGTACCTTGAAATTCTTCGGCGCTCCGATCCCACATGGCCGCCGATTCCGCGGGACTCAGGGTTGTCGGCATCAGGTTGGAAATGTATAGAAGGAATCCTAGGGCCGAGAGGAGAATGCCCAGTGCGCCAAGCCAGAGAAACAGTGAGCGAGCGGTTTTCTCAGTGGACTTCATCCAAGCGCTCCCGTCCCCGAAAAAACCTGCCACAATCCAATGAAGAAGAGAAAGGCAATGACGATGTATCGGATTATCTTTGCTCTGGTTTTTAGGAGCACGCGTGCCCCAATACCTGTGCCCAACATCATCCCCAGCACCGATGGAACGGCAATAACGGGGAGTACGGCTCCTTGTTTCAGGTATACCCAGGATGCTGTCGATCCATTTATCGCAATTACCAGCATGCTGGTGGCCACCGACACCTTCAACGGCGCCCCTAACAGAAGATTCAATGCCGGCACATTGGCCCAGCCGGCGCCTAATCCAAATATGCCGACCACCAAACCAATGGTGAAAAACATGAAGAAACCCGGAAGCAGCCGATGAACGGTCCACTTCAGTTCCTCGCCCGTTGAGGCATCCACATAACTGCCCTGTATGCCCAAACGAAGTGCCAGTGGGTCTGGATGGCGCACGAGTGGATAATCGGCCTTCCTCGTCAGAGCCATCAGCATCACAATGGCCAGTAGGACAAACCCTAAGGCTATTTCTATCACATTGGAACTCAGGGCCAAGCCCACACTCGCCCCGATGAGAGAGCCCAGAGAACCGGCAAGCGCCATGGGAAGAGCCAGCCTCAACGATGCCAAGCCTGATCCTAACAGCCTGGGCGCCGCCGACAAGGCACCAGAGAGAACCACCAGCAGACCCGCCCCCCTCACATAATCCAGATGGAAAGGAAACAGCGCCGAGACAATGGGAACATACAAAATCCCTCCACCTAACCCGGCAATCATCGCCCCAATACCCAGAACAAAACAGAATGCGAAGAGAAGCAGCGACCAACCCCACCAAGGCATCATTTCCGATGAAGTTACAGGGCTTGTGGAATCCAAACCATGGGTCTTCAGGGAAACCATTAGAACGAGGATGAAAAAAACGACCTTGCGTATCGCGTTGCCCCTAATCAAACTGAGACTGCTTCTGTTTATCATGCCCCACATCGCCGGATTCAACGACAGTACGTTCCATTTTCCGCACCCGTTTGGACATGTCATTCATGCGATATTCGATGGAGTTGAGAATCCAAAACTGGAAATGATTCACCTTCTGCTGCGAATGAATCATGAATATAATCTTTATCGATACCATCAGAACGCCCACTTCCAACGAGATGAGTCGGGGGAGAAAATCAGTGCTGATCTCCACGGCGAATAGTCCCACGATAAACATAAGAAAACCGATAGTAATCAAGTTATCGCGCCGGGAAGATCTTCTGCCGCCGATACGACCGAGCACCTCCTTGATCTGTTCCCGTTCGCGCTCGAACTCTTCGATTTCCTCGATGAGTTCATCACGTGTCTCCAGGCGGTGATAGTCTTTCATGTTCTTCATCATTCTACCCTCTTACTACCCATCGGCAGTAAGCCGATTTTACGCCATCTTGAAATTGGCAAGCAAGGCGGCAATGGACGAGACTGCCCGGCACCGATCTCATATCTCAAACAGGTTCGTCTTCCGCAATCTCGACTGGCCGTAACACGGCCTTTGCCTGTTTGTCTGGGGTAGCGTCAATCCTGACGTCTTGCTCCAGTTCCGCTTTACTCGGCTGGTAGCCGTGCGGCCTCACCCGGACCTTGCGACGGATAATGCTGGGCCGCGGGTCGATTATTGGATTTTCTCCTGAGATATGGTGGTTTCTGAGAGTCCGACTAGCAACAACGGGCAAGGGTTGCCAACACCTCTGGCGATCCGTTCTTGCAGCTTGCTCCAATGTGTTGTTGCCGTTCCAAATTTGTCCTGGACGAAACGTCGCGACCAGTCTTGGATAAATCTGGCCCCCTTTGCCTTGACCATCGCTCTCTGGCGTGGCGTCGGGTTTATGTCGAATGGTGCCAGATCGTCGAAGTCTTGTACGCCATGATTCATGGCACACCTCGCCACGATATCGTGCATCCCGCGCTGCATTGACTGGCCCCGCGTCACGATAACTCCCACGCTGATCGCGCCCTCACTGTGGAGCCGCTGGAAGCTTTCAAGATCGCGGTCGAAGAACGGATCTTTGTTGTTCCATTCAATCTCCAAAGCGATTGCCCCGTTGTCGGTTCGGCGCACATGGTCGATCTCGTGAGAAATGGTGGCGCGCTCGATGTCGTCGACTGTCTTGCGAATAACGATATTCCTCTTGACCCAGTTGCGGTCAGTCAAAGACTGGCGGAGACGCTGTGTAAATGGCGCTTCCCCTCCGCCGCCCCGTAGAAGTTCGACATCGACAATATGGACATCCGCCAACACCTCGCATAGTTCGGCCAGTGGATCGGGGAAGTCTTCGATGAGAACCGCTGCGGCGTGATTGACGGTCTGAACATCGAAGCCCTTAGCAATCAAGTCGGGGAGACTCATGAACTGATCTCAGCCGAGTTGTGCTTGTATGTCGGCCAATCCGGCACATAATCGTCGGTGGCCTGATTTCCCCAAACGGTCCAATTCTCTCTCCTGCCACGCCCGAACAACTCAAGGTAAGGTCCCCAACTACAGGTCTCGATCAAGTCGTATTGTTCGTCGGGCTTGCGGGAATGCTCGCGCTTCCGCGTAGCAATGAAATTCACTTGGCGTCGGCCTGGATCGAGCGTGCGGGCATCCTTCCCGCGCACGCCGAATAGGATGACCTCGGTGACGTTCCTGAAGTAGAACCCGACGCCGCGCCCGTCCGGCCCCCCATCCTTTCTGATCTTGTACCAAATCAGGTTCGTCTTGTACTCGAAGCCCCACGCGTTGAGAACGTGAAGACCGTCCGGCAGTAAGGCGTTCGGCACCCACAAGTAGCAGTGCGCCCGATCCGCCACAAATTCAGCGATGGGTAAGGATGCTATTTCGTCAAGTGTCAGGGTGCCGTACCGGGATAGTCGCTGATGCTCCGGGGCCACCTTGCCGGTGCGATTCATGAACCGCCACGGCGGATCCGCGAGAACCGCCCCGAACCTCTTTCCGTTCAGTTCCTTGAGCAAATTGCGAGCGGGCGACCCTGGCATCATGAGAACAGTTCCCGATACCGTAGCCGCTTTCCGACCATTTCCGTGGCGACGGATGCCATTCGATCGACGGTATCGGCCTCGCGCGTGTTGTGGCGACCGGCGTGCCTTTCCGAGAGGTGGTGGAACGTGCCCTGGTATCCGCGCCTGTGAACGGACCAGAATGACTCGATGCCGTTTGTGTGCGCCATCCACACCCCCCATGATCGTGTTTCCATGGTAATAGTTCAAAAGTCTGCTTGCAAGGGCTAATGTGACCCCGGTGCATAATCCATAGATTATCAAGCAGGACGGCAATGGGATAGGGACTTGAGAGAATGAGATAATACTGATATCGTTTGAATGGTTTCATGATCGAAAGGAGTGCCCATGCACGTTACCAAGGTAGTCGACGGTGTATATCGTCTTTCGGCCAATATGGAAAACATACTTTTTGAGGGTCTCTGGCCCATACCCAATGGAGTGGCGATGAATTCCTACATCGTTCAAGGCGAGAAAACCGCTATTGTAGATGGTGTATGCGGGTGGGATGGGGTGCCGGAAACTCTCTTCGCGCAGCTTGAAAAAATCGCGGTGGATCCTAATTCAATCGACTATGTCATTGTGAATCATATGGAACCCGATCATTCGGGGTGGATTGAGAACTTCAAGAAGATTCGGTCGAATTTTACCATCGTTACCAGTAAGAAAGCAGTGCCTCTGATGAAGGCCTTTTTTGACATCACAGAGAACATCACGGCGGTAGGGGATGGGGACAGCCTGGATCTGGGGGACGGCCGTGTCCTGGCGTTCGCGGAGATTCCCAATGTTCATTGGCCGGAAACCATCGCCACCTTCGATACCAAGTCCGGAACCCTAATGCCCTGCGATGCTTTTGGTGCCTTCGGTTCGGTGGGGGATGCTCCCTACGACGATCAACTCAGCCCAGAACAAATCGCGTTCTTTGAGAGAGAGGCGATTCGATATTATTCCAACATTGTCGCCGCCTTTTCGGCATCTGTCACCAAGGCGATCGAAAAGGCCTCTTCGCTCCCAATCAAGATTATCGCTCCGGGCCATGGCATTGTCTGGCGAAAGGATCCGATGAAGATTGTCAATGACTACATCCGCTATGCCTCCTACCAGAAGGGCCCCTGTGAAAATGAAGTAACCGTTATCTGGGGATCCATGTATGGCATGACCGAACAGGGGGTTGGGCCGGCAATCGAGGCGCTGAAGGATGAGGGTGTTCTCGTTCATGAACACCGGGTGCCCCAGGACTCCTGGGGAGACATCATTACCTCGGTTTGGAGTTCAACCGGTATCGTGTTAGCCATGCCCACCTATGAATACAAGATGTTCCCGCCGATGTACACCATCCTCAACCTATTGGGCAAGAAGAAGGCTCAGAACAGGAAGGTTTTCTGTTTTGGATCCTATGGTTGGTCCGGTGGCGCCCAACAGGAACTCGATGAATTGATGACTAAACACAAAACGGGCTGGGAATTCGTCGATCCTGTCGAATTCATGGGCAGGCCATCTCAAGACGATATCAACACCATCACAAAACGATGTCGTGAACTGGCAACAGAAGTGAAAAAAGCTGTCGCCGATAAACCGGATACCATACCACGGCGCTAGCTTGGTCGTTAACCGACGGCAATGACATATTGACAAGCTATCCTAGTATGTTGTATAAATAGACTGGGCAAGCTGATCTCACATCCTTCGAACTGTGGGGTGGGTTTTATCTCCAGCAAATTCTCTTCGTTTGTGGTATGTCCGCGCTCGTGCTGTGGATTCCCATCACCACCTCAACTCATTTTCTTTCGCGAAAAAACCAATCGCATCGAGGTCGCCGGTATCCTTCTGATCGTCGCCGCGATCTTGCTGCTGCTCGCCGGAAAGGCCTAAGGATCATGCCTAGCTGTTGATGATCAACAATAACCAATCGCTAGGCATGAGTCTCATCATTACAAAACTGAGAAAAATGATTTCAAATTTTACTTCGAATGGATTAGTATCTAAGAGAATGGATGTTCCAAACGACGGCCTTCGATCGGCTTTCATCACATTCTATTAAAGGGCAGGTGGAATAGGTGCCCTATTCAGTTATCACTCATGCCGGCAGGGCTCATATCGACGAGATACTGGCCTTATCAGTCCTCGCGATGCACATGGGAGCCTTACCCGCGGAACTGCAGCGCGTAGATTCCAACGAAGTCGCCAAGATGGTCGCCGAAGGCAGAATTCCCAATGACACTTGGGTAGTGGATTGCGGGATGGTTTTCGATCCTCTCAAGCGTCTTTTCGATCATCATCAAGATGTCAATTTACCCAGTTCAGCAATCTTGCTCTTCAACCACTGCATTCCAGAGCTCGCGGGAACAGAACTTCATCGGTATTTTGAACTGGTTTCGAAAGTGGACAACGATGGATTGTGCAGTCTCGACGATTTCAATCGGGTATCTGAGAGTCAGTATTACTGGGGTTTCACTCATCACATGTTCGTGAACGTCTTTGAAGATGATCCCATGGCTGTGTTGCGCCTTGTTGTCCATGGCCTGCGTAACAGAATCCGTCTGGAGGAGAAGAAGAAGGCGGCAAGCGAATGGGCACTCTTTCCCGGCCGTTTGAAAATAGAGAGCATTGATGGAATAGTCGTGCTCATCGTCAGTGAACAACCGCCTCTGGAGCTGTATGACGCCCTGCGCGCGATCGAAAACGGCTTCATCCAGGAGCATGGGGCCGCGGTTGTGTATGGCTATGACAGGGAGGACGCGTCAATCCGGACGCTGTACCGTACAGACATCGGCCACAATCTGATCAGTTTCGCTCTCAGCAAAGCCCAAAACACAGTGTTCAGTCATCAAGGCGGATTCCTCCTGCGTTTCAGGCCTGCCGAAAAGGATGAATGGCGCGGTATTATCGCGACATCAATCATCGGCTGATATCAGCGCGAGTGACGCGCCTCTCTGTGAATGAGCCGCGATGAGAGCCGCCCTCCTTGGGGCGGCCGGAATCCTTGGCAAGAAACTAGTATACGTATTCGATACCAATGGCCGCATCGATCACTTGTTTCTTCATGTCCTTATATTGATCGCCGTCCGCGCTCATGTAGAAGGGATAAAGAACACCGATATCGAGACTCAGGTTATCAACGATTTCCCAGCCCAAACCGGTACCGATGGTAATGGCATCGAGTTCAGGATTCAGAAAGGAATTATCGAGCTTGTCTTCCTTAGCCTTACCAGTCGAGTAACTGCCGCCGAGGCTCAGTTCCAGTTTTTCGCCGAGGGGATAGCGGAAACCAACGGCCGCTAACCAGTTATCCTTATACTTATCCTCATCCACGGCATTCCAGAGATTGTACTTAAAAGTTACGGGTATTTCCAAACCGGAGGCGAAGGCATAGGACGCACCCGCGCGGATTCTCCAGGGGGTATCGGCATCTTTGACCATAGCCTTTACCGTTGTTAACAAAGCAGTATTGGCGGATTTCGATTCCTTGATATCCATTTCTATCTCTTGAGTGGATTCGACGGTGAGGCTGAATCCCAGTTCTTCCAGGGGGAAATAATGAACCCCGAACGCCCCGCCATATCCGATGCCGGAGGCATTCAATTCGGCTTTGCCATTCAGGGCGCTATTTGGCGCGCCCACAGTCCCAACAGTAGATTTGGTGATATTGGCATCGATATCCAACGTCGCGATGGACATGATGGCCTTGCCGCCAATAGAAATCTTATCTCCAATGGCATATGAACCGCCCAATGCGATGGCGTGAGTTGCCGAGGAGACTTTGAGTTTTCCTTGCAGGAAACCAGGCATAGCGCCGGGAACCCCGATGGCAACACCATCACTGTAATCGAGTGAGCCGCCGCCCTCGGGTATGGCATAACTCGCGAAAACGGCCCAGTTACCACCGCTGTAGCCGGCATGAGCCGAAGGAATAAAGGGAACCCAATGCTCCATCTTGGCTTCGAAATTCTTCGGGCCACTCAGAGCATTACTGAAATCGGGAGCCGTATGCTCATAATTCAAGTAGACCGCCTGCCCGTTAACCTGAGCATGAAACCCCTCCTCCAAAAAAGCTGTTCCGGCGGGATTGAAATAGGCGATATCGATCGAATCGGTTGCCGCTTCTCGGCTGAGTACGCGCATGTACTTGGCGCTTTGATTGTCCCCCGCGAAGGCAAAGCCAGCGATTACCGAACACATCGTTATGACAGCGAAGATTTTTCTCATTTCACACTCCTTGGAAATAGTTGGCGCATTATAGGTATTAATATGACATGCGTCAATACAATCAGTGACATATATCAGATTTCTCATCAAGAGGCCGATATCCACACAGCAATCCTCTCATGCGGCACAACCGGGGCGTCGAATCGGCGCAAAACTCTTCATTGGCTGTGTTTATTCCTAAGATTCGCGCCAAACACCTTGGCGTAATCGACAAAAACCCCTATCATCCGAGCTTAAGGGGATTTTCTAAGCTATTTCCTCAAGAATTGATGACAGTGATTGTTCTGTGGGATCGTTCCCAGCTTAAGGAGTTCATTTATGGCAAAGGTCAGGGTCGCATTCAACGGCATGGGTCGTATCGGCAAGAATGTTATGCGCGTTATCACCTCACACTACGACGATCAGATCGAAATTGTCGCTGGTAACGACTTGGTACCCGCTTCCGAAATCGCCAGTGCTCTTCCCAAAGACTCCATACATGGCCGATTCCCTGTGGATGTGAAACTCATCAGTGACAACGTGATTCAGATTGGTAGCCACGAGGTGGCTGTCTACGCCGAAAAAGATGCCGCCAAGATTCCCTGGGGCAATCACGATGTGGATGTTGTTCTCGAATGCACCGGTTTCTACCTGAGCACCGCGTCTTCCCTGGCACACATCGACGCCGGCGCGAAAAAGGTCATCATCTCCGCTCCTTGCAAGGATGACACCAAAACCGTCGTTATCGGTGTCAATCACGATACGCTCAATGCCTCAGACAAGATTATTTCCAACGCATCCTGCACCACCAACTGCCTGGCTCCCCTTACGAAGGCCCTGGATGATAGCTATAAGGTGATCAGTGGACTGATGTGTACCACACACGCGGCAACGGCCACCCAGCGTGTCCAAGACTTCTTCGGCGGGGGTAAGAACCGGGCCACCCTGAACAACGTGATTCCAGCCTCCACCGGAGCCGCTATCGCCGTCGGCAGGGTTCTCCCCCATCTGAATGGCAAGCTCAATGGGACAGCTCTGCGGGTGCCCACCGACACCGGGTCGGTTGTTGAGGCGGTTTTCCTCATTGAGGGAAGCGCCACCAAAGATCAAGTCATTGCGAAGGTTTCCGAGAATGCCAAAAAAATAAATGCATCAAGCCTCTCAGGGAAAATTCTTGATGTGAATGATTATTACGAATGCTCCCGGGACTGCGTGGGAGAGCCTTGGAGCTCCATGTACATACCCGCCAACACCCAGGTTGTTTCGGCCGGCCCCAACACCCAGCTGAAAATGACCAGCTTCTACGATAACGAGATAGGCTATTCCTATCGCATGGCTGAACTGGCTCAGATTTTCGCTGCGGTCAAGTAGACGATTCCAATGCACGGCCCCAGACCTCTTAGAATAGCAGGCGCCGGCGGCTATCGTGTACGCTAAATTGATTAGAAAGCACCTCACCCGTATAATGGCCCTATGAAAGATATACTCCTCCTCATGGCCCAATATAATCAGACGGTGAATTCGCGGCTCTACGACCTATTGAGCAAGAGTGACCAGAAGCTCCTTATCCGGAAGACCGGATCCTATTTCAACAACATCATAGGGCTACTCAATCACCTTCTACTCACAGATCTAGGATGGCTCAGCGCCTACAGGGACAGCAATCTGAATTTGCCCAGTCTCCAATCACCACTCCTGGAGCATCAAAACCCCGGATGGGGGAAAAACCTCTATCATAATCTCCCGGATTTGAAGAATCACCAGGAGAACATCGACTCCCTGATTGTCGAATTTGTCAGCGAAACATCCATAAGGCTTTTTCTTGGAGATATTGAAGTGACTCGACACAGTGGTGAGGTTCATTCATTTCCATTCGGCAAGCTTCTGATGCATCTGTTCAATCATCAAACCCATCATCGGGGGGCCATTGCGCAGATCTTGGATGAGAATGGTCTCGAGAACGATTACTCGAATCTGATAGGGCTGCTCATGAAAGAAGCCGCGGCAGACAGCGAAACATGAGCTGACAAAGTATGCTTCTCATCGCGTATACTCATCTATGGATTCCACTAGGGTGAAGCGTTATGGGACATAGTAAAGAAGTTGTCGTTGTCGGCGCGGCCAATTTAGATATAATTGGGTTTTCTGACGATTCATTGATACCCTACGATTCCAACCCGGGCAGGGTAAGGTTTTTTCCAGGAGGCGTTGGGCGGAACATAGCGGAAAACCTCTCACGCCTGAACATTCCCACATCGCTCATTACAGCGATCGGTGGCGGCTTCGATGCTCAATACATAGTGGATTCATGTGAAGATTCCGGCATCGGTACCACTCAAATCCTCCGCATGGACAATGCCGCCGTGTCGGCATATCTCGCCGTCTTGAATCCGGAAGGAAACATGGCTCTGGCCATCTCGGACACACATAGCGCGGCGAGTATTACACCGAGCATGCTCCGGGAACGCGAATCATTATTGAATTCCGCGGCGCTCATAGTCGCCGATGCCAATATTCCGGAGGATTCACTTCAGTATCTGGCTTCCTCTCATCGGGGAAAGCCCCTGATTATTGACCCTGTATCGGTGAGCAAAGCGAAGAAACTGAAAGCCATCCTCAAGAGTATCCATTCGCTGAAGATGAACAGGCTGGAAGCGAGCGCCCTGGTAGGCCGACAGCTGAAATCCACGGAAGATTTGCGCTACGCCGGCATCTTCTTCAGTGAGCATGGCGTCAAAAACACCTTCATTACCTTGGGAGAGAACGGTGCCTATGGGATGAATTCAGATAAGGAGGGTTGTTTTTATCGACCCGACACCATTGTGCCGGTGAATGCCACCGGCGCCGGAGACGCGTTTACCGCGGGGATAGTCTACGCTGTTCTCGCTGAATTCGCAATAGAGTCGACCCTTGCGCATGCCTCGGCCGCGGCCCGGATTGCCCTGAGCTGTGAATCCGCAGTGAATCCCCTGATGAATCGGGAATTGCTGCGGGAATTCCTTGCGGAAGGCAATGGAATTGAGCGAATTCAATCATGAACACCCCGTTCCCCACAAGAACACATTCGCTCATCACATTCTCAAGAAAGCAGCGCCAGCTTCCCCTGAGCCGCGATTTCAGTCCCAGTTCTCCTCCAGAATCTCCTTGCTGAAAAGTTCTTCAAGTTTGGGTTCGGTACTGGCAATCGGCCAGGCCACCCAGGTGACATTCATGAGATGCTTATAAGTGACATTCTCACTCACGCTGTTGTTCCCCCAGCTACCGCAGCCCAGGGTGAGGGACATGGGCATACCGTTGGTCCAGGCACCGGAGTTGGCCAGGGCCTGGGGCTGATTCACCATCACCCGAGATACCTTCACTCTCTCGGCCAGCTTGATCGCCTTGGCCTCATCGCTGGTGTGAATACCGCAGGAATGGC
>Ga0209049_1000134_pt1 | contig 15308 bp, 17 predicted proteins | sample WorMetulBAHAMAS2_FD_187398 | JGI IMG/M metagenome (GOLD analysis project Ga0209049, IMG submission 187398) | Marine gutless worms symbiont microbial communities from Max Planck institute for Marine Microbiology, Germany - Olavius ullae BAHAMAS.2... | ecosystem: Host-associated > Annelida >...
CCCTCCAAACAACACGGCCATGGAATCACGCCAGAGCGCCCGAGGGAATCCCAAAACGTCGCCGAAATCGCAAGAAATCGACGGGCCAAACCCCGGTATCCTGCAATTCCGAATTCTTGAGAAAGCAGAATACCGTCGTCTGATCAGGACGTTAGGATTTGTTCACGGACGACGAAATAGTCGCATCCCGTTGGAGTCGCATTTGCGATTGACGTGGCCCTGGGATCGGGGGGCTCCCTGTCCTACCTGATCGGCCCCCGGTTCACCCCCACCTACCCGCCGATCTGCCCGCCGACTTGCCCCCTGTGCAGCAGCACGTGGTCGAGCAGCACGCAGGCCACCATCGCCTCGCCAACCGGCACGGCGCGGATGCCGACGCAGGGGTCGTGGCGGCCGCGGGTCACGATCTCTGTCTCGTTGCCCGCCTTGTCTATGGTCCGGCGCGGCGTCAGGATCGACGATGTCGGCTTGACCGCGAAGCGCACCACCACGTCCTGGCCCGACGAGATGCCGCCCAAGATACCGCCGGCATGGTTCGAGAGAAACCGCGGGCCGTCGTCGCCCATCCGGATCTCGTCTGCGTTCTCCTCGCCGGTGAGGGCCGCAGCGGCGAAGCCGTCGCCGATCTCGACCCCCTTGACAGCGTTGATCGACATGCAGGCCGCCGCCAGATCGGTGTCGAGCTTGCCGTAGACCGGCGCGCCCAATCCCGCCGGCACCCCGCGCGCCACCACTTCGACCACCGCACCGACCGAATTGCCGGCCTTGCGCAAGCCATCGAGATACCCCGCCCACTCCGCCGCCGCCTGCGCGTCGGGGGTCCAGAACGGATTCCTCTCGACCTCCTCCCAGTCCCACCTGTCGCGGTCTATGCCATGCGGCCCCATCTGCACCATCGCCCCGGCGATGCTCAAGCCGGGCAGCAACTGGCCGAGCGCGGCGCGCGCCACGCCGCCCGCCGCCACCCGCGCAGCGGTCTCGCGGGCCGAGGACCGGCCGCCGCCGCGGTAATCGCGAATGCCGTACTTGACCCAGTAGGTGTAGTCCGCATGGCCGGGGCGGAACGTCTCGGCGATCTCGCCGTAGTCCTTCGAGCGCTGATCGGCGTTGCGGATCATCAGCTGGATCGGATGGCCGGTGGTTCGGCCCTCGAACACGCCGGAGAGAATCTCGACCGCGTCCGGCTCGCGCCGCTGGGTGGTGTAGCGGCTGGGGCCGGGACGGCGCCGGTCGAGCCAATGCTGCAGCATCGCCGGCTCCAGCGGCACCCCCGGCGGGCAGCCGTCGACCGTGGCGCCGAGCGCCGGCCCGTGGCTCTCGCCCCAGGTGGTGACGCGGAACAGATGGCCGAAGCTGTTGAGCGACATCTGAGAACCCTCTCCACCGCCCTCATAGCGCCAAGCGGGGCAAAGCGAAACCCCGTAAGGGGCGGAGGCTCTTGCCCCTGACGAGCGGTGGTATGTCGAGCCACCGCTGTCGATTGATCTTGATTAAGGCTATTCGCGGAGTCCGTGTGTATAGTCGGCAGATCGACGATGGACTTCGTTCGCCGGGCGAACGGCGCAGTTCTCCGGCGGGCGGGCGAAGAAGGCGAGGGCCCCGGGCGCATGAGCATCCACCAACCCACCGCCGCCGGTGCTGCCGGTCACGCGCTTCCCGACTGGCTGCAGGATCTGCGCACCGGGCTGCCGATCCGGTCGCAGTTCGTGGTCTCCGGAAACCTGCGCGACATCTTCCCGGTCCGGCGTGGCCGCGGTCTGACCTTCCTCCCGGCCGATCAGGCGCTTTGGAGCGTGCTCCAGGCGCGCGGCTATGTCGGCCTGCTGAAATACGACGCGGTCGACGGGGTGAAGCTTCACCACGAATGCCCGTCCGAGCTGATCGGGCCGCTGCGCCAGGCGGGGATCGATCCGGCGAATGCCGGGCACGATCTCGACGCGCTGGCCGAGCTGCTGCGGAAGGTGGCATCGAACGCCCGGATGCCGATGGCGTTCCTGCTCGACTATGCGTCGCAGCTCTTCGGCCAGACAGAGGAGTTCGCGCGGGCCGAACGCGACTTCTTCGTCCTGTGCGACAAGATCGCCCACGCGGCGACCTCGCTGCGAAGCGAAGGGCGGCCTGCGGCTCTCCCCTACAACCAGATCATCTGATTCGTGAACCGGCCGAACGATCTGCCCGACTGGTTCATGATCGGCAACGAGGCGATCCGGGGGCTGACGGCCAGTCTTCCCGATCTGGAGGAGCGGTTCGTGATGGCGCTGTCGATCCTGCCGAGGTTCGGCGATTCGTCGGGCCTCCCTCCGGAGGAGTGCAGGCGCGGCCTCGAGCAGCTGGCCCTCGAGACCGAAGGCATGACGGTGCGCAACATCCTGGCGATCTCGGAGTTGGCGCGGGCCGAAGGCATTGGCCTTGCCCGGGTCTCCGATGCCATCCGCGCCTACAAGAACGGCACCCCGAGCAACCTATGGAAATCGCAGGTCATGCGGGCGCGCATCGCGGAAGGCGAGAAGCTGCTGACCAACCGCGTCAAGGGCCAGGAGCACGCGGTGCGCAAGGCGCTCGACATCCTGATCCGCTCGGTCATGGGGCTCAGCGGCGCGCAGATGTCGAGCCGCCGCGGCCGCCGCGCGGGGTGATGTTCTTCGCCGGCCCGACCGGTATCGGCAAGACCGAGCTGGCGAAATCGATCACCGAGCTCCTGTTCGGCGACGAGGCGGCCTATCACCGCTTCGACATGAGCGAGTTCAGCTCGGAGAACTCGGAGTCGCGCCTGGTCGGGGCGCCGCCGGGCTATGTCGGCCATGACGAAGGCGGCGAGCTGGTCAACGCCGCGTGCGCGCCCGTTCAACGTGTTCCTGTTCGACGAGATCGAAAAGGCGCACCCGCGGATCCTGGACAAGTTCCTGCAGATCATCGACGAGGGCCGGCTGACCGACGGGCGCGGCGAGACGGTCCATTTCTCCGAGTCGATCATCATCTTCACCTCGAACGTCGGCATCCTGAGCGACGACAAATCCATGAACATGAGCCTCAACATCCTGCCGTCGGACACCTACGAGGAGGTCGAGCACAAGATCGTCGACGCCATCCGGCAGTATTTCCGCTATGAGCTCCGGCGGCCGGAACTGATCAACCGGATCGGCCAGAACATCGTCGTGTTCGAGTTCATCCGCACCCACAGCTCGGTTCTGATCCTTGAGAACATGGTCCGGAAGGTCGTCACCGCGGTGCGCGACGAGCACGGGATCGAGGTCCGCTTCTCCGATCATGCGATGCGCCGGCTGGAGGAGCTCTGCACCTACGACCTGTTCGACGGCGGCCGCGGGATCGGCAACCGGCTGGAGACCGTACTGGTCAATCCGCTCGCCCGGCTGCTGTTCCAGATGGGCGAGAACCCGTCCGGCAAAGTGGTGATCTCCGAGATCGAGGAACTCAACGGTGAGTTCAGGCTGAAGGCCGCCACGCTGGCAGCCGAGACGAAGCGGATGTCCGGCGCCGGCCATCGCTGACCGCCCCGAACCGCCCCGAACCCCCGGTTTCCGGCCCGCACAACGAAAGACCCCCGCCGGTCGCCGGCGAGGGCGTTCGTTCGGCGCTGCGCCGGAGATCACTCCTTGCGCTTGATCGGGGCCCAAAGCGCCTTGTTGGTGAAGTAGAGCAGCACCGTCAGGAAGCCGAGGAACAGGATGTTGCGGAAGCCCGACTGCTTGCGCTCCACCATATGCGGCTCGGCCGCCCACATCAGGAAGGCGGAGACATCCTCGGCCATCTCCTCGACGCTGGGCTCGTGCGCCTCGCCCGCGTGGCCCTCGTCGCCATGGGTAACATACTCCACCAGCCCCTCGTCCAGCGGCGGCGCCATCGAGATCTTACCGCCGGGGAAGGCGTGGTTCTCGTAGAGGATCGACCCGGCCTCCTCGATCTCCTCGCCGGTGTAGCCAATCAGCACCGAGTAGATGTACTCCGGCCCGCCGAGGCCGTTGAACAGCTGGTTCAGCCCGAGCCCGTAGGGACCGTGGAAGCCCGCCCGGGCCTTCGCCAAGACGCTGAGGTCGGGAGCCCCGGCGCCGGTGTTGGCGGGGAAGTTGTCGGACGGTTTGGCCGTGCGGGTGTCGCCGGGCTCGCCCTCCTCGTCCACCACCTCGTAGAGCGCGGCGATCGCCTTGACCTGCTCCTCCGGGAAGGCGGGGCCTGTCTCCCAGCCCAGCGACCGGAACGAGACGTACTGCATCCCGTGGCAAGCGGAGCAGACCTCGTGGAACACCTGGAAGCCGCGCTGCAGCTGGTGCGTGTCGAAGGTGCCGAACGGGCCCTCGTAGCTGAAGGCCACGTTCTCGATATGCTGATCGCCGCCACCGGCGGCCACCGCCGCGCCGGGAACGATCATTGCGGCCGCCATCAGGGGGGAGATGATGCGGGTCTTGATCATCGTCATTCTCCTCGCCTCTCGATCACTCGGCCGTCGTTGCGGCCGATTTCGGCGGATAGTGGGCGTCGAAATCCGCTTCGATCGTCTCGGGTTGTGGCGATGGTTTCTCGGTCAGCCCCAGGATCGGCAGGATCACCAGGAAGTAGGCGAACCAGTAAATCGTTCCCAAGAGCGAGATCAGAGGCACGAGGCCCTCGGCCGGCTGGCCGCCGCACCACATCAACACCAGGAAATCGAGGGCCAGCAGCCAGAACCACCACTTGAAGCGCGGCCGGAAGCGGCCCGAACGCACCCGGCTGGTGTCCAGCCACGGCGCCAGCGCCAGCACCACCAGCGAGCCGAACAGCGCCAGCACGCCGCCGAGCTTGGAGTCGATGAACAGGATGTCGAAGGTGATCGCCCGCAGGATCGCGTAGAACGGCAGGAAGTACCACTCGGGCACGATATGCGCCGGCGTCACCAGCGGGTTCGCCTCGATGTAGTTGTCCGGGTGGCCCAGATAGTCGGGCATGAACCAGACGAAGATGGCGAAGATGGTGAGGATCAAGCTGAGCGCGTATAAGTCCTTGATCACGTAGTAGGGCCAGAACGGCACCATGTCCTTCTTCGCCACATCGAGCGAGTCGCGCCGCACCTCGACTCCGGTCGGGTTCGAGTTGCCGGTGGTATGGAAGGCCCAGATGTGCACCATGACCAGCCCGGCGATCACGAAGGGCAGCAGGTAGTGCAGCGAGAAGAACCGCTGCAGGGTCGGGTTCTCCACCGCGAAGCCGCCCCACATCCATTCGACGATCGATTCGCCGACCAGTGGGATGGCCGAGAACAGGCTGGTGATCACCGTGGCGCCCCAGAACGACATCTGGCCCCAGGGCAGCACGTAGCCCAGGAAGGCGGTCGCCATCATGCACAGATAGATCAGCATGCCGATGATCCAGGTGACCTCGCGCGGGGACTTGTAGGAGCCGTAGTAGAGCCCACGGAAGATGTGCAGATAGACCGCGAAGAAGAACAGCGAGCCGCCGTTGGCGTGCAGGTCGTGCAGCAGTCCGCCGCCGATGACGTCGCGGTCGATGTGCTGGATCGAGGCGAACGCGTGCTCGACATGCGGGGTGTAGTGCATGACCAGCACGATGCCGGTGGCGATCTGCAGCGCCAGGCAGAAAGCCAAGACGATGCCCCAGATCCACCACCAGTTCAGGTTCTTGGGCGTCGGGATCGTCATCGTCGCGTATATCAGGCCGACGATGGGAAGACGACTGTCGAGCCAGCGCTCAAAGCCGGTCTTCGGGGTGTAGTGTTCGTGCGGGATGCCGCTCATTGGTCCCTCCCTCAGCCCAGCTTGATGACAGTGTCGGAGACGAACGCCACCTGCGGTACGGGCAGGTTGTCGGGCGCCGGGCCCTTCCGGATGCGCCCCGAGGTGTCATAGTGCGAGCCGTGGCAGGGGCAGAACCAGCCATCGTACTCGCCGGCGCGGTTGCCGAGCGGCACGCAGCCGAGATGGGTGCAGACACCGATCATCACCAGCCACTCCCCTGCCTCGTCGAGGCTGCGGTTCTCGTCGGCAGCGTCGGCGCCGGGCTTGTTGAAGTTCCCCGCGGTCTGGTCCTTCAGGTAGTCGAGGCTGACGGCGCGCGCCGCTTCGATCTCCTCCGCCGTGCGCCGGCGGATGAAGACCGGTTTGCCGCGCCACTTGACGGTGAGTTGGGTGCCGGGCTCGATGCCGCCGATGTCGACCTCGATCGAGGCCAGCGCCAGCACGTCGGCCGACGGGTTCATCTGGTCGATCAGCGGCCAGACGGCGGCGCCGGCCGCCACTGCACCTGCGGCACCAGTGGCAACGTAGAGAAAGTCGCGCCGGCTCGCGTCGCCGTGGCCTTCCGGGTGGCTATCTGCGTGAGACACGTCTGTCTTCCCCTTTTTCAGGCCCCTCCGGGGCAAAAACTGGAAACTGCGGGATCTATCCAGCGAATCCCCATCCCGGTACGATATGTTCTACCTATCCCCAGCATGGGGGATGGTCCAGCGGACAACGCGCCGCACATTCCGCTCGAACGGGGGGCTTTTTGCAGAACGCGGGGCCGATGCGCAAGCATGATGATGCGCAAATCCGTCTGGCGATGTATCAGCCGGGCATCGCGCCCAATGTCGGGGCAATGCTGCGGCTCGGCGCCTGCCTTGGCGTGCCGGTGCATGTGATCGAGCCCTGCGGCTTCCCGTTCTCGCACCATGCCTGGCGGCGGCAGGCGATGGACTACGCCGATCTGGCCGAGCTGCACCGGCATGATTCGTGGAAGCGTTTCCTGGCCGAGCGCCCGCCGGGGCGGCTGCTGGCGATGACCACCAAGGGCGCGACGAGCCTTTGGGAATTCCGCTTCCGCCCCGGGGATATGCTGCTGATGGGCAGCGAGAGCGCCAGCCTGTCCGCGGAGGTGCGCGCTGCGGCCGACGCCCGGCTGGTGATCCCGCTGCGCCCCGGGGCGCGGTCGCTGAACGTCGCCATGGCGGCGGCGATCGCGGTGGCCGAGGAGGGGCGGCAGCGCGGGTTTGCCTGAGCCCGTTCAGGCGCTCCCTGCCGAGGCCGGCCGGCGGAAGGTGTAGACCCGCGCCGGCGGCAGGTTGCAGAGAATCCAGCGCGAGGCCTCCCACTCCAGCCTCAACCCCTCGCGCACCGGGCGATCCACTGGCGGGCGCCAGCCGTGATAGGTGAACTGGACGAAGATCCCGCCCGGACGGATCAGCCGGAACGCACCCTTGACGATCTGGCGCTGCACCGGCGTCGGAAACGACAACAGCGGCAGGCCGCTGATCACCGCGCCCACCTCCTCCAGAGGCGCCTTCTCGACCTCCCTGGCGTCGAGCCGCAGCACCTGCACGCCCGGGAACCGCCGCAGCAGCAGGTTGGCGAACGCCCGGTTGGTCTCGAACAGGGCGAGCCGCTCCGGCGCCACGCCGCGGGCGAGGATCGCCTCGGTGATCTTGCCGGTGCCGCTGCCGAACTCGACCACGGCGCCGGTCTCGGGGCCCAGACCCGCGGTCATCGCCCGGGCGAGCGCGGCCGAGGAGGGCGACACCGCCGCGACCCGCCCCGGTCGTTGCAGCATCTGGCCGAGAAACAGGCCGAGGTAATTTCTCGCCCGGTCGTGGGGGTGGCGGGGGTGTGTGGCGGTCTTCATGCAATCCTCTGCGCCTTGGTCCGGCGCCGCGGGACTCGCACGGCGCCGGATCGAATGCTGGCGATCTAAAGAAGCTGCGATGTCATTGGACATAGGAAGCCGCTTGGAGTGCCGCAAGAACGCCCCCCGCAGCCGCGCCGTGAGGAAAGCCCGCCCTACTCCGCCCGCCTCCCAGCCGATGAAGCCACCCGACTGGTGCGCCCAGAGGCGGGCGCAGAGCCCGTTCGCAGCCAGCAGTTCGGCATGGCTGCCCTGCTCGACCACCCGCCCGGCGTCGAGCACCACGATCCGGTCAAGGCGCTGGATTGTGCTCAGGCGATGGGCGATGGCGATCACCGTCTTGCCCGCTATCAGCTCCTCCAGCGACTCCCGGATCGCCGCCTCGATCTCCGAATCGAGCGCCGAGGTCGCCTCGTCGAGGATCAGGATCGGCGAATCCTTCAGTACCGCCCGGGCCAGCGCCACCCGCTGGCGCTGGCCGCCGGAGAGCCGCACGCCGCGCTCGCCGACATGGGCGTCCATGCCGCGCCGGCCGAGTTGGTCGACGAGGCCGGGGATGAACTCGTCCGCATGCACCTTGCGCGCCGCCTCCCACAGCGCTTCCTCGCTGGCCTCGGGGCGGCCGTAGAGGATGTTGTCGCGGATCGAGTGGTGCAAGAGCGCCGTGTCCTGGGTCACCATCGCGATGCGGGCACGCACGCTCTCCTGCTGGCAATCGGCGAGGTCCTGGCCGTCGATCAGCACCCGCCCCTCGTCGGGGTCGAAGAACCTGAGCGCGAGGTTGACCAGGGTCGACTCGCCGGCGCCGGAGGGGCCCGACCAGCCCGACCCGCTCGCCGCCGCGGATCGTCAGGTCGATCTCCTCCACCCCGCCACTGCCGCCGCGGCCGTAGAGGTGGGTGACGTGCTCGAACCGGACCGCACCCTCGGTGAGCGCCAGCGGCCGGGCGTCGGGCCGATCCTTGAGCCGCAAGGGCTGGAACATGGTCTCCATGCCCTCCTGCACCGTGCCGATGTTCTGAAAAAGGGTGGTCAGCGACCACATGATCCAATCGACCATTCCGTTCAGCCGCATCACCAGCGCCGCCGCCGCCACCGCGCCGACGCTGATCGCCCCGAGGCTCCACAGCCAGACCGCGCGGCCGACCACCCCGCCGATCAGCGCCACCGAGAGCCCCGCCAGGGCGATGGTCGGCCAGGCGTAGAGCCGCAGCTGACCGGCGAAGGTCCAGCGGAAATCCTCCATCGCGTCGCGGGCATAGGTCTCCTCGCGCTCGGCATGGGCGAACAGCTTGACGGTCTGGATGTTGGTGTAGCTGTCGACGATGCGCCCGGCGAGCCACAAGCGGGCCTCGGCCACCTCCTTGCCGCGCCGGGTGATCGCCGGTACGAATCCGACGGCGACGGCCACGAACCCCGCGAACCACAGCCCCAGCGGCAGCAGGAGCCGGACGTCGGTCTCGGCCAGCACTGCGGCGGCGCCCATGAGATTGACCAGCGCGTACCACATCTCCTGCGCCATCTGGTGCACCGAGTCGTTCAGCGCCGGGGCGAGCTGCACCTGCTTGTTGGCGATCCGCCCGGCGAAGTCGTCGGCGAAAAAGCCTAGGGACTGCCGCAGCATCTTTCGGTGAGTGCGCCAGCGGATCAGCGCCCCCATCTGGGCATAGAACCCCTGGCTGGAGACCAGCGCCTCGGCGATCAGCACGAAGGGGCGGAAGACAAGCACGATGGCGATCATCGTCAGCAGCGCGCCGCGGTGCTCGGACCAGAGGGTCTCGGGAGTCGCCGCGCTCAGGATATCGACCAGTTGCCCGGCGAAGCGCAGCGTCAGCGCCTCGAAGACCGCGAACAGGAAACCCAGCAGCAACGTCGCCGCCAGCACCCAGCGCACCGGGTACAGGAAGCGCCGGTAGAACGGGATCAGCCGGTCAGGCAACTCCGCCTGCTCGTCATAGGGTTGGTACGGGTCGATCAGGGTCTCGAAGAAGCGGAACATCGGGTCAGGCATCCCCGCGGCGTCGGATCAGCCTCCGAGCCTAATGCCTGCGGGCGCGATGGCCCAGCCGTTGTTCGGTAGCGGCGGGAATTTCGGCAGCCGCCGCGGCCGGTCACCGAAACGCGACGTCGGTCGGGACGAAGATCTCGACGTCGGTGCAGTAGAGCCGGTTCGCCTCGACCTCCACCTCGATCTCGCGCGGTACCCAGTGTTCCGGTCCGCTCGTTGGGCAGGACAGGGTGAAACAATGGCGCCCCGGGTTGGCCGGAGCGATTCGGATCCGGTCCGCCGGTTGCCGGATATCAAGCAGGCGTTCCGGCGGTCTGCCGTCGATTGCGGCGATCACGCAGCTGTCGAGTGCCCAGCCCTGGCGAGGGGTGGTGATGACGGCCCTGCCGGTCGTCGCAAAGTGATATGGCAGGGACTCGTTCGGCGCCATTCTGCGGGCGACACCGCGTGGCGGATCGACCGGCATACGCTGTTTGCTTGCGATCTCGATATCCTGTGGCTTGGGATCAAGCAGCAGGTCGCGCGCGATGGCGATGGCGAGCTGGTCCAGCATCTCGCCGATTGCCCCGCGCAGCTCGGCGCCGCCATCGGCGGTTAGGTCGAAATAGCCGCGGGGCTCGGAATCGTAGCGCCAGCGCATTGTCACCAGCTCGGCATCGCGCCGCGTCAGCCGGGCCTTGGCCACGGCGGTCAGCGTCAGCTCGGGGCTGCACCTGCCGGCGGCCGTCGCCATGTACTGCGCCTAAACGGCCAGCGACGCCGGTCGCATCGCTTCGGGGCACGGATCGTGACCCTCCGGGGCGATCGTGTCGGCACACCGCCAGCGGGCCGGGACGGCGGCGCGAAGCCGTTTCGCGACGCGCTCTCCAAGCGATGCGAACAGCGCCTCGTCGGCAGCGACATCGCGCAGCGCGGTGTCGGCCGCGGCTATTTCCTGTTCCGAATGCACCAAGCCAGCGCCAATTGCGGCCGCTACCGGCAGCCCCAGGATGAATATCGCGAGTGTCAATGGATCGCCTCCGGCGCCGCGCAACTCACCCGTCCAGTCGCCCATCGCCGTCGTCGCGTCCTTGCCCTTGTCGTGAAGGATTCCGCCGGGCGGTGCCAGATGACTGTGATGGGCGCTCATCACCACGACGGCATCCGTGTCGGCATAGGCGGTCAGCTCGGCGGCAGGCAGGGTAATCCGTTCCGACGAGGAGCAGGCGGACACGAGCAGGGCAGCGATGACGGTCAGCCGCATTCCTGTGGCGGATGGTTTCTGGCCCATGGCATCCCTGGCGAATCACAATCGCGTCTGGTTCGAGCCGTCTCCCTCGACGGAGCGGAAATTCAAACCCCGACGGACGCACCGCCTTGCTGCTTGCCCCGGCGGCCGGATCAGGCATAACTCTGCCGGCCGGATACGGAGGAGACCCGATGACCGACGATTTTGCCGCACAAAGGCCCGGGCCAGCGCCTGGTCCGCCGAGCTGCGCGACGCGATCTGCGCCGCCTTCGAGGCGCTGGAGGATGCGCAGGACACCGGCCCCCATGCCGCCCTGCCGCCGGGCCGGTTCGAGCGCAAGGAGACCCGGCGCGCCGGCGAGGGGGAAGGCGATCAGGGCGGCGGCGTGATGAGCGTGATGCGCGGCGGGCGTTGCTTCGAGAAGGTCGGGGTCAACATCTCCACCGTCTACGGGACGCTGGGCGAGCGGGCGCAGTGCTCGCTCACCGCGCGCAGGGAGATCCCGGGCATGGCCGACGACCCGCGCTTCTGGGCCTCCGGCATCTCGCTGGTGGCGCATATGCGCTCGCCCAGATGCCCCGCCGTGCACATGAACACCCGGATGTTCTGGACCCCGGGCGCCTGGTGGTTCGGCGGCGGCGCCGATCTCAACCCGATGGTCGAGGTGCCCGAGGACACGGCGTTCTTCCACAACACGCTGAAGGCCGCCTGCGACCGGCACGACCCGGCCTACTACCCGCGCTTCAAGGCCTGGGCCGACGACTATTTCATGAACCGCCATTGGAACGAGCCGCGCGGGGTGGGCGGCATCTTCTACGATGACCTCTGCACCGGCGACGGGAGGCGGATTTCGCCTTCATCCAAGATGTCGGCCGCGCCTTCCTCGACGCCTTCCCGGCGATCACCCGGCGGCACATGCACGAGAGCTGGACCGAGGCCGAGCGGGAATGGCAACTGGTCAAGTGCGGCCGCTATGCCGAGTTCAACTTGGTCTGCGACCGCAGCACAAGGTTCGGCCTGGAGACCGGACACAACCCGGAAGCGGTGCTGATGAGCCTGCCCCCGGTGGCCAAGTGGCCGTGACGGCGCGCACTGGCCCGCTCAGTTGAACCAGACAAAATAGGTCATGAAGTCGCCGGCCATCATCTGGCCGATCGGCTCCCAGGTCTCCTTGCCGGCGACCGGTCCGTCCTCGATATCGGGCACCGCGGCCGATCCCTGGAGCCAGAGCACGATATCAAACAGCCGCGGCTCCTAGAACACCCGGCGCAGGTTGAAGCCCTGCTTCAGCCGCCAATGCGGTAGCAACAACTCGCCGTCCAGCTCCGCCTCGAAGGTGTCGAGGAACTGCAGCCAGCCCTGCACCGTCTCGGCGGTCACCTGCACCGAGCGCCTCTCGCCGCTGGCGAGGCTCTGGTTCGGCGCCGGGATCCATTCGAGCTTGTCGTCGGTCTCGGCCAGGATGCGGCGCCAGCTCTCGCGGCGGGTGGCGATCACCGTCTTCAGGTGGTCGCGCACCTTGACCATGCGCGCCGGCTCGGCCACTGGCCAGTGAATGAGGTGGAAGAAGGCGATGGCATCCGCCGCCTAGGCGTCTTCGGCCAGCGTGCCGGTGAAGCTGTCCGGGTCGTAGGCGCCGCGCCCGCCGCCCGCGGCGGCCAGGCGCTCGCGCGGCCATTTCGTTCAGGATCGCCATCGGCAGCCCGGCATCGGGAAACAGCATTGCGAAACTGGCCTCGAACCCCTCGTGCCAGTCATGCGCCAGCCAAGACTCGGCGATGGCCGAGATCAGGTTGGCATAGCCCATCACCCACGGGGCGTCGGAGGCGTCGAAATCGACCCGCTGACCCGGATCGCCGCGCCGCCTTGTATAGCTGGCGAAGATGGTGCCGAAGCACTCCTCCTCGGAATAGACCCCGTCGCCATTGGTGTCGAATAGGATCAGCGCGGGGTGCAGCGGCAGCTCGACCGCCGGATCATCGACTCCCGCCAGAGCCGCCTCGGCCTCAGCCAGCCGGGCGACGAAGTCGATCAGGATCTGCCGCGTGCCCTGGTAGGTCAGCGGCTCGGGTGTGTCATTCGGTCCGACCGGCATGCGAAAGAACGGCAGCATGCCGAGGCCGGGCGCGTCGAGGCCGTGGCGGCGGAGGTCCCGGGCCAAGAGCTCAACCGCCCCGGCGAAGCGGGCGAAGCCGACCGCCATCATCGTGGTCTCGTCGTCCGCGGCCGCAGCCAGTCGGGCCTCGGCATAGGCCTGCCCGGCGGCAAGCGATTCGCCGTAGAGGCGGACGCTGAACTCGTAGCCGAAGCTGCCGGGCTCGCCATCAGCGATGAACGGCTCGGCGGTTTCTGCGGCTGCGTCTGCGGGCGGCGGGGCCGTGGCCTGCGTCTGCGCTGCGCCGGGAATGGACGGCGCAGCGAGCGCGAGGAAGCAGGCGAACGCGAGGGGAAGACGATAGGTCATGCGGTCACCATCCGGCACAATGACGGGAATACCGAAACATACGGGTTGCCGGTTGCGGCCGCCTTGACCATGGTCAACGGGACTCGCGGCCGCCAGCTGCCGGCATGTCGACCGGGGCGCAGCCAGAGACGGAGGACATGATGACCCAAACGAAGACCGCCCTCGTCACCGGCGCCTCCTCTGGGATCGGCGCCGGGGTGGTGAGGAAGTTCACCGCCAATGTCTGGGAGGTGCATGCCCTCGCCCGCCGGACCGAGCGGCTGGAAGCCCTGGCGCGCGAGACCGGCTGCACCGCGCACGCCCTCGATATCCGCGACGGCGCGGCGCTGGCGCGGCTGATGGCGGGGCTGGCGCCGGACCTGGTCGTCAACAATGCCGGGCTCGGCGCCGCGATCACCGGGCTAGTGGGCGCCAGCCGCGAGGAGGTCGCCCAGACCATCGACACCAATGTCACCGCGGTGCTCGATCTGTTGGGCCTGGCCCTGCCGGGGATGATCGCGCGCAAGCGCGGGCATATCGTCAACATTGGCTCGGTCGCCGGCCTCCACCCCACCGTCTCGGCGGTTTACGGCGCCTCCAAGGGAGCGGTGCGGCTGATGAGCCAGAACCTGCGCCTGGAGTTGTGCGGCACCGGCATTCGGGTCACCGAGATCTGCCCCGGCCGCGTCACCACCGAGTTCTACGAGGCCGCGGTGACCGACCCTGCCCTCAGCCAGTCGATGAAGACCACCGGCATCCGCGAGATCAGCCCCGAGGAGATCGGCGACGCGGTTCTCTACGCCGTCTCGACTCCGCCGCATGTCAACGTCCAGACCATCGAGCTGCAGCCGGTCGAGCAGAGCTTCGGCGGCGTCGGGTTCAACCCGATCGATTGGGAGGAATGGGGATGATCGCCATCGTCTTCGAGGTCTGGCCGGCGGAAGGTCGGCGCGGCGAATATCTCGACTATGCCGCCCGGCTCAGGCCCGAGCTGCAAGAGATCGACGGCTTCGTCTCGGTCAAGCGGTTCGAGAGCCTGACCACGCCCGGCAAGATGCTGTCGCTGAGCGTCTGGCGCGACGAGGCGGCGGTGGCGGCGCGGCGCAACCACGCGGCGCACCGCAAGGCGCAGACGGCGGGCCGCGCCGGGCTCTTCGCCGACTACCGGCTGCGGGTGGTCAGCGTGATCCGCGATTACGGACCGCGGGATCGGGACCAAGCGCCCGACGACTCGCTGTGAGGGGAGGCCAATGGGCCGTTACGCAATCCTCGGCTGGGGCTCGCTGATCTGGGATCTGGAGAACCTAGCGCCGCATGTCGACGGCGACTGGGCGATCGGCGCCGGGCCGGTGCTGCCTATGGAGTTCAGCTATGTCAGCCGCAAGCGCAGGCAGGCGCTGGTGGCCTGCCTCGACGCCGAGAACGGGGTCGGCTGCGTCACCCATGCCATCGCCTCGATGCGCGACGCGATCGGCGGCGCCGTAGCCGACCTGGCGCGGCGCGAACGGGCGCCGGAGGCGTTGATCGGCGCGGCCTGCCTGCGCAGCGACCATGCCCATGGCGCCAGCGGGGCGGTGATCGAGCGTGTGCGCGCCCGGTGTGTGGCTGCGGGCTGGGCGGGGGCGGTGTGGACCGACTTGTCGCCCAATTTCGCGGACCATCTGGGCGAGGCGTTCTCGATCCCGCGTGCCACCGCCTATCTGCGCACGCTCACGGATGACAGCCTCGACGAAGCGGTGCGCTACATCGAGAACACCCCCGCCGCCACCGACACGCCACTCAGGCGGGCGCTCGCGGCAGAGGACTGGTGGCAGGCCGCGGCGGCGCGCTTGGGGCTGGGGTAACCGGCGTCACCGGGCGGGCGGCACCCCCTCTCTGTCTCTCCCCCACGAGGGTAAGGGAATCGCATATGGCGGGTTTTGGGTTGCGGTTGTTGGTGAAAGGGGTTCTTCGGTGGGGCAGTTCGAACCATTTGAGGGCTGCCGATGTCGTGTCTTGCGCCGCTTCTTTCCGGTCTCAACGAT
>Ga0209049_1000135_pt1 | contig 15294 bp, 19 predicted proteins | sample WorMetulBAHAMAS2_FD_187398 | JGI IMG/M metagenome (GOLD analysis project Ga0209049, IMG submission 187398) | Marine gutless worms symbiont microbial communities from Max Planck institute for Marine Microbiology, Germany - Olavius ullae BAHAMAS.2... | ecosystem: Host-associated > Annelida >...
TGGCAGAAAACCGTGCGAGCGCCAGTGTCGTGGACGGCCATGATGATCCCTCCGCCGGAGATGAGCCCCTACCCTGCGGCGGGCTCGTCTCCGGCGGAGGGATCATCATGAGGACATTACGTTCGCTCTGAAGCGATTTCGTCCCGAAGACGAAGGCTTGAAACCAAAGCGTGGAAAATCAAACGAAGCGGGCGGCAGGTCACTGTCGGCGCCCCTTCTCCTCTCGCCGTTTCTTCCACCGCTGCGCCCGCTCCTCGAGCTGCTGAGCCATCTCGGCACGCTCGGCGGCTTCGAGCATCAGCACGATCTCGATCATCTGCTCGTAGCCGATGCCCGACATCCGCGCGCTCGCCTCGCGCCGCTCGGCAATAACCGCATTGAGCCGCCCGGCATCCATCTGATCCAGCCGGATCGTCTCGATCAACGCCTGCCGCGCCGCGCGCATCGCCTCACGGGCTGCCTGGTATTCGTCCTGCCGGGCCAGAAGGATCGGCCGCACATCGTCGCGCCGCGCTTCCGGCACCATGCGCAGGAGGCGTGACTGCCGCCGGTCCAGCCCAGGCTCGTCCGGCTGCCGCACCCGCTCCGGCTCCGACTGCCAGTGGTGCATCTCGCTGCCGCCCGCCAAACCCACGACGGCGACATTAACTGACAGCGACACGATCACCAGAAGCTTCATCCAGCCCGGCGACCGGCGCCAGCCACTTTCTCCGCGCTCGGCATTCATCTGCCATCCCTCCTCACAGCACGTCCTCCCAAAGGAAATCGTAGCCGTCATCGTCGACCTGCGCCAGCTCGGTGCCGTCGAGATCCCCCTGCCAGATCCTCGCCGATCCGACTTTGTAGCCAACACCGAAACCGATCGTCAGGCAAAGCACCACCGCCACCGTCGCCGCGACCGACCAGACGTCGAACAGCCCGAACAGCCCCGTCCGACGTGGTGCCGCCACCGCCTGGGCGCCGGCTTCCGCGCTCGCCGCGAACCGCTCGGCCGCGACCGCCGCGGCATCGCCGAGGACGCGCGCCTGCAGGCTCTTCGGAGACGGCAGGCCGCGATGCCTCCTCATCCCGCCCGAGCGCCGCCAGCGTGGCGCCGAGATCGAAGGGAGCCTTCCCAGTCATTGCCATGCACCTCTCTCGTCACGCATCTCTTCCGTCAGTTGCCGGCGCGCCCGGGCCAGCAGGCTTTCCACCGCCTCCACCGAACAGCTCAGCCGCTCGCCGATCTCGGGGTTCGACAGCCCGTCGAAGTGACGCAGCACCAGCGCCTGGCGCAGCCGCTCCGGTAGGGCGAGGATGGCGCTGGCCAGCGCCCGGCTCTGCTCCGAGTTCGCCAGCCGCTCCAGCGCGCTCGGCGAAGGGTCCGGCGGCTCGGGCGCATCCTCGATCGGCGCCGATGGCCGGCGCTTGCGGATGCGGTCGATGCACAGATTGTGGGTCACCCGGTAGAACCAGGTCGAGATCCGCACTTCGCCGGAACGCCAGTTGCCGGCCTGCCGCCACAACCTCAGCATCGCCTCCTGCGCCACGTCTTCCGCCTCCGCATCGTCCCCCCCCCAGTATCCGCCACGCCTGCCGCAGCGTGGCCGGCAGCAGGCGAGCGGTCAGGGTCCGAGCGGCCGCCTGGTCGCCGGTGGCAAAACGGGCGAGCAACAGGGCATCCTCATCGGTTGTGCTCCCGTTAAGCCCGGCCTCCAGTCCGGTGTCGAGCATGGCCGTCATCTACCGCGCCCTGCTCCTCCCCTGAATGCGCTCCCTCAGTTCTCGGGAAGCATCTTGTCACGCCGTCTCTCCGCGCGCCATCTCCCCGGGCCGCGACGACCCCGGTCACGTTGTCGGACCCGGAGCTCGTCGCCCGTGATCAAGCCGTCGCCATCACTGTCCCGGCGCGTGAACCGCTCGGATTCGAAAGCATCAAACTCGGCCCGCTCGATCCGACCATCGCCGTTCGAGTCCATACTGGCAGATCTTTTCGCGGCCCGATCCGCCACCCGTTTGCGGGCCGCGGCGACGACCTCGTCTTCAGTGACCACGCCATCGCCGTTTCCGTCCCAGCGCAGGAACTTCACCTCCTGGAGGGCGGCGGCCTCGGACTGGGTGATGCTGCCATCGCCGTTGAGGTCGACCAGCTGCATCACGCGTTGGCCGTGCCGGGAGCACATATCGTCTCATTTTGCGCCCATCTCATTCCCGGGCTCAGCGTTGTTGCCCGGCAGTCTATCCGCTCTTGCTCACGTAACGCGGCGGGCCGCGCATTCCGTCGCCGGCGGACGCCGGAAGCGCCTCCCGGGTCTTTGTTGCAGCGCGTCAAGCGACATGGTGCCGCAAGACATATTGCGTCAATGCGCGCGTCAGGCGGCCCTCCTAGGTTGCCGCAATGAGCGAGAACCCGAATCCCGATGCCACCTACGCAACCGCGCCCTTCGGGCCGGCCGAAGACGGCGAGCGCCCGTTGCTTCTGGCGCTGGCGCGCGGCTGGCGCCGGCGTTGCCCGCATTGCGGCGGCGGACCACTGTTCAGCGGCTACTTGAAGGTTCGCCAAAGCTGCGTCGCCTGCGGCGAGGCCTTGGATCACCACCGCGCCGATGACGCCCCGGCCTGGGTCACGATCCTGGTCGTCGGCCATTTCCTGTTGTTCAGCCTGCTATCGGTTGAGACCACCTTCAGCCCACCGCTCTGGGTTCACTGGGCGTTGTCGCCGGCCGTCACCATCGGGATCACACTTTGGATCCTGCCGCGTATCAAAGGCATGATCGTGGCCCTGCAATGGGCCAGGCGGATGCACGGCTTCGGCGAGGGCGATGGACCTGCCGGCGACTAGCGCTGGACAGCCCCGGCGCCGCGCTCCATAGTCCTGCCGTTGCTGCTGCCAGCGGATCAGAGATGCCCGAGACCGACCGCCCGAAAGATGCCCTTCGCGACGCCGCGACCGTGGTTCTGGTCCGCAGCGACCAGGACAGGCCGCGGGTGCTGATGGGCCAGCGCGGCAAGGGCGCCGCCTTCATGCCGTCGAAGTTCGTCTTCCCCGGCGGCGCCGTCGACCGCGACGACCGCGCCGTGCCCGCCGCCCGGCCGCTGCCCGAGGCCACCGCCTGGCGCCTGCGGCTGCACGCCGAGGCGGAGCTGGCCGAGGCGCTAGCGATGGCGGCGATTCGCGAACTGTGGGAGGAGACCGGCCTGGCGCTGGCGGATTCCGGGGTGTCAAACCCCGAGGGCGCACGGCCCGAGGCCGGCCTGCCCGAGGATTGGGAGTCGTTCTTCGCCGCCGGTCATCGTCCGGCGGCGGACGGGCTGAAGTTCATCTTCCGCGCCATCACCCCCCCGGGGCGGCCGCGCCGGTTCGACGCCCGCTTCTTTCTCGTCGATGCCGGCCGTGTCCGCGACGACCTCGACGACTGCTCGCGCGCCGGCACCGAACTGGCGTATTTGAGCTGGCTGACCGTGCCCGAGGCGCGCAAGCTCAACCTGCCCTTCATCACCGAGGTGGTGCTGGCCGAGGTGCAGGCCCGGCTTGCCGATACGACGGGCGGCGACCGGCCGGTGCCCTTTGTCTACCACGCCGAGGGCAAATCCTTCATCGACGCGCTCTGACCGGGACACTCGGCGGTGCCGATCGCATGGCTCAAGGCGGTTCGCGCCCAGATCGCCCCGATCGCGGCGATCACCATCTTCGGCACCTCGATGTCGATGAGCTACCCGCTCTTTGCCCTGATGCTGGAGCGGATGGGCGCCAGTGGCGCCCTGATCGGCATCAACGCCATGGCCGCTGCAGTCGCCATGATCGTCGGCGCGCCGCTGATGCCGTTGATCTTGCGCCGCACCGGCATCGGCCCGCTGATGATCGCGTCCGCTGTCGTGCTGGCGGCGATGATGCTAGCAATCCCGCTGCACCAAGGGATCTGGTACTGGACCTGGCTCAGGTTGGTCTATGGCTTCGCCGGCACGGCGCTGTTCTTCGCCTCGGAATACTGGATCGTCGCCGCCGCGCCGGAGGTCAGTCGCGGGCGGATCATCGCCATCTATGCGCTCTGCGTCTCCGGCGGGTTCGCGCTGGGGCCGGCGCTGCTGAGCCTGACGTCGCTGGAGGGAATGTTGCCCTTCGCGGTTGCCGCGGCGGTGGTGCTGGCGGGGCTGGCGCCGATCCTCTGGGGGCTCTCGGCGGTGCCGGAGAGCGACGGCGAGGACCCACCCGCGCCCCTGGCGGTGCTCGGCATCTTCCTCACCGACCCGGCCGTCGTCTTCGCCGTGGTGCTGTTCGGGATGATTGAGTTCGGTGCGATGGCGTTGATCAGCGTCTGGGGCGTGCGCAATGGCTTCGCCGAGGCCGATGCGGCGATGCTGCTGACGCTGTTCGCCCTCGGCGCCATGGCGCTGCAGATGCCGCTCGGCTGGGCCGCCGACCGGTTCGCCCGGCTGCGGGTACTGTCGGTGGTGGCGGCGGGCTCGGCCCTGGCGCCGCTCGGCATGATCGCCGCCGGCGGGTCGTTCTGGCTGGTCGGGGTCGCGGCCGCGTTCTGGGGGGCGATCTCGGTCGGGCTCTATTCGGTGTCGCTGACCGAGCTCGGCGCCCGCTATCGCGGCACCCAGCTCTCAGTCGCCAATGCGGCGGTGATCTTGGGCTACGGGCTCGGCGCCTTGTTCTCACCGGCAGCGTTCGGCTGGGCGATGGACACAGAGCCGCCGGACGGGCTGCTGATCGCGGCTTCGGCGGCGGCATTGGCCTATCTGGGATTGGTGGCGGCGCGGATGGCGACGGCCCGGAGGCGGCCTTGAGGCGCGGCAGGCGGGTCGAAACCCCTTGACAGCGGGTCCCGGATGGGTAGGTAACGGGGCTCGGATTTCCTTTTTCCCCGGCCTCCGGGCGGGCACAGCTGCAAGAGGGGCCCGAGCCTCTCGGGAGACGACAGACATGGCCAAGCCGACGACGGTGAAGATCCGCCTCAACTCGACCGCCGGGACGGGTTTCTTCTACGTGACCAAGAAAAACTCGCGCACCATGACCGAGAAGATGAGCGTGCGCAAATTCGACCCGGTGGCGCGCAAGCATGTCGAGTTCAAGGAAGGCAAGATCAAGTAGGCCTTCGGGACCTGCCTGAGCGACGGAAGGGCGGCGGCAGCGCCGCCTTTTTCATGTGGGCGCGACGCAAGAGAAAAGGGCCGGGAACTCCCGGCCCTTCTGAGTTTCGGATCCTGCTCGAAATGCGTTACTCGCGGTTGCCGAGGAACTGCAGCAGGAACATGAACATGTTGAGGAAGTCGAGGTAGAGGTTCAGCGCGCCCATGATGGCGCCCTTCTCCAGGACCGCCTCGCCCCCCGGCGTGCCGCGCAGGGTCAGGTAGGTGTTCTTGATCCTCTGGGTGTCATAGGCGGTCAGTCCGGCGAAGATCAGCACGCCGAGGCACGAGATCGCCCAGTGCAGCGCCTCGGACACCAAGAAGATATTGACGATCGAGGCGACGATCAGGCCGATCACGCCCATGATCAGGAATGTGCCGATCGGGCCGAGGTTGGTCTTCGTCGTATAGCCGTAGAGGCTGAGCCCGCCGAAAGCGATGGCGGTGACGAAGAAGGTCCGCGCGATCGAGGCGCCGGTGTAGACCGCGAAGATCCACGAAATCGACAGGCCCATCAGCGCCGCGAAGCCCCAGAACACGAGCTGCGCCGTGCCTGCGCTCATCCGGTTGATCATCGCACTGAAGGCGAACACCACCGCCAGCGGCGCGAAGATCACGATCCAGCGGCCGGGCGAGGTGAACATCGCCTGCAGCATGCCCTCGCTCAGCAGGGTAGTCTCACGGCCGTTGACCGCGGCGTTGAAGTCCATGCCCACCACATAGGCCACCACGCCGGTGATGATCATGGCGCCGGCCATCAGCGCGTAGACCTTGTTCATGTAAGCGCCCAGACCGGCATCGATCTCCGCCGTGCGGGCGATCGTCTGGGTACGCGTATAGATCGGGTTGGCCATGTGTTGCCCTCTATCCGGTTGTTGTTCCGTCATATTCCACAGCGGGCACCCCAACGGCGCCCGCTCACCCGGCAATATCGGTGAAACCCGCCCGCATTTCAAGGCAATCCGACCGGTCAAACCGCCGTTATCCGGCCGCCCGCCGCAATACCCGGCCCGGGCGCATCCGCAATGGGCGGGCAACGAAGGCCAGCCCCGCCGCCAGATTCAGACCGATCCCGCCCGCCACCACGAGCGCCGCCTGCGGCGCAAACGCGAAGGACGCATGCAGCACGAACCGCGTCGCCGCCCAGGCCGCGACCAGCCCCCAGCCCAGCGCCACCAGCCCGGCGATCAGGCCGAGCAGCCCGGCGCGCAGGGCAAAGCTGGCCAGGATCCGCCGGCGCCCCGCCCCCAACACCTTGAGGATCGCCGCCTCGCTCACCTGCCGCTCGGCCTCGGTGCCGGCAGCGCCGATCAGCACCGCCAGCCCGGTCAGCAAGAGCGCCGCCGAGGCCCAGCGCGTCGCCGCGCCGAGGTCGCGGAGCGCCTGCGACACCCGGTCAACCTGGTCGCGCACCCGGATCGCGGTCACCGCGGGGAAGGCCCGCGCCACCTCGCGCATGATCGTCGCCTCCGCCGCCGGCGCCGCATGCACCGTGGCGATGTGGCTGTGCGGCGCCCCGGCGAGCGCTCCCGGGTTCAGGATCATCAGGAAGTTGATGCCGAGCCCACGCCACTCGATCCGGCGCAGGTTGGCGACGCGCGCGGTCAGCGGCCGGCCGAGCACGCTGACGGTCACGCTTGACCCGACCGAGAGTCCGACCTCGCGCCCCTCTTCCGCAGAGAAGCTGACCAGCGGTTCGCCGTCGTAGTCCTCGGGCCACCAGTCGCCGCGGGTGATCACCGCGCCCTCCGGCGGCCCGGCGGCATAGCTGACCCCGCGGTCGCCGCGCAGCACCCAGGCGCCGCCGGGGTGGATCTGGGCCTCCGCGGCCGGCACGCCATCGAGGTGGGTAACCACGCCGCGCAGCATCGGCGCGCTGTCGATCTCGCCCACGCCGTCGATCCCCGCCAGCAGGTCCTTGAACTGTGCCAGGTCGCGGTTCTGGATGTCGACGAAGAAGAAGGCCGGGCTGCCCAGGGGCATTTGCTCGCGGATCAGCCGCTGCAGGTTGGCGTCGACCTGGCCGATGGCGGCGAGCACGCCCAGCCCCAGCCCCAGCGCCAGCACCACGTCGGCGGTTTGCCCGCCCGGCGCGCCGATGGAGCCGAGGGCGAGGCGCAACCCCGGCCGCCGTCGCGCGACCCTCGCATGGGCGAGCCAGCGGGCCAGCCGGCGGGCCAGCGCGCCGGCGGTGCGCATCAGCGCGAAGCCGGCACCGACCGCGACGATCACCCAGGCGGCGAGGCTCGGCGCGCCGGTGAGCCAGATCACCGAGGCCGCCAGCGCCAGGGTGAGGCCGGCCAGCCAGCGCTGGGTCGCCGGCCGGGGCCAGACCGCGCCGCCAGCGCCGATCGAGCGGAACAGGAGCGCCGGTCTGAGCTCGCGCAGCCGCGCCAGCGGCCACAGGACGAACAGCGCCGCCGTCAGCGCCCCGTAGAGCGCCGCCAGCGCCAGCGGGCCGGGATAGACCGCGAAGCTCGCCGGGACCGGCAGCCTCTCGGCCAGCAGCGGGCCGATCAGCGCCACCAGCCCGCCGCCCAGCACCAGCCCGGCGACGATCCCGAACCCGGCGATGATGGCGATCTGCAGCGAATAGGCGGCGAAGATGTCTCCGGCACCGGCGCCGATGCTGCGCAGCGCCGCGATCGAGCGGGTCTTGCGGGCGAGATAGCCGCGCACCGCGGCCCCGACCCCGACCCCGCCGATGGCCAGCGCCGCCAGCCCGGTGAGGGTGAGAAAGGCACCCAGTCGGTTGACAAACCGGTCAATCCCCGGCGCCGCGTTGCGCCGGTCGCGCCAGCGGGCGCCGCTGTCGGGGAAGTGGCGGGTGAACTCCGCCTGCAGCGCGCTCGGGTCGGGATCGCCGTCGAGGCTGAGGCGATAGAACGCACTGAATAGCGTGCCGGCGCTCATCAGCCCCGCCTGGCGCAGCCCTTCGGTCAGGGCAATGACCCGCGGCCCCATGGCGAAGCCGCTCGAGGCACGGTCGGGCTCGGTCTCCAGCACGCCGCGGAACTCGAACCGTCCGCCGGCGAGACGAACCGGCGTGCCGGGTGTGAGCCCCAGCCGCTCGGCCAGCACCGGCTCGGCGACGACGCCGTAAACGCCATCGCGCAGCGCCAACGCCTCGGCCAGCGAGCCGCCGCCCGCCAGGCGGGAGGTGCCAACCAGAGGGTAGCTTCCGTCGACGCCCTTCACCTGTGTCAGGGCGCGCTCGGCCCCGGATCCGTCGACCCCAGGCGCATCGGTGGCCAGCATCGAGCGCAGGTCGACCACCTCGGAGACGGCGCCCTGCGCCTTCATCCAAGCGCGCTCGGCTTCCTCGGCGAACCGATAGGTGAGGGCGATCGACACGTCGCCGCCGAGGATCTCGCGCCCCTCGGCGCGCAGCCCCTGCCCGATCGCAGCAGTGACCGAGCCCACCGCGGCGATGCCGGCGACGCCGATGATCAGGCAGGCGAGGAAGGTCCGAAACCCGGCCAGCCCGCCGCGCAGCTCCCTGAGCGCCAGCGAGATCCAGAACGGCCTCACGCTGCCGCCCCGCCGGTATCGGGGCCCGGATTCGCACGCGAATCGCCGGAGATGCCCCCGTCGGCCATGGGCAGCACCCGGGTGCACCGGGCCGCCAGCTCCGGCGAATGGGTCACCAGCACCAGCGTGGTGCCCTGCTCCGCCACCAGCCGGAACATCAGATCGGCCACCGAGGCCCCCGTCCGCCCATCGAGATTGCCGGTTGGCTCGTCGGCCAGGATCAGCGCCGGACGCGGCGCCAGCGCCCGCGCCAGCGCCACCCGCTGCTGCTCGCCGCCGGAAAGTTGCGCCGGGTAGTGCTCGGCGCGGTGATCGAGCCCAACCTCGGCCAGCACCTCGGCGGCGCGGTCGAAGGCGTCGGCCCGGCCGGCCAGCTCCAGCGGCGTGGCGACGTTCTCCAGCGCGGTCATGGTCGGGATCAGGTGGAAGGACTGGAACACGACCCCGACATTGTCGCGCCTGAGCCGCGCCAGGCGGTCCTCATCCAGCGCCCCGAGGTCTTCGCCCAGCAGCCGGGCCAATCCCGCCGTGGCGCGCTCCAGCCCGCCGATGATCATCAAGAGCGACGACTTGCCCGATCCCGAGGGGCCGACAATGCCGACCCGCTCACCGCCACCGACGGCGAGATCGATGCCGCGCAGGATCTCGACATTGCCGGCCTGGCTTGGCAAGGTCAGGCCGATTCCCTCGAGCTCGATCAGCATCCTGTCCATGCTCCCCGCCCGACATCACATCCCCGCCTCATATGGTCTGGCACGGCCATCGGGCAACCCCGTCATGGCGCTGGCAGCGCTCTTGGCGCTGCTCTGCGGCCTCATGTTCTCGACCGCGGCGGCGGCCGAGAGCGCAATCCGGATCGTCGCCATCGGCGACAGCCTGACGGCCGGGTACGGGCTCAGGCAGGGCGACGGGCTGGTGCCGCAACTACAGCGCTGGCTGGAGGCGAACGACGCCCCGCCGGTGCAGGTCATCGATATGGGGGTCTCCGGCGACACCACCGCCGGCGGCCGGGCACGGCTGGACTGGGTGTTGGAGGACGGTGCCGAAGCGGTGATCCTCGAGCTCGGCGCCAACGACATGCTGCGCGGCATCGACCCGGCCGAGACCGGCGCCAACCTCGCCGCGATGCTGGCCGAACTCTCGGAGCGCGGGCTGCCGGTGCTGCTGGTCGGGATGCGGTCGACAAGAAACTTCGGCACCGACTACAAAGTCGCGTTCGACGCCATATATCCGGACCTCGCGGCGCACCACGAAGCGCTCCTCGACCCGTTCTACTTCGAAGGGCTGTTGGAAAGGGGCGGCATGATGCAGAGAGACGGATTGCATCCCACCGCCGCCGGCATCGCGGTGGTCGTCGATCGGCTCGGTCCGCTGACGCTGCAACTGATCGGAAGGGTGACGCGATGATCCGCGCCTTCGTCGCCATCGCCCTGCCTGAGAGCGTGATCATGAGCCTCGAGGCCTGCCAGGCCGGGCTGCCCGCAGGCCGCGCTGTGGCGCCGGAGAATTTGCACCTGACGGTGGCGTTCCTCGGCGAGCACCCGGCGCCGGTGATCGAGGACGTACACCTGGCACTGTCGGGCATCCGGGCGCCGGCCTTCCACCTGTCGCTCGACGGCGTCGGCCTCTTTGGCGGCGGCCGGCCGCGGTTGCTCTATGCCGGGATTCGGCGCGAGCCGGGCCTCGGGCATCTGCGCGACAAGGTGCTGCAGGCAGCGCGCAGCGCCGGGCTCAACCTGCCGCGCGAGCGTTTCAGCCCCCATGTCACCCTGGCGCGGTTCAAGAACGGCCTGAAGGGCGAGAAGGTCGATGAGATGCAGGCTTTCGTTGCTCGGCGGATGCCGCAGGCGACCGGCGCCTTCGCGGTCGACGAGTTCATCCTGTTCTGGTCCACGCTCGGTCGCAACGGCCCGGCCTATGAGGAGCTCGCCGCCTATCCGCTGGGGGCCGGGCAGTTCGTCTGAGGCCCCCAGTCGGCGGCTGTCAACGGCCCCGCGGCAGATCCCAGAACGGGCGTGCGGCTTCGCGGGCTGCGGTCGCGTCGTCGACGCCGATGTCGCGAAGCTGACGGTCGCTGAGGTTCGCGAGCAGCTGCCGCTCTCTGGCGACACGGATCCATCGGCCAAGCGGGAGGTGCAGTCTGAGACCACCAAAGGTGTTGTCGGTCAGGGTCGAGGTCAGGTCGGTCATCTCTTTCTCCATTCCCTAGAGTGATGATTCACTCCGGTAAGATCATCGTTGTTGATATATATGGTGCAATCTGATATATAATGGAAATGAATGTTTTTGAGCGGACACATCACGAGGAGTGATATCAGAGGAGTGATATCAAATGGCCCGCAACCTCGACCTGACCGCTGTGCGCAGCTTCGTCACCGTCGCCGAGACGGGCGGCGTGACCCGGGCGGCGCGGCAACTGCACGTGACCCAGTCGGCGGTGTCGATGCAGCTCAAGCGCCTCGAGGAGTTCCTCGGCCAGCCGCTGCTCGACCGCACCGGTCGCGGCGTGGCGCTGACCACCCAGGGCGAGCGGTTGCTCGGCTACGGCCGCCGGATGCTGGTCGTGAACGACGAGGCGATGGCGCGGATGACCAGCGAGGCCTTCGAGGGCGAGCTGCAACTGGGGGTGCCGCAGGACATCGTCTACCCGCAGATTCCGCAGGTGTTGCAGCGCTTCGACCGCGAGTATCCGCGGGTGCGGGTGAACCTGAACTCCTCCTACACCAGCTTCCTGAAGGAGCTTCTGGAAGCGGGCGAGCTCGATCTGATCCTGACCACCGAGGACGACACCGGACCCGAGGCCGAGATGCTGTCGACCCAGCGCCTGGTCTGGGTCGGCGCGCCGGGGGGCACCGCCCACCGCGCCCGGCCGCTGAGACTCGCTTTTGAGCGCTTGTGCCTGTTCAAGCCCTGGACCTACCGGGCGCTCGACGAGGCCGGCATCCCGTGGGAGATGGCGGTCGATACCGGCTCGACCCGCACGGTGGAGGCCACGGTGTCGGCCGACCTCGCGGTCCACGCCATGCTCGACTGCGCCGTCAGCCCCTATCTCGAACGCATCGCCCCCGGCGCCCTGCCCGGGCTGCCCTCGACTCGGATCAACATATACCGCGCCCCGGGCGCCAGGGGCCCACTGATCGACGCCCTGGAGGAGATGGTGCGCAACGCCTATGGCGGGATGGCGGCAGCGGCGTAAGGGAAGCGGCTTTCCGCTGCGGTCTCAGTGCGGGCTTTTCAATCCCCTCCGGCTGCCGCCCGATCCGCCACTCCTGCCCGCGCTCGGTGGCGACGTATTCCGGCCAGCGGTAGTGGATCGGCGGCTCCGCCGTCTTGTTGAAGAACGGCGGCAGCCACTGCGTGCCCCCTACCCCGCCGCCAGTGCGCTCGTTGAACTCGGCCCGGATCGCCGCTAGCTTCGCCGGGTCGGCCAAGAGATCGAGCGCCGTCGACGCGATCACCCGCCCTGCCGCCTCGGTCATCGGGTCGATGGCGGGGGCAAAACCCCCGAGGGCGTTCATCGCCCAGTCGGGGTAACGGAACCCCTGCTCGGGCGGGCGAAGCATCGGCCGGCCGACAAAGAACCGTACCGTCGGGGTGTGCCAAGTGTACTCGACGTAGTCGTCATTGGTCAAATGGTCGACATCGGCCTGCATCATCGCCCGCAGCTGCCGCTCGGCCTCCGCGGGTTCGATCAGATGGGTGACCTCGGCGAGAAATAGCTCCTCCAGCGGCTCGAAGCCGAGGTTCGACTGGATCTCGCGGGAGAAGGCCTTGGCCGCCTCGGGCATCGCCGGCCCGCCGATACGGCGCATGTTGTCCCAGGTCGCCCGAGCGAAGGCATGGTTCGGCAGGCCGGGCCGGGTGCGCGAGACCCATCCGCCCTCGACCCGGCAATGGGCCATCTCGGCCGCGAGCCGGGCGTTGCGGTCGAGCACCCCGTAGATGCTCTCCAGCATCTCCAGCTTCGGCGCCCGGGCGGCATAGGCAATCTGGGAGACGTGCGGGGCGAGGTTGTCGGCCGTCGCCTGGCCAACGATCAGGATCGCCTCGTTGACGCTCCAGGCGCCGGAATGGGCCCACATCGACTCGCGGGTGAGCTTGCTCGAGGCGTATATCTGCACCAGCGCATCGGTCGCGCCCGGTGCCCGCGCCGTGGTGTGGGCCAACGGGATCGGCGCGGTCGGGTCCACCTCCCAACCCTGCGGCGCGCCGCAGAGGTAAGGTGTAGACCTTGCCCCAGTTGGCGCCGCAATGCACCGTCCAGGCGACGGTGTTGGCAAGCGGCAGCATATAGGCCGGGTGGAACGAGAACGCGGCGTCGAGGCCGTCATAGTAGCCCCGCGCGGCATGCAAGGGTTTCGAGCCGCAGACCTTCTCGGCCGGCTCGCCGAAGAACACCAGAGTGCCACCGAAGCCCTCGGCCTCCATGACATGCTTCAGCGCCAGGAAGCCGATCAGCGACCCTATGCCGAGCGCCGAATGCGGGTCGGTATACCCGGCGGAGAAGCGCGACAGCCCCTCCCGCGGCGCCTGATAGGGCGCCGCAGCCTGGCAGTTGCTGGGAATGGCGTCGTATTCGGCATAGCCGCCGAGCACCGGGCCCAACCCTGGCCCCTGCCCGTTCGACCAGCGGGCGCAGAACGCGGTCGGCATGCCGCCCGAGCCTTCCTCGACATCGAAGCCCTCGGCCCTGAGCAGGTCGACATAGAACCGGGCCGAGCGGTACTCGCGCCAGGCGGTCTCGGCATGGTCCCAGATGGTCGCACACCAGTCCGACCAGCGCGGCCGCATCGCCGCCATCCACGCATCCGCCCGCGCCTTCTGCCCCTTGACCGTCATCTTCTGAGCCCTCCTGCCAGCCCCCAAGCTATGCGGCAGCGCGCCCGGCCGGGCAAGAGGCGGCGGGCCGGCGCACAGCACCACCGCGCCGGAACGGCCGGAATCGCGTTAACCATTTTATCGTTTGATTTCCGTGACATGGACGCCTGTTCACTGTGAACACGTGGCGCGGGCGGGCAACCTTGGCCCGCTCAGGCCGAGCAACAGGCGCCGCCGAGGACGCAGAACTTGGCGCAGTGGGGGTGGTTCAGCGCCACCGCGCCGCCGGCCTCGGCGAGCGTTGCGCCGAGCTCGAATCGCAGCTCATATGCGATCAGGGTGCAGGCCAGCACTGCAGGGCGCGCAGCGCCGCGGCGCTTCACCACCATCCGGGAGGAGGCGCACATCACGTCCGCGGGCCGCTTGCCGAGGATGCCCCAGCAGGCGGTGGTGATCTCCGGCACCTCGGCCGCCTCGTCCAGCTCCGGAAAGAGAACACATTGCGCCGGGTCCTCGGCATCGATGGCGAACCCCTCGCGGGCGAACAGCGCCGCGTAACCGGCCCGCGCCGCTTCCTCGCCCTCGCCCCAGAGGTCGCGCCCGGCCACCGCCGTGCGGATGCCTTGGTCGCGGAGCCAGCGCATGCCGTCGAGGGCTGCTGCGAAGCTGCCCGCTTCCCGCTCCGCATCGTGGCGGGCTGCGGTGTAGTGATCGAGCGAGACGCGCAGTACCAGCCGCTCACCGAACCGCGCCGTCAGGGCGGCAAGACCCTTGTGCAGCCGCAGCCGCATCATCGGCCGCATGGCGTTGGTCAGCACCAACACCCGGTGGCCGCGGGCCAGTGCCGCCTCGGTCATGTCGATGATGTCGCGGTTCATGAACGGCTCGCCGCCGGTGAAGCCTATCTCGCGGGTCGGCAGGCCGAGGGCGGCGACCTCGTCGAGATAGCCCTCCACCTCCGCGAGGGTCAGATAGGCCAGGGCGTCATTGGTGGGACTGGAGAGGATATAGCAGTTGCGGCAGGCGATGTTGCAGAGAGTGCCAGTGTTGAACCAGAGCGTCTCCAGCGCCTTGAGGGCGACCTTCGCCCGGGGTTCGCCCGCGGCGCTCCACTCCGGGTCGGTGAACTTCACCACCGGCCCGGCGCCGCGCCGTTCTCGTGCCGGATCGGTCTGCCTGTTCATGTCCCACCCCCCGTTCGCCTCACGCGACCTTAGTACCGCGCGCAGCGGGCGTGTCAACCGCCGGGCGGGGACAATGAACTAACCGTGATCAGCGGCGCCGATCAGCGGACGATGGAAGGACGTGGGCGCTGGCGGAAGGTCACCCGACCACTCGTTCCCGAGCCGTCCTCGGCGATATCCTCAGGCACGGACACGGTCGGGAAGCCGAAGCGCGGACCGCTTTCGGCGAATTCCGCCCGCCACGGTTCGCCGCTGGCGACACATGCCGCCGACGCCCCGGAGAGGTTGCCCGAATAGCGCTGCCGGGTCATGAACCTGAGGTTCTGTACCAGGCGCGTCCGGCCGGCATAGACCGATGCCGCTTCCATCACGTCGTCGTTGTATTCCACGCTCGCGGTCGACTGCCGGTCGGTGGTCCAAGCGCCGCAGACCACGGTCTTGCCGTCGCGCTCGAAGATCCGCTCGACCGCCCAGATGCCACCACCGGTGTTCCATTCGCCGCCGCCGGTGACATAGCCAGTCGTCCGTTAAGAAGCCCAAATCCCCTGAGGTTCTGGACCGATTGACGCCAGGAAGGCGCGCAGGATTTCGCGCAAGAGAATCCTCAGCCACCTGAGGATGAGGTGGAAGTTGTGGCCGATGGCGG
>Ga0209049_1000136_pt1 | contig 15257 bp, 18 predicted proteins | sample WorMetulBAHAMAS2_FD_187398 | JGI IMG/M metagenome (GOLD analysis project Ga0209049, IMG submission 187398) | Marine gutless worms symbiont microbial communities from Max Planck institute for Marine Microbiology, Germany - Olavius ullae BAHAMAS.2... | ecosystem: Host-associated > Annelida >...
CCGCTGCCCGCAGCGCTGCCGGCGTCAGGTCCCGTCGCGTGATCTCGACTGCCCCTGCCATGCCTGCCTCCTTCGTTGCACGAGGCAGTGAGTCAGAGTTCCCGCAACCTGGGAATCCCCAATCGCGAGACAGCCAAATGGGCGCCAGGTATCAGATCATCCGCTGTGTAGTCCGCGCTAAGCGCAGTCGCTGCCCCCATGGAAACCCTCCCTCAGTTTTTCATGGTGAATCACGACCCGGCGCTCTTGGGAATCCCTCGCGTGAGTCAGGATCAGTGAGCGGCGGTATGACCCCGCCTTTCAACCCATCTCCGGCGACGCATCCAGCACCGCACCCGCGGCAATCAGCGCGTCGATCTCGGCCTCCGTATAGCCGGCCTCCGCCAGCACCGCGCGGGTTTCTTGGCCGAACCGGGGCGGGCGGGTTTGGGCCGCCTCGGGCGGCGAGCGGCTCATCTTGATCGGGTTGCCGAGGGTCTTGAAGTCGTCGATCTCGACCGTCATCTCGCGGTGCAGGGTGTGCGGGTGCACCACCACCTCGTGGGTCTCCAGCACCGGTCCTGCCGGGGCGCCGGCCTTCATCAGCGCTTCCGCCAACTCCTCGCCGTCCCATTTTACCATTGCCGGGGCGAACTCTTGGCGCAGGGCATGCTTGTTCTCGATCCGCCCGGCATTGTTGCGGAAGCGCGGGTCGTCGGCCAGCTCCGGCCGGCCGATCACCTCGCAGAGGCGGCGGAACTGGGTGTCGTTGCCGCCGGAGATGAACACCCGGCAGGTCTTGGTCGGGAACGCGTCGTAGGGCGCCAGGTTGGAGTGTGTGTTGCCGGTGATCACCGGGTGCTTGCCGCTGAGGAAGTAGTTCGCCGCGTGCGGGAACAGCAGCGAGACGGCGGTGTCGTATAGGGTCGTGACGATATGCTGGCCGAGCCCCGACTGCGAGCGCTCGTAGAGCGCCATCGCGATGCCCATCGCCGCGGCGATCCCGGTGCCGATATCGACAATCGGGATGCCGAGCCGGGTCGGCTTGCCGCCCTTGACGCTCATCAGCCCGCACTGCGCCTGGACGATGGCGTCGTAGCCGGGCAGGCCGCCATGCGGGCCGTCGGAGCCGAAGCCGGAGACACGGGCATGGATCAGGCGCGGGAACCGGTGCTGCAGCACCTCGTGGTAACCGAGACCCCATTTTTCCATGCCGCCGGGCTTGAAGTTCTCGATCAGCACGTCGGCGGTCTCCAGGAGGCGCAGCAGCACCTCGCGCCCCTCGGCCATGCGCAGGTCCAGCGTCACGCCGCGCTTGTTACGGTTGACGCCGAGGAAGTAGGACGAGGCCCCCGCCTCCTCGTCGAAAGGCGGTCCCCAGGCGCGGGTGTCGTCGCCCTGCGGCGGCTCGATCTTGATCACCTCGGCGCCGTGGGCGGCCAGCCACTGGGTGCCGAACGGACCACCCAGGATCCGGGTCATGTCGATTACCTTCACGCCATCGAGCGCGCCCATGGCTGTCCTCCTTGATGTCAGGCGGCGAGGCCCCAGATGCGGGCCGCGAATTGAAGGTAGAACTCGGCAACCTTCGGTGCGATCTCCTGTCGCAATCGCTGTACGCGCTCGGCCGACGGGGCAGTGGTCTCGCCGATCTCCGGGCGGAGGTCGAAGTCGAAGCCGGTGGCGGCGGCGACCGACGCGGGGGTCTCGCCGTTATGCACGCTCTCCAGCCGGAACCGCGCCCGCCCGGCGTCGAACGCGAACACCGCCCGGTTGGTGACCAGCGCCTTGGGGCCGCCGTGCCGCCAGACACCGGGCGGGCTGGTGCCGGGGGCAGAGACGAAATCGACCTTCTCGACTAGGGTGCGCGGGCTGTGTTCCTCGCGGAACAGGATCACCCTCCGCACGGCGAAATACATCAGCGGGGCACCGAACGAGCCCGGGAAGCGCTTCTTCAGCCGCGGGTAGTCGCCGGTGCCGACCAGGTTGATGTTCGCCTGGCCGTCGATCTGCACCCCGCCGAGGAAGAAAGTGTCGACCCGGCCCTGCCCGGCGGCGTCGAACAGCTCGCGCGAACCCTCGGTGAAGGGATTGAAGCGGCGCGAGTGCAGGATCGTCACGTGCATTCGCTGCGTCGCCTCGGCCTTGGCCAGCAGCGCCGCAGCGCCGGGGATCGGCGAGGCGGCGCCGACGGCCACATGGCGGTCGCCGGCCAGCATGTCGGCCAGGGTCGAGATCAGCAGCTCTTCCGGGGTATGGGTCATGCCGATCTCCGGACCGGGACGGAGACGCTGCAGGACCCCTCCCCAACCCCTCCCCTTTCAGGGGAGGGGCAAACAAAAAAAGTCGCGAAACGGCCGTCATACCTTCCCCCGGAAAGGGGGAGGAATGGGTGGGGGTCCCCGCTGCTCATGCTGCGACCCTCCCCTTCAGGCCCAGCCCGGCCAGCCACTCTGCGAACCCTTCCTCGGTGCGGGCCGCAGCGGCGTAGGCGGCCAGTGCCTCGCCGTCCGGCGGGTAGACATCGGTCAGGCCGCAGGGCCAGGCGCCGTTCTCGGCCACGGCGATGCCGTCGACATAGAGCGCCGGCAGCCCGCCGGCGGCGCTGGCTTCGGTGGCGTAGATATCGTCGTCGACGTTCTTCTCCACCGTGACGAATACCTGAGACGCCGCATCAACCATCGTCGCCAACTCCCTGTGACGATCAATGAAACATTGCCATTGCGGTCGGCATAGGGGGTGTGGAACAGCGCCACGTCGAGCTTCACCGCCGGCAGCAGCAGCACCGGATCGGCGGAATTGCAGAAGGGGTTGTCGATCAGCCGCCAATCCGCCCGGTTGCCGGCGACGTCGGAGCCGATCACCCCGCGCAGGGGCATGAACGGCACCCCCTTCTCGGTCGCCTGGAGCTGGGCGTGCAGTGCCGGGCAGGTGGAGTCGCGCATCTCCAACGCCCCGGTCTCGAAGGCGGCGGAGAAGCGCGGCGCTAGGCCGTATTCGCCCAGCGTCACCGCCGCCGCCTCGACGCTGTCGACACAGCCGGCGCCGATCAGCATGTCGCCCTGGATCGTGGTCAGCGGCAGGCAGTAGAGGCGCAGCTCCCTGGCCCCGCGGACAACCAGCGCCGGGGTCGCTGCCATTGGCACACCGGAGTAATCTGCCGGGACGCCGAGCAAGGCTCCGTCGGGGATTGCGGCGGCGATCTCGTCCACCTTCATGCGGTTTGAATCGTCCATCGGCGGCCTCCGGATCAGACCCGTGATGATCGTGCGACGATCTTGACTGGCAGAGGGTTTATTCTGTGAAACTCCGCTCCGCAACTTATGATGGCCGTCACGGCTGGCTGGGAGCGGGGAGGATCACATGCGCGATGGCGAGGTTTTCGGAGCAGGCGACCCGGGCGCCTTGGAAGCGCTGTTCGGGGCGCGGATCGAGGCCGGCGCGCTCCTAGGCCTGGGCCGAGGCCTATCGCCGCTTCGGCTGGCAGGCGGCGCGTCTGGATCCGCTGGGACTGACCCTGCCGGCCGCGCCGACCGAACTCGACCCGGAGCTCTACGGCCTCGATCCCAGCGCGGCGGTGCCGCCGCGCCGGGCCTATTGCTGCTCCATCGGCTGGGAGATCGGCCATGTTCACGACCCGGTCTGCCGACGCTGGCTGGCCGAGCGCGCCGAGGAGGACCGCCTGCCCGAGCCGGAGGCCCGCGCCGAGGCTTTGGCGCTGATCGCCCGCAGCGAGCACCTGGAGGCGACCTTCGGGCGGCGGATGCCGGGGGTGAAGACCTCGGCCTGACCGGGGCCGAGGGTTATCTGGTGCTGACCGACGCGGTGATCCGAGAGGGTGTCGCGTTTGGCGATCGGCACGTCTTCGCCGGCGGTATGCACCGGGGCCGGTTCACCCAGATGGGGCTCAATTTCGGCAAGCCGCTGGCCCGCCTGATTGCCGAGGCGCAGGGGGCGCCGGAGTTCCCGGCCGAAACCGGCGGCGTCTCGGATGTGCCCTATCACCTTGGCTACGAGGGCGCGGCGCGGATCGACGGCCACGAAGTGGCAATGTGGGTCTCGCCGCACCCTTCGCACCTCTCCGTCGTCGGCCCGGTGATACAGGGCCGCGCCCGCGCCATCGCCGAGCGCGAGGGCAGGGCGGCGGTGCTGCCGGTCATCTACCACACCGACGCCGCCATCGCCGGGCAGGGGATCAACATGGAGGTGTTCCAGATCTCCGGCCTCAATCCCTTTCACATCGGCGGCACCATCCACCTGATCCTCAACAACCAGATCGGCTTCACCACCGACCCGGCGGACGGGCGCACCGCGCGCAACTGCTCCGATGTCGCCAAGCTGGTCGAGGCGCCGGTGCTGCACGTCAACGGCGACGACCCGGACGCCTTGATCCGCGCCGGGCGGGTCGCGGCGGCCTACCGGGCCGAGTTCGGCGCCGACATCGTGGTCGACATGTCCTGCTACCGGCGCAAGGGCCACAACGAGATCGACGAGCCGCGCTTCACCCAGCCGCTCTGGTATAGGGAAGTCGACGCGATGCCGCCGCTCTCGGAGAGCTATGGACGGCGGATCGGGCGGGAGGCGGACGTTGTCGATTTCGTCGCCGCGCTGGATCAGGGCTTCGAGGCGGCGAAGACTTGGGCCGCGAACGGGCCGGAGCGGCCCCTGGGCCTCGCCCCCGACATCGAGGCGCGTATGTGCGCACCGGTCGCGACCGGCATCGACCTCGATCGGTTGCGCCGCCTCGGGCGCCACATCACTGCGGCGCCCAAGGACTTCGCCGCGCACCCCAGGGTGGCCCGCTTCCTCGACGCACGCCGGGCGACCATCGAGACCGGCGAGGGCATCGACTGGGCCACCGCCGAGGCGTTGACGTTCGCCAGCCTCGCGGATGACGGCGTGAAGGTGCGCTTCGGCGGCCAGGACGCCCTGCGCGGCGCCTTCACCCAGCGGCACCTGACCCTGCACAACCAAGAGACCGGTGCGACTTATTCGGTTCTCGACGGGCTGGCGACACCGCTCGACCTCTACAACGCCCCCCTGGTCGAGCACGCGATTCTCGCCTTCGAATACGACCGCAGCATGCTCTCGCGCGACCGGTTCAGCATGTGGGAGGCCCAGTTCGGCGACTTCCTCAACGTCTGCCAGCCGGTGTTCGACCAGATCGTCGCCTGCGCCGAGGACCGCTGGCTGTTCGAGAGCGTGCTGGTGATCCTGCTCTCGCACGGCCTCGACGGCGCCGGGCCGGACCATGTCAACGCCCGGCCTGAGCGGCTGCTGACGGCCTGCGCTAGGGGCAACATCCGGGTTGCGAACGCCTCGACCCCGGCCAACTTCTTCCACCTGCTGCGCCGCCAGATGGCCGAAGAGTTCCACAAGCCGCTGGTGGTGCTGACCCCGAAGGCGCTGCTGCGCAACCCCGTCTGTGCCTCGCGACTCGATGCTATAGGGCCGGGGACGGGGTTTCTGACGGTGATCGAAGAGACGGTAAAAAATGCCCGACGGGCCGTGCTTTGCACCGGAAAGCTCTACTACTATCTGACAGCGGCGCGGCAGGAGCGGGGGATCGAGGATGTCGCCCTGATCCGACTCGATCAGCTCTATCCCCTCGACGAGGGCGCAATCGCCGAAGCTCTTGCGCCCTACCGAAAGGCGGAGCTCGTCTGGGCCCAGGAAAAGCCGGAGAACATGGGCTACTTCGCCTGGCTCGACCGGCGGCTGGAGGCCATCGCCGGACGGCCTGTGCGCCTGGTGTCGCGACCGCGGATGGCGACCTCGGCCACCGGGCCGAAGAAATGGAACGACGCTGAATTCGCCGCCGTGATCGACGCGGCGCTGGGAGGGACGGCATGAGCGTATCCGACGAAACTATTGCGGCACTGAAAAAACTCAACACCCCAACCCTTGCCAACGCGCTCGAGGAATGCGGCATCGGAGGCGTGATCACCGGCCTCGCCCCGGCTGGCACCGGCCTGCGCTGCGTCGGCCGGGCCGTGACGGTGCAGGAGATGACCGGCCCGCGCGGCGCCTTCCCGGCGGCGGACTTCAAGGTCGGCGAGATGATCGACGCCGCCGGCCCCGGTGACGTGGTGGTGGTCTCCAACGGCGGCGCCCCGATCTCAACCTGGGGCTGCACCGCCTCCTATGCGGCGCATCTGAAGGGCATCGCCGGGCTCATCGTCGACGGCGGCATCCGCAACCGCGAGGAGATCTGCGAGATAGGCTTCCCCGCCTTCGCACGGCACATGATCCCGACCACCGGCAAGACCCGGATCCGGGTCGAGGCGATCGGCGTGCCGCTCACCTGCTCCGGCATCCGGGTCGACCCCGGCGATGTCATCGTCGCCGACGGCACCGGGGTGGTCTGCATCCCGGCCGCGCGCCGAGGAGGTAGCTGATCTCGCCACCCGCTACGCCGCCTACGACGCGCAGGCGATGCAGGAGCTGCGCGCCGGGCTCACCTTCCGCGAAGCCATGGCCAAGTTCGCCAAGATATGATCGCGCCCGAGACCATCGCCCGCCTGAAGGAGGCCGCCGGGCCGAAAGGCTATATCGATGACCCGGCCGAGATCCTGCCCTATTGCACCCCGTTCCGCGATGGCTGGATCGGTGCGACGCCGCTGGTACTGCGCCCGGACTCGACCGAGAAACTGGCCGAGCTGGTGCGCATCTGCGTCGAGACCGGCACCCCCATCGTCCCCCAGGGCGGCAACACCGGCCTCACCGCCGGCAGCCAGCCGCACGACACTGGCAACGAGGTGGTGATCTCCACCGGGCGGATGAACCGCATCCGCGAGATCGATCTCCTCAACGACACCATGACGGTCGAAGCCGGGGTCATCCTCGCCGATATCCAGCGCGCGGCGGAGGAGGCCGATCGGCTGTTCCCGCTGTCGCTGGGGGCCGAGGGCTCGTGCCAGATCGGCGGCAACCTCTCCACCAACGCCGGCGGCATCAACGTCGTGCGCTACGGCAGCACGCGCGCCCTGGTGCACGGATTGGAGGTGGTCACCGGTGACGGCGAGACCTGGGACGGGCTCCGGGGCCTGCGCAAGGACAACGCCGGCTATGACCTCAAGCAGCTCTTCATCTGCGCCGAGGGCACCCTTGGCATCATCACGGCCGCGGTGCTGCGCCTGTTTCCGAAGCCGACCGACGAGCAGACGGCGCTGGCCGCGGTCGCGGGTCCGCTCGCGGCGGTCGAGCTGCTGGCGCTGCTGCGCTCCCGACTCGGTGAGACGATCAGCTCGTTCGAGCTGCTCAACCGCAACTGCTTCGTCATGCTGACCCGGACCATGGGCCATGCCGACCCGCTCCCGGGCGAGGCCGACTGGCGGGTGCTGCTCGAGCTGGCCGGGCAGGAGGCCCCCGGCCATCTGCGCAAGCCGCTTGAGGCGGCGTTCGCCGAAACGTTCGAGGCCGGGCTGATCATCGACGCTATTGTCGCCAGCTCCGAAGCGCAGGCGGTGCATCTCTGGCAGATGTGCGAGGACATCGCCGAGGCGCAGAAACTTTCCGAAGTCGAGGTCAAGCACGGCATTTTGGTGCCGGTGTCGAAGATCCCGGACTTCGTCGCCCGCGCCGATGCGGCGCTGGCGGCGGTCTACCCGGCACCGTTCTTCTGCACCTTCGGCCATGTCGGCGACGGCAACCTGCACTACAATCCGCTGCAGCCCGAGGGCTGGGACGGCTCCCGTTGGAAGGCGGAGACCGAGGCGGTCAACCGCATGGTGCACGACATCGTCGACGATCTCGGCGGCTCGATCACCGCCGAGCGTGGGGTCGGGCGGCTGCGGATGGCCGAACTGGCGCACTACAAGTCGCCGGTTGAACTTGACCTGATGCGGCGTTTGAAGCGGGCCTTCGATCCGGCCAACGTCCTCAACCCGGGCAAGCTCTTGATGCCGGAGGATCGATGACCTCGCCCTTCTTCACCCCCGAGCACGAGCTGTTCCGCGATCAGGTCCGGCGCTTCGTTGCCGAGGAGGCACGGCCCAACGCCGACGCCTGGGAAGTGGCGGGCGAGATCCCGCGCGAGACGTTCCGGCGCATGGGCGCGTTCGGCTTTCTCGGTGCTCGCTACGAGGAGCGATACGGTGGCGCGGAGATGGACGTCTTCGCCTCGATCGTGCTCGGCGAGGAGCTGGGGCGGGCCGGGCTCTCCGGCTTCGCCGCCTCGACCCTGGTGCATACCGTTATGGCCTCGCGGCATCTGGCCCGCTACGGCTCGGCGGAGCAGAAGGCGCGTTATCTTCCCGGCGTGATCTCTGGCGGAACGGTGACCGCCATCGCCGTGACCGAGCCGGGGGCAGGCTCCGATGTTGCCGGGCTGACCACCCGGGCCGAGCCGAGCGGCAACGGCTGGCTGCTGAACGGCGCCAAACTGTTCATCACCAACGGGGCGCTGGCCGATCTCTATTTCGTCGCTGCCCGCACCGACCCTGACGCAAAACCCTCGCGCGGCCTCTCGATGTTCATCGTCGAGCGGGACACCCCCGGCTTCCGGATCGCGCGCAAGCTCGACAAGCTCGGTTGGCTCTGTTCCGACACCGCCGAGCTGGATATCGCCGATTGCCATCTGCCCGCCGACGCGCTGCTCGGCCAGGAGGGCAGGGACTTCTATCAGATCATGGACAACTTCCAGGACGAGCGGCTGGTGATGGGCGCCATCACCATCGGCGAGGCAGAACGCGCCATCGAGATCACCCTCGACTAGGTCCCTACCCGGCAGGCCTTCGGCGCCCCGCTCTGGGACAAGCAGGCGGTGCGGCACAAGCTCGCCCACTGTGTCGCGCAGGTCGAAGCCGCGAAGGGGCTGGTCTACAACACCGCCCGGAAGGAGAGCCAAGGCCTCGACTGCGTCACCGAGGTCTCGGCGATCAAGGTGTTCTGTGCCGAGATGGTGCAGGAGGTCGCCGCCACCTGCCTACAGCTCCATGGCGGCTCGGGCTTCATGCGCGGCATGGAGATTGAGCGCATCTTCCGCGACGTGCGCATCCACTCGATCGACGCCGGCGCCACCGAGGTGATGCTGGGGGAGATCGCTAAACGGATGTAAGCGGCGCCGTTCCCTCTGGATAGAACACAAAGGCGCCCGGCGCGGCTATACAAGAACCGATATGCTGCTATAGCATTAATAGGATGCTCACCAGCGAGTGAACGCAGAACGCGAGACAAGATCAACCAAACTGGGAGGAGAGGCTCATGAAATCCCTTACGAAATCCATCCTCTGCGCCGCCGTCCTGGCGTTCGCCACCACCACCGGCGCGCCGGCGGCCAATGTCGACGGCCCGTCGGTGTTCTGGAAATGGTCGGTCTGGGGCAACCCGCGCGCCTTCACCACCGGGGTCGAGAAGCTGTCCGAGCGCGTCGCCGAGGAGACCGGCGGCAACTTCAAGATCCAGGTTTTCTATGGCGGCCAGCTCTCCAAGTCGAAGGAGAACCTGGACGGAATCAAGAACAATGCCTTCGAAGGCGCGTTCTTCTGCAACTTCTATCACCCTGGCAAGAACCCGGCCTTCATGGTGTTCTCGTTGCCGTTCCTGCCGCTCGGCGACTTCCGGGTTTCCGCCCACGTGCGCAACAATCTGTTCCAGCATCCGGCGCTGCAGGCCGACATGGCGCAGTGGAACGCGATCGGCTATGTCTCGACCCTGCTGCCGCAGTACGAGTTCCTCGGCAAGGGTGAGCCGCCGCTGACGCTGGAAGGCTTTAAGGGCCTGCGGGTGCGTGCCGGCGGCGGCATCGGCGAGGCGATGGAGATCCTCGGCTCCGTTAGGCAGACCGTACCTGCGTCCGAGGTCTATACGCTGATGCAGCGCGGCGCGGTCGACGCAGTGTCGTTCCCCTACACCTACGCCCACGCCTCGTACAAGATCCCAGAACTGGCCGACTGGTACACCTCGAACCTGTCGCCCGGCACCTCGGAATGCCCGATGGTGCTGAACAAGACCGCCTTCGAGGCGCTGCCGCAGCAGTACCAGGACCTGATCATTGGCCTGAAGGGCGAGGTCACCGACGCGCTGATCGCCAAGTACCAGGAGGCGGACGACAAGAACCTGCCCGCCTTCGAAAAGGCGATGACCAAGATCGTCTACGACGATGCCACCCTGGCCAAGTTCGCCGAGGTCGCCGGCAAACCGGTGTGGAACAAGTGGATCGCCGACAACAGCGGCAAGTTCAACGCGCAGGAAGTGCTCGACCGCCTGTGGGAGCTGGTGGAGGAAGCCAAGGCGATGTGATCACCGCCTGACGAACTCCGAGCGGCGCGGGACGTCTCCCGCGCCGCCTAATGCGTCTGCTCACGAGGGAGAGCATCATGGCCGAGATCGACGACGGGTTGGGCCGTTTCATCGACCGTGCCGATTGCATGTTGAACCCTGTCGAGAACCTGCTGAACTTCATCGCCGCCGCTGCGGTCATGTTCCTGATGCTGCTCGGCGTGGTGCAGATCGTGCTGCGCATCAAGTGGCTCTTCAACGCCCCGATCTTCGGCTATATCGACATGATCGAGCTGGCGATGCCGATTCTCGCCATCCTCGGCATCTCCTACTGTCAGCGCCACGGCGTCCATATCCGCATGGACATCCTGGTCGGGCGGCTGCGCGGCCGTGTGCTCTGGGTGGTTGAGACCTTCGCGGCGCTGGTCAGCCTGGCCATCGTGGTGGTGCTGACCCGGTTCTCGTGGGAGTTCTTCATGAACGCCTACACCTCGGGCGACAGCACCACCGACGCGTTGCTGCTGACCTGGCCCTCGAAGCTCCTGGCGCCGATCGCCTTCGCGATCCTGGCGGTTCGCTTTGCCATTCAGTTCCTGGGCGCCGTGCGGCTGACGGGCGATCCGCACCTGGCGCCGGTGGGTGTGGTGGCCCCGAAGGACGTGGCGGAGCAGGCACAAGATGAAATCCGCGAGGCCTTGGGCCGGGAGGCTTCCAAATGACCGGCTCCATACTCGGCATCGGATACACCGATCCCGTCACCGTCGGTGTCATTGCCATGGGGTTGCTGTTCGGTCTTGCGATCCTCGGCGTGCGTGTCGCCTTCGCCGCCGCCATCGCCGGCTTCCTCGGCCTTGTCGAGCTGATCGGCTTCTGGCCGGGTGCGGCGACCGTGGGTACCATCCCCTACGCTAAGTCGTCGCTCTATGCGCTCTCGGTGCTGCCGCCCTTCATCCTGATCGGCTTCCTGGCCTTTCATGCCGGGATGACGGTCAAGTTGTTCGACGCCGCCCGTAAATGGATCGGCTGGCTGCCGGGCGGCCTGGCGGTGGCCACCGTCATGGCGCAGGCGGGCTTTGCCGCCGTCTCCGGCGCCTCGACCGCAACGGCGGCGGTGTTCAGCCGGGTGGCGATCCCCGAGATGCTGGCCAACAAATACGACAAGAGGCTGGCCGCCGGCGTGGTCGCCGCCGGCGGCACCCTGGCCACCCTGATCCCGCCCTCGGCGATCCTGGTCATCTACGCGCTGATCGTTGAGGAATCGGTCGGCGCGCTGCTGCTGGCCGGCTTCCTGCCGGGCATCGTCTCCGCGCTGATCTACGGCGCCATCATCGTCTTCTGGGCCAAGGCGAGGCCCGGGGTCGGTCCGCCGGTGGGCGGCTTCTCCTGGAGCCAGCGGTTCCTGGCCATCCCCGGCGTGCTGCCGATCTTCGCTGTCGCCTTCATCATCATCACTGCGATCTACGGCGGCTGGGCGACGCTGACCGAGGCGGGCGGCCTCGGCGCCTTCCTGGTGCTGCTGATCGCGCTGCAGCAGGGCATGCGGTTCGGCGAGCTGAAAGAGGCGCTGATGGAGACCGCGCGGCTGACGGTGATGATCTTCACCCTGATCTGGGGCATCTTTATTTTCGTCACTTTCCTCAACTACTCGACCGTGCCGCAGGCCTTCAGCCAATGGATCGTCGACATCGACGCGCATCCCTACGTGATCCTGTTCGTGATCCTGATCGGCTACTCGGTGCTTGGCATGTTCATGGACGCCATCGGCATGCTGCTGGTGACCCTGCCGATCTTCTATCCGGCGGTGATGGCGCTGAACGGCGGCGAATACGCCGACGCCGAGACCTCGCCTTTCGGGCTCTCGGCCGACGAGGTTTCGGTGTGGTTCGGCATCATCGTTGTGAAGATGGCCGAGGTCTGCCTGATCACCCCGCCGATCGGGCTGAACTGCTTCGTGGTAAACGGGGTGCAGCCCGAAATCTCGCTGGCCGACGTGTTCAAGGGCATCGTTCTGTTCTTCATCGCCGACGTCCTCACCATCGCGGTGCTGGTCATGTTCCCCGAGATCATCACCTGGCTGCCGGCGCTGCTTCGTTGACCGCGGCGGAGCCGGAGCGGGTGGAGTTCACCACCGCGGCGGTCGGCGTGGTGGCGCTCTGCTTCCTGCTCAACACCCTCGCCCGCGGCTGCGGCGAAACCTTCGCGGTGTTCTACGGCTCGTTCCTCGACGAGTTCGGCTGGAGCCGGACGCAGGTATCGTCGATCTACTCAGTGTTCATGGTCGGCATCGGTCTCGGCGGGCCGTGCATCGGCATCGCCTTCGACCGGCTCGGGGGCAGGGCGGTCTATGTCGGCGGGCTTCTCGCCTATGGCTGCGGCTTCCTGATCGCCAGCCGGATGGAGGCGCTGTAGCAGGGCTATCTCGGGCTCGGCGTACTGGTCGGAATCGGCGCGGCCGCGACCGGCATGACGCCGGCCACCGGCTTGCTCGCGCGCTGGTTCGACCGCCGGCTCGGGCTGGCCACCGGGGTCGCCTATGCCGGGCTGGCGGCAGGCGCAATGCTGCTCGCACCGCTCAGCAGGATCATGATCGACGCCGAGGGCTGGCGCTGGGCCTACCAGACGCTGGGCGCCGCGGTACTGGCCCTCGCGGCGACGGTTCTGGTCCTGCTGCCCTGGCAGCGGATCGGCCACGGGGCGGTTGGCAAGCTGTCGCCGACGACGCCGCAGCCGCTGGCGATCAAACGGCGCTACCTGTCGCTGGCGCCGTTCTGGGGCATGTTCACGGTGTTCTTCGCCGCTTCGGTCGGCACCTATGTGATCCAGGTCCAGGCGGTGGTGTACCTGGAGGAAGCCGGCTACCCGCCGCTGGCGGCCACCTTCTTCTTCGGTCTCAACAGCTTCATCGACCTGATCGGGATCATCGGCTGCGGCTGGCTGGTGGACCGGTTCGGCCGCCGCGCCATCGCCACCGCCACCTTCTTCGGCTCGATCGCCGGCATCCTCGCCCTGGCGACGCTGTCGGGCGGTCCGAACCCCTGGCTCCTGGCGCTGTTCATGCTCGGCTTCGGCGGCGGCATGGGCTCGCGCGGTCCGGTGGTCTCGTCGCTGGCCGCGCGGCTGTTCCCCGGCCAGGTCGGAGCGGTGTTCGGCGCCTTGATGATCGGCATGGGGCTCGGCGGCGCCTTCGACTCCTGGATCGCCGGCTGGCTCTACGAGCTGACCGGCGGCTATGCCTGGGGCTTCGCCGTGGCGATTGCGACGATGATCGTCGGCATGGCACAATTCTGGCTGATCGAAGAGCTGGCGACCGGCCGCTGGCGGGAGGAGCGCGCATGATTCCCGGAGCGATGACCGCCGAGCAGCAGGTGATCCACGAAGCCATCCAGCGGGTGATGGAGCCCTTCGACGACGCCTACTGGCTGGAGCGGGACGAGACCCACACCTTCCCGCACGACTACCGCGCTGCCGTGGCCGAGGGCGGCTGGCTCGGCATCGCCATGCCTGAGGAATTCGGCGGCGCCGGCCTCGGGGTCTCCGAAGCGGTGGTGATGATGGGAGCGGTGGCAAACTCGCCGGGCGCCATGACCGCCGCGAGCGCGATCCACCTCAACATCTTCGGCCCGCAGGCGATCGTGAAGCACTGCTCGGCGGAGCAGAAGGCGGAATAGCTTCCCCCCGTCATTTCCGGCGAGCCGGTCACCTGCTTCGGCGTGACCGAGCCCGATGCCGGGCTCGACACCACCCGGATCAAGACCGCGGCCCAGCGCGAGGGCGGTGACTATGTGATCGACGGGCGGAAGATCTGGACGTACGTTGCGCAGCAGGCAGCTCGCGTGGTGCTGCTGGCGCGCACCGCAGAATACGATCCGGCGAACCCCACCGCCGGGCTGTCGCTGTTCTTCGCCGAGCTCGATCCGCGGCACGTCGAGATCCGCGAGATCCCGAATATGGGGCGCCACGGGACCAACTCCAACATGGTCTTCTACGACGGGCTCAGAGTGCCGGCGTGCGACCGCATCGGCGAGGAGGGCAGGGGGTTTCGCTACATCCTCGACAGCCTCAACCCCGAGCGCTGCCAGATCGCCGCCGAGGCCATCGGCGTTGGTCGCCAGGCGCTCGACCGCGCGGCGCAATACGCCCGCGAGCGCGAGGTGTTCCACCACCCAATCGGCCAGAACCAGGCGGTCCAGCACCCGCTGGCCGAGAGCTGGGTCGAGCTGGAGGCCGCCTGGCTGATGGTGCTGCGCGCCGCTGCGCTCTACGATGCCGGTGCGGCCTGCGGCGCCGAGGCCAACGCCGCCAAGTATCTCGGCGCGGAGGCCGGCTACCGCGCCTGCGAGCGGGCGGTGCTGACCCATGGCGGCATGGGCTATGCCCGCGAGTACCACGTCGAGCGGCGGCTGCGCGAGGTCTGGGTCAGCCGCCTCGCGCCGGTGAGCCAGCAGCTTATCCTCTGCCACATCGCCGAGAAGGTGCTGGGGCTGTCGAAGTCATACTGATCGGTGGCGAGGGCGAGATACCTTTCCGGAATCTCGGCCCGCCCCGGTCATGAGAAATCTTGAGGCCCCGGCTTCGCGGCCGGGGCCTATAGCGAAGATGCTCAGTGGCATGCGTGTTACAACATGAGGCGATAGTACCACACCGTGAAGATGTTGTTCACATCGTTCGGACAAAGGCCGAATTGGTTGTTCGACTCCACGGTGATATTGCTCCCTGCCTGCGCCGAGATGCCGTAGGGTAGATTTCCGATGGCACGGAAATCGATGTTGTTTTTCGCCACGAGTTGCGCCCCGTTGAAGTGCATTTGCGCCTGAAAACTCATGCTGCCGTTGGAAAGCAGGATCGCCTCACCGCTGTCGGTGCAGCTGTCGGACAGACCGATCTGCGCCGTGGCCGGCGAGCTGATGTCGGCCAGTTGGCGCAAATCGTCCATGCTACACGACCCTGCGGATATTGGCCGGGTTTCGGGCGATGCGGGTCCATGCTTGGATGGCGTTGAGCGGATCTGATCTGAGGAGGTTCCGCACGAGGTTGAATCCGGTGCGGAAACAGGACTG
>Ga0209049_1000137_pt1 | contig 15140 bp, 14 predicted proteins | sample WorMetulBAHAMAS2_FD_187398 | JGI IMG/M metagenome (GOLD analysis project Ga0209049, IMG submission 187398) | Marine gutless worms symbiont microbial communities from Max Planck institute for Marine Microbiology, Germany - Olavius ullae BAHAMAS.2... | ecosystem: Host-associated > Annelida >...
CCCATGCTCCGCCGGATACATGCCCAGGGCCCGTGAAACGCGCGGCCGGCGCCGCCGGCGAGCCCCGAACACCAACCCCCCAGGCGCCGACCAGGTTCCAGCATCATCCACACCCGGCAACGCCGGGCGATCCAACGCGAAAACCCGAAACCCAGCCACCTTCATGAGTAAATCGGGATAGTATGCACCCGAAATCGCGCCGAGGCACGGCCAATCGGCACCGTCACTCGCGGCCACGAGCCTGCCGCGCTCAGAACACAAGCGCCCGCGCCTCGCGCACATGGGGCAGCGCCTTGATCTCGGCGATCACCGCGGGCGTCACCGGCTCGTCGACCCCCACCAGCGCGATCGCATCGCCGCCCTTCTCGGCCCGGCCAAGGGAAAAGGTGGCGATGTTGATCTCCAGCGCCCCGAGCTTGGTGCCCAGCGCCCCGATATAGCCGGGGATGTCGGCGTTGCGGGTGTAGAGCATGAAGGGCTGCGGCTCGGCCTCGAGGTCGATGCCGCGGATCTGGATGAAGCGCGGTTTGTCGTTGGAGAACACCGTGGCGGCGATCGAGCGGGTCTTCACCGGCGTCTTGACGCTGAGGCGCATATAGGAGCCGTAAGCGCCCTGGGGATCGCGGCGGGTCTCCGAAATCTGAATCCCGCGCTCGCGCGCCATCACCGGGGCCGAGACCATGTTGACCGCGCCCTCGCCGAGCTGCGGGGTCAGCAGCGCCGCGGTGAGCGCCGCGGTGAGGGGCTTCAGGTTGAGCTCGGCGACCCGGCCGACATACTCGATCTCGATGGTCTCGATCGGCTCCTGGGTGAGCTGCCCGGCGCAGCCGCCGAGCACCTCGGCGACCCGCACCCAGGGGCGCAGCACCGGCGCTTCCTCGGCGGTGATCGAGGGGGCGTTTATGGCGTTGGCGATGGCGCCGTGCAGGAGATAGTCGGACATCTGCTCAGCTATCTGCAGGGCCACGTTCTCCTGCGCCTCGGTGGTGGCGGCGCCGAGATGCGGGGTGGCGATCACGTTCTCCATTCCGAACAGCACGTTCTCGGTCGCCGGCTCGACGGAGAAGACGTCGAACGCGGCGCCGGCCAGATGGCCCGACTTCAGCGCCTCGGCCACCGCCGCCTCGTCGACCAGCCCGCCGCGGGCGCAGTTGATCAGCCGCGCGCCCGGCTTCATCTCGGCGATCCGCTCGGCGGAGAGGATGTTCGCGGTCTTGTCGGTCTTCGGCAGGTGCAGGGTGACGAAATCGGCCCGGACCAGGAGGTCGTCGAGATCCTCGATCTTCTCCACCCCGAGCTTACGGGCCCGGAGCTCGCTGAGGAAGGGGTCGAAGGCGATCACCTTCATTCTCAGCCCGATGGCGCGCGCAGCCACCACCGAGCCGATGTTGCCGCAGCCGATCACGCCGAGGGTCTTGCCGGTGAGCTCGACCCCCATGAATTTCGACTTCTCCCATTTGCCGGCATGGGTCGAGGCGTTGGCCGCGGGGATCTGCCGGGCCAGCGCCAGCATCATGGCGATGGCGTGCTCGGCGGTGGTGATCGAGTTGCCGAAGGGCGTGTTCATCACCACGATGCCGCGGGCCGAGGCGGCGGTGAGGTCGATGTTGTCGACCCCGATCCCGGCCCGGCCGATCACTTTCAGATTGTCGGCCTTGGCGATGATCTCGGCCGTCGCCTTGATGGCCGAGCGGACGGCGAGGCCGTCATAGTCGCCGATCACCTCGGCGAGCTGGGCGGGGTTCTTGCCGAGCTCGGGCCGGAAGTCGACCTCGATCCCGTGGTCGCGGAAGATCGCCACCGCCTGGTCGGACAGCTTGTCGGAAACAAGAACTTTTGGCATTTCTGTGCTCCTGGTCTCGGTTGGCGCCGCTGCGCATCGCGATTTGGCACCGGGTCGGAAATCCAAGCCGGCGAGCCCCTCTCCCCGCTGGGGGGGGGGTTGGGGGGCGTTCAGGCCGCCGCCCGCTCGGCCTTGGCGGTGGCGAAGGCCCAGTCGAGCCAGAGGGTCAGCACCTCGATATCGGCGGTCTCCACGGTGCCGCCGCACCAGATGCGCAGGCCTGGCGGGGCATCGCGGTAGCCGTTGATGTCGAACGCCGCATCCTCGGCCTCCAAGAGCGCCACCATACGCTTGACGAAGGCCTTCTGCGCTGTGCCGTCGAGGGCCGCGATCTCGGCGTCGACGACCTTCAGACAGACCGAGGTGTTGGAGCGCGCCGCCGGGTCGGCGACCAGGTTCTCGACCCAGTCGGTACGATCGACCCAGCCCTGCAGCGCGGCGAAGTTGGCGTCGGCGCGGGCGAAGAGCCCCGCGCGCCCACCGACCGTGTCGGCCCAGTCGAGCGCGTCGATGTAGTCGGCGACCGCCAGCATCGAGGGGGTGTTGATGGTCTCGCCCTTGAACACGCCATCGATCAGCGCACCGTCCATGGTCAGGCGGAAGATCTTCGGCAGCGGCCGGTCGGGGGTGAAGCTCTCGAGCCGCGCGACCGCGCGGGGGGAGAGCACCAGCATGCCATGCGCCGCCTCGCCGCCCAGCACCTTCTGCCAGGAGAAGGTGACGACGTCGAGCTTGGCCCAGTCGAGCACCTGCGCGAAGGCCGCCGAAGTGGCGTCGCAGATCGTCAGCCCCTCGCTGTCGGCGGCGATCCAGTCGGCGTTCGGCACCCGTGCGCCGGAAGTGGTGCCGTTCCAGGTGAAGATGATGTCCGCGTCCTGGCGCACCGCGCCGAGATCGGGCAGGGCGCCGTAACCGGCCTCGATCACCCGGCAGTCGGCGAGCTTGAGCTGCTTGACCGCGTCGGTGGCCCAGCCCTTGCCGAAGCTCTCCCACACCAGCACGTCGACCGGCCGGGGGCCGAGCAGCGACCACATCGCCAGCTCGACCGCGCCGGTGTCGGAGCCGGGGACGATGCCGACCCGGTAGTCATCGGGCACGCCGAGCAGCGCCGCGGTGCGGCCGATGGCAGCCTTGAGTTGTGCCTTCGGCTCGGGCGCCCGGTGCGAGCGGCCGAGAAACGCCTTGGCGGCGACGGTCTCGGCCGACCATCCGGGGTGTTTCGCGCAGGGACCTGAGGAGAATTCGGGGCGCGCAGGCTTGGCCTGCGGCTTCGGGGGGAACGTCATCGGACGCGCTCCGTCGTCAGGGCGAGATCGCTGAGCCCGCCGCCGCTCGCCCTCGTCCGACGGCACGCCCACGCACCGGATACGCCCGCCGCCGCGGGGCGTCAACGCGCGAGGTATCTGCGGTTTGGTGTATTTCGAGTGAACGTTGTCACACGGGCACAACGGCGGGCTGTGACGGGCACCGATTTGCCGTTCGGCCGCGGACCCGGGTGGTGCTATGCTGGTGGTGTTCCGGCTCAGGAGGCAACATGGTAGCACTCGCCCCGCCGCTCCGCCGCGCCGGCCCGGACGACGCGGCCGCACTCGCCGACCTGGTCAACATGGCCGGCGAGGGACTGCCTGAATATCTCTGGCGCAGCATGGCGGCGCCGGGCGAGGACCCGTGGGCGCTCGGTCGGCAGCGCCAGGCGCAGAAAGCCGAGAGCGGGCAGATCTACGTTGTCGACGACGGCGCCGGTGCCGTCGCTAGCCTGACCGGCTACACGATCCCGGCGGTGCCGGAGCCGATCCCGGACGACCTGCCGGCGATCTTCCGGCCGCTGCAGGAGCTGGAGAACCTGGCGCCGGCGACTTGGTATGTGAACGTGCTGGCGGCCTATCCAGCCGAGCGCGGGCGTGGCCATGGCACCCGGCTCCTGGCGCTGGCCGAGGCGCTGGCGGGCGAGGCCGGCCTCGGGGCGATGTCGCTCATCGTCGCCAGCGCCAACGCCGGTGCCCGGCAGCTCTATCAGCGCCTCGGCTATGCCGAGACCGCCTGGCGCCCGCTGGTGACCAATGGCTGGCACTGCGACAGCGCCGAATGGGTGCTGCTGGTCAAGCGGATCTGAGCCGGCGACAAGGGTGCGCCCTTCGGCCTGTGCGCTTGCGCGCCCGGGGCCCGAGTGCAACCTCGGGGCCTTGACCTTCCAGCTGTTGGAGGCTTCATCTAGGCGGGCGAGACAACCCGGATTGAGGCCTCCCCATGTCCGACGCCACTGCCGAGCCGATCGTCCGCGACCCGATCTGCGGCATGACCGTCGATCCCAATGCGGGAAAGCCGAGCCATCTACATGACGGCCACACCTACCATTTCTGCTGCCCGCGTTGCCGCGAGAAGTTCATCGCCGCGCCCGAGGACTACCTGACCGCCACCGACCCGGTCTGCGGCATGAGCGTCAACCGCGCCACCGCGCGGCACATGACCAAGCACGAAGGCGAGCGGTTCTACTTCTGCAACCCGCGCTGCAAGGAGAAGTTCGAGGCCGCACCGGCGGACTGGCTCGGCGACCGTCCGGCGCCGGAGCGGATGCCGGAAGGCACCCTCTACACCTGTCCGATGGACCCGGAAATCGTGCGCGAAGGTCCGGACGACTGCCCGATCTGCGGCATGGCGCTGGAGCCGATGGTGCCCACGGCCGATGCCGGGCCGAATCCGGAGCTGATCGGTTTTCGCCGCCGGCTCGCCATCGGCGCGCCACTCGCCCTGGCGGTGCTGGTCATCGAGATGGGCGGCCATCTCGGCCTGCCCTGGGGCGACTGGCTGGGGCACCGCGCGGTGCAGTGGTTGCAGTTCCTGCTCGCCACCCCGGTGGTGGTGTGGATCGCCCGGCCGTTCTTCAAGAGCGGCTGGTCGTCCATCGTCAACCGCAGCCCGAACATGTGGACCCTGATCGCGCTCGGCACCGGCGCCGCCTATTGCTTCAGCGTCGTCGCCACCTTGGCGCCGGGGCTGTTCCCTCAGAACCTGCGCGGACCGGAGGGCTTGGCCCCGGTCTACTACGAGGCCGCTGCGGTGATCCTGATCCTGGTGCTGGTCGGGCAGATCATGGAGCTCACCGCCCGCGAGCGCACCGGCGATGCGATCCGGGCGCTGATGGACCTCGCCCCGAAGACCGCCCGGCGCCTGCGCGATGACGTCGAGGACGACGTGCCGCTGGATCAGGTCGCGGTCGGGGATATCCTGCGCATCCGCCCCGGCGAGAGCGTGCCGGTGGACGGGGTGGTGACCGAGGGGCATTCCTCGGTCGAAGAGAGCATAATCTCGGGCGAGCCGGTGCCGGTGGAGAAGGCGGCGGGCGACGCGGTGACCGGCGGCACCCTCAACCGCACCGGCTCGTTTCTGATGCGGGCCGAGAAGGTCGGCGCCGACACCTTGCTGGCACATATCGTGCAGATGGTCGCCAATGCCCAGCGCTCGCGAGCGCCGATCCAGGGGCTGGCCGACCGGGTTGCCGGCTACTTCGTGCCGACGGTTGTGGGGGTGGCGGTGCTGGCCTTCGGCCTCTGGCTGACGTTGGGGCCGGCGCCCGCGCTTTCCTACGCGATTGTCGCCGCGGTCAGCGTGCTGATCATCGCCTGCCCCTGCGCCCTGGGGCTGGCGACGCCGATGTCGGTCATGGTCGCCACCGGGCGCGGTGCTCAGGCCGGGGTGCTGGTCCGAGACGCCGAGGCGCTGGAGCGCTTCGCTTCCGTTCAGGCGCTGATCGTCGACAAGACAGGGACCCTGACCGAGGGCAAGACGCGGCTGACCGATGTGGTGGCGGCGGAGGGTTTCGCCGAGGATAAGGTGCTGCAGCTCGCTGCCGGCATCGAGCGCGGCTCGGAGCACCCGCTGTCCGAGGCGATCGTCGCCGGGGCCGAGGCGCGGGGGCTCGCGCTGGCAACAGCCGAGGGCTTCGCCGCCGCGGTCGGGCGCGGGGTCAGCGGCACGGTCGGGGGCCATGCGGTGGCGCTCGGCAATGCGGCGATGATGGCTGAGGCAGTTATTGACGTCGCTCCGCTCACAGTCAGCGCAGAGGCGCTGAGCGGCGCCGGCAAGACGGTGATGTTCGTCGCCATTGACGCCAGGGCGGCTGGGCTGATCGCCGTCGCCGATGCGGTGAAGGACACAACACCGGCGGCGATCCGAACCCTGCACGAGGCGGGGTTGAAGATCGTCATGGCCACCGGCGACAGTCGGACCACCGCCGAGTCGGTCGCCGCTGAGCTCGGCATCGACGAGATCCGGGCCCGGGTCAGCCCGGCGGACAAGGCGGCGCTGGTGGCGGAGCTGAAGTCCCAGGGCTTCGCCGTCGCCATGGCCGGCGACGGCATCAACGACGCCCCGGCGCTGGCGGCGGCGGATGTCGGCATCGCCATGGGCGCCGGCGCCGACGTGGCGGTGGAGAGCGCCGGGATCACCTTGGTCAAGGGCGACCTCGGCGGTCTGGTCCGCGCCCGCCTTCTGGCCCAGGCGACCATGAGCAACATCCGCCAGAACCTCTTTTTCGCCTTCGTCTACAATGCGGCCGGGGTGCCGCTGGCGGCGGGGATCCTCTATCCGGTGCTCGGCGTTCTGCTCTCCCCCATCGTCGCCGCGGCGGCGATGAGCCTGTCCTCGGTCTCGGTGATCGGCAATGCGCTGCGGCTGAGGAGGGTGCGGCTCTAGGCAGATACGTCTGGCATCCGCATCCCGGTCGGGGTAGCTTCCCGGCGTTTCTATGACGCATCGACTCTTGCACGGGAGGCAGCCGGTGCTGGACGCCGGGGAGAGAGTTGCTATGCGGTGGCGTATTCTGGCGCTTCTGTTCCTGGCGCACGTTGGGTTCGGCCTGCAGTTCCAGTCGCTCGGCTCGGTCGGTGACGATCTGACCCTGGCCTTCGGCTTCGGTTACGCCGAGATCGGCGCTCTGATCGGGTTCTTCATGCTGCCGGGGCTGTTCCTCGGCCTGCCGGCCGGGGCGATCATGGCGCTGACCGGGGAAGCGATGAGCGCCCAGAGCCGGGCGCTCAGCATGGGGATCTTCTTCACCAGCGATTTTCTGATCGTCGGGCCGGCGCCCGCGATCGCCGGCTGGCTTTATGACCGCACCGGCGACCCCTCCCCGCCGATCCTGTTCGCTGCCGCCCTGTTCGGCCTGACCGGCGTCGGCAACTTCGCGTTCCGGCGGGCGCAGCGGCTGCTGGCCAGGAGTTGAGCGCCGGCCCGGTCCCCGCTGCGGGCTGCTTGATGACCTGCCCGGAAGCGGTTATGGCCGTCACCGCGAGGCGTGAGCGTGCGCGGCCGGCCCGGCCGGCGTTCCGGCGACATCGGGAGGACGACGCATGAGTCGCGCGCAGATGATCCGGCATCCTGGCCCGCGTTCGGCCACGCGGCGGTTCGTCGTGCCGGGCCATGCCCGCAGGGTCGCGATTCCCCTCCCGCGCGGGGAGGTGCTTGCGGCTGCCGTTGCCGCGGCGATGGATGCGCTGGGCTGCGATACGGCGGTGCTGGTCCTCGATGGGCTGGCGGTCGGCCCCTACCACTACGTGATGCCGGCGACCGAGTCGCCCGACGGCAAGCGCGCCGCTTGGTACAGCCGCACCTATTCGGGCGACAGTGCCATCCTGGAGCACGCGACGGCGACAGTCGGCCGCCGCAACGGCGAATGGTTCGTGCATTGCCATGCGGTCTGGGACCGCGAGACCGGCCGGACGAAGCCGGGGCACCTGTTGCCGGATTCGGTGACGGTGGCCGAGGATGCGACCATCACCGGCTTCGTCTTCGACGGCGGCCTGTTCGAGATCGCGGACGACGCCGAGACCGGTTTCGCCGTGTTCCGTCCGCGCCCGATGTCGCTGGCGGGGCCGGCGGGGCAGCCGGTCAATGCCGCCATCGTCTCGCTGGCGCCGTTCGAGGATGTGGGCGAGGCGGTCGCCCAGATCTTCGGGGAACTCGGCCTCGAAGATGCACAGCTCTTAGGGCTGGGCAGCCTGATCGGCGCCGATTTCGAGTCCGGGCCGTCGATGGAGTCGCCGATCTCGGAAGTGTTTCTCCTGCCCAGGGCACGGCCGGGGCACCTGCCGATGCATTGCGTCGATCAGGATGGTGCCGTGTTCCGGGGCGTGGTCCGTCCCGGCACGGCTACGGTGCTGGTGACATTCGAGATGATCCTGGTGACGGCGGATCTGTGAGGGCGGCGCCCGGCGCGCCGCCGCCAGCTGGTAAACCGCCGTCGCGCGCTGGCTCAGCGCGTCGCCTGCTCGACCGCGGTGCAGATGGCGCCGACCACCTCGTCCAGCACGGCGGCGTTCTCGGCCTCGCCCATGACCCGGATCACCGGTTCGGTGCCGGATTTGCGGATCACCAGCCGCCCGGAGTCGCCGAGGCGGGCCTCGCCGGTGCTGATGGCGGCCTTCACGCCGGCCTGGTCCAGCGGCTCGGCACCGCCGTTGTAGCGGATCGAGCGGAGCTGTTGCGGGTAGGGGTCGAACTGGGCGCAGAGCTCCGAGGCCGGACGCTGCTCGCCGACCATCATGCTGAGCACCTGCAGCGCTGCCAGCAGGCCGTCGCCGGTGGTCACGTAGTCGGACATCACGATATGGCCGGACTGCTCGCCGCCGAGGTTGTAGCCCTCTGCCCGCATCGCCTCGACCACGTAGCGATCGCCGACCCGGGTGCGCACCAGACCGATATCGTGCCCGGCCAGCATCCGCTCCAACCCGAGGTTCGACATCACCGTGGTCACCAGGGTGTTGCGCGCCAAGAAGCCCTTGCCGGCCCAGCGGGTCGCGATCAGCGCCATGATCTGGTCGCCGTCGACCACCCGGCCCATCTCGTCGATGACATGCACCCGGTCGGCGTCGCCGTCGAGCGCGATGCCGAGATCGGCGCCGTTCTCGAGCACCGCCTGCCGGCAGGCCGCGGTGTCGGTCGAGCCGCAGCCCTTGTTGATGTTCTCGCCATTCGGGCTGACGCCGATCCGCACCACCTCGGCGCCGAGCTCCCACAGCACCTCGGGCGCGGTGGCGTAGGCGGCGCCGTTGGCGCAGTCGATGATGATCTTCAGCCCGCCGAGCGTCAGGCGGCGGGGGAAGCTGCTCTTGCAGAACTCGATGTAGCGGCTGCGACCGTCGTCGAGCCGGCGGGCGCGGCCGATCTGCCCCGGCGGCGCCAGCTCCAGGCCGTTGTCCATCAGCGCCTCGATCCGGGCCTCGACCTCGTCGGAGAGCTTGTAGCCGTCCGGGTCGAAGAGCTTGATGCCGTTATCCTCGAACGGGTTGTGCGAGGCAGAGATCATCACCCCGAGATCGGCCCGCACCGAACGGGTGAGCATGCCCACCGCCGGGGTCGGCATCGGCCCGAGCTGGATCACGTCCATGCCGACCGAGGTGAAACCGGCGGTCAGCGCCGTCTCCAGCATGTAGCCCGAGAGCCGCGTGTCCTTGCCGATCACCGCGGAATGGCGGTAATCGCCATTGGTGAAATGCCGCCCCGCGGCCATGCCGAGGCGCATGGCGATCTCGGCCGTCATCGGGTCGGAATTGGCCCGGCCGCGGATGCCGTCGGTGCCAAAATATCTGCGGCTCATGCTTCTGCCTTATCTCCCGCCCTGCTGGGCATCATGCCTCGGCGGCGATCGCGCGCCAGACTGCAAGCGCCTGGCGGGTCTCGTCAACATCGTGGACGCGCAGCATCTGCACGCCCTGCGCCAGCCCGGCAAGCCCGGCGGCGACCGAGCCCGTGGTCCGCGCCCGCGCTTCGACGACCCCGGAGAGGGTGCCGATGAAACGCTTGCGCGACACACCGAGCATCACCGCACAGCCGATCCCGTGGAACAGCGACAGCCGGCGGAGCAGTGCCCGATTGTGGTCGATTGTCTTACCAAATCCTACACCGGGGTCGATGGCTATGCGCTCGCGGACGGTCCCCGCCGCCTCGGCCGCGGCGACGCGCAGCTCGAGGAAGTCGTAGACATCGAGCAAGACGTCGCTGTAGCAGGGATTGTCCTGCATCGTGCGCGGGTCGCCCTGGGCATGCATCAGGCAGACCGAGGGGGCGGCGGCCGCGACCTTCAGGCTCTCCTGGTCGTAGGTCAGCGCCGAGATGTCGTTGAACATCACCGCGCCGGCATCCAGCGCCGCCCGGGCGACGGTGGCCTTGCGCGTATCGATCGAGATCGGGACCGAGCAGCCGGCGGTCCTCAGCTCCTCGATCACCGGGATCACCCGGTCGAGCTCGTTGGAGGGGTCGACCGGCTCGGCCCCGGGGCGGGTCGATTCGCCGCCGATGTCGAGGAAGTCGGCCCCCGCTTCCACCAATGCAAGGCCGTGGACCACGGCGGTGTTCGTCTCGGCGTAGAGGCCGCCGTCGGAGAAGCTGTCGGTGGTGACATTGACCACGCCCATGATCCGTGGCTGCGACAGGTCGATCCCGTTCAGATGCCGGTGCGAGGTCGAGAGCCGGGTCAGCGTCTCGGCCTCCTCGGGATAGATCGCCACGGCGGCGTCGACCGGCAGGATCTCCGGAGCCTCGTCGCGGCGCAGAATCTCGACTTCGGCGAACCCGTACAGGCCGCCGGCCAGCGATCGAGCATTCGCGCGCCCCGGCGCGCAGGGCAACGGGCGGAGATAGGCGCGGCGCGGTTCGGTCATCATCCGGGGGGCATAGCCCACCGCCTGTGTTGCGGCAATGGGGATGTTGCACCGCGGACCGGTAGGCGGCCAGCTCGCCGGCGCAGGCCGGCGCAAATCGGCGGCGGGCGGCGCGGCGATCTCTTGTGCCCGTCGGCGGATTTCCTATCTGTCAGGGCACAGGTGACATGGGATCGACCGGCCGGGATCCCGTTCTTCGGAGGTTCCTAACCATGCTCTACCAGCACACACAGCTCGGCAAGGTGACGATTCTGGCCCTGGCAGCCGGCGCGCTGCTGGCGCTGGGGATCGCACTGGTCATTGCCAGCCAGCCCGGCGTCGACTTCTCCGATTGGCGGGTCCTGATCGCCGTGTTCGCCGGGGTGGTTACGGCGATTGCAGTCTGGCTGTTCTCGTCGCTGACGATCTCGGTCGATAGCGAAAAGCTGGCGTGGCAGTTCGGACCCGACGTCATCGCCAAGAGCGTTCCCGTGCGCGACATCGAGAGCGCGGAGTAGGTCAGATATCCCTGGTGGCATGGCTGGGGCATCCACAAGACCCCGCACGGCTGGCTCTACAACGTCTCCGGCTTCGAGGCGGTCGAAATCCGGCTGAAGGGCGGCAAGACCTTCCGCCTCGGCACCGACGAGCCCGGCGTGTTGATGCAGGCGATCAAGCGCGCAACCGGCCGTACGGGATAGGCCGCGCGGGATAGGTTCGCGGCTCAGTCGACGAGCAGCGTGCGCAGGCGGCGCTCGGAGACCGGCATCTTCGCCGCCGACTTGAACGCCCGCCAGAGATGCTCCTTGGGCGCGCCGCGGTAGCGCCCAGGCATCTCGTTCAGCAGCCGATCACGCGGCCAGCAGATCGTCTCGTAGCGCTGGGCGGCCTCGAAAACCGCCTTGGCGCGGGCATAGACCGAGCGCTCGGAGAAGTGCGTCGTCGACAGCGCCCGCAGCGCCGCGTCGCGATCGCGGATGCCCCTCTCGCGCCACCACGGTACCCCGCCATGGCCATGAACCACGCCGAAGGCGCTGTTGAGGTTCTCGCAGTCATGCGAGAGGTAGCGCTCGAGCGAGTCGGCCAACCACGCGCGCAGATCCGGCGGCAGTGGCAGCCCACCGGCACAGCGGTTCCGAATCTGTAGCAGGTTTTCGATGTTGCTCAGTGCCATTGCATGTTCCTCCCAAATCTACTGCCCTGTAACTCCGTTGCCCGGGTGGAGAAAATTGAACATCGTTCAATTTAATGCGCGAAAAAACTTAACCATGTTCAGTTAAAAAATTGCACACCGTTCATTTTCGTGTTTTCATGCGAACCAGCAACCGGTTACGGAAAGCGACGATGGCGCGCCGATCAGATCACAACAGGGAGGAGCTGACCCGCCTGTTCCTCGACTCGGCGCGGCGATTCGCCGAGAAGGGCGGGCTGGTCGGCATCGGCGCCCGCCGCCTCGCCCGCGATGTGGGCTACACGCCGGGCACGATCTACAACCTGTTCGGCAGTCTCGACGACCTGATCATGCGCCTGCGCGGTGAGATCCTCGACGATCTTTACGATCTCAGCAAGGACACCCCCCTCGATGCCGGGCCGGAGGAAAACCTGCACCGGCTCGCCGCCGTCTATCCCGAATTCGTGATCGAACACCCCCGTCTCTGGAGCATCGTCTTCGACCACCGGCCACCCGGCGGCGTGCCGGACTGGTATGGCGAAAAGGTGCTCCGGCTGATGGCCCTGATCGAGCGGGCCATTGCGCCCTTGTTCAGGCCGGGTGAGGAGCACGCCCGGTTGCACCACGCGCGGGTGCTCTGGGCGAGCTATCACGGCATCCTCTCGCTGCAGCTGGCGTTTTCGACCGGCGTCGGATCGACCGGCTCGCTGACCAACTCGCTGATCGCGAACTATCTCTTCGCCCTCGCCCACAGGCACGACGATCAGCCGCGATAGGGATAATCCCAGAACAGCTCCGGCTTGAAGTCCATGCCGTGGCCGGGGCCGGTCGGGCGCACGCATCATGCCGCCCTCCGGCAGCACCGGCTCGACCCAGAGGTGGTCGTACCAGCCCATGTATTCGAGCCAGGAGGGGTTCGGGATCGAGGCCACCAGGTGGCTGCTCAGTTCCGGGAACATGTGCGGGGCGATGGTCAGGCCGGCGGCGTGGGCGTGCTCGGCGACCACCTTCAGCTCGGTATAGCCGCCGCGCATGATGTCCGGTTGCAGGATCGGGATCTTGCCGCTGGCGAAGAACGGCTTGAGGTCGTGGTGGGTGAAATGGTTCTCGCCGCCGACGACCGGGGTGCGGATCGCCTCGGCCACCCGGTGGTAACCGTCGAAATCGTCGGCCATCACCGGCTCCTCCAGCCAGCAGAGGTTGAAGTCGTCGAGCCTCCGCCCGAGCTCGATCGCCTTCTCCGCGGTCCAGCCCTGGTTGACGTCGACCATGACCTCGATGCCGTCCCCGAGCGCGGCGCGCATGTCGCGGACATTGGCGACGTCCTCGTCATGGGTGAAGACATGGGCGACCTGCATCTTGATGGCGGAGAACCCCTGGGAGACGAAACGCTCGGCCTTCTCGATCATGCCGTCGTGTCCGAGGCCGCGATAGCAGCCCGAACCGTAGACCGGCATCGGGTCGGGCCGACCGCCCCAGAGCTGCCACAGCGGCTTGCCCGCCGCGCGACCGACCACGTCCCAGAAAGAGCAATGTCGAGGGCCGACATCGCCATCACCGTGATCCCCATCCGGCCCTAGATGAAGGTCGCGTTCCACATCCTTTCCCACAGCACCTCGACCTTGCCGGCGTCTTCGCCGATCAACAGCGGCTTCAGCATCTCGTGGATGCACATCTCCAGCGTCCGCATGCCGCCCGCCAGCGGATGCAGGTGCCCGGTGCCGACAACTCCGGAGGCGGTCTCGACCTCGACCACCAAGAGGTCGATGTCGCCGAGGGTGAGGAACCCGGTCTTCGGCGGGTCGGCGAACGGAACCTAGAGCAGGTGGGTGCGGGTGTCGGAGATGATCATGGCGGGCCTCCCACGGGCGGTGGCGGTGCTATTTGGCAAACTCAGCGGTCAGGGTGAAGACCGGCCGCGGGCTGGCGCCGGTCTTGTCCCAGGCGATGCGCCGGCAAACGTATCCGCGTCGGAACAGCTCGCGCATCTCGTCCAAGTCCGATGTCTCGACCTGCGGGTCCTCGGGCGGCCGGTCGACCAGGTCGCCGGTGTAGTGGGCGAAATTGAGCAGGCAGTAGTCGTCATGGTCGAAACCGCACATCACCCCCTCGGCGCGGAAATGGGAGACGATGGAGCTGTAGTTGGTGGTCAGCACCATGCCTGTCGCATGTCGGATGCCGTGATCGTTGAGCACAGACTGCCGGGCGCGAAGCAGGCGGCCGCCCAGCCCGTGGCCCTTGACCGACTTGTCGATCAGCATGCCGAGCCCGACGCCGACAGGTTCGCCCGGCGTCAGCGGGTCGCCGAGGGCATAAGGACCGGGGGCCGGCGACCAGGGGCCGATGTCGCAAAGCCCGTAGCCGACGAGCTTCGAGCCCAGGAACACGCCGTGATTCGCGGTGCGCGGGTTGGACAGCAACTCGGCGAAGACGTCGTAGCTCTTGCGGTTCAGGGTTCCCGTCGGCAGCTTGTCGAACTCGGCGCTGAACAGCGAGAAGACAGCCTCCAGGTGTTACGGCCGGAGCGGTTCGATCCGGGGCGTCATGGCTTCCTCCCGGCATACCGGTGTTCGATGCATCGACGCGGTATAGCCGGGATCGGACGGATCCGCCATCCGGCAACGCGGGCCTCACGACGAGCAGCGGCGTGCGCATTCACGTATAAGCCTCCGGCTGCGCACCGGGATGGCATGCTCAAGGTCCATCCCACTGGACCCGTCCTCCCGAATCAGGATAAGAACAAAAGTAGAACACCCGTCTTCGGGAGCCCTCCATGCCGCTTTCCGGACTGCCGGCGCTCGATCTGATCCGCCCCGGCCGGGTGCACGAGGCCACCGGCCCGGCCCGGCGCAGCTTTGCCGCCGTGCTGGCCGGGCGGCTCTCAGGCCCGGTGCTGTGGATCCAGGAGGGTCGCGAGCGCGACGCGCTCTGCCCGCAGGGGCTGCAGCCCTTCCTCGACCCGGCCCGGCTGCTGCTGGCCCGGCCGGCCGGGGCGAAGGCGGTGCTGCAGGTGGCGGAGGAGGCGCTGCGCTCCGGTGCCGCGCCGCTGGTGGTGGCCGAGCTGGCCGCAGCCCCGGATCTCACCGCCAGCCGCCGCCTGCAACTCGCCGCCGGGGCCGGGGGCGGGGGCGGGCGCGGCCTCTGCCTGGTGCCGCCCCCGCCATCGCCGGCGCATCAGCGCTCAAATGCCGCCGAGACCCGCTGGCAGTGCACGACTGTCGCCGGCGCCAGGACCCGCCAGCTCTGGGAACTGGTCAAGAACAAACGCGGCAAGCTCGGCTGCTGGGAGGTGGTTTGGGAACAGGGGGCCGGACCGGCACGCCGCCGGGAGAGCGCCCAGGGAACAACCAAGGGAGGGGGCGCTCCCGGCCCCGCCGCCGCATGCGCCTGAGCGCCGCCGCATCTTGCCGGGCGCGGCAGGATTGCGCGCCATTCACCGCGCCCTTGCGGGCGCGCCTCGAAGGCGCGCCCGCAAGGGCGCGGTGAATGG
>Ga0209049_1000138_pt1 | contig 15108 bp, 12 predicted proteins | sample WorMetulBAHAMAS2_FD_187398 | JGI IMG/M metagenome (GOLD analysis project Ga0209049, IMG submission 187398) | Marine gutless worms symbiont microbial communities from Max Planck institute for Marine Microbiology, Germany - Olavius ullae BAHAMAS.2... | ecosystem: Host-associated > Annelida >...
AGACCACCCCGACCACTTGCCGGGTGCCAAGCTCGACGGCGACGAAGTCGCCCGCCGCCAGCGCCATCCCCTCCGGGACCAAGTAGTCGAGCGGACCGTCGAACGGCATCGGCAGCACGACGCCGACCCGCGCACCGGCTGCGATGTCCGCCGCGCTCATTTCGCAGCCCCGGCGCAATCCGGGGTTGGCCGCCGGCCGCGGGTTGGATTAGATTGCGCGCCGACGCAGCCCCGAAGCGCAGGAACGCATCCCATGAAATTCTTCATCGACACCGCCGAGATCGACGAGATCAAGGACCTTGCCGCCACCGGCATGGTCGACGGCGTGACCACCAACCCGACGCTGATCATGAAGGCGGGACGCGATTTCATCGAGGTCACCCGCGAGATCTGCGCCGTTGTCGACGGCCCGGTCTCGGCCGAGGTCACCGCCATGGCGGCCGGGGCGATGGTCACCGAGGCCAGGAAGCTCCTTGAGATCGCCCCCAACATCGCCATCAAGGTGCCGCTGACCTGGGACGGGCTCAAGGCCTGCAAGGCGTTGACCGATGACGGGCACATGGTCAACGTCACCCTCTGCTTCTCGGCCAACCAGGCACTGCTGGCGGCCAAGGCGGGGGCGACCTTCATCTCGCCTTTCATCGGGCGGCTCGACGATATCGGTCTCGATGGCATGGAACTGGTTGCCGACATCCGCCAGATCTACGACAATTACGGTATCCAGACCCAGCTCCTCGCCGCCTCAATGCGGACCGTGAGCCACGTCGCCACCGCGGCCAACATCGGCGCCGATGTGGCGACAATCCCGCCGGGCGTGGTGCGCCAGCTGATCCGTCACCCGCTGACCGACAAGGGGATCGACACCTTTCTGGCAGACTGGGCCAAGACCGGCCAGAAGATTCTGTCGTGAGCCGGGACCCGAAACCGGGCGGCACCCCCGCCACCGCCGAGCCCGTTGGCGAACCCACTGGCGAATCCGCCGGTGCGGCCAAGGCCGCAGCCTCCTCGGCACTGAAGCTCGACACCGAGGAGTGCGACCTGATCCGGTCGCTGATCCTGGCCGACCCCGAGCTGGTGCTCTCCGACGACATGGTGATGCGGGCGCTCCTCGGCGCCACCGCCCAAGGCGCTCGCAACATCGTCGACTTGCGCGACAAGCTGGTCGAACGGCTGGAGCAGCGGCTCGACCGGTTGGTGCACGCCAACCGCAGCGTCATCGCCGCGGCGTATGAGAACGTCGCCGGCACCCAGCAGGCGCATCGCGCGATTCTCGCCCTGATCGATGCGCCCGACCTCGGCGAGTTTCTGCGCCGGCTGACCCGCGAGGTTCCGGCGATGGTCGGGGTCGAGGAGGCGAGGGTATGCCTGGAGGCCGAGGTGGACGACATCCACCCGGCGGAGTCGCTCGGCGAGGGGCTCGACGGCCGAGTGCTGCTGGCGCCGGACGGCACGGTCGGCGAATACCTGATGCTGGAGGGCGACCTGGCACCCGGGCCAGTGATGCTGAGGCCCTGCGGCGAGGAGGCGGAGATCCTGTTCGGCCGCCTGACCCGGACCCGCTCCGAGGCGCTCTTGCGGCTCGACCTCGCCGGGGCGGCCGGGCTCCTGGCCTTCGGCGCCGCCGATCCGGACCGGTTTGGGCCCGAGCAGGGGATCGATCTGCTGACCTTCTTCGGCAGCGTCGTCGAGCGGCTGCTGACCCGCCATCTCGGCGCCTTGGACCCAAGGGGGTCGGGGGGGTGATGGTCGAGCTGTCGGCCGGCGCGACCGACCTGCTCGAACGCTGGCTCGCCCAGCTCACCGCGGTGCGCCAACGCAGCCCCAAGACGGTCGAGGCCTACCGCCGCGATGTCGCCGGCTATCTCGGCTTCCTCGCCATGCACCGGGGCGGCCCGGTGGGGCGGACGGCGCTCGGCGAGGTGACCCTGGCCGAGCTGCGCGCCTGGATGGCGGCGGAGCGCGGTCGGGGCCTGTCGCCGCGGTCGCTGGCCAGGGCGCTGTCGGCGGTGCGTGCCTTCTACAAATGGCTCGATGCGGCGGAGGGGATCGACTGTGCCGCGATCCATGTGGTGCGCAGCCCGAAGCGGCCGGCGCGGCTGCCGCGGCCGGTGCCGGAAGCCGGAGCGCGGGCGGTCCTGGCCGCGGTCAGCGCCGAGGCCGAGCCCTGGATCGCCGCCCGCGACCAGGCGGCGCTGACCCTGATCTGGGGCTCGGGGCTCCGAATCTCCGAGGCGTTGGGGCTCCGGCAAGCCGATGCGCCGCTCGGCGAGGTGATCCGGGTGGTCGGCAAGGGTGGCAAGCAGCGCGAGGTGCCGGTGCTGCCGGTGGCGCGCGCAGCGGTTGAGCGCTATCGGGCGCTCTGCCCGAACCCGGCGCCGCGCCATTCGGCGCTGTTCCTCGGCGCCCGCGGCGGGGCGCTCGGACCCAGGGCGCTGCAGAAGGCGATGGCGACGGCGAGGATGGCGCTCGGCCTGCCGCCCTCGGCGACGCCGCATGCGCTGCGCCACGCCTTCGCCACCCAGCTCTTGGCGGCGGGCGGGGACCTGCGGGCGATCCAGGAGCTGCTCGGCCACGCGTCGCTGTCGACCACCCAGGTCTATACCCAGGTCGACGAAACCCGGCTGATGGAGATCTACGAGAAGGCGCATCCGCGTAGCCGCGGGTAAAGCCGGCGTCGGGCCCGACGGTCGCCTCCTAATCGGCTGCGGCGGCGACGTCGGAACCGGCCAACCAGCGGTTCCTCGCCGCCCTGCCTGCAGGGTGGAGGGCGGCGTCGATCGCCGAGATCAGCACCTCCCGGTCGAGCGGTTTGCCGATCACGCCGCCGATCCCGGCGGCGGCGTACTCGGCGATTTCGTCGTCCGCCGTATTGGCCGTCAGGACGATGATCGGCATCCGGCCCGCCGCACCACCGAGTGACCGGATTCGCCGGACCGCCTCGACGCCGCCTGTGACCGGCATGCGGATGTCCATCAGCACCACGTCATAGGGCAGCTGGCTGGCCGCCCGAACCGCCTCGCGGCCGTTGCCGACGACATCGACCCGATGGGGTGAGAGCGACAGCATCTCGAGGACCAGCTGCTGACCGACCGGGCTGTTCTCGACCAGCAGGATCTGCGCGCCATCGGCGTCTCCCGCGGCACCGCTCGCGGCGCTGCTCGCGGCGGCATCCGGCGACGGAACGGCACCGTTGCCCTGCGCCGACGGTTCGTGGAGCAGACCGCAGAGGGTCTCGACCAGGGTGTGCGGCAATACCGGGCGCTCCTCGATCGCATCGAAGCCCAATTCGCGCGCCTCGTCCATGCCGTACGTGCCGCTCGAGGTGTTCAGCAACAGCGACACCCCGGCGATCCGAGCGTCGGCGCGGATCCGCCGCGCCAGATCGACGCCGTCCATCTCCGGCATCCGGTGGCCGATCACCGCCACTGCGTAGGGATCGCCCGTATCGACCGCCCAGCGGAGCAACCGCAGGGCCTTCACGGCGCCGGCCGCATCGTCGACCCGCATCCCGTAGGACTCGATCTGCATGTGCAGGATCCGCCGGTTGATCAAATCGTGTTCGAGCACCAACACCCGGCGCCCCGACAACTGGCTCACCGCCCGCCGGTGCCACTCCGACTCGGCCACTGGCGGGACCGCTTCCTTGAGCGGGATGCGCAGGGAGAAGGTCGAACCGACGCCGAGCGTGCTTTGAACCCAGATGCGGCCGCCCATCATCTCGACCAGCTGCTTGCAGATCGCCAGCCCGAGCCCGGTGCCCTCGGCTCGGCGCCGGGCGCTGTTCTCGATCCGCGTGAACTGCTCGAAGACCCGCTCTTGCTGGTCGGCGGGGATGCCGATCCCAGTGTCGCTGACCGAAAGCTGCAGGGCGCGGCCTGCACCGGAGTCGCCGACCGCCGCCTCGCCAACTCCGGAGACCTCACAGACCTCGATGCCAATGCCACCGCGGTCGGTGAACTTGACCGCGTTGCCGACCAGGTTGGTCAGAACCTGGCGCAAGCGGTTGTCGTCGCCGCGCATGTACTCCGGCAACCGGGTGTCGAGATAGACGCTCATCTCCAGATGCTTGGCCGCCGCGGTGCCGCGCAGCAGGTTGACGACGCCGGAGACCACCTCCTCGATCGAGAAATCCACATCGTCGAGCTGCAACGTTCCGACTTCGAGCTTGGAAATGTCGAGGATGTCGTTCACCAGCGCCAGCAGGCTCCTGCCCGAGGACTGGATGATCCCGACCTGCTTGCGGTGTTCGGGCCTGAGATCGGCGGTGAGCAGCGGGCTGGCGAATCCGAGGATCCCGTTCATCGGCGTGCGGAGCTCGTGGCTGACCACCGAGAGGAAGTTGCGCTTAGCGACATCGGCTTCGATCGCTTGGTCGCGTTGGGCGATGATTTCCGCCTTGCTCCGCATCACCGCGTGCTCGAGCGGCCGGAAGACCGCGATGTGGGTGAACAGAGCCGCGGCGATGCCGCCTCCCGTCAGGGCGAGGATGAACAGGATGGCCCGGTCGCCGACCCGACCGATCTCGGCGTCCATGGCGCTGGTGGCCTTCGACAGGGCCGGCCGGACCTCGGTCGCCAGCAGCGCGGCGATCTCGGCAGATCGCTGCCACTGAACCTCGCTGGGGTCGCCAAGACCGCGGACGATCGACGCCGACACCCGCAGCACCCGGGCGATCGAGGGCTCGAGAGCGGCGGAGTCGCCTTGCGCCTGTGGCGTCCACAAGGCCGTCAGCTCCTCGGGCATCGATGCGGCCGCCGGTTGCCGCCACGCCGCGGCGGATCCGACATCGAACTCCCGGGCCAGACTGGCAAGCTCGCCATCGCCGGATGAACCGAGCTCGCCGTCGACGGCCGACGCGTCGGCCCGACGCTCGGAGGCGGCGATGGCGCGGTCTCTGCGAGCAGGTCGATGAAGGCCGCACGGGCACCGCTGCGGTCGGAATCCGCCCGCTCCGGTGCCAACGACAGCCGCGTCAGCGTCAGCTCCAGCCGAATCGCCGCGTCGCTCAGATGCTGGACCGCCACGGTATGGCTGCTGAGGTTCGCCTGGGTCTGCAACGCCAAGACCATCGCCCAAGCCGAGGCGGCGAGAGCGACCGGGAGCACGAGCGTCGCAATCCATAACCGCTTCTGCAGGAACCGCCGCGTAACTATTCCATCCACCATTGGCCTGTTCCGCCCCCGCCCGCAGGGGCTGGATAGGTGGAAATCGTTAACGAGAGGATAAGAGGTATTAACATCCGGCCACCGCCGGCTGGCAGAGGGCGGCGATCAGACGGCCGCGATCAGTCGGCGATCAGACGGCGGCGCGCAAGGCCTCCATTTGCCGCGCCAAGGCGGCGGCGAGGCGTTGGTCCGTCAGGCGGCCATCGGCGTCGAATCGGCTCTCGGCACTGCCGACATTGACCTCGGCCTCGAGCACCAGCCGCACCTTGAAAGGCAGCAGCATCAGGTAGAGCGCTGCCATCGCCTGCTGGCCGCCGGAGACCCCCGAAGCGGCGGAAAGGGCCGCCACCGGTTTGCCGGCCAGTGGTACAGGGCGCACCCGGCCGACCCAGTCGAGCGCGTTCTTGAGGACGCCGGGCGGGTTCTTGTTGTACTCGGGGGTCGAGATCACCAGCGCGTCGGCTTCGCGGATCTGCTCGCACAGGACTGTCACCGGCCCCGGGATCCCCCGCGCCTCGACGTCGGCGTCATAGAGCCGCAGCCGCAGGTCGGCGAAGGCGACCGAATCCGGCGCAAGAACCCGAACGGCCTCGCGCACCAGCATCGAATTGTAGCTGCCCGCCCGAAGCGAGCCCGAGATCCCCAGCAGCCTGACCATCCGCACCTCTCCTTTCTGCCCGGCGCAGATGTAATGCGAAGGCCGCGGCGGTCTAGCCCGCGCCGGCCGCATCAGGCCTCAGGCGTGGATCGCCCCGCCGCCGCAGGCCAGGGCCGCCTCGCGCATCGCCTCGGAGAAGGTCGGATGGGCGTGGCAAGTCAGCGCCAGGTCCTCGGCCGAGGCGCCAAACTCCATCGCCACGCAGATCTCGTGGATCAGGTCGCCAGCCCCCGGGCCGATCACGTGGCAGCCGAGGATGCGGTCGGTCTCGGCATCGGCGATGAGCTTGACGAAGCCCTCGGTGGAGAAGTTCGCCTTGGCACGGCCATTGGCCATGAACGGGAACTTGCCGACCTTGTAGGCGTGCCCGGCCTCCTTGAGGCTCTCCTCCGTCCGCCCCACCGAGGCGACCTCGGGGGCGGTGTAGATCACCCCCGGGATCACACCGTAGTTCACATGGCCGTGCTTGCCGGCGATCTCCTCGGCCACCGCCATGCCCTCATCCTCGGCCTTGTGCGCCAGCATCGGGCCGGCGATGACGTCGCCGATGGCCCAGATGCCGGGGACATTGGTGCGCCAGCGGGCGTCGGTCGTCACCATGCCGCGCTCGGTCTCGACCCCGACGGCCTCGAGCCCGAGGCCCGCCGTGTAGGGCCGCCGCCCGGTCGCCACCAGCACCACATCGGCGTCGACCACGTGCTCGGACTCGTCCTCGCGCATCTTGTAGGTGACCTTGAGCTTGGTCTTCAGCTTCTCGACCTTCTGCGCCGCGGCGCCGAGGACGAAGCTCATCCCCTGCTTCTTGAGGATGCGCTGGCAGTGCTTCTGCACCTCGCCGTCCTGGCCCGGGGTGATGACGTCGAGAAACTCGATAACCGTCACCTCGGCGCCGAGCCGGCCCCAGACCGAACCGAGCTCGAGCCCGATCACGCCGGCGCCGATCACCACCAGCTTCTTGGGGACCTTGGTCAGCTCCAGGGCGCCGGTCGAGGTGACCACCCGCTCCTCATCAATCTCGACGCCGGGGAGGGAAGCAGGCTCGGAGCCGGTGGCTATGACGATGTTCCTGGTGTTCAGGGTCTGGTCGCTGACCTTGACCTCGGTCGGCGAGACGATCTCGCCCCAGCCCTTGACGTAGTCGACCTTGTTCTTCTTGAACAGGAATTCGATGCCCTGGGTGTTGGCCTTGATCACCCCGTCCTTGTAGGCGAGCATCTGCGGCACATCGACCGAGACGCCGCCCGCGCTGATCCCCATCTTCTCGAAATTGGTCTCGGCCTCGTGCACCAGCTCCGAGGCGTGCAGCAGCGCCTTCGACGGGATGCAGCCGACATTGAGGCAGGTGCCGCCCAAAGCCCCACGGCCCTCGACGCAGGCCACCTTGAGCCCAAGCTGGCCACAGCGGATGGCGCAGAAATAGCCGCCCGGCCCGCCCCCGATCACAACCACGTCATACTCGGCCATCTGGTCCCTCCTTTGGAGATCCTCTCCGCCTCTCTAGCGCGTCGGCACCCGTTTCTCCACCGTGACGATGCGTCTCTGCGTGATCGCGTTCGAGATGAAATGCAGGTCCTCGATCGAGGGCGATATGATCGCGTGCAGCTCGGCATCGGAATAATGCGCATGGCGCATCAGCTCCGCCTTGGACGCCAGGTTGGCCGCGTACATCGCCTCGAGCGCGGCGAACCGGCTCTGGGCGTCCTTGGCGATGCCCGAACCGGGGCGGTGGATCTCCAGCACCTCGCCGAGCGCGGCGTCGCTCCGGTCGATCACCTGGGCGATGCCGGAGAAGGCGATCACCCCCTGCCCGTAGCCGTGCGGGCCGGCATCGGGGTCGTAGTCGAGGCCCGCAATCCTCGGGTCGTCGAGGGCGAACTCGCGCACGAAGTCCTCCGAACGGGCATAGCTCTGGTTGAACCCGGCGCTCATCAGCGGTGCCGCGATCCAGTCGAAGGCAGCGAGGTGCTTCAGCACCACCGCATCGAGCCGGTCCTGGAAGAAGTGCCGAACCCCGGTTTCGGAGACATGGATCAGCTGCTCCATCCGGTAGAACCGGATCACGACATGCATCAGCCGGGCGAAGTTCACCCCCGTCCACAGGCCTTCGATGCCGATGGAAAGGATCCTGCGGGCCGGAAGCACGGGGCCGGCCTCAAAGGTCCATCGGCAGCCGCCGCGGGTCCTCCAGCGAGTCCTTCACCCGGACCAGGAAGGTCACCGCCTCCTTGCCGTCGATGATCCGGTGGTCGTAGCTGAGCGCCAGGTACATCATCGGCCGGGCGACGATCTGGCCGCCGACCGCCATCGGGCGCTGCTGGATCTTGTGCATGCCGAGGATCGCCGATTGCGGCGGGTTGAGGATCGGCGACGACATCAGCGAGCCGTAGATGCCGCCGTTGGAGATCGTGAAGGTGCCGCCCTGCATGTCTGCCATCGAGAGCTTGCCGTCGCGGGCGCTCAGGCCGAGCGCGGCGATGGCCTTCTCGATCGCGGCGAAGCTCATCTGGTCGGCGTCGCGCACCACCGGCACCACCAGGCCCGAGGGCGTGCCGACGGCGACCCCGACATGGTAGTAGTTCTTGTAGACAAGGTCCGTGCCGTCAATCTCGGCATTGACCGAGGGGATCTCCTTGAGCGCATGGACGCAGGCCTTGACGAAGAACGACATGAAGCCGAGCTTGACCCCGTGCTTTTTCTCGAACACGTCCTTGAACTCGGAGCGCAGGTCCATGATCGCGCCCATGTCCACCTCGTTGTACGTGGTCAGGATCGCGGCAGTGTTCTGCGCGTCCTTGAGGCGCCGGGCGATGGTCTGGCGCAGCCGGGTCATCCGCACCCGCTCCTCGCGGGCCGCGTCGTCGACCGCCACCGGGGCCCGCGGGGCGGCAGCCGGAGCGGGAGCGGGCGCCGGGGGGGGAGCCGGAGGCGCGGCGGCGGCCGCGGCGATCGCCCTTTGCACGTCCTCCTTCATCACCCGGCCGTCGCGGCCGGTGCCGGTCACCTGATCGGCGGCCAGCCCGGCCTCGGCCATCATCTTCTTCGCCGCCGGGGCGTGCTCGACGTCCTTGCCCGCCGGCGCCGGCGCGGCCGCGGCCGCAGCGGACGGGGCGGGCTCGGGCGGCGCGGCAGCAGCGGCTGCGGGCGCAGGGGCGGCGGCGGCCGCGCCCTGCTCGATCGTCACCAAGAGCGCGTTCACCGCCACCGTGTCGCCGGTCTTGGCGACATGCTCGCCCACAACCCCCGCGGCCGGCGCCGGCACCTCGACGGTGACCTTGTCGGTCTCCAGCTCGCATAGCATCTCGTCCGCCGCAACCGCCTCGCCCGGCTGCTTGAACCATATCGCCACCGTTGCCTCGGTGACCGATTCACCCAGCGTGGGCACCCTGACTTCGATCGTCATCCCTCGTATCCTTTCGCAACCCTCACCCCAAGGCGCTCACCCTAGCGTTCAGCCCGAAGTTTAGATCGCCAATGCCGCTCCGACCAGCGCTTCCTGCTCCTGCCGGTGCCTTGTCGCCAGCCCGGTCGCGGGCGAGGCCGCGGCCGGCCGCCCGGCACAGATCGGCCGACCCACCCTGGCGCCGATGCGGCCGAGCACCCATTCGATGTTCGGTTCGACGAAGAACCAGCCGCCCTGGTTCTTCGGCTCTTCCTGGCACCAGACCATGTCGGCGTTCTTGAAACGGGCCAGTTCGCGGGTCAGGCTCAGCGCCGGGAACGGGTAAAACTGCTCGAGCCGCATCAGGTAGACGTCGTCGAGCCCGGCCTCGTTGCGGGCTTCCAGCAGGTCGAAGTAGACCTTGCCGGAGCAGATCACCACCCGGCTGATCTCCTCGTCGGGCCGCAGCTTCAGCTCCGCGCCGGGCACCTCGGCGTCGTCACACAGCACCCGGTGGAAGCTCGACCCGCTGCTCATCTCCTCGAGCGTCGAGACGCAACGCTTGTGGCGCAACAGCGACTTCGGCGTGAACAGGATCAGCGGCTTGCGGAACTTGCGGTGCAGCTGCCTGCGCAGGATGTGGAAGTAGTTGGCCGGCGTGGTGCAGTTGGCGACGATCCAGTTGTCCTCGGCCGAGAGCTGCAGGAACCGTTCGACCCGGGCCGATGAGTGCTCCGGCCCCTGGCCCTCGAAGCCATGCGGCAGCAGCATCACCAGGCCCGACATGCGCAGCCACTTGCGCTCGCCCGGGCAGATGAACTGGTCGATCATGATCTGGGCGCCGTTGGCGAAATCGCCGAACTGCGCCTCCCACAGCGTCAGCGCGTTCGGGTCGGCCAGCGAATAGCCGTATTCATAGCCCAGCACCGCGTATTCCGACAGCATCGAGTCGATGACCTCGAACACCGACTGGTCCTCGTGGATATGGTCGAGCGGGTAGTAGCGCTCCTCCGTCTCCTGGTCGGTGATCCCGGAGTGGCGTTGGCTGAAGGTGCCGCGGGTGCAGTCCTGCCCCGCGAGCCGGACCCGGTAGCCCTCGCAGACCAGGGTGCCGAAGGCAAGCGCCTCGGCGGTGGCCCAGTCGATGCCCGCACCGGTTTCGATCATCTCGCGCTTCTGATCCAGGAGCCGGAGGATGGTGCGATGCGCCTTGAAGCCTTCGGGCAGCCGGGTCAACGCCGCGCCGACCTCCTTCAGCCTATCCATCTCAACCGCGGTCTGGCCGCGCTGGTAGGCACCTTCCGAGGCCTCCAGCCCAGACCAACGTCCGTCGAGCCAGTCGGCCTTGTTGGGCCGGAACTCCTTCGACGCCTCGAACTCCTCGTTCAGCCGCGCCTGCAAGGCGGCCTTGGCCTCCTCGACCTCCTCGACGTCGATCAGCCCGTCGTTGATCAGCCGATCGGAATAGACCTGCAGCGTGGTCTTCTGCTTCTTAATCGCCTTGTACATCAAGGGCTGGGTGAACATCGGCTCGTCGCCCTCGTTGTGGCCGAAGCGACGGTAGCAGAACATGTCGATGACCACGTCGCGCTGGAACTTCTGGCGGTACTCGGTGGCAACCTTGGCGGCGTGTACGACGGCCTCCGGGTCATCGCCGTTGACGTGGAAGATCGGGCAATCGACCATCCTGGCGATGTCGGTCGGATAGGGCGACGAGCGCGAGTGGTGCGGCGCCGTGGTGAAGCCGATCTGGTTATTCACCACGATATGGATGGTGCCGCCGGTGCGGTGGCCCTTCAGCCCCGAGAGGCCGAAGCACTCGGCCACAACCCCCTGGCCGGCGAAGGCGGCGTCGCCGTGCAGCAGCACCGGAATCACCGAGGTGCGGTCGTTGCCGTATAGCTCCTGCTTGGCTCGCACCTTGCCGAGCACAACCGGATTCACCGCCTCCAGGTGTGAGGGGTTCGCGGTCAGCGACAAATGCACGCCGTTGGCGTCGAACTCGCGGTCGGACGACGCGCCGAGGTGGTACTTGACGTCACCGGAGCCTTCAACGTCCTCGGGCTTGAAGCTGCCGCCCTGGAATTCGTTGAAGATCGCGCGATAGGGCTTGGCCAGCACGGTGGCGAGGATGTTCAGCCGGCCACGGTGCGGCATGCCGAAGACGATCTCCTTCGCCCCCAGCGCGCCGCCGCGCTTGATGATCTGCTCCATCGCCGGGATCACCGCCTCGCCGCCGTCGAGCCCGAAGCGCTTGGTGCCGGGATACTTCACGTGCAGGAACTTCTCGAACCCCTCGGCCTCGATCATCTTGTTGAGGATCGCCCGGCGACCCTCCTGCGTGAAGCTGATCTCCTTGCCGTAGCCCTCGATCCGCTCCTGCAGCCAGGCTTTCGGCTCGGGGTCGGTCAGGTGCATGAACTGCAGCGCGAAGGTGCCCTGATAGGTGCGCTTCAGCAGCGCCTCGATCTCGCGCATGGTGGCGAATTCGAGACCCAGCACGTGGTTTATGAAGATCGGCCGGTCGAGGTCGGCATCGGTGAAGCCGAAGAAGCGCGGGTCGTATTCCGGGTGCTTGACCCGACCCTGCAACCCGAGCGGATCGAGGTCGGCGCCGAAGTGCCCGCGCGAGCGGAACGACCGAACATACATGATCGCCCGGATCGAATCGAGCACCGCGCGGCGCAGCTCGGCGTCCGAGATGCCGCCCTTGGCCGCCGCCTTTTCCTTAACCTTCCGCGCCAGCTCGCGGGCGTCCGGCACGGTGTCCCAGTTGCCGTCCAGCGCCGCGACCAGCTCGCCATTCACGCATGGCGGCCAGTCGGATCGCGCCCAGGGCGCGCCGCCGGCCTCGGCCGCGATCTCGGCCGCTTCGTCGCCGAGGGCGGCGAAGAACGCGGCCCAGGTCGGATCGACCGAGCCGGGATCCTCCGCGTAGCGGGCATAGAGCTGTTCGATGTACTGAGCGTTGTGGCCTTGAAGGAAGGAATAGGCGTGGAATTGAGCGTTCGGGCCCTGTTCGTTCATCTCTGATCGGGGGGCGTTTCGCCCCCTGTCCTCCTTTGGCGGGGCAGATGCCGGCCCCGAGATCGTGCGGGCGGCCCCTGCGTGGACCGCCCCCTTGTCACATCCCGCCCTAATATCGCGCAAGATCGGCGACAAGCAAACCCTTGCGCAGGCCTGATCAGGGACCTGCGACAACGGTTTCCATCGATTTCCCGGCGGTTCCGCCGCGCGGGCCATTGCGGCCGCCGCGAACGGCACCCGGAGCCGGGCGCATCCCCGACCCCGACTCTCCTGCCGGATCCCCTTGACGGGCCGTCTAGCCGCCGATCGCCTTCAGCAGCGCCTCGCCAAGTCCCGCCGGGTTGTCAGAGACCACGATCCCCGCCGACCGCATGGCCTCGATCTTGTCCTGGGCGCCGCCCTTGCCGCCGGAGATGATCGCTCCGGCATGGCCCATGCGCCGGCCCGGTGGCGCGGTCAGGCCGGCGATGAAGCCGGCGACCGGCTTGGCACGGCCCCTTTTGCGCTCATCCGAGATGAACTGGGCGGCGTCCTCTTCGGCCGAGCCGCCGATCTCGCCGATCATGATGATCGACTCGGTCTCCGGGTCGCCCAAGAACAGCTCCAGGCAGTCGACGAACTCGGTACCCTTGATCGGGTCACCGCCGATGCCGATGCAGGTCGACTGGCCGAGCCCGGCCGCCGTGGTCTGGGCCACCGCCTCGTAGGTCAGCGTGCCCGAGCGCGACACGATGCCGGCGCTGCCGCGGCGGTGGATGTGGCCCGGCATGATGCCGATCTTGCAGGCGTCCGGGGTGATGATACCGGGGCAGTTGGGGCCGATCAGCCGGCTCTTCGAGCTGCCGAGCGCCCGTTTGACCTTCATCATGTCCAGGACCGGGATGCCCTCGGTGATGCAGACGATCAGCGGCACCTCGGCGTCGATCGCCTCGAGGATCGCGTCGGCCGCGAAGGGCGGCGGCACGTAGATCGCCGAGGCGGCGGCGCCGGTCGCCTTGACCGCGTCGCCAACGGTGTCGAAGATCGGCAGGCCGAGATGCTCGGCGCCGCCCTTGCCGGGGGTCACGCCGCCGGCCATCTGGGTGCCGTAGGCGATCGCCTGCTCCGAGTGAAAAGTGCCCTGGGCGCCAGTGAAGCCCTGGCAGATCACTTTGGTTCTTTCGTCAACCAGAACAGCCATGATCAAGCGCTCCCCTTCACTGCCTTGACGATCTTGTCAGCGGCATCCGCCAAGTTGTCGGCGGCGATCACATTGAGGCCGCTCTCATTGATGATCTGCTTGCCGAGCTCGACATTGGTGCCCTCCAGGCGCACCACCAGCGGCACCAGCAGGCCGACCTCCTTGACCGCCGCGACCACGCCCTCGGCGATCACGTCGCAGCGCATGATGCCGCCGAAGATGTTGACCAGGATGCCCTTCACCTTCGGGTCCGAGGTGATGATCTTAAACGCCTCGGTCACCTTGTCCTTGGTGGCACCGCCGCCGGCGTCGAGGAAGTTGGCAGGCTCGGAGCCGTAGAGCTTGATGATGTCCATCGTGGCCATCGCCAGCCCGGCACCGTTGACCATGCAGCCGATCTCGCCATCGAGGGCGATGTAGTTGAGGTCGTGCTTCGAGGCCTCGAGCTCCTTCGGATCCTCTTCGGTGTCGTCGCGCAGATCGAACACGTCCTTCTGGCGGTAGAGCGCGTTCGAGTCGAAGTTCATCTTGCAGTCGAGACAGATCAGGTCGTCGCCCTCGGTCACCACCAGCGGGTTGATCTCGACCAGCGAGCAGTCCTTCTCGATGAAGAGCTTGTAGAGCGTGTTGATGAGCTGAACGCACTGCTTGACCGCCGGCCCCGTCAGCCCCAGCGCGAAGGCGATCTTGCGCCCATGGAAGGGCTGGATGCCGGTGGCCGGGTCGACCGAGAAGGTGAGGATCTTCTCCGGCGTCTCGGCAGCGACATCCTCGATCGACATCCCGCCCTCGGTCGAGGCGATGAACGAGATGCGCGAGGTCTCGCGGTCGACCAGCAGCGAAAGATAGAGCTCGCGCGCGATCGCGGCGCCATCTTCGAGATAGATGCGGTGGACCTCCTTGCCCGCGGGACCGGTCTGGTGGGTGACCAGGGTCTTGCCGAGCATCTGCTCGACATACTCGACCGCCTCGTCCTTCGAGCGGGCGATGCGCACACCGCCCTTGTCGCCGGCTTCGGGTTCCTTGAAGGTGCCCTTGCCGCGGCCGCCGGCATGGATCTGGGCCTTGACCACCCAGACCGGGCCGTCGAGCTCGCTCGCAGCGGTGCGGGCATCGTGCCGCGACAACACCGGCACGCCGTTCGAGACTAGCGCACCATAGGCCCTCAAGATCTGTTTCGCCTGGTATTCATGGATATTCATGAGCGTTGTTCCCTCCACGAACCGCGTCGCCCGTCAGGTGCCGCCGCCTCCGAATTTCAGCGCGGGCTCCATGGATAAGCGCCGACTCCGACGCTCTCCGGTCAAGTAGCGTCTCCTTTTACCCCGGGCACCTGTATGCTGCAACTGCGAAGGTGTCGCATATCGCGCAGCGTCCGGGCGACTCGGGTGTGCGACTCGGGGCGGCTGTGCAGCTACCCCGGATTATTCATCAGGGTGCCTGACTTGGTTGGCGGGCATGGATTAAACTGTGGATGCGGCGTGTGAATTTGTCGCCAAGCCTGTTCCTGCACCACCAGCCTAGAGATCCAGCCCGCCATGTTCGATGATACCCCGCTGCGGCCCGGTTTGTCACCCGTCGAGGGCCTCGATATCCATGCCCGCTTCGATGGCGGGGCGCGCTCGTCGGATGGCGGGGTGCCCTTGCTGCGCGAGATCGAGCGGAAGACGGGGGTCTCGGATGTTCTGGCCTCCTGCCT
>Ga0209049_1000139_pt1 | contig 15090 bp, 13 predicted proteins | sample WorMetulBAHAMAS2_FD_187398 | JGI IMG/M metagenome (GOLD analysis project Ga0209049, IMG submission 187398) | Marine gutless worms symbiont microbial communities from Max Planck institute for Marine Microbiology, Germany - Olavius ullae BAHAMAS.2... | ecosystem: Host-associated > Annelida >...
ACGATTCCATCCTTCTTAAAGCGATAGATTTTCTCGATAAGGATAGATGATACCTTTCAGCAGCCGTTGGGAAAACCTCATTCCTAATAGTTTCTCTAATCGGCCCGCGCCCAATAATGAATAAATCCCCATTTTAGATGAATTCAATGGTCAAAAAAGAAAAATTTCTCGTAAAAGTCTAGCCGAGACGATGGATGAACTGGCTATAATGGGAGAATCCAAGGGGGGCCCTGACTACTGGTGAAGCTCGCTAACTCCTTTGAATGCGGTGCTCGACCATTACTCTTCGAGGATGCGAATACTTCAGGTAGGTCCGCCTCACCTTATTGATTTGCGGATGTGAAGTCAATTATCCGAGAGGAAACCGAATGGCAGCTGTTGTAACACGAATCCACATTCTTGGAATCCCTGTCGATGCCGTGAGCCATGCGGCACTCCCCAGGGCTATTGATGGGCTTGGCGGGCTGTCTGATAACCGGCAGATTATCTTTCTCGATTTGCATGAATTGATGCGGGCGAAGCACAACCGCGAGAGACGGGAGGCTCTCTCACAGGCCGCATTGGTGATACCTGTTTCATCACTCCTTGTCAATGCGGCCCGTTTCCTAGGCAAAGAAGTTCCGCCCATGCGAAGACCCTATTCCTTCATCATCAGGCTTCTTGGCATCCTGGAAGCAAAAAACAAATCCGTTTATCTCCTGGGGTCGACGATGATGGGTGTTCAGCAGGCCGAAGCATCTCTCAAAGTCACTTTCCCGGGCCTGCGGATTGTGGGTCGTTATTCCTCCAACTTCCCCTCACACAGGCAGCAGGACATTATTACCGCGATCAAAAAGGCCTCTCCAACCCTGCTCTTAACCAGCAAGGGACTTAAGGGAAAACACCTCTGGTTAAGCAGAAAACGAAGCAATTTTTCTCCCGGTTTATGCGTATGGGAAGAATCCTGTCTGGATGTTTTCTCCGGACGCAAGGCAAAACCGGACGATTCCGCCTCGGCTCGTCTTTTCAGGGGTTTTCTCAGTACCCTCATCAGACCCTGGCGCTTTCTCAGGATTTTCCGATACATGCTGTTTTTCTTCCTTCTGCTTATAGAACGCATTCGGGAATGAATTCCGTCTGCGACTAGAACGTATCGTCGAAACAGACTACTTCGCTCAAAGCCAAGTACTACTAGCCCTCTGGGCCTATTTGTGAATATTTATATTTTTTTGTGGCGGAGTCTCATCTCCTTACCTATAATGCCTGTTCAGGCTTCACCATGTACTTCATCCTTTATCACGGGAACGATAAAAGATTTTACTCCCGCCTCAAAGAGGATTTCCCGTCGAACATGAAATTGCTAGTGGCAAACGATTGGGACCATTGCCAAAACACTATTCGAGAAACTACAACCCACGGCATTATTCTGGCAATTCACGATCCGGGCCCAGATGAATTTCGATTAATACGAAAGATAATCGGCTTACCAAATGCGCCCGGTGTAATCGTTGCCGCTAGCGGAATTTCAGCAGCTCAGGCGGTCTGTTGTATGCGCCATGGCGCATTTGACTGCATAACGGGGCCTGTAAACAGCTCGGTAATAGGAGCGAGTCTGAACAGGTTGATTGGTCCCAACACAACTGAATCCGCGAAAAGCCCTCCTCTTCTTACCGGAAGCAGCCAAATCGTAAGAGAAATACGAGCCCGCCTCGAAGAGTTTGCCAAACTTCCATATCCGGTTCTCATCAGCGGAGAAACCGGTACGGGCAAGGAGTTGGCCGCCAAGACTGTTCATCAGCACAGTGACCGTCGTGATGGTCCCTTCGTTACGGTGAACTGTGCCGCCTACACCGACGATTTGCTGGGCTCGGAGATGTTTGGAACGAAAAAAGGCGCGTTCACCGGCGCCGTCGATCGCCAGGGCTTGATAGAGCATGCCAGTGGTGGAACACTGTTTCTCGACGAAATCGGTGAAATGAGTCTACGTGGCCAGGCATTTCTTCTTCGTGTAATCGATGAGGGCGTCTTGAGACGACTAGGCTCAAATCACCCAAGGCGTGTGGATGTGCGTTACATAACAGCCACGAACAGAAAACTGAGCTCTGCCGTCAAAAAAGGCCGTTTCAGAGCCGATCTTTACTACCGGCTCAATCACTTGAGCATTACAATGCCCCCGTTGAGGAAGCGGCGGCAGGACATCCCGGAGTTGGCGCACAGCTATCTGCAAAACCTGAAGCCCGGTGTCGCTTGGCGATTAGAAACAGAAACCTATGCATCTCTCGCCCACTATAATTGGCCGGGCAATATCAGGGAGCTTCAGTCGGTTTTACTCCGGGCTACCATAACCGCGCGAAAAAACCTCGTTCTTCCAAAGGACATCCAGCTAAACTGATATTGCCGCTTATCGTAAGATTCGGATTGCCTCACCCTTCGCCGTAGCCATTGCTGCCGCCTCGTCATAACCGCTTACTCGTGCGGCAATCAGCAAGCGGCTTCCCTCCACAATCTTTTGCTCCATCGGATCATCCTCCTCGGCTGTTGAAAGAAGATCCTGCCATTCATCACCAGTAAACCGAACGAGGCAGGAATAAGTGCGAATATCAGTCGTGCCGATCCAGAACCCGTTAGCCAGTGTTATGCGCAGTTCAAAGGCCTCGTTTGACATCCCACCCTCTATTTTGCCGACTACTCCCTCAAGCAGAACAATCCGTCCATCAGCAGCAACTCTCCTTGCTGCCGAGGCACTATCGAGTGCAGGAAGATCTATGTTAAAATCCACGACTGTTTGAAAATCCTGCCCCCAGGAGAGAGCGGGAAGCGACAGCAGTAGGCAAATTATTGGCATTTTGCTCATGGACTCCCCCTCGGTTATGATACTGCCGGCACAAAAAGGTTTCAACTGATTGAAATTCGTGGTTTGACAAAAAAACCGAAGTTCCCTACAATTGGAGTCTGGGAAGCTTAGGTGAATATGGACAACAACAAAATTGTCGGTGGATTCGACATCGAAAAAGACGATAGCCTCAAAATTCGTCTACAGCAAATAGATACGGTAAAGGGATGCCTCGTGCTCTACCTCACCGGCTATATCGATACATACAACTCAAATTTATTTCAGAAACGCGTTACGAAGGCCATCGAAGCCGGTTTCTGCAACCTGATATTTCATTGTGGGAGTCTTAACTACGTTTCCAGTACCGGTATCGGCTCTTTTACGCACTTCTTGAAAGCCGTCAAACCGCGTGGTGGGGATCTCGTCTTACTCGAGATTCAGCCGAAGGTCTATGAGGTTTTTCAACTCCTGGGCTTCAGTCAGTTCTTTAACATCAAGGACAATTTGGACGAAGCCGTATCGTTTTTTAATAGCGAAAATGTGTTGAGATCCAGTAACGTTTTCCCCAAAATTTTCCGTTGCCCCATCTGCACCAAGAAATTGAAAGCCGTAAAAGCCGGCCGTTTCCGCTGCAGCGAGTGCAAAACCATACTGGCAATTGACATTTCTGGGCAGGTTTTCCTGGGCTGAGAGTCTTCATGCGAGTTTCACAGAGTCGAAATAAGCTGTGACTGTCCATCTGTGGTTTTCGTTGGGGATAGCTGTGCAAAACATGTGGATAAACCTCTAAAACCATTAAAGGTAAGGAAAAACCTCAGATCGATATTAAACCCATCGCCTGAGCGGTTTATTCATCAGCCTTCGTTAATTCCTTCTTCTTAATAGAATTAGATGCGAAAAACAACAATAAGCCTGTGTTATTTTATGTCCGGCCGAATTTGGGATATCGCTGTGGATAAGCTGTGAAAAACCCGTGTATTAGCACTCATCGTCACCGAAACGCTGAAGCTTAGCACCTAGGGAACCTAGGCGATCGACGAGATTGTCATAGCCTCTTTCAATCTGGTAGACATTGTGTATCGTGCTCTTTCCATGAGCGACCATCGCCGCGATCACCATGGCCATACCCGCGCGAACATCCGGTGATGTCAACTCCGCCGCCCGCAGTTTCCTCGGACCGGTAACCACCGCCCTATGAGGATCGCAGAGAATAATACCCGCCCCCATAGCGATGAGTTTATCAACAAAGAACATACGTGATTCAAACATCTTCTCATGTATGAGAACTGTTCCTTCAACTTGAGTTGCCACTACCGTAATGATACTGGTAAGATCGGGAGGAAAACCCGGCCAAGGTGAATCGTCAATCTGGGGAATCATTCCTCCCATATCCTGAATCACTTTCCTGCCCTGTTCGGCGGGAACAATGATATTGCGGCCCTCGGAATGCCACATGATGCCGAGTTTGCCAAAGGCAATACGACACATGCGCATATTGTGGGGATCGGCTTCTTCAATAACAATCTCGCCGCCGGTAGCGGCAGCCAAGCCGATAAGAGATCCCACCTCCATGTAATCGGCCCCGATGCGAAAATCGCAGCCTCTCAGGGAAGATACACCACGAATTTTGAGGACATTGGAGCCAATTCCTTCGATGACAGCCCCCATACTTCTCAGCATTCGGCAGAGGTCTTGAACATGAGGCTCACTCGCGGCGTTGTGAATTATGGTGTTCCCCGTAGCTTTTACGGCAGCCATCAGTGCGTTTTCAGTAGCCGTAACCGATGTCTCGTCCAGAAACAAGTCCGCCCCCTCCAATTTCTCCGCGACGATGATGTAATGAAAATTCATCTCGATGGTGGCCCCAAGTCCCTCGAATGCTAAGAAATGGGTATCCAGCCGTCTCCGGCCGATAACATCCCCGCCCGGTGGCGCGAGAACAGCTCTGCCCATACGGCCCAGCAACGGACCGGCAAAGAGTACCGACGCTCTCACCTTTGTCGCCGCCTCTTCGGGTATTTCGTTCTTGACCACCCCGGAACAACAGATTTCCCAGCCATTGGCACCACGGCGATCAACCTGGGCACCGAGACTCTTAAGAATATCAAGCATCACATGGACATCTTCGATATCCGGGATATTATCGAGAATCACCGGATCATCGCTGAGCAGGGTTGCGGCGATGCATGGCAATGCGGCATTCTTATTCCCGCTGGCTCTTATTCGACCGTTAATGGGATATCCGCCTTCAATCGTGTATCGGGGCATAGCATGAGGCTACAGGCCAGCGTTTACATCGTCAATAACGGAGGTTTGTCTACTATGGCTGTGATGAAATTCGGTGGTAGTTCCCTCGCCAATCCGAATCGCATTCATGAAGTTGCCGATATCATCATAGAACGCTCACATAGCGATTCGTCGTTGCCCCTCGTCGTCGTCTCCGCGATGAAAGGCATCACCAATACCCTCATAGACTGTGCCGCCGGCGCCGAAAAGGGTAATCGAGGATATCCGGGCACCCTCACCGGCATGAGGAAGCGGCATGAGGAAGCAGCCGGGGCACTAGTAGAAGACAAGAACCGCAGAAAAAATCTGCTCACTAAAATCAACACCGTTTTTGACGAGCTCGGGGAAATACTCCACGGCATCGAGCTGGTAAAGGAATGTTCTCCCCGTACCAACGACCTGGTGAATGGCTTCGGGGAACGGCTAAGCACTCTCTTGCTTTCTGAGCACCTTAAGAGCCGTGGGATGGCCGCGGAGGCTGTCGATGCCCGCCGCATCATCAGAACCGACGACAGCCATGGACGAGCCGTTGTGGATTTTCCTCGTTCCAACGCCTTGATTATCGAAAGTCTGGCGAAACGGAGCAACATCGCCGTAGTGACCGGCTTCATCGCATCAACCGCCGATGGTGTTTCCACCACATTGGGACGAAACGGAAGTGACTATACCGCCAGCATTCTCGGGGCCGCACTGAAAGAGGATGTGGTGGAAATCTGGACCGATGTGGATGGGGTACACACTGCCGATCCCCGGGTAGTACCGAATTCTCTCGTTATCAACGAAATCAGTTTTCAAGAAGCGATGGAACTCTCATACTTCGGCGCAGAGGTTATCCATCCATATACGCTTATTCCAGTAATGGATCAGAACATTCCGGTATACATCAAAAACACCACGAACCCGGCGGCGCCAGGTACTAAAATTGCCAGGGCTGTAATCCCGTCCAACCGGACGATCACTGGTATCGCATCCATTGATGAGGTATCCATGGTGAGCATCGAGGGGGGGGGTATGATGGGTATGCCCGGTGTTGCCAGTCGCATATTCTCTTCGGTGGCCGCCTCAAGGGCCAACATCATCATGATTACTCAGGCCTCATCGGAACACAGCATCTGTCTGATGTGCCGCAACCAGGATGCCCAAAAGGCGGTCGAAAGGCTTCAAAGCGATCTTTGTGATGCCATCGAAACGAAAATGATCAGGGATATCAAGCTTACCACAGGATTGGAGATAATCGCCGTAATCGGAGATAATATGAGAGGTCAGGTGGGCCTGAGCGGCAAACTGTTCAGTGCCCTGGGCAACGCCGGCGTAAACATATTGGCCATCGCCCAGGGGTCAACAGAACTCAATATATCGCTGGTAGTCGAAGAACGGCATAAAAAAACCGCCATCTCTGCTATTCACAAGGCCTTCATCGGCTAAGGGAGCGTTTAGGCATGCAGTTTGTCAGTACCCGCGGGGAAGGGAAGTCTGTGGGCTTCACCGAGGCCATGTTCAACTCCCTGGCTCCCGACGGTGGGCTTTATTGTCCTAAGTCCATGGTCAATCTGGGCAATTTCTTCCTTGAACTGCCGGAAGATATCGAATTTAATCGACTTTGTTCGAGACTGACCGCTAGCCTTCTCTCGCCGGAAATAGCTTCTCGGGCTGCCGAGGAAATCGTTCGTGAGGCCTTTGATTTCGAGCCCACTCTCCACAGAATCTCGGAGTATATTCAGGTGCTTGAGCTGTTTCATGGACCTAGCTGCGCGTTCAAAGATTTCGGTGCCGCTTTTTTGGCATCCGCGATGAGTCGGCTTCTCGCCGGAAAGCAACGCCGTGTTATCATCCTTACCGCCACCAGCGGCGATACTGGCTCTGCCGTGGCCAAGGCCTTTCATGGAAAACAGAACATCGATGTGGTTATACTCTACCCCTCCAAGCGGGTTAGTCCACTCCAGGAAAAGCAGCTTTCCACCTTGGGCGGAAACATAACAACCCTCGAGGTGGATGGGAGTTTCGACGATTGCCAGAGAATGGTAAAGGCCGCGTTTATCAATCCAAGCCTGAGTCATCTGCCTCTCTGCTCTGCAAATTCCATCAATCTGGCACGTCTTATACCCCAGTCTTTCTATTATGTGTGGGCCTGGACCCGCCTACGCTCCATGGGCGATTTCGCCTTCATCGTTCCCAGCGGAAATTTCGGAAACATCGCTGCCGGTCTTTATGCCGCGGCCTGGGGCCTGCCGGTGAAGCACTTCGTTGCCGCCACCAACGCAAACAAAACCATCCCACAGTATCTCGAAACCGGAAACTATATTCCCCGTCCTTCGATAAGCACCTATTCAAACGCAATGGATGTGGGAGCACCGAGCAATTTTGAGCGCCTGGATTATCTTTACAATCACGATGTTGGGGTGTTCAGAAATCATGTTATGGCCTGGTCGGTAAGCGATGCGGATACAATAGACACTATGTCCCGAGTAGAGAGGGACTTCAACTACCTCTGCTGCCCCCATACTGCGGTGGGATGGAAAGTGGCCGAACTGTATCGAGAAAAAAATCCTACTCTTCCTGCCGTAATACTCGCGACGGCGCATCCGGGCAAGTTCATGGAAACCGTTAAGAAAGCGACTGGAAAAACGCCGAAGCTACCGGCGTCTCTAGCCGCCATGATGAGGGATAAGAAGAATGTGACCGCATTGAGCGGCAACGATGCGGCCCTGAGTGAATGGCTCAGACAGCAGTTTAGGGAGTAGCCCCGCAAAAACTCTTAGCGGCGGTTTCTGCCCCTTCCTTTCCGGACACCCCTGGCAATGATGCGAACCCTCTTATAGAGCCCATCACCCTCGCTTCTTGTGACAACATCCTCACGGTCGCTGATAGCTGTATGAATGAGCCGCCTTTCAAAGGGATTCATGGGTTCCAGCAGCCGGCTGGTTTGGGTTCTAACGACCGCGTCGGCGCTGCGCTTTGCCAGTTTAGTGAGGGATTCCTCCCTGCGAACGCGATAACCTTCGCTGTCCAGTACAATGCGCCAATGAATTTCATCCTCGACGAGGCGATTTAGATAAACATTGGCAAGAAGCTGCAAAGCATCGAGGGTCCTCCCCTTCCTCCCGATAAGCATGCTTGATGAATCAGAAGTAATGTCGAATATCAGTTTTGCCCCATCATTGTCTCTATGTCTAACCTTCGCTGAGTACCCCATGTTTTCAATCATGCCTCTTACGAATTCAGACACTGCTTGGAGAATTTTCTTCGGTACCGGCTTTGCCGGCGGCTCAGGCTCTATCGGGGCCGTTTTTACCGCCGCGCTCTTACCGGATATGTTCATTCGCTCTCGGCCATCGCGAACCGGCGCACTGTTCTGGACGGCCTTAGCGGCGGAATCTCCAGAATCTCTGGGGTCCGGTATGGAAGTGAGAGCCTTTACTCTGATTCTGACTTTGCCCCGCCCAAAAATACCGCCGCGGCTGCGTTCGAGAATTTCGACATCAAAACTCTCGCTTCCCAGTTTCGCGGCGGCCTTGGCCACCGCCTCTCTTTCTGAATGTCCTTCGAATTCCATGCTCGTCATGTTACACCTCCGGATGCCTTCTTTTTCTTAATATAGTTAGTTACTAACTGCTGTCCGATGGTGATGAAATTCATCACCGTCCAGTAAAGCAGTAAGCCGGAAGGCATGTTGTAAAGGATGAAGAAAAACATTATCGGCATTCCCACTGTCAGTATTTTCTGCTGGGCACCGCCCTTGGAACCGGCAGAAGCATGCTGGGTTACCTTAGTCGTGAGAAGCTGTCCCCCGAGATAGAGAATCGGCAGGATGCGTATTGCTTCTAATGTCCATATCTTCAGGTCGATTGGCTTGGCGAATTCAACAATGTATTCGGGGGCCGATAGATCGGTAATCCAGCCGGGAATGAATTCGGCACCCCTAAGCGGAAAATATCGATTCAAGAGACCGTAAAGGGCAAAGAAAACGGGAAGCTGAAAAAGCAGGGGCAGACAGCCGCCCAGGGGATTAATACCTTCCTGCTTGTATAGCTCTGCCGTTTTCTGTTGAATTTTCTGATTATCGCCCTTGTACTGCTCCTGAATTGCTTTGATCTTGGGCTGAGCAGCTTGCATTTTGCTGGTGGATTCATAGCTCTTATGGGTAAATGGAAACAGAATAGCTTTGATCAGAATTGTCAAAAAAATGATTGACAAACCATAATTGGGTACTATACTATAGAATATCTCCAGGAGCCATCGAAGAATGGATTCCAGCCATCCGAGGACGGCGCTTGTTCTCGGCGCGTTCTGAAAGGACATTCCGGAAATTCCAAACGCATTGTCTTCGGCCCTGTTGTAGCGATTGAGATTCGCCTTGTCCAATGGGCCGACATAGAATTGATAGGTATCTTCAATAAGACTCTGTCGGCGTGCCGGCTTAGAAATTTGAAGTCGGGATGCCTGGGGCTGCCCCTCAACAGGATTCGCGTTCCAAGTGATTGTAGAACTACCAGACCCGGGATCCGCGATAACGGCGAAGTACTTTCCGATAATTGCCGCCCAGCTGACTGTGTGGCCGATTTGTATAAGATTGTTATCGTCCTTCTTTCTGTATAGCTCCCGTTTAAACTTCCCGGATTTGGGATCGGGTCCCCAAGAAACGTAGTTACGAATTTCATATCGCCCATCGATTTTCACAAATCTCGGCCCTATCTGGGGTCCGTAGGTAAGGGTGTAGGCTGGTTGATCACCATCCAGGAGTGGAACAAATTTCCCATCGGGGGTTTTGAGAATAATCTGATGTTCGATCATATACTCGCCGGGGATGATTCGATAAGTCCGGGAAACGGTGAAAATTTGACCATCTTTTACGAAGTCCCGAGAGAAAAGATGAATGATTTCCCTGCCCCGCTGAATGCGCTCGTGCTTGAATGCCTCAGTGATGTAATCGGCATCATAGCCCCCGAAAGCCATGTTGAAGGTGCCAACATGGCTTTCGCCGTCCAAAACCATGGAAATAGGCTCATTATCATCCAATTCTCTGAGTAAATAAAGCTCCGTTACGATAGCCCCCGCCGTATTGAAATGTATTTCGAACAGATCAGTTTCTTCGACGATGGTTTCGACCGGATGATCCTGATCGTGCAGTTCAACAACAGTTCTCTCTACACTCTCTGGCTCGGAAGCCGTTTCGGTTACGGTGTCGCTTGTTTCATCGTCGGCAATCTCTATTTGCTGGGGGGCAGCCACTGGTGCTTCCCGTGCTTTCTTCTTCTCGATGGATGAGATCAGATATGGGCCCCCAATAAGAATGAGCGCTATTAAGACAATTGCTATAACCGTATTCTTTTCCATGTTTTCCTCACAGAAGCATTAGGGGACAGGGTCGTAACCGCCGAAGCGTCCCGGCCGGCATTTTCCAATCCGTTGGACAGTAAGCCAAAAACCCTTGAACAGACCATATTTCTTCAAGGCTTCAACCGAATAACTGGAACAAGTCGGAAGAAAACGACAACTTGGCGGAAAGATCGGAGATATTGCGCATTGGTATATTTTCACTAGTCCTATAAAAGGCAAAGTAAACCAATTACTTATTTTTTTCTGCAAAATCCGCATTCCGGATTAACTCACAAAACTGCTTTTTACGTTCACGGTAATCATAGTCCCCGGGATACAAGATTACAACTATATCGAAGCCCTTCGGCAGGTCCTTCCTGGTATTCCTATAAATCTCTTTAAGAACACGTCTGGCATAGTTACGCTGAACGGCATTTCCGAATTTTCTTACCAGCGTAACGGCAAAACGGTTACTATTCAGACGATTTTGCCGCGCAACGAGCCTCGCCCCGATACACTCTGATCTGGCGTCCGGCTCATTGAATACATGCGCGAAATCCGCTTTGTTTCTCAGTCTATCCTTTCTAGTAAGGCTTTTTCTCATCTGCGACGGACAGTTTCTTTCGCCCTTTTCTACGACGACGGGAGAGAACAGCCCGCCCACCTCTTGTTTTCATACGAGCACGAAATCCGAATTTTCGATTTCTTTTCATCTTACTCGGTTGATAGGTCCGTTTCATGGTACTCTCCAGGCGATAATTGAGCCACTATACGGAGAGGATTTTATCCCGTCAAGTGCCGCCTCGCCGCCGCATGGTTTCGAGGAGATCGAAAAACGGCTGATCGTCTTCTGTGAGAGGAACGGCCGCCGTATCGGCATGAGAATACTCCTTTTTAGACTCGTATACATCCTGTCTGCTGATTCGAGAACGAGAACCATCATCAACCACCACGCGAACGCGCTGTATTTCAAGCTCTGGATACTTCTTGTTCAGCACCTTGATGATTTTTTCCTGCTGCCACTTAATCTGTTGAGACCAGCCGGGATGATCTGTTTCCAGAATGATAGTATGATTGTCAATGTCTTTCGGATAGACATGCATGGCCAACTCAGGACCCACCAAGCGTTCCCAACCCGAGACAAAATGAGAAAATCCTGTCAAATCTTTCGGTAGGAGGCGAGAAAACAGCCTTGACAAGACATCGCCGGCATAGTTAAACTTGCTTTTAGCGCTCATAAACGGTACCATCTTTCACTTCGTAGGTATGAGAATCATCTCCGATTTTACCAGTTTCCTCTCCCGGAAGGAATGTATAAAAAATCTGTTCGGCCGCGGGGAGACGATCACGAAAAAGCCGACGCCTTAAGGGATCGAGTTCTAATAATACATCGTCCAGGAGCAAAATGGGTTTTCTCCCGGTTGTTTGATAGTAAAATCGGGCCTGAGCTACTCTGAGCAATAGAGAGAGAAGGCGTTGTTGACCCGTTGACGCGCTCTTCGCGAAATCTCTTTCCCCAGCGACAAATAAAAATCGGTCTCGATGCGGTCCTGTACTCGTGGTTCCCGAAACAATATCCGCGGCTTTTTTCTTCCGCAAGCATTCCATTACCTCTTTGCTGTCTTCAGTCTCACCCCAGGATGGTTGATATACGAGAGTTATCTCCTTTTCGATGCCGGAAACTTCCTTGAAAAGAGTTGAGAAAATATCTCCAAATTCTCGTGCAGCCTCTTCTCGCTGCTGAACAAGCGTGAGTCCGGCAAGTGCTAATTGCTCACTATAATAATCCAAAAGAGAAAAATTCCGCGTTCTGAGAATGTAATTGCGCTCGTGGAGCAATTTTCGGTAGCATCTTAGCTGGTTGATATAATAAGGATCGTGAAGACTCAGGGTTTGATCCATAAACCACCGGCGGCGTTCCGGAGGACCGCTGGCAAACAGGAAGTCATTATGAACAAAAGCAATGGCTGGAACCCTTCTTAGGAGTTCCTTTCTGTCAACTACTCTTTTTCCGTGAAGCTTAATTGTTTTTCTGCCATTCTCCCAAGTTATCGATATGTTTCCTTCTGTTTCTTCGGGAGATCTAAAACGACTACACACCGACATGGATCGACATCCCCAGGAAACCAAGTCGCTATCATATCGAGTGCGAAAAGACGATCCATAGCTGAGCATGTATATTGCCTCGAGTATATTCGTTTTTCCTTGGCCATTCTCACCAATGAGGTAGATATCGTGGGCATCCAAGTTGATTTTTCGGTTTTCCAAATTCCGAAAACCATCAAAAAAAATCTCCTGAAACCCCAAATTTCTAATCCTTCTGCATCGGCATCACAATATGGAAAAAACTAGACTCAGGAACCGAAACAATGGTAATAGCCTTGTTTGTATCGGTGAATTTTACGCACACCTCATCCTCCTTAGTCTCTTTTAAGGGATCGCTGATGTAAAGATGATTCAAGGCAAAAACAGATTCGGGTCCATCATATCGACAATTGATACTTTCTTCCGCCACACCTATTTCGCTTCTATCAGATTTCAGCGAAAGCTTGTTTGCGAAAATCGAAAGGAATACTCTCTTAGACTTATGGTCCGACATAAGCGAAACTCTTTTGAAGGCATCAATTAATTCGATGCGTTTTACCTGAAATTCATGGTCCTGTTTCTCAGGGATAACACGGGTGTAATTGGGAAACTGCGCATCAATGAGACTGCTGGTGACTTTTTGATTATCGAATCGCATAAAGAGAGTCTTGTCGGCCACAGCGATTTTGAACTCACCTTCTCCTGAAGCGAGTTTACGGATAAGATGAAGAGCCTTCGGCGGAATAATGATCCCATCGAATTCAGGAACTTCCCCATCGGGGGCATTGGAGATATAACTAAGCCGTCGCCCATCTGTGCCCACCATAATGAGCCGATCGTCACTCTTCTCCATGTACACGCCATTCATGAAATATCTGGTCTCATCATCACTGATGGAAAAGATGGTTTGCCCTACCATCGTGATGAAATCCTTCTGCGACAAGGAAAAATAGGATTTCTCGTCTGTTTCTGGTATTTCGGGAAATTTATCCGCCGATATGCTGTGCAATTGGAATTTAATGCTATCACCACTGAATATGGTTAACAATTCCTCTTCGTCCTGAATGATTCTCACATCTCCATCAGGAAGAGTTCTCAAGATACCCAAAAGCTTATCGCAAAAAACCGTTGTACTGCCGGAATTCTCAATCATCACCGGTATTCGGGTTTCAAAGCTCACTTTGAGGTCCGTCGCCTTGATAGTGAGGGCATCAGTCTCCGCCACAAGGAGAACATTGGACAGAATCGAAAGAGCGTTGCGTGAAGCAATTATCTCCTGAGCGACGGAGATTTCCCTGAGTATGATACTCTTGTCACAGACGAATCGCATAACATGCCTCCCCCATCATACGATGGTACGAGATGATGATATGGGAATATGCTCATGGATACAAGTGTCGTGTTGTGCGTTTCCTTACTAATACTCTTTTATATTTATATCAGTAGTAGTAGTAGGGGCTGAGGAAATGTGGATAAGTTTTCTATTTGTTGTCATTTTAGGAATTTAGGGTTGGAAACGTTTGGGATAATTGGTTGAGATTTTTCCAATTTATCCTCCTATTCTTTGAAAACTTCATCCACGTTCCGTTAGAATAACAAATTTTAATGACTTATTCTCAACTTATCCCCAAGCCGTATCATCCAACTTCTTTGATTGACCGTATCAATCCGACTATGGTGGGTTCCAAAGTAGGGTCGCTTTTCATACGGTCTTCGATTCTCTGGCAGGAATGCATTACGGTGGTATGGTCCCGACCACCGAATTCAAGACCGATTTCCGTAGTGGAATAATCTGTTGTCTCTCTGATAATATACATGGCGACTTGCCTGGGAAAAGTTACCTGTTTGTTCCGTTTCTTGCCTTTGAGATCTCCGGGAGTTACGTTGAAGTATTCAGAAACTACCCGTTGAACACGATCTATTGTGATGTTCAGCGTGAGATTGCCCGAAAAAGAATTCTTGAGCTGTGCTTGGGCTACTTCGACGGTGATTTTTTTGCTTACCAGATCAGCATATGCGACCATCTTCGTGAGTGATGCCTCAAGATCTCGTATGTTGGTTGTGACATTTTTGGCAATGAACTCCAGCACTCCATCGGGAATGGGAATGCTTATTGTCTCAAGCTTTTTTCTCAGAATAGCATACCGGGTTTCGAAGTTGGGGGGTTGAAGATCGACATTGAGACCTCGTTCAAAACGATTTTTCAGACGATCGGCGAAATTTCGAAGTTCAGATGGAGGACGATCACAAGTGAATACCAATTGTTTTTTGGCGTCATATAGAGCGTTGAAGGTGTGAAAAAGCTCCTCCTGGGTTTCTTTTTTGTTCTGAAGATCGTGGATATCATCGATAAGGAGAACATCTACTTTCCGATATTTGTTTTTGAAGCGGCTCTGTGTTTCACTTCTGATGGAATGTATGAACTCATTGATGAATGTCTCGGCTGTTATATAAACCACTTTCTTATCGAGCATGTTCAAGTAAATTGTATTTCCTATGGCCTGCATCAGATGAGTCTTTCCCAAACCGACGCCGCCATATATGAGAAACGGATTATAAGTTCCACCGGGATTTGATCCTATGGCTTGAGC
>Ga0209049_1000140_pt1 | contig 15016 bp, 17 predicted proteins | sample WorMetulBAHAMAS2_FD_187398 | JGI IMG/M metagenome (GOLD analysis project Ga0209049, IMG submission 187398) | Marine gutless worms symbiont microbial communities from Max Planck institute for Marine Microbiology, Germany - Olavius ullae BAHAMAS.2... | ecosystem: Host-associated > Annelida >...
CGAGGTCTTAGCCACCACCCGCTTCGACTCCGCCGAGCACTTCGCCGATACCATCAAACGCTACGTTAAGGTCTACAATCAGCACATCCCGCAGAAAGCACTGGGCCACAGTCCTCCCCTTCAGGCGATGAAAAACTGGTCCCAAAAACAGCCCAGCTGTTCAAAAAATGTGCCTATAATCTGGCGGGATTTGACACCTAACATTATTTTTAAGTTTGTCAGTTCATTCACATTTACGCGTTCAAGTCAGTGACACTCCGAAAATGGATATTTTAACCTACATTTCAGATAGTTATCTGGTGCGCGCCCAAGTTTAACGGGATAGCAGTGCAAACGATTTCGTCTTTTTGTCGTGATGATTGAACGAAAAGCCGTCGCCCTGGTCTCGGGGGGGCTCGACTCCATGCTCGCCGTGCGTGTCGTCCAAGACCAGGGTATTTACGTGGAAGGCCTGAACTTCTTCACCGGCTTCTGTGTGGAGGGCCACACACATGCCATCCGTAAACACACTGGGCCCAAACGCAACAATGCGCTCTGGGTGGCCGAGCGCCTGGGTGTGAAATTACATTTCGTCGATGTCGTCGAAGATTACCGTGATGTGGTCCTGAACCCGAAATATGGATACGGAGCCAATCTCAATCCGTGCCTCGACTGTAAGATCTTCATGGTGCAGCGAGCCTATGAGTGGATGCGTGGGCATGGGTTCGACTTCATCGTCACCGGTGAAGTTGTGGGGCAACGACCCAAATCTCAGCGCAAGGACACCCTGCCGATCGTACAGGATGATTCGGGAGCCGGTGATTTACTGCTGCGGCCCCTATGCGCCAAGCGTCTGCCGCCGACCCTGCCGGAGCGGGAGGGCTGGGTCGAGCGTGAACGCCTGTTCGATTTCTCCGGGCGCAGCAGAAAGCCGCAGATGGCATTGGCGAAGGCGTATGGGCTTGATGACTATGCTCAACCGGCCGGCGGTTGCTGTTTTTTGACCGATTCCCAGTACTCCGCGAAGCTGACGGACCTGTGGAGCAGCCGCGGTGATCGCGCCTATGACCTGGACGATATCGTACTCCTGAAGGTAGGGCGCCATATCCGACCGCGACCCGGTTTCAAGGTCATCATCGCACGCGAGGAAGGCGAAGGACGCTTCCTGACCGGGTTCCGTAAGCGTTTTATCAGCATCAAGACACTCAGTCACGGTGGACCCGAAGCCCTGATCGATGGTGTGGTGACGGAGAGTGACATCGAGTTGGCGGCACGGCTGGTGGCACGCTATGGTCAGGGACGCGATTGCGAATCCGTCCGCGTCGAGGTCAGGTCCCTTTCAGGTTCTACGCGAGAACTCGCTGTCCGTCCCTTCGCCCCGCAGGAGATCCCAGGAGAATGGATCCTGTAGATACGCGGGGTCCTGTTGATATTTCGGTGGACCCTACACAAACTGTTTGATCGACTGTTCATGGTTCTTCGGTACGGTTCATTATCATTCGTGTTTATTCTTGGTTCTTCGTGGTTTGTCGATAGTGCATGCAAAACTTGACTCATTTGTAAAGATGCAGGTCCCTCAAGGAATCCTAGCGAGGCTGCGCATTAAGATCGCAAAGTGTGAATTTTTGTCTGGAAACCAGATAGCATAAATCCGACGTTCGTGTGAATTCACGTTCTTGTCGTTTAACGGTAGAGTAGAGAGCAGGTTTCCGTGTCCGTAGATCCAGCCTATCCGTTGCCGCCCCTTTCGTCTGGCGGTGCTTCACGAGCCGGATCCTAGCCACGGTCGCCTGCTCCCCCTCATCAAACGCAGCATGCGGTTTTCCCGCACTGCGCTTTCCTGTTGCCTTCACAACTCAAGCTGTCGCAGGTGAGTTCAGCCGCTATGAGTACATCAGCCTTCGGCTCATACCTCTCATGTCACCCCGCCGGTGGCCGTCAGGGTTGCCGTCTCCGTCCGGCTTGCCGACGGGCGTGAGGGTATCTTAACCGGTCATCCTGGACCGTTCGACTGGGCCGGCGGCGCTCTCGACGCCTTCGATCCGCCCTCATCCACACCCCGTCGTCATCGTGAGTGGCGACCAAGGCCCTCGCCGTCGAACATGTCCGGCGGCAGCGCCCGGGCTTGCAGGACACAAGACCGAGCGTGCCACACCCACTTCGCTGCGTTGTACAGACGCTACCTCAGTCTGAAGACGTTGAGACAGACCCCGGTCATTGACCTTGACCCATCCCGCCTCCGTTCTGGTTCGGTTTTCCCGGCAAGCGGACGCCCTCTCCTGAGAACTCGACATGACAACAGTATGGCCCCTTCGCTCCCCAGGCATTACCCCGGTTCCTCACGACTATGGACCACGCCGACTTCCACCCCGGCAGGCCGCTCCGGTGCTTACACTGATTCTTCCCGGTGCATGCCGGCTTCAGCTTCTCTGGCAGTTTGGCCACCTGCGATTAGCGTTTCGAGGCCGTTCTCGGTTCAACCTGTTACGGCTTACGGCTCACCGCTTCGCTGTCCACGCCTCCCGGCGCTTCGCTCGGGTCCCTTCCCAAACCGGTCTCGCTCCCCACGCTTCGTTTCAGATTGCTCGACTGACTAGGCTTCGCCTGGAGCACCAGATTACGCAGATTTCCACGGATTAAGCTGGCTTTTCCTATAGAGAAAAACGGCTCAAACTCAGTGTTCCCTGCACCCGCGGTGGTGGACGTAAAAAAGAAGGCTCTTTATGGATTCCAGACTGGTTAGGATATTTTGCGCAAATTCGCCTTCTCAGCAAGCCAGAGGGGCGTCGTATAACTTACTGTTGTTGTTGAGAAAAGATTGCCTGTTCTGTCATCGGTCAGAGTGCTACGGACCGCCGTCCCCTTCGATCAGTCTGGAATCCATAAAGAGCCTTTTCTTAAATCAAATGTCAACGATCTGCGGGATCTGCGCTGGCCGCGTGACGACTGGGAAGGGCTGTCCTCTGTGTTCTCGGAGGCCGAGAAACTGGAGGTCAGGCTGGAGCAGGCAGGCGAACACTGGCCTCAGTGGAGGTGGAAAGGGGTCGAGTGGACCATCGAGCGCTTCTGGTCCGTCGCCTTCGACCTGCCTGTGCAACCGACGGCGATTTCACCGCTCCAGGGATTCGACGTGATGCACGACTGGCAAGGCCCGTTCGCGGAATGACCGGCACCGCCGGATGCGGCCGAGTTCGAGCAGGAACGCGTGGATTATCGTGCCGGACTTGCCTGCAACGACCGCTACATCGCCGAAAGGATGTGGGAGGACGCCAAAAAGACGTGGTGGAACACGGGTGATCCAAGGCGAGGCAAGAAGGGTGATCCGGTATTGGAACAGGCACTCCAAACCAAGGCCGAATCCGGGGCTTGTTCCGTCCTGGCCGAGGTGCTCAACTGAGTTCCCACGCCGGAGCATAGGAATGAGCCGGAAAGAAAAAACTACGCATCACGCGAATCGACGCGAATCAATCCGCGAAAGGTTTCATAAAAATGAAGGGTAGTGGTGAATCTTCAAGTAATATCGATGCCATACCCCTTTATCCTTGTATGATGTCCAATGTTTTTTCTCACACCAAGCCACAAAGACACGAAGAACTTTTCTCGATTGTCGTTGGTCATCCGCGAGATTTTCATCTCAGACCGAGAGACGACGCTTGCTGTCATTTCCCTTAGATCCTCGTATCCCTTTGTGCCTTTGTGTGATGTTCGACGTTATTCATGGAAACCTTATCACTTGAAAATTTATCATTACCCTCTTTCTTAAATACCAATCATAACATCCTGTTAATCCTGTACCATTTCGGGATGACAGTTGCGCACGGATTCGCGTGAGGCGTGGTCTTCTCTCCGGGCACGGGTGTTTGGCACGATCATTGCGCACAGACACCCGACAAGGCGAGTACCTGTACCTTTCAAGGGGATCTCGAACCGAATATGATGGGAGATTCTTACCCCAGGTGGGCACTTTAGAATCCGAGTGCCCCTGAAACAGCAACCAGCGGAGATAAGTGTATGTCATCCAGTGTGTTAGAGAAGATTAAACAAGAGGAAGTGAAGTTCGTGGATCTTCGCTTTACCGATACCCGCGGTAAGGAACAGCATGTCACCTTGCCGACCGATGTCATCGACGAGGGTTTCTTCACGGAAGGCAAGATGTTCGACGGCTCGTCGATTGGCGGTTGGAAGGGCATTCAGGAGTCGGATATGGTGCTGATGCCGGAGGTCGGCACCGAGACCCTGGACCCCTTCTCCGAGGAAAACCAGCTGATCATCCGCTGCGATATCCTCGAGCCTTCCACCATGCAGGGCTACGAGCGTGACCCCCGCTCCCTGGCCAAGCGCGCCGAGGCCTACCTCAAATCCACCGGGGTCGCCGATGCCGCCTATTTCGGCCCGGAGCCCGAATTCTTCGTACTGGATGACGTGCGTTGGGGCGCCGATATGAGCGGCGCCTTCTACAAGGTCGACTCCGAGGAGGCCGAATGGAACTCGGAGCGGGTCTATGAGGATGGGAACATCGGTCACCGCCCGGGGACCAAGGGCGGCTATTTCCCCGTCCCGCCGGTGGATTCCCTGAATGACATACGTTCCGCCATGTGTCTGGCCATGGAAGAGATGGGTGTGACCACCGAGGTCCACCACCACGAGGTCGCCACCGCCGGTCAATGTGAGATCGGCACCAAATTCGCTACCCTGGTCAAACGCGCGGACTGGAATCAGATCTTGAAGTATGTGGTCTGGAACGTGGCCCATGCCTACGGCAAGACCGCCACGTTCATGCCCAAGCCCCTGGTGGGCGACAATGGTAACGGGATGCATGTGCACCAATCCCTGGGCAAGGACGGACAGAACATCTTCTCGGGCGACAAGTACGGCGGCCTCTCCGAGACGGCGCTCTGCTACATCGGCGGCATCATCAAGCATGCCCGCGCCCTCAATGCCTTTACCAACGCCTCGACCAATTCCTATAAGCGTCTGGTACCCGGCTTCGAGGCACCGGTCATGCTGGCCTACTCGGCACGTAACCGCTCGGCCGCGGTCCGCATCCCCCATGTCGCCAACCCCAAGGCCCGGCGCATCGAGGTCCGGTTCCCGGATTCCACCGGCAACCCCTATCTCTCCTTCTCCGCCATGATGATGGCCGGTCTGGACGGGATCATGAACAAGATCCACCCCGGCGATCCCATGGACAAGGATCTCTACGACCTGCCGCCCGAAGAGGAGAAGGGCATCGCCCAGGTCTGCTATGCGTTGGACCAAGCCCTGGATGCCTTGGACAAGGATCGGGATTTCCTCACCGCGGGCGGGGTGTTCAGCGACGACCTCATCGACGGCTATCTCGAGCTGAAGATGGAAGAGGTGACCACGCTCCGTATGACGACCCACCCGCTCGAGTTCGATATGTACTATAGCCTGTGAGCTTGGCCCCGCGTGTATTGAAAGGAAGGCTGAACGTGATCGTTCAGCCCCACCTCACCATTCCGGCAGGGATTGCCGGAATCCAGGTGCCATGGATGGCAAAAGCAGCGGGGGTCTGAACGCTTACGTTTGAACCCGATGCCATTGAGTTGAGCGTTACTGGTCAGCGAAAAAGAGGAAGGCTCTTTATGGATTCCGGACTGGTCGAAGAGGACGACAGTCGGTAGCACCATGACCGATGACGGAACAGGTAGCCTTTTCTCAACGATAACAGCAAGTTATACGGTGCCCCTCTGGCTTGCTGAGAAGGCGAATTTGCGCAAAATATCCTAACCAGTCTGGAATCCATAAAGAGCCAAGAGGAAAAACTACGAATCACGCGAATCCGCGCGAATGGATTCGCGTCGATTCGTCGTTTTCTTTTCCGCTTCAGCGGTACTGATGACCATTTTGACCGGCAACTCGGCATTGCAGGTTTTACCCGATAGCCGGAAGGGCCAACGAAATATCGGTCGTCCCAGGGGCCAACAGGATGTCGGCGGTCCCAAGGGCCGACAGGGCCGACCGTAGGGTGGACTGCGCCCACTAACGATGCTGAAAGCCCGCTCGGTGGGTACAAGGATGCAGTCACGTAGGTCGGGTTACGCGTGCTTCGGTGTTCGGTTGGGTCACAGGATTTGGGCGCGCCGTAACCCGACAGACGATGCTGCGAGCCAGCCTGGGATGTCGGGTTATGGCGCGTTCAGCCGCAGTTGCCCTCGCCCGCATCGCAAGGCGCGCCCAACCCGACCTACAAAACTGATAAATATCGGTAGTCCCGGGGGCCGACAAGATGTCGGCGTCCCAGGGGCCGACAGGGCCGACCGTAAGGGTGGGCTGTGCCCACCAACGATGCTGAAAGCCTGCTCGGTGGGTACAAGGATGCAGTCACGTAGGTCGGGTTAGGCGCATGCTGTCGGTGTTCGGTCGGGTCACAGGATTTGGGCGCGCCGTAACCCGACAGACGATGCTGCGAGCCAACCTGGGATGTCGGGTTACGGCGCGTTCAGCCGTAGTTGCCCTCGCCCGCATCGCAAGGCGCGCCTAACCCGACCTACAAAACTGATGATCATTCGGCATTGCAGGTTTTACCCGATAGCTGGAGGGGCCAACGAAATATCGGTAGTCCCAAGGGCCGACAGGATGTCGGCGGTCCCGGTCCGGCTGGGACCGCCGTCTTCCGGACGGTTTACGGACCCCATGACCGGCTGTCGGCAACGCTCAGAGCAGATGCCTTCCGGGCCGCTGCTGGACACCGGCCTGATGCTCTCTGCGGCGCGGAGCTTCCGCATCGGTGGGCACAGCCTACCCGACGTGTGCTGAGTCGGTGGGCACAGCCCACCCGATGTGCGCCGAGTCAACATTCATCGGCGATGCCTTGCCCCGCGGTGAAGTCCAGGGTCCCTTCGTAGATAGCGCGGCCGGTGATGGCGGCCGTTACGCCGCCGGCGGCCAGGGTGCACAAGGCGTGTATATCGTCCAGGTCGGTGATGCCGCCGGAGGCGATGACGGGGATCGAGATGGCTTCCGCCAGGGCGCGTGTGGCCTGCACATTGGGACCTGTCATCATGCCGTCTCTGCCGATGTCCGTGTAGACGATGGCGGATACCCCGTCTTCTTCGAAGCGCTTGGCGAGGTCCGTTACCGGATGTTCGGTCAGTTCCGCCCAGCCTTTGATGGCTACCCGCCCTTCCTTGGCGTCCAGGCCTACGATGATGTGGCCGGGGAAGGTCCGGCAGGCGCGGGCCACGAGTTCCGGTTCCTTGACCGCTTGAGTGCCGATGATGCAGTAGGTAACGCTGGCATCCAGATAGGCGGCGATGGTGGCCTCGTCACGAATGCCGCCGCCGACCTGGATGGGCAGCTGGGGGTAGCGTGCGGCGATGGCCCGGACGGCGGCGTCGTTCACCGGCTTCCCGGCGAAGGCCCCATTGAGGTCCACCAGGTGCAGGCGGCGGGCACCCGCGTCGACCCAGCGCCCGGCCATCCGCACCGGGTCGTCGGAGAAGACGGTCTCTTCGTCCATACGGCCCTGGCGCAGACGCACGCAGCGTCCGTCTTTAAGATCGATGGCTGGGATCAATAACATGGTCATTTCTCGTCCGATGCCAGCCGGTGGGCCAGGCGCGTGGGTTCGGGCAGGCGATAGCGGGTGGTGCAGGCCAGCACATAGTCCAGTGCCGTTTCCAGGCCGATCCGGTGCCCTACGGATACGTAGACCGGCCGCACGTTGGTGCGCGTGCGCAGCAGGGTGCCGATTATCTCGTCTTGGTGCCGGAGCCGGGTTTGTGCCCCCTTTTCCAGGGCGAGGGTTCCGTGTTCCCCGATAAGCCGTGATTTGGCGACGCCGATGCTCGGCAGGTCGGTGAGCAGTCCCAGGTGGCAGGCGAGACCGAACCGGCGCGGGTGGGCATAGCCCTGACCGTCACACAGGAGCAGGTCCGGCTCGACCCGCAGTTTGGCGAGGGCATCGAGGGCCGCCGGGATTTCGCGGAAGGACAGGAGCCCCGGTACGTAGGGAAAGCTGGTGGGGCGGCGTGCCAGGGCGCGTTCCAGGGGTTCGAGTCCGGGAAAGCGCAACACGACCACCGCGGCCCGGGTTATTTGTCCTTGTTCTTCGAATCCGATGTCGAGACCGGCGACGGTCTCGATCGGCGCGAAGTCGTCCTGTCTCACCAGCCGTCCGCGGAGCTGTTCCTGAATGGCCCGCGCCTGGGCGGGGGTGCCGTCCCAGGGATGGAGGTTCTTCAAGGGTCTTGCGACCGGATTTGCATGGTCTTGCGCGATCCGGCGGGCGACACGACCAAGCCTACCGATCGGTTCCGCTCACTCGGTGACACCGGCGTATGTCTCTTCGTCGTAGGGACGAAAAAGGCCCCTGCCGAGGCACGGGCCGGCTTGACAGGAGGCGAGGAGGCCGGATGGACGCCGGCTCGCGTACCCCGAGCGACCGGACGCCGGGACCGCCGGGAGAGGATCAGTCCCGCGACGAGCCGACGATCTCATGGGCGATATCCACCACCCGATTCGCCATGTCCATGTACTCTTGCCGGTAGTTGGCGAGGAGCCCTTCGCTGGAAGCCCAGTAGTCTTTACCGGAGACGCCGTGCTGGTGCTCGTAGGTGATGAACTGTTTCTGCATCTCGAGCATCTTGTCGATCAGGGTTTGTTTCTCTTGCTTCAAGGCCGCGATGTCGCTCATGGCTCTCTCCCGATGATTTTTTACGGTTTGAATCTGTTCGGCCTTTTCAGAGTATGCCGAACTGTCAATTTAACATGTAAATGCCGGAATCGGTCAACAGGAGTGGCCGCTTTCCGGGGCTACCGAACAACAATTCGGACCTTCCGCTTGGGTCTAATGGGGATACTCGCGGTCGGTGTCTCGATCGGGGCGATTCGTCTCGCCTTGCCGTTCGCGGATCTGTTCCGGTCCGAGCTGGAGGACAGGCTGGCAGAGGCCCTCGGCATGGAGGTCCAGGTCGGGCGTCTGGAGTTGGGCCTGGCGGGCTTGGTTCCGCGGCTCTGGCTCCGGGACGCTGTGTTCCTGGACCCCGAGAACGGTCGCCCGCGGCTCAGCCTGGCGCAGCTCCGGATCGATCTGGACCCTGTCGCCAGCCTGGGCGCGCTGACCCCCCGTGTCGCGTCCGTGACGCTGGTCGGCGCCCGGCTGGCCGTCAGACGGTTGCCCACCGGCGCCATTGTGGTCACCGGGCTGGAGGGCCTGACGGGTGATGACCCGGCGGCACTGGGCTTCTTCTTGGGTCACGGCCGCTTCCGGCTGGTGGACAACGAACTCTCCTGGATCGACGAGCAGCTCGGGGCGCCGCCGCTGCAGCTGTCCGAGGTGCGGCTGGATTTCGAGAACCGGGGGGAGCGGCACCGGATCGGTATTCTTGCCCGGTATCTCGACGACCGGCGCAGCCGCCTGCGGTCTGCGGATACTCGGCGAAACGCCTCTGCGCAAGCGGCTCGGGGTCCTCGCGCGGGTCTTCGAGCCGACGGGCAAGGCGCGTCTGGATCTGGACATCGCGATCCCGTTGGGCAAGCGGCACCGGGACTCCCTGCGAATCACCGGCGAGCTCGGCTGGCCCGGCCCGGCGACCCTCGCAATCCCGGACCAGGGGATCCTGCTCACTGGGCTCGCCGGCAGCCTGCACTTCACCGCTCGTAACCTCCAGGCGCGGTCCATCGAGGCCAGGCTGTGGGGGGTACCGGTCCGCCTCGGCGTGGCTACCTGCAGGTCCGGGAAGGAGGCCACTGTAACTACCCGGTCCTGGTCACGGGCCGCTTTCCGGCCGCTGTCCTGGCGCGGCAGTTCCCGGCCCAGGCGTGGGGGCTGCTGCAGGGCCGGACCCACTTGGCGCTGGCGCTCAGGCTTACCGAAGCGGATTTGGGCGGGTCCGTCGCCGCTCTGGATCTGCGGCCATGGCTCGACTGGTGGGCAGACCATAAAGGACCCGGCACCGGTGATTCGGGAGGGGGCGCCACGCTGCGCTCGGCACAGGTGCGCGTCGGTCGTCTGTCGTTGCCCGCCACGACCCTCAAGAGGTCCGCTTCGAGCTCGACGACCAGGGCCGCAGCTAGGCAGCGCAGCTCGACGCCCGGGAGCTCGCGGGCAAGATTACCGTGCCCCGCCGTGCCCGCGGCGGACCGGTCCGGGTCCGGCTGGCGCGGCTGGATCTGAAGGGCCTGTTCGATCAGAAACACGGAGACGGCAAGGCATCCGCCGACAGGCCCCACACGGATCCGCGTCAAGCCCGGGCGCTGGATCTGGGCATCGAGCAACTCTTGTGGGGAGAGCATTCCCTGGGGCGCGCGACCTTGCGCTCACAATTGGAACCGGGCGGTCTGGAATTCACCCGGATCTCCCTCACCGGGCCGGTCATGGCGATCAGGGGGCGAGGTAGTTGGCGCCGGAGGGACGCGGGACCCTGCTCTAACCTCTCCCTTACCGCATGGAGCCGGGATCTGGGCAAGTTCCTGCGCGGTCTCGGGTTCAAGAGCCTGCTCCATAAGACGCCGGCCAAGCTGGATCTGGATCTGGGCTGGCCCGGCGCGCCGGGCCGATTCGCGGCGGCGGATCTGAAGGGACATATCCGGCTCGATCTGGGGGCCGGGAGCCTGTTGGAGGTCGAGCCGGGGGTCGGGAGGGTGCTGGGCCTGCTCAATCTCGGTGCCCTGCGGCGGCGCCTGGATCTGGATTTCAATGATCTGTTCGGCTCCGGCTATGCCTTTGAAAAGATCTCCGGACGGTTCGATATCGCGCAAGGGTCGGCCACCACCCGGGAGCTGCTCATCAAGGGTTCTTCCGCCGATGTCAGCATCGCCGGGAGTACGGATCTGGTCGAGCAGGCGTTCGATCAGATCGTAACCGTTACGCCGCACATCGGTACCGGCGCGGCCATCGCCGGCGCCGTGGCGGGGGGACCCCCTGGTCGGGGCGGCCGTCTTCCTGGTCGATCAGGTATCCGATGGGGCGATCAACTAGCTGGGCCGCCACCAGTATCACCTCAGCGGACCCTGGGCCGAGCCTGAGATCCGGCGCGGCGGACGCGCGATCAAGACACCGGAAGCGACGCCGGCCGGGGCGTCGAGGACCACCCCCCGCCGTCTCAGGACGACGCAGACGAGAATCCGTTTCTGGACGGGGACTGACTGTATGCCATCCGGCTGTCCGGCGTTATCCGGTGCGGCCCGGAAGGTGTTGTCCGCTCCGGCCGTTGCCGACACTGGTCATGGGGTCCGTAAGCCGTCCGGAAGACGGCGGTCCCATTTCTCTTTGCGGGTCGCAGACTCCCTGCCGGTTCCGGCTCGGTTCGGCCTGTTTTGTTCCTCGCAACGCCCGATCGATAACGGCTAAAATGCGAAACTGGCCTTATCCTCGAAAAGGATTCATGTCATGCAACCGCAAGGTGTCAGACGATTTCGCCCCGCCTTGGCCTTGCCTCGCGGTTTTACTTTGATCGAGCTGCCGGTGGTCCTCGCCATACTGGGTCTGCTCGTGGGTCTCGTGGGGCCGCGGGTAATGAGCGCCCTCGGCGGCTCCAAGACAAAGACCGCGGCTATTCAAATAGCCGGGCTGGGTTCCACCCTGGAGATTTACTACATCGACGTCGGCCGCTACCCCACAACGGCGGAGGGCTTGCAGGCCCTGGTGGAGAATCCCGGCGATATCACCAACTGGAACGGCCCTTATCTGGAGAAATCGAAGGTCCCGAAAGACCCCTGGGGATTCGAGTACCGGTATCGCTCGCCCGGTGAACACGGCTCCTTCGACCTCTGGTCTCTCGGTGCGGACAATATTTTAGTGACCCATACAATATGGACCAGCAAAATGCTAACCGTATGACTACCGCGTCTTTGATCACTCATTAGCTAATTGTAGCATACCTGTGTAGCAGCTAAAGCCTTGCACTAAAGTGCATAGTTTTGGACTAGCGTGCTGGGACAATAAATGCCGGCCCCGCCGAAACGCTCGATCCGACCACACCCTTGGTTTGCAACCCTGCTGTTGTCCCCGGTCCTCGGTCACCGGACCAAGCTTCCGGTTTCACCCTGCTGGAGCTGATAGTTGTTCTGGCTATCGCCGCGCTCGTCCTGACCATTACCCCGCCCTTGTTTACCGTCGCGGTGCCTGGGGTCGAGCTCAAGGCATCCGCCCGTCGCGTCATGGCGGGCCTGCGCCTGGCCCGGGAGCTGGCGATCCGCGATGGCCGTGACATCGCCTTTATCCTCGACGTGGAGGCGCGGGCCTTCGAGGTCGGCGGCGAGTCTCGCAACCGGCAAGCTCGGGGAGGACCTGGCGCTGAAGCTGGAGGCGGCGGAGACGGAGCAGCTCGGCGAGCACCGGGGAGCGGTCCGCTTCTTCCCGGACGGCAACTCCACCGGGGGGGCGCATCGTCCTGGCCCAGGGGGACAGGGGTTATCAGGTAGGGGTCCAATGGCTGACCGGTCGCGTCCTCATGGCCTCCTGGCAGGCCGAGTGACGGGCCGTCCGCGTTTGTCGTCGCGGCCTGCCCGCGGCGATTGCGCCCAGGGCGGTTTCTCGCTGTTGGAGGTCGTGGTCGCCTTTTAATGGCATTGGCGTGCGACTGACACGAGGTCTCATCGCAACAACCGATCCAGGACAGGACCGGGAGAGCTTATCCGAGGCCCGGGCAGAGCGTCCCTGGGAGGCATCCAGCATCTGCTCGAGACGGTGGCCGACGGCTTCGATCTCGTGGCGTAGCCGGCGGTTTTCGTGCTCGGTTTTTCTCCGCAGCTCCGAGATGGACGTGCTTTTCCGGTAGGCCGCGATGCGCCTGTTCTTAGAGTCTTCGTAGGTCCTTTCCAGATCGTGGAGCCAGGTGCTTTCGATGGTAGCGAGGCAGGTTTCCCGCACGGCATCGAGCAGCCGGGCGCTTTGGTCGTCCTCGCGGATCGAATCGAGCTTGGCCCGACTGAGGACCAGAGATACGGCCACCGCGAGCTTCGCAACTAGGTCGTCCCGTTCGTCGAGGACCCCGACGCGGCTGTTCCCCGACGGTAGATCGGAGGCCCGCCGGGGCATCCGGCAGCGCCGGTATAGGACAATTGCCAGGACAGCTGCGGCGAGGGCGCAAAGGATCTCTCCGAGACTGACGGACAGCGTAAAGGTCGGCATCAGCGACCTGTTTTATCAATGATGGCTTTGACCGAACGCATGGCCCGATCCTGCAAATCCCTTGCCCAAGGCGGTTGGGGAACGTTCCAGCCGATAAGGATGCCGACGGCCAGGATGAAAAGGGTATACAACATGGCGCCACCTGCTAGAAAGCGGCTATAAATTGCCGGACAAACTCGCCGTAATTGTCGTCAGGGAGGTAATCGATGCCGGCAGCGGCCTTACGGCCACCCCCGGTGGGGAAGCGGCGGCACAAGGCATCGGCACCCGTTCCCGTCGCCATCGGTGTCCGCACGCTGACCACGAATCCGCCGCCGGGCAGCCGGGTCAGCAGGGCATGGGCGCGCTTTGCGGATGTCCGGGCGAGCTGATTGGCCAGGAGCCCGCTCGCACGCCGTGCCCAAGGCTCGGCGGGCAGGATATGGAGGGTATGGCGGTCGTCCGCGAGCTCCGGTTTCAAGGCCCGTGCCCGCGCCATATCTTCGGCGTAGCCGGCACGGAGGGTCGGGAATGCAGGGTCCGCGGCGATGAACGCGAAGGGGTCCGCATAGGGCCGCAGGCGTCGGAACAGCACGTCCGGCGCAAGATACAGGTCCTCGATCCGGGCCCCATAGGCGTTGTAGTTCAAACAGGTCCCGAGCTCGCGCAGGGTCGCCAGCTGCGCCTCGTCCAACCCCAGGGGGGCCGCGGCCCGCCGCGCCGCCGCCTCGAAGTTGTCGCCGAAGGTGCCTACCACCGCCCAGGCCCGGCATTTCCCCCCGAGGAAATCATCCACCAGCAGACTGGTCCCCTTGTGGGGGAGGGTTTCGATGTGGACATCCAGCCCAGGGTGCTCAGGGATGGCCCCTGGAAAATGGTGATCGAAATAACGCACCCGAACCCCCCGCTCCAGCAACCCAATGAGGGCGTCCCGGTTCCTGTCCAGGGAGATATCGAGTACCGTTACCTCATCGCCGGGGTTTGCCTGAACCCGCGCCAGCAGCCCGATGTCGCGCTTGACGCCCGTAACCGGCGTCGCCTCCCGCGGCTCGATCAGCCGGAGCTGTTGGAGGGCGCAGATACCGTCCGCGTCCCCGTTGAAAACGTCGAAATAGGCCATGGCAGTCCATAGCTCGGACGATTGTATGATTCTTGAACGACCGACCTGAGCCGGATTGCCCCCACGCCCGCCCAATGAAAAGCCCGGTCGCTGCCGGGCTTTTTTTTATGTCGCTACAGGGGGGCCATCAACCGAAAAGCTCACTGTGCGATCCCAGCCGCGCCAATCTGAGGGTATGGGTATCCGACTTGCGATAGATCAATAACAAATCGGGCTTGACGTGGCATTCACGATAGCCAACCCAACCACTGCTCAGGCCATGGTCGCGGTAGCGGGCAGCAAGCGGCCGGTCGGTCGCCAACACCGTGAGGACAGGCTCTAAAACCTCATCGAGCGTGGCCCCATGTTTGCCCTTCGCCTCGCGCTTGTAGTCACGTTTGAAGATGGAAGAGCGCTCAATCCTCCGCATGCAGATCCGCCATCAGGTCATCGATAGTGTTGAAATGCTTACCTTTCCCGGCTTCCAGCTCGGTAATGGCCCAGCGCGTGGTGACGTTGGGTACCTTTGCTCCAAACGTATCAGCGGCACCCTCCGTGGGGTTGGTATCGATTCGAGCACCAACGTAGGCGGCGGCGGTGTCGGCAATATCCATAGCGGCTCTCCTTAGATCCTATGTCGAGCGGTTGATCCCCGCAAGCAGGGAAAACCCCTTTGAGCTTCGTCTGACAAACATAGTACTGAACGTGTTATTTGCAAGCAAATCGACTCCTCCTCCCGCGCATCTTCCCCGGCGTTGTGGCAGACGGTTTGGTGCTCGAAGCCCCATTCAGGTAAGCGCTTGTAGATTGTGTACTCGTCGGTCAGTACCAAGGTTCCCGGCCGAATCGTAGCCTCGATC
>Ga0209049_1000141_pt1 | contig 14965 bp, 9 predicted proteins | sample WorMetulBAHAMAS2_FD_187398 | JGI IMG/M metagenome (GOLD analysis project Ga0209049, IMG submission 187398) | Marine gutless worms symbiont microbial communities from Max Planck institute for Marine Microbiology, Germany - Olavius ullae BAHAMAS.2... | ecosystem: Host-associated > Annelida >...
AGCGAAGTGGGTGTGGCACGCTCGGTCTTGTGTCCTGCAAGCCCGGGCGCTGCCGCCGGACGTGTTGCGACGGCGAGGGCCTTGGTCGCCACTCACGATGACGACGGGGTGTGGATGAGGGCGGATCGAAGGCGTCGAGAGCGCCGCCGGCCCAGTCGAACGGTCCAGGATGACCGGTGTACTCATAGCGGCTGAACTCACCTGCGACAGCTTGAGTTGTGAAGGCAACAGGAAAGCGCAGTGCGGGAAAACCGCATGCTGCGTTTGATGAGGGGGAGCAGGCGACCGTGGCTAGGATCCGGCTCCGTGAGGCACCGCCAGACGAAAGGTGCGGCAACGGATAGGCTGGATCTACGGACACGGAAACCTGCTTTCTACTCTGCTCGCTTACAGGTGTGGCTGGAAAGAATTCTTGCCTGCGGGTGCGAAAATGGCAACCTTCTGTTAAGTTCAAAGCCTGGGAGCAGATCCATGGTGCCTCGAGTGTAGCGAGTGCCTCGGTATTTCGAGAGTTGGCACAGAAAAGAGCGACCTGACAACTATGAACCGGACAGTTATCCAGGATACCTTCCTCAAGGAGCTACGGGACAGCCTGCCTGCGGCGGCACTCATCGAGCAACAGGTCCGGGCGGTGCTGCTAGCCGAGGACCTGGGCGGAGGGGACCGTACCGCCGCCTTGTTACCGGCGGACCGGAAATCCCGGGTCGAGCTGATGACCAGACAGAATGCGGTCGTCTGCGGTCGGGCCTGGTTCGATGAGGTCTTTCGCCAGCTCGACCCTGGGATTCGCACCGAATGGCGGGCAGCGGATGGGGAGCGCGTGGAACCGGGCCAAATTTTATGCACGCTGACGGGAACCACCCGGGCCCTGTTGAGCGGCGAGCGCACCGCCATGAACTATCTCCAGACCCTTTCCGGGACGGCCAGCCGAGCGCGCTTGTATGCGGATGCCGTCGCCGGCCTCCCGGTGCGTCTGCTCGATACCCGCAAGACCCTCCCCGGGTTGCGTGTGCAGCAGAAGTACGCGGTGCGGTGCGGCGGTTGTCACAACCATCGCATGGGGCTGTTCGATGCCATCCTGATCAAGGAGAACCATATCCTGGCGGCGGGCTCCATTGCCGCCGCCCTGAACGCGGCGTTCGCTGTGGCCGCCGGCTTGCCGGTGGAGATCGAGGTGGAGGGCCTGGACGAGCTGGAAGAGGCCCTGGCCGCGGGCGCTACCCATCTGCTGTTGGATAACTTCGGGCTCGATCGGCTACGCCGGGCGGTAGCCCTGGTGGGCGGAAAGGCGCGTCTGGAGGCCTCCGGCGGCGTCACCCTCGACAGTGTTCGGGACATCGCCGAGACGGGTGTGGACGACATCTCCGTCGGCGATCTCACCAAGGATGTGACATCCATTGATCTCTCCATGCGCTTCGTGGATGCCTGATGGGACTTGACAGATAAATCGCGGTGAAGTGGTTCGATATCTTCGTGCCTCACGGCTCAATCGACCGGCAGGATGGCATCGGTGATCTGGGACAGGGCCGTGACGATGCGGTCGGGGACCACACCGGCGTAGCGTGGATCGTCCTCGCGCAGGCGCAGGGAGCGGGCGTCACCGGCGAACAGGGCGGTACGGCAACCGGTCAGGGACGCCGGCCAGATGTCGTTACGCAGGTCGTTGCCGACGTAGAGCACCTCGCTCGGCGCGATGCTATGGACCCGATCCAGGCCAGCAAGGGCTACCTGGTAGATGCGGATGGAGGGCTTGGCCTCCAGCAAGCGATAGGACCAGGCGCAGTATTCGGCATCGAATCCCAGGTCGGCGAGCGGGGCGCCGAGGAAGCCTTCCAACATCATGGGGGTATAGAACTGGGCGTTGGATACGATGCCCAACGCCAAGCGGCGTCGGCGTAGGTCTGCCAACAGTCGGGTCAGTCCCGGCATCGGCCAGACCGGGTTCACGCGGCACTCGTATTCCACCGCCAGGCGCGCGAGCTTGTCCCGCGATGTCGGCACCTTGCCCCCCAGTACTTCGTCTCCTAGTACGTCTTCCCAGACAGCCAGGATATCGACCTCCGGGAACTCGGTGCCGGCGGCCTTGCGCTGTGCATGAGAGGCTCGGATGGCCTGTTCGAGCCGGGCCGGACCGGCGGTCGTCGGGGCCCTTATACCGGCGGCCTCCAAGGCCGTGGTAAAGGCGCTGGCGGTATCCCGTTCCCCGGCCAACCCGATGTCCCCGGATGCGGAGATAACCAGGGTGCCGTAGACATCGAACAGCACTGCGCGGATCCCAGGCAGGGGATCGAGCTTGGGGGCAACGTCCGTGGGAATCGGTTCCAGGGGGGTGGATAGATACCGGATGCGGCCGACCAGGTAGTCAGGTATGGGCTGGGACATGATGATTCGTCAGGTTCTCAGAAGAAACAGGCGCTCGGGGGCCAGGAACCGATCGAGCAGGGCCGTCCCATCGGCGGTGCCCAGGTTCGGATCGACGGTCGCGTCCGACAGCGACCGATAGATGTGCTCGAGACGGCGGCCATAGTCGGCGATGGAATAGTCGCGCTCGGCCAGGGTCCGGTTGTGGGCGATGCGATCCGTGGGCGTGGTGTCGGGCAGGCGTGCGGGGCGCAGGGAGGTGCGGTCCTGGGGGTTGGAGGCCAGATGGCGGATGATCTCTTCCTGGGCGGTTTCGTCCAGGCGCCCGAAATCGATGTGCCCGTCGTGCACGGCACTCGCCCACAGACGCTCCAGGTCGGCGGGCGTCTCCGTGCGGCCGTATGCGGCCGCCACCGCTGTGAGGGCCTGTTCCATGGCCCGGCGCAGGCGGTCGCGGTCGAGCCAGCCCAAGGGGACCTCCAGGCGTTCGTAGAGTGCTCCCAAGTCGAGCCCGGCCGCGGTGAAGTCTTGGGTGATCTCGGGCAGGTTACGGCCTACCAAGGGGCACCCTGCCAGCCAGGACTCGAGGAAGGCGAGGCCGAAGCCCTCGGCGACGCTGGTGGTGACCAGGGCGTGGGCCGAGGCGAGTAGGGCAGGGAAATCATCGATGCGGTTTCCGAGCTCGAGCTCGAGGCCGAGTTTCAGCTCCTGCGCCAACGCCACCCAGCGCCGGTAGTGGGGTAGCTCGGCCGGATTTCGGGGGGCCTGGGTGGTCGCGAACAGGTCCTGCTCCGGGGCCAGCGTCGCCCAGAGCAAGAGCTCGCCCAGGTTCTTGCGCCGGATGGCGCGAGTGGGATAGAGCCAGAGTCTGCGGTCCGGAAACAGGTCGGCGGATCGGTCCGCCGACGGTGGCAGGTTCACCGCATTCGGCAGCAGGTGCAGCCGGTCGTGGGGAACGCCCGCGGCGGCCAGGAAGCCCCGGTCGCGATCATTGAGAACCGCATAATGCAGGTGTGTGGCCTGGGGGTAGAGCAGGGCGGAGAGTCGCGCCGTATCTCCGCCGCCGATCTCGCCGAGCAGCCTGGCATAGAGGCCCGGGCGACCGTCCTCGGCGAAGTCGTGGGGCTGCAGCAACAGGCGCTGGCCCTGCCGCGCCAGCGTGCCCAGGGCCTCGGGAAGGGCCAGGTTCTTGCCCAGGCAATGGTTATGGATATGCCACAGGTCCGGCATATCCCCCAGCCCCGCCCGGGCTGCTTGTACCAGCGCCGCCGCGAGCTCTGCGGGACCTGCTGCGGGTCGGCGTTCCTCGTAGGCCAGCGCCGGTACCAGGGCGAAGCCCACGCCCTCCGGCAAAGGCTGTCGGGGCGGCTCCCCGGCGACGACCAGCACCCGATGGCCCGCCGCCGCGAGGGCCATGGAAGCGTGCTCGATCACCCGGCTGACGCCGCCGGTTTGGAGGTGGAAGTGACTGATGAGGATGCGCATCCGGGGCTTCGCAGGCGGGTAGTGGCTAATATGTAAGTGAAATCTTAGCTGTCAAGTCCCGCTAGATTATAGGCACATTTTTTGAACAGTTGGGTCTGTTTTTGGGACCAGTTTTTCATCGCCTGAAGGGGAGGACTGTGGCCCAGTGCTTTCTGCGGGATGTGCTGATTGTAGACCTTAACGTAGCGTTTGATGGTATCGGCCAAGTGCTCGGCGGAGTCGAAGCGGGTGGTGGCTAAGACCTCGGCGATGCGGCCGTTGAAGCGTTCGATCATGCCATTGGTCTGTGGCGTTCTTGGTTTGGTCAGGCGATGTTCGCTGCGGTTGGCGGTGCAGACGCGATCAAACGCGTGGGCACCCGTGGGCTGGCGCTGACCGGTGGCGCAGAAACGATCGGTAAATTCCTTACCATTATCGGTGAGGACCTTGGTGGTCGTGAAGGGGGCCTTGTCGATCAGGCGCGAGAGGAAACCGCCGGCAGAGGCGACTGACTTGTCCTGGAGGCGTTCGACGTAGACCCAGCGGATGGCGCGGTCAATCGCGGCAAAGCGGTACTGCCGGTGGTCCTCATCCGGCATGTGGGGCAGATACTTGATGTCCACATGGACGCAGCCGGGATCATACGCCTTGACGGGCTTCACCGGCATCTTGGCGCCTTCCTCCTGGGGCATCAGCGCCTTGAGGTTAGAAACCCCATGGCGGCGCAGACAACGATCCAGGCCGAAGCGCGACACTTCGGGATGGATGAACTCACGGGTCACCGCCAGCAGGTCATCCAGGGACAGCAGGAGGGTCTCACGCAACGCTACCACCACCGCCTCCTGGGCCGCGCTGAGCGTGGCGTGGAGCCGCTGGGGGCGGTGCGAGGCATCTTCCATCCCCTCGCGTTGGCGCCATTTCGCAACCGTGTGACGGTTGAGGTGGTAAGCCTCGGCCAGTTCCCGGTCGCTCACCGACTCGGGCTGAGACTGTAATTCCAGGCGGATGGCCGGTGGGGTACGGGCGTTCTTGGGTAACTGGATGTTCATGGTGGGTGATTGCTATACTCAAAGCGTGATGATGTCGGACCTGTTAAACGCCGTCGCCCTGCGGCTCGACTTCCTTCACGCTCCCTTCAATTCCCTCCTCGGCCAGCAGGCGTAAGACCTCTCTCTTGCAATAGAGGATTGCTTCTCTTCGGTATATAATTACACGGGAATAGCCGTCCTTCTCGGGGTATCAATCCCGCTCCGTGGTTTCCACAGACTCGGCATCGGTCCCGGATGGCTCGAGATCCGAGTCCAGGCCCGTGCCGGAAGGGTTGGCGAAGCGGTCGTTGAGGGTTTGTACATGCAGGTTGGAGGCCTGTCTGACTTCGTGCAGGCGGCGCCTGGCGCGTGTATTCCAACCGACCGGGGTGCGCGCGAAGATGGTGCGCCAGCAACGGGTGTTGCGCGCGAAGGCAGCGGTCAGGTTACTGCGCAGGCCCTCCTCTTTGGCTCGGGCGGTCAATGACCGGGCGACGGATTTCGCGGCCAGGGAGCGGATTCCGAAATGGGCCGCTACGAGCAAGACAAGGGCCACAATAATCAGGGTCGGGATCACCCAGGAGGTATCCATGGCACTCCCGAGTGCTGCCAGTCCGTCACCCCGGAAGATCCAGGCCAGAAAGGCGATTAGGGCCAGACCCAGGACAATCCCGTCGCCCCACAGGGTGCGTTTGCGCCAGCGGTCGAGCGCCCGTTGCAGAAAGGGTACGGTACGCTCTTCAATGTCCTTGGCGGTCCTGTCCACGGCGCTGACGATGCGGTAGGCCCGCTCGACCTCTACCTTGTGCATGCGTAGGTGGATCTCCTTCAGGTCTTGGTCCCGCTTCTCCTCATAGCGGGCGCGCTTGGCCGCGTCCTCGATGAAGATAGCGGCGTCCGGGTTATAGATGGTGTAGAAACGCCCGGCGGTCAGGCCCTCTTCACCGATGGCCCGCTGCCAGGCGGCGACGACGTCCTCGGGGTTATCTTCCCGCGCCGTGGTGTCGAGCTGGTTGAGGATATACAGAAATTTGCCGGCGTCCGGCCGTTTGATGGTATCGGCGACCAGGTGCATCAAGGTATCGCGCATGGCCCCCGGCTCCGGGTGACGGGCATCGAAGAACACCAGCACCAGATCGGACAGGTCGATGATGTGATCGACAATACGCAGCGTCGCCGTGCGCTGGGCATCGGCATCGAAGCCCGGCGAGTCGATCAGAATTCTGCCTCGCAGTCGTTCGCTGGGGCTGGCCTTGAGCTGCAGGTAGGTGTCGATGCGCTCGCCTTCGCCCTCGGATGCCAGTTCGATGTCTTTGGAGATCTGATAGAGGGGGAAGCGCGGGTCCGAATCGAGGGCAACCCCCGGCAGGGCGTGGTCCGTTGACTCGCGGCTATAGCAAATGACGGTGAAACGATCGTCTACCGCCTGGTTGCCCGTTCGCTGCAACTTGCTGTCGAGGAAGTGATTGATGAAAGTGGATTTGCCGGCGGAGAAGGTCCCGAGCACCGAAATCAGGGGCCACCACGGGATCTGGGTCGTGTAGGATTGGTCCTTCGCGAGCAGGCCCAGACCATAGGCGACCCGATCCAGGGTGCGGAAGCTCTGAACCGTGCCGAGGAGCACCGGGTTCTCCTGTTCCAGATGGGCCTCCAGGTTCTTCAGTCGTTGTTCGACGGCGTTTGTGGAAAAATGCATCGCCTAGTTCCTCATCATGGCTTCGCAGCACGGTCAGGAGTCGGGGAAGCGGTTCGGCTCCGGCCGACCTTCTTCCTTACAATATGCTCATCCGAATGTTATACCCAAACGGCGTCCGGAGACGATAGCTGTTTGCGTCGGTGCCGTTATTTGCATTCTAGTACGCCGTTTCACTCCATTTTGCATTTGTAGGGGACGGCCTCCGTGCCGCCCCGCAGGCCGTTCGGAACGCCACGGAGGGCTTCCCTACCACAAAATCATGTGAAACGGGGTACCAGGGGCTGGTGACATAATCCTCGTGCCAACCGCTAATAGGACAAGATTAACAGGATTATTTTTCTTAAATAACAATGATAACATCCTGTTAATCCTTGAAATCCTGTGAATCCTGTACGATTGGGAGACAAGCCTGAAGGTCGGCGTTTACTCCTTTTTTTCCCTGACCGGCAACGCTTAACTTAATGGTATTGGGCTCGAATCTTCCTATGCGGTCGAGAAGCTACTTTAGATCACCTGTCGGGTTACGGCGCGTTGAAAGGCGTTTGTATCCCTCACGCTCGCAACCACGCGCCTAACCCGACCTACGCGGCTAACTCGAGTCCTCACGATTGAGCACACCCGCTTCTCAGGGCGATACCCGGGACCGCATCCCAACCGCTACAAGCTCGTGGGCTTCCATCAGGCACCTGATTTCTATGCACTAAGTCATTGCCCGTGCTTGCGGGCAACGGTCAATTTAGTGATAATTTTCTTTGGCTCTTTATGGATTCCAGACTGATCGAAGGGGACGGCGGTTCGTAGCACTCTGACCGATGACAGAATAGGCAGTTTTTTCTCAACAATAACAGCAAGTTATACGACGCGCCTCTGGCTTTCTGAGAAGGCAAATTTGCGCAAAATATCCTAACCAGTCTGGAATCCATAAAGAGCCTTTTCTTTTTGTTGCATCAGCAGATTACTTCGGGTAGCAGGCATATGGGATTATCGATGGTTCGCGGATTGCTGGTGGCAAGTTTGGTGTTGGCGGCACAGACCGTCGCGGCGGTGCCTCCGGGCGGCGAGTTCGTGGTGAAGCAGGCCGAGGGGGCACCTACCGTCTCGGTAGGCGGGACGGTGATCCCTTACAAGGAGGTAACCTTTGCCGCCCAGCTGCCGGGAAGGGTCAAATACCTTGCCGGTATCGAGGGCGATGCCTTCAAAAAGAGCGACCTGCTCGTCTCCCTCGACGACCGCGAGCTGCTCGCCAACCGCCAGGCCCTGCTGGCCCAGATGCAAAGTGCCGATGCCGCGCTGCGAAACGCCGGCATGCAGTACAACCGTGAGATCTTCGCGCCGCGCTCCCGCACCCCCCCGGGCGGCATGGGCATCCCCAACCTGTTCGACCAGATGTTCACCCGACCCATGGAGGATTTCATAGGGGAACGTTCTCGGGGCGCGGAATTGTCCGCGGATCTTTACTCCTCCGGTACCCAGGTCGAACAGGCACGCAGCACCCTCATGCGGTTGCGGGCGGAGCTGCAGGCGTTGGATTCTAAGTTGCGCGATGCCCGCAGCATCGCACCCTTCGACGGTGTCATCGTCAAGAAATTCATCGAGGTCGGTGATACGGTGCAGCCCGGTCAACCGCTGCTCAATTACGCCGATGTCCAGTACCTGCAGGTCGAGGTGGACGTCCCGGCGCGCCTGCGGCCGGGTCTGCGCGAGGGTGTGATGATCCACGCCGAACTCGACGTGAACCATCGGCGGGTACCGGCCCGGGTGGCTCAGATTTTCCCCATGGCCGATCCCCAGCGGCATACGGTCAAGATCAAGCTCGATCTGCCCCAGGGCGTGTCCGAACCGGGGATGTACGCCAAAGTGCTGGTGCCGGATTTCCAGGCCCCTGCACGCGCCAACCCGGTCATCCCCGAGTCGGCGATCCGCTACAACGGTAGCTTGCCGGGGGTCTATGTGCTCGACGAGCAGGACAATGCCGAGTTGCGTCTTATCCGGGTCGGCGAGCCGCTGCCGGACGGTTTGATTACCGTGCTCAGTGGTCTGCGTCCGGACGAACGGATCCTGGCGGACCCGCCGCCGGGAATCGCCGCCGGTTGGTCCACCCGGCAACAACGCCAATCCGACGAAGGGCGTTGATGCGGGCCAGGAGGCTCTCCGGCGGTACGGCCCCACGCCTCGGAGCTGATCCGTTTTGGAGCTATCCATTCCCACCAGGATTCTCGGATCGCGGGCGCGTCTCGTACCCGTGCCGACGACGCTACGCTGTCGGGCCGCGTCGTTTCCCTCCTACCTCACGTTTCCGTCCGGAATGTTCCATGCACGCTCGTGAGCCTTCGCGGCCGCGCCCTCGCAACGGGACCTTGTCGCCAGGCCTTGGGCTGGGGTGCGATGGGCGTTCCGCAGTATCCGAAAATCCACATATAACATGGGCATAGTGAACGATGAATGAAGACGAGACCCTGACGAGTACCGAGGGCCGAAAACCCGAGTACACGGAGGAAAACCTCGGAATCGCCGGGCGCACGGCGCGATTCTTCATCCGCTCTCCCCTGTCGCCCCTGTTCTATATCGCCATGCTCCTGATGGGCCTGCTCGGTCTGGTGATGACGCCCCGCCAGGAGGACCCTCAGATCTCGGTGCCCATGATCGACATCATGGTGCAGTATCCGGGGGCCTCCCCCCAGCAGGTATCGAACCTAGCGATGCAGCCGCTCGAGCGCATCATGAGCGAGATTCCGGGGGTCAAGCACGTCTACTCGGCATCCCAACGCAACATGGGATTGGTCACCGTCGAGTTCAACGTGGGGGAGAAAATGGGTCCGTCGTTGGTGAAGGTGAACGACAAGCTCGCCTCCAACATGGACAAGATCCCACCGGGAGTCATGCCGCCCTTGGTCAAGAGCAAGGGCATCGATGACGTGCCCATCGTCACCTTGACGCTGTGGTCGAAGGACCTGGACCAGGACGGCCAGCCGGACGTGGACGACGGCCAGCTGCGCCTCCTGGCCCAGGATGTGCTCCAGGCGATCAAGGAGGTCAAGAACACGGGCAACGCCTTTATCGTCGGCGGCCGCCGCGAGCAGGTGACGGTGGACGTCTACCCCGAGCGCCTGTCCGGCTACGACATCAGCCTGGATCAGGTCGCCCAGACCCTCAAGACCGCCAACGCCGAGACCATGGCCGGCGGGGTGGAATCGAGTGGCGCTCATTTCTCGGTGAGTACCGGTTCCTTCCTCAAGAGCGCCGACGAGATCAATCGGCTGGTGGTGGGGACCCACCAGAACGTCCCCATCTATGTACGCGACCTGGCGCGGGTCGTCCAGGGTCCGGAGGACGCCGAACAGCTGGTGGCCTACTACACGGGACCGGCCGCGCCGGAAAACCTGAAGGCCGATGGGGTGCCCGCGGTTACCATCGCCATCGCCAAGAAGGCGCTGACCAACGGGGTCACCGTCGCCAACGCCATCATCGAGCGCGTGGAACAGATCAAGGGCGAGCGTATTCCCAACAATGTGGAGGCCAGCATCACCCGCAACTACGGGGAAACTGCGGACGACAAGGTCTCGGATCTGATCAAGAAACTGTTCATCGCCACCTTTTTCGTCTTCTTGCTGGTGTGGGGGGCATTCCGGGCCCTGCGGCCGGCTATCGTGGTGCTGCTGGTCATCCCGGTGGTCCTGCTCATGACCATCTTTACCGCCTGGGTCTGGGGGTACACCATCGACCGGGTGAGCCTGTTCGCCCTCATCTTCTCCATCGGCATCCTGGTGGATGACGCCATCGTGGTGATCGAGAACATCTACCGGCGCTGGCTGGAGGAGGGGCATACCGACGACGAAACCGCGGTGGACGCGGTGCGCGAGGTGGGTAACCCGACCATTCTCGCCACCTTTACCGTCATCGCCGCGCTGCTGCCCATGGGCTTCGTGAGCGGCATGATGGGACCCTACATGGAGCCGATCCCGACCCTGGGCTCGGTGGCCATGTTCATCTCCCTATTCGCCGCCTTCGTATTCACCCCCTACTTTGCCTTGTCCAAGTGGCTGCGGCCCTCCATGCGCTATCTGGAGACGTCGGAAAAACGCGAGCATAAGGGAGCGGAAAGGCTCGAGAAGGGCTTTCGCAAGATCCTGACCCCCCTCATCGGGAGCAAGGGTAAGCGGACCCTTTTCCGCCTCGCCCTCTGGGGCATCTTCCTCTTCACCTGCGCCTTCTTCTACTTTAAGTGGGTCCCGGTAAAGATGTTGCCGCTGGACAACAAGCCGGAGTTCTCGGTCGTGATCGACATGCCGGAGGGCACGGCCCTGCCGGTCACCGCCAACCTCGCGCACCGCATGGCGGAAGAACTGCGTACCCTGCCGGAGGTGACGGCCATCCAGCTCTATGCGGGCACGGCACGGCCCTTCGACTTCAACGGCATGGTGCGGCACTACTACATGCGGTCCGACCCCTGGCAGGGCGAGATCCAGGTGCAGCTCCTGCACAAGAACGACCGCGAGCGGAGCAGTCACGAGCTGGCGGTCACGGCCCGGGAAATGCTGGCGGAGCTGGCCGAAAAAGCCGGTGCCAATATCGCCGTCGTCGAGATGCCGCCGGGGCCGCCGGTACTGCAATCGGTGGTAGCGGAGATCCATGGTCCGACACCAGAGATCCGCCGCCAGTTTGCGCATGACATGACCGAGTTCTTCGCCCAGGCCGAGAGTGCCCGCGACGTAGACAATTATCTGCGCGACACCTATGACTATTGGCGCTTCGACGTAGATACCGAAAAGGCGGTACGCCGCGGCATCTCTGTCGATACCATCAACCGCAACCTGGCCATGGCCTTGGGCGGGGCACCGATCGGGGACGTCAAGCAGAAGGCGGGGCACGAACCCATCGAAATCGTCGTGCAGGTCCCGTTGGCGGAGCGCTCCCAGATCGAACGCCTGGGCGATCTGCCGATCCAATCCAACAGCGGATTCACCATTCCACTGCGGGAGCTCGGGGCCTTCCAGCGAGTACCCGAGGAGGCCATCATCTACCGCAAGGACCTGCGTGCGGTCGAGTTCGTGGTTGCCGATGTGGGCGGTACGCTGGCCGCGCCCGTCTACGCCATGTTCCAGATCCAGGACGCGATGGACGCCGCCGGTTATAAGGCACCGGATGGTTCGGTCCCGCAGGCCTATTGGATCGGTCCTCCCCCCAGCGACCGATATTCGGCCTGGGAGTGGAGCGGCGAGTGGACGGTCACCTACGAGACCTTCCGCGATATGGGCGCTGCCTTCATGGTCGCCCTGGTGCTCATCTACATCCTGGTCGTCTGGGAGTTCGGCAACTTCCGGATCCCCCTGGTCATCATGGCACCCATTCCCCTGACTCTATTAGGGATCATCCCGGCCCACCTGATCATGTTCGAACTCGGACTGGGTGGTGAGTTCACCGCGACCTCGATGATCGGCTGGATCGCCTTGGCCGGTATCATCGTGCGTAACTCGATCCTGCTCGTGGACTTCTCAATCCACGAGGTGCAGAAGGGGGTACCCGTGGCCGAGGCCGTTATCCGGGCCTGTAAGACCCGTACCCGCCCCATCGTTATCACCGCTCTGGCCCTGGTAGCGGGTTCCAGCGTCATCTTCACCGATCCGATCTTCCAGGGCATGGCGATTTCGCTGGCCTCTGGGGTGTTGGTCTCGACCGTGCTCACGCTCATTGTGATCCCCTTGGGTTGCGTCGCCGCCAGCAGGGACCTGTGCGAAGTAGCGGCGGCGACCGCACCGGCCGGCACCAACGTGCCTTGCGCAACGGCAGAGGCCAAGGAGGAACCGAAGGTCGAGCAAGAGCCCAAGAAGAAAGCGCCGCAGCCCGGTACCTTGACCAAGGTCTGGGGCTACCTGGCGGAAGGGATCATCATGGGCTTCTACCTGATCCGCGGGCTCTTTCTATTGTTGTACGATTTTCTGAAGGGCTTGGTGAAAAAGAAGCAACCCACGCCCAAGCCACCAGCCTCACCGGCAACGCCGGACACGAGCGGTGGGGACCGGTCAGGCGGTTCCGACACTCCCCCCACTTCGGTTTCGGGATCCGGCAGTGCGCCGGTATCGACGCCGACGGATAGTGCCGCGGCGACGACCGAGCAAGCACCGAGTACGCCTGCGGAGACGGCCTCAGCGCCGCAGACCGAAGAAACGGACGCACTAGCCGTGCGGGAAGAGGCGACCGATGCCGGGCCGCAGAAGGATACCGTAGCCCCCGAGCGGGAATCACGGCAAGACACGCCGGAGATCCACGCGGAGCAAACCGCCACCTCAAGCGCATCCCAAGCAGCCGTCGGAGCGACACCGACGACTGATGCAAATGATGCAAAGACGACCGCAACGACGGACGCGGCTTCCGATACAACGGAGGAAATGGCCTCGAAACCGCAAACCGATCCAGCCGTGACGGCGGAACGGGACGCATCGGCGGCACAGAAAGAGGCAACCGACAAAGAGACCGCCGACGATACCACGAAGAAACCAGTGGCAAAGAAGGCCACGGCCAAGCCGAAAACGACAAACCCGGCGTCGGTCCGGAAAAAACCCAGGCGGCGTGGCATACGCCTCAAAGCGGATGATGGCCAGGGGCCGAGCTTTGATTGATGTCAGGGCCTTGCTTTGTCCTGCGCGGTGAGCGGTATACCTATGCCAATGGCGCCGAATCGACGCCTTCCAAATCGATGAACGGGAGTTAAACCAAGATGAAGACTGCGATATTGACGATTTGGCGCACGCTGGCCGTCGGGCTGTTGGCGGCGGCTTCCGGCGCGGTGCTCGCCGCCACCGAGTTCTCTGCCGAAGTGTCCCGGCGCGGACCGCAGGGAGAGGCATCCACCGGCAAGCTGTTCGTGAGCGACAAACGGATGCGCACCGAGATGTCCCACCAGGGACGGCAAATCATCCGGATAACCGATCAAGGTCGCGGTGTCGAGTGGACGCTGTTTCCGGACCGGAAAAAGTACATGGAGCAACCGCTGGGCGGACCGGAAGGCGCAATACCGGGGACCCGGTCAATTCCGGCCAAGGCCAAGGATCCCTGTAGTCGTATGCCGGGACTGACCTGCCGGAAACTCGGGGAGGAGAAGATCGGCGGGCGCATGGCCGTCAAATGGGAGATGGTCGCTTCCCACCAGAAACAGACCATGAAGAGCACCCAGTGGATCGATAAGGAGCGGGGCATCCCCTTACGTCAGGAGATGTTCGACGGACAAACGACGGAACTCAAATTCGTTGCCACGGAAAAACTGAATGGGCGCCAAGTCGAGAAATGGGAACTGGTCGCGACCATGCCCGGTCGGCCGGAGACGCGGACCTTCCAGTGGTTCGATCCCGAGCTCGAGCTTATCGTGCGTCAGGAATTCCCCGGAAGAATGGTCAGCGAGTTGAAGAACATCCGCGTCGGCAAACAGCCCGACGACCTGTTCAAGGTTCCCGCCGGTTATGAGCGGATGGCCGTCCCGAAGGGGATGCCGGGGGGACCATTGCCACCACCATCGGGCAAGGCTACCAAGTAATCTCACTGCTGAAACCCAACCTCGGCATGAACCGCAGAGACACAGAGAAACGCTTCTCTCGTAACCGTTCAGCCCCTCCTCTGAATCCTGGTCTCGAAAACGGTAAATCGAAGGGTGGTGGTTAAGGTCTAAATGGAAACAGCCCGCGTAGGCTGGGTTGAGGAACCCAGCTTACAGGTCGAAATGAAGGCAAAGGTTTATATTGAGACCAGTGTGGTCAGCTACTTGACCGCCAGGATGGGCCGGGATCTGATCGTCGCCGGGCACCAACAGATCACTCAGGAGTGGTGGGACACACGCAAAGAGGACTTTGACCTTTACGTCTCCCAACTTGTGGTTCGCGAAAAGCAGGGGGGCGGTGACTCGGATGCAGCTCAGAGGCGTTTGTCGGTGCTGGAGGATATACAATACAGTCCCTGGAGATGAACCAGCAGGTTATTGAGGGCACCTTGAAAAATTCAAGGTGTCTTTGCAGAACAAGGAAGCCCCGTTATGTGAGTGGCGACCAAGGCCCTCGCCGTCGCAACACGTCCGGCGGCAGCGCTCGGGCTTGCAGGACACAAGACCGAGCGTGCCACACCCACTTCGCTACGTTGTACAGACGCACGGTTCTGTCTTCCCCCTACCCGCCTTCGGGTTACGATCCCCAGCTCGTCGGATCTCCCAGGTTCCTGATCAGTCTGTCGCTGCGCACCGTCCGCGCTCACCCCGGCAGGCCGCTCCGGTGCTTACACTGATTCTTCCCGGCGCATGCCGGCTTCAAGCTTCTCTGGCAGCTTGGCCACCTGCGATTAGCGTTTCGAGGCCGTTCTCGGTTCAACCTGTTACGGCTTACGGCTCACCGCTTCGCTGTCCACGCCTCCCGGCGCTTCGCTCGGGTCCCTTCCC
>Ga0209049_1000142_pt1 | contig 14915 bp, 16 predicted proteins | sample WorMetulBAHAMAS2_FD_187398 | JGI IMG/M metagenome (GOLD analysis project Ga0209049, IMG submission 187398) | Marine gutless worms symbiont microbial communities from Max Planck institute for Marine Microbiology, Germany - Olavius ullae BAHAMAS.2... | ecosystem: Host-associated > Annelida >...
GAGGTCTAATTCGCGGGCAATCTGTGAATGTGACAGATTCAAGCCCATGAAATACAAGCACAAGATCCAGACTCGCAAGGGTTGATGATGGCCTTCGAAAATGGTCCCTGTCAGATCGTCGAAGTAACGCCGGCAGGACTTGCAATGGTATCGCTGACGCTGCTTTTGGGTGGAATCGAAGCCGTGCCTGAGGCGGTGCTCATCACCGCAAAACGGGCACCGTGTACCCCCTCGGGCCAACGCAGTTCGCGTACTTTCCGGTAGCAATTCGCATCGTCGATCAGGTCTTGAATGTCGACGACACCACGGCCCATAACCGGTTCCATCACGAGATCGCTCTCCTCCTGATGAGGGTTTCCAAACGACCCTACGGAGTTTCGGGGCCGCTGTCTACCCACACCGAGGTTAAGCCCCGATCGGGCACCAGTCTGGAATCCATAAAGAGCCTTCTTCTTTAATTTCATACATAGATAGCATATGGAAATCTTTCGGCTAACATTAGCTGAAAACTAAATCTTTTGCTGTGAATCCAGGCATAGATCGCCAATGACTCAAGATCGGCAAGTAAGTTATCCCAAAAATAATCGCCGACGCCGGACTCCTTTTTATCATAGAAACATTTCCCATCCTCCAGATCGACCATAGCCTCTTCCAGGATGAGAACGTCCTTAATTCTCATTACTTATGACGTTCCTTCAGTTCTTCAACAGAAAAGAACTTTGCTTTACCGCTGTCTATCTTTCTTCTTCTTTCCTCCAAGAACATCCCGATGCCATTCAGGAGACTCAATCTCGATCTCATCATAAAGGAGGGTATCCCATATAGCCTCCATAGTTTGGAGACGCTCAATAGTGCTCATTTTTTTAATTTCAGATGTGTTCATAGGTATCAACCTTATTGTTTCAGGAGTTTTCCATTGAACCACCATCCATCCCAATGCCATTAAGTTAAGCGTCACCGATCGACAAACAAGACGAGAAACTACGAATCGCGCAAATCCTCGCGAATGGATTCGCGCCGATTCGCGCGATTCGTAGTTCTCCCTTCCGCACTCTGACCGACCACGACAAGCGGTCAGCAGCTAACTCAATAGCATTGCCATCCACCCTACCGCTCAAACGTTGGGAATTCACCTCAGACCGCCTCCACGGCATCCCATTTTACCCAAGCGTCACGGCCATTAGCCAGGACGACGTGGACCCAATGGGTGCGTGATTCGCGGATTTCGACTTCGGTGCCAGCGGGCAGGGGTTGGGCGAAGCGCATGGGGGCGTTGGGGGAGTCGGCGGCGCGGGCGATGGTTTCGTCGGCGATGAGTACGGCCTGATTGGTGCCGCCAGCGCGGGCCTGGATCATTGCCGAGAGTAGCAGGCCCAACCAGGCCAGCAGGGGCAGGAAGGCGAGGTTGCGGGCGAGCGGGGAGCGCCAACGGATGGCTGCTGCGATGAGCAGGGCGGCGAGGAGGAAGGCGAGAGCGGCGATGACGGCCTGCTCGGTGGGGTTCAGGAGGTGACGCCAGATGAAGAGGCTTTCCGGAGCGCCTTCGAACTCGGGTTTGGGGACCCAGGCCGGCAAGCGGGTACGGGCGTGGCGGAGGTTCTGGTGGGCCTGGGCCTGGTCGGGATCGAGCATCAGGGCGCGTCGATAGGCCAGGATAGCGGATCCCAGCCGTTCGGCCTGGAGCGCGGCATTGCCCAGGTTGGTATAGAGGGCCGCGGAACGCGCGCCTTGGGCCACGGCGTGTTCGAACAACCGTTGGGCCTGGCGAAAACCGGCCAATCGCTCGCCTCGACCAGTCGCCTCCTGGGCTTGGGTATAGGCGTCGATTGCCTGATTCAGGGTCGCGTCGGGAGTGGTCGCGATTACCGGCGACGCGAGGCAGAGCCAGAGGACCGCGAGCCATGTCTTATACTTCCACACGGCACAATCTGAGCTTTTGAATTTCCCCCTCACCCCTACCCTCTCCCGGAGGGAGAGGGAGTGAAATGCGCAGATTGTGCCGTGCGGCAGTATAGTGATGTGGCGTGTGCTCATAGGAATTCTTTTTTTCGAAAATGAACGCGAATCGATTGAAATCAATTCGCCGTCTTCGATGCAGTTCGTTCCTGCCGCATCGTTCCTGCTGCATCCTACGCTCCCGGCGGGATGCGGCCGTCCCGCCCCCTATGGGGGCTGCTGATGCGGTTCGCGCCTCCTCGCGGTGCTATCCTGAAAGACCAACCGCGCTCACCGCATCCTACAAATCCAATTCGCGCAGATTCGCGTGATTCGTAGTTTTCTTTCGTATCGATTCGTGTGCATTTGGGGTTTGGATCGACTCGCGGATCACGTACGGGCAGCCTTGGATGGCGGTAATGGCGATGCGTTCAATAGCTGATCGGCCAACCGTGAGGCCCGGTCCCGCATGGGTCCGTCCAGGGTGTGTGAGGTGCCGCCGGGGGCGTAGGCGAGAGTGTCGCATTCGGCCAGGAAGCGGTCCAGGTCGGGGGCCAAATCGGGGGGAGACCGGGTGCCAGCGGTGGCGACCATCCGTCGCAGGACGGCACTCGCCTCGGTGACGGTCCGGGCCTCGGTCACGGCCGTCCGGTGGGTACGCAGGGTCTTGGCGCGGGCCAGCTCGGCCGGGTCGGCCTGGGCGCGGCGCCTGGCCGGCAGGGCCAGGAGAATAGCCAATAGACCCAGACTATAGGCCACCACTTGGGCGCCGGTGCCGGTCAGTAGGGACCCGCTCGGCCGCAGCAGGGCGTCGATGTCGGTAGTGATGGCAAGATCGGCCCCGGTGAGACTGAATACCGGGTGCTGCCGGGCCTTGGGGCCGGCCGCCTCCGGATTGATCGTCGGTTCACGCGCGGGATCCGCGAGCCGCTCGCGCGGCTCTTCGGGTGCCGCACTCACGACGTCGGCGGCCGAGACGACTTGGGCGAGGCGCACCGAGAGGGCGACGGGCCGGGAATGGGTGGTCCGGTATTCCTGTCGTTCGGGGTCATACCAGGAGAAAGCGAGGGGTGGGATGGCGGTGACCCCTGTATGCAGCGCCCGCACGGTCACTTCGAACCGCTTGGCGCCGTCGGCATAGATTCCGGTGGTCTTTTCGTCAGGGATGCGGAAGTCCTGGGGCGAGAGTCCACCGTCGGCGGTCAGGGGTGGGAGCGCTGCGGTCTCGACGGCCGCATCGCCGCGCAGGATCAAGGTGAGGCGGATCGGATCGCTGACCCGGACCACCGAGCGGTCCACCGTGACTTCCAGCTGGTAGCCGGGGCCGACGGTGCCTGTGAAGCTCTCGGGCCGACCCGTCCGAGGTAGGTCTTGGACAATCAGGGTCCGCGACTCGCCCGCTACCCGGCGTTTCCTGGCCTGGGTGGGAATGCGCTCACCGAAGAGCATGCGACGCCAACGTATCGCCTCGTCGACCACCAGATCGGCGGGGGCGAGGGTGTATTCGCCGGTCCGCAAGGGGGTCAGGCGGCGGGTGAGGGTATGCACCAGGTATTGCTCGCCGTTCCGGAGCTCCGAGCGCGTGGCGGCAGCCAGCTCGATGGGGCCGGAGGCGGTGTCGATGGTCAAGGCGATGTCGGCGGTGGGGTCCTTGGGGTCATGAAAACGAAAGGCGTCGAGCCGCTCGAAGAGGGGGACGGCAAGGCGCGGATTGAAGAGCTTGCCGCCCAGGTCGGCGGGGACCCACCATTCAAGCCGCACCGGCACCCGCTGGCCGACGATCAGCGGTCCCTGGGGCAGGATGAGCCGCAGCCGTTGCCGACTGCTGACCGGGATCTCGTCGATCATCACGCGTAATTTGCCGGTACTCGCCTGCTTGCCATTTTGGATGACCCGGAAGGGGCCGATGACCTGTTCGCCGGGGGTTTGGGCCAGAAATTGGTACTCGAAGGCGAATTGGACCCATTTGGACTGGCTCATCCGACCATTGATGATTTGGATGCTGGTGCTGACGCTGGGGTTGGCCCCGGTCAGCGCCAAGCGCCCCTGGGGTGGATCTGCCACCTCGATCCGGGGTTGAGGGGTCTCGTCGAACCCCTCCGCGATCACTTGCAGGCGCACGGGTACGCCGACGAAGTGGGGGCCCTCCTCAGAGCGCAGCTGTGCCTGTTGGGCCGCTGCCGGGGGGCTTGTGAGCTGGATGGCGACGATCAGTACCGGCAGGAGCATCCGGCGCATGGAGTCGGTATTCAAGGATAAGCGGGTGCGCATTGGCGGCTATGCGGTCGATGAATTTTGGTCTCGTAGCTTTTCATTATTTCGTACCCAGACGTATCGGGTACAAAATTCGGCCGTCATCAAGGCCTTGCGAGATCCGGCCGTCGAGGTGCCCAGAAGGTTTCCAGCTCGATGCTTACGGCCTCGAACGGTGGGGCAACCACCTGATCGGCATCGGCAAAGCGGCCGGTCTCGATCCAGGCGCCGGCCTCGAGTCGGTAGGTCTCCAGCGTGCGCTTGACCGGATTGATCAGCCAAGCGTACCGCACCCCGTAATGGGCGTACAGCGGCAGCTTGATCTTACGGTCTTTGCGCTTGGTGGACGGAGACAGGATCTCACATACCCAGTCGGGAACCACCTTGAAGCGCTGATCCTCGGGAGGGTAAGGCATGCGTTCACGCCGCCAACCGGCCCAGTCCGGGACGACGACCTCGGCATTGTGCACGAAGTGGACCTCCGGCTCGTAGATGATCCACCAGCCACCGGGACCACCTCTGCCCTTGTGAAAGGGTCCCCCTAACTCGATCCCAAGTACGGAACCGGCAATCGCGTGTGGACCGGCAGGTCGCGGTTGCGTATAGAGCTGTCCGTTCAGGATTTCCCCGGTAAGACCCTCGGACAGGGCCTCCAGGGATTCGTAGAGGGTTGGTTGGATTGCCGGCTGCATGTTTCGGATCCCTTGTTCATGTGCATAGAATTAAGAACAATTCGTTCCCACTCGAGTTTTGCATGTTTGAAATCAAGTATCACGCCAACCTAGAGCCTGGATAGTTTCAAGTAATTGATAACCTGTCCCCGTTCCAAGTCAGTAATTTTTTCAAATTGAGGTACTAGTACCCCGTTTCACATGATTTTGTGGTAGGGAACGCCCTCCGTGGCGTTCCGAACGGCCTGCGGAACGCCACGGAAGCCGTCCCCTACAAATGCAAAATGAAGTGAAACGGCATACCAGGCCGCCATCAGCGCTCTGCAAGTCCTGGTCGCCGAGGTAGCCAAAGGATTTTCAGATCCAGATTTACGGCCTCGAACGGTGGGGCAACCACCTGATCGGCATCGGCAAAGCGGCCGGTCTCGATCCAGGCACCGGCCTCGAGTCGGTAGGTCTCCAGCGTGCGCTTGACCGGATCGATCAGCTAGGCGTACCGCACTCCGTAATGGGCGTACAGCGGCAGCTTGATCTTACGGTCTTTGCGCTTGGTGGACGGAGACAGGACTTCGCATATCCAATCGGGAACCACCTTACGAAGCGCTGATCCTCGGGAGGGTAAGGCATGCGTTCACGCCGCCAACCGGCCCAGTCCGGGACGACGACCTCGGCATTGTGCACGAAGTGGATCTCCGGCTCGTAGATGATCCACCAGCCGCCGGGTCCCCCATCACCGATCTGGAAGGGATTGAGTAATCTGGCACCCAGCACGGAGCCGGAAACCGCATGTGGTCCGGCAGGCCGTGATTGGGTGTGGAGCTGTCCGTTCAGGATCTCTCCGGTCACGCCCTCGGGCAGGGCCTCGAGGGATTCGTAGAGGGTTGGTTGGATTGCCGGCTGCATGTTCCGGATCTCGTGTTCAAGTGCATAAAAAGAAACAGTTACCACATCGACGAGGATCTCACCAGTCTTTCTCCACCGGCTCGTAGCCACGGTGCCCTTGGTTGGCGCGCTGCTCCCGGCGCTGGGCCTCCCGGTCGCGGATGCCCTGCAGGAGTTGGCCCGCATCGCCCGGCGCCGGCTGGGGTTCGGTGTCCTGTTGATCTTGGCCGACCTGCCGGGACGCTTGCTGCTGCTCTTCCTGGCCCTGTTGGTCTTGTTGCGGTTGGTTTTGTTGCTCGGGTTGCGGCGGCTGCAGGACGGCCAGGGCGGCGGTCAAGGCCTCCGCGGCCCGCCGTTGGTGGTCGCGGATGGTCTCGAAGTTCGGGGGCTCCGCGGCGATGGCCTGCGCGGCCTGGTCCATGTGGTCACGGGCGCCCGTGACCTGATCGGCGGCCTGCCGCAGGCGTGCCTGTTGTCCCTGGGCTTGGGCCGCCTGTTGCTGAGGATCTTTTGGAGGGGGATCTTCCTGGACGGGCCGTTCGGCCTGTTGTTCCAGGGCCTCGGCGATGCTGCCGGCCGTCTCGGCCAAGGCGGTTTGCTCCGGGGCGATGGGACCCAGGCGGCGGGCGATCTCCTCCGCGGGTTCGGTGGTAGCCAGCACGGCCGTCTCCTCGGTACGGTCGCCCAGATCGATCTGGCGGCGCAGGGTCTCGCGTAGATGGTCGACCACCGAGAAGAAGAGGCGACGCAGATCTTCCACTCGGCTCAGGGTCAGGTCGACGGATCGCCGCGCCCGGTCTATGGCGCTCGCCGGATTCGGATCGCCGGCCGGGAGGTCCGTCGCGGCGGCTTCTGTGGTTATCAGGTCTTCCAGGGCCTGCTGCATCGCCTTTTCCACCTCGACGCGCAGGGCGTCGGCCTGTTCCAGGCGCCGACGTTCGGCCTCCAGGGCAGCGGGATCAGACGGGGTGGGGACAGCCGGGTCCGGGGCCTGGGGAGTGGTGGTCGCCTGGAGGTCTGTCGCTTGTGCCGCCTTGGCCTGCTCCTCCGCATCGAGTGCCGCGCCCAACTGGTCGAGGATGGCGGCGCTGACGCGCTGCAGGCGCTCGCGATTGCCGGTCTGTAGCTCGCGGGCGACGGGGAGGTATTCCGAGCGATCCGCAGCCGACCCGTCCAGCGTCGCAACCTCCTCGTCGGGCTCCGAATCCGGAGTCTCGCGCTGCTCCTCAGGCGCGATCAAGGTAGCGATCCGTTGCTGGTCCTGATACAGCAGCCCTACCAGGCGTTTGAGATCCAGGAAATGCTCACGGGCGGCCACCAGCTCGGCTACCCCACGACGTTGCGATTCCAGGGCCGCGCCTGGGCGTTCTGCTTCCAGATCGGCAAGCGCCTCCTGAAAGGCCGCTCGCGCCGCGCTGATCAGGGGTGTTGCGGCCTCCAGCCGGCGTCGGAGCTGTGCCTGCTGCTCGGGAGAACCGGCGGAGTCTTCTGCCTGACCGGCGGAGGGGGTGGCCGGCGGGGTCTCCGCGACCTGGGCCAGACCCGCGTTCAGGCCCGAGTGGAGCTCGCCGGTGCGCACCTCCAGGACGCCTTGGGTCTCGCCCAGATAGTCCGCCGTCAACCAGGCCAGCGTGGGTTGTTCGGGCTGGGCGTCGAGGGCGACCTTGTGGCCCGTTTGACGCATGAGTTCCAGGCCGTCGGTGACGAGTGCGTCCAGGCGCACCACCGGGTCGAGCAGCTGGTCGCGGGCGCGCTTCAAATCGCTCAGGGCGGCGGCGACCCGGCGATAGGCGCGCTTGGCCGCCAGACGACGCAGCTGGCCGCGGGCTTGGCCCATGCGCTCCCGTGCCCGATGCAGGTGATTCGACAGTTGTTCGAGCTGGGCCAGACGGACGGCCTCCTGGGCGCTGCGCTCCTCGTCCGGCTTTGCCTGGAGGCCGGCTTGCTCTCGACCCGCGGTCTCGCCCAGGCGCTCGGCCTGGGTGAGTAGTTCCAACTGGCCGGTGGCGAAGGCGCGCAGGGTGCGACGGGCCTGCTCGGCGGCGCTGGGGTCGTCCTGTAGGGCGGTGAGGTCGATACCCCGTCCCAGGTCGGTCAGAAAAATCCGTTGCCCTTCGATGAGCCGTTCCAGGTCGGTAGTGAGGTCCTCCTCCCCGTGCCGGGCGAGGTGATCGGCCAGAACGAGCGCCCGCCGCAGCACCAGCTCCAGATTGCGGCGTGTCGCTGCATGTTCCGGCCGCAGGGCGCTCGCCTCGCGGAACCAGTCGGCGGCCCGTTGCAGGGTCTGGAGTGCCGATCGCGGCTCCTGATCGAGATCCGCGTCGGCGCGTTTGCCCTCTACCCAACCCAGGTTGTAGGTGGCGCGAAAGCGGACCTCGCCGCCGGCCTCGGCCCCGGCGCGCACGGCCTCGAAACCACGTGCCGCGGCGTCGAGCTCACCGGCCTCCAGCCTGGTCAGGGCCAGGTTGTAGGTCGCACGCGGGTCTGCCGATTCGTCCGCGGCGTCTGCGAGCGATGCACCGTCCGTGGAGGGCTCGGTTGTCCGGGCGGGGGAGGAGGTGAGGGAGGTCTGCCCCGGTGCCTCGGTCACCGGCGCGGCGGCCGGTTCGGTATCGGCCGCCTGGGCCCGGATTGCGGTCGGGGTCAGGGTGCCGCCGAGACCCACCGCTGACAGGATCAGGCCTGTGTACACCTTCGATATCTCGATACGGTCATTCATCGGAAAATCTCGAAACCACGAATGTATGCGTCTTTGGGGTTCATCCAGTCACCGGCTTCCAGCTAATTGTTATGTTATAGTCTTTTGAAATCGCTGTCGGCCGGTGGGTGCGACCTCAGCGAGGTCGATACGGCCGACTCCCTGTAGTCTGTGAAAACCGGTGTCGAGTCGATGCGTCATATCTTACTGTTTTTCTTTCTGGTTTCCGCTGTCGGCCCAGCGGTCGGCCAACCTGAACCCCTGCGCGTCTTTGCCAGCGTTGTGCCGATCCGAACCTTCGTCGAGAAGATCGGCGGTGAGCACGCGGATGCGCGGGCGATGGTGCGACCGGGTTACAACCCCCACACCTACGACCCGACCCCACAGCAGATCGCCGCGCTGAGCGAGGCCGTCCTCTATATAAGCACGGGTGTCCCCTTCGAGCACGCCTGGATGGCACGCATCCGTTCGGCCAATCCTGATATGCAGGTGCTCGATGCCCGTAGCGGCATCGACCTGCATGAGATGGAAGCCCACGGGCACGATGACGAGGATAACGGAGACACGCACGGCGCGTCACACCGGGAACAGGGTCACGATCGGAACGCAGAGGGGCATGGACACGCAGCGGATCACGCAGGGGATGCGCATCACCATGAATCCGATCCCCATGTGTGGACCGATCCCCGCCTGGTCAAACACATGATCGGCAACATCCGCGCCAAGCTCACCGAGCTGGACCCGGCACACGCCGCCGATTTCACCCGCAATCACACTGCCTACGCGGCTGAACTCGACGCCCTGGACCGGGAGCTCCGGGCCCTGCTGGAGCCGCAGCCTAACCGCAAGTTTATGGTCTTCCACCCGGCCTGGGGCTACTTCGCTCGGGCCTACGGACTGATCCAGGTCCCTATCGAGAAAGCGGGCAAGGAGCCGGGACCCCGGGCCCTGACGGAATTGATCGAACAGGCCAGGCGCGAGCGGGTGCAGGTCATCTTCGTCCAACCCCAGTTCTCGCGCAAATCCGCCGCGCGGGTCGCCCGCGCCATCGGCGGGCGGGTGGTAGCCATCGATCCGCTGGCCGCAGATTACGCCGACAACCTGCGCAAGGTCGCCCGCCGGATCGCGGGAGCTGCCGGGAGATGAGGTCGCCGCAGTGTGTCATCGAGATGCGGAACCTGAGTTTCTCTTACGGTACGGCACCGGTGCTCGAAGACGTGAGCCTCCAGGTTGCGGCGGGCGAGTTTCTCGGCATTGTGGGCCCGAATGCCGGCGGCAAGAGCACGCTGCTCAAGCTCATTCTGGGGCTGCTCGACCCCCAGTCGGGCGAGACTGTCGTCCTGGGCAAACACCCGCGCGCGGCGACGCGACGGCTCAGCTATGTCCCCCAATACCCCGGCTTCCCCAGGGATTTTCCGATTACCGTGGAGCAGGCGGTACTCCTGGGATGCCTGGGTCGCCGCTCGCGGCCCGGTTGGCGAGGCGCCTTGACACCGGGTACCATCGGCAAGGCCGAGCGGCGGGCCGCCCGGCAAGCCCTGGAAGAGGTCGCGGCGGCGGACATGGCCGACCGTCGGATCGGCAGTCTGTCCGGCGGGCAGCTGCAACGGGTGTTGCTGGCGCGGGCCCTGGTCTCCGAGCCGACGCTCATGCTTCTCGATGAGCCGACGGCCAACATCGATCTGCGCCTGGAGAGCGATATCTTCGACTTGCTGAAGCAGCTGAACGCGCGCATGACGATCCTGGTCGTCTCCCACGACGTAGGCTTTATCTGCGGCTATGTCACCCGAGTCGCGTGCGTCAATCGAACCCTGGTCTGTCACGGCACGGACGCCATCGACGGTCAGGTGATTCAGGCGCTCTACGGGGAACAGGTGCGCATAGTGGCGCACCGGCATTGACGTATGACGGCGTTCTTCACTGCCCTGGCGGAGCACGAGTTCCTGCAATCGGCCTTGATTGCCGGGCTGCTGGCCAGCATCGGCTGTGGCGTTATGGGGACCTATGTGGTGGTGAAGCGCATCGCGTTTCTCGCCGGTGGCATCGCGCACTCCGTCCTGGGCGGTATGGGGGCGGCCCTCTACTGCGGATACGATCCCCTGACCGGGGCCCTGGTCGCCGCCGTTGTCGCGGCACTGCTGATTGGTTGGGTCCGGCTCCGATGGAAGGCCCAGGAGGATACCTTGATCGGCGCCCTGTGGGCGGTCGGGATGGCGGTGGGTATCCTGTTCATCGCCAAGACGCCGGGTTATCAGACCGACCTCGTGAGCTATCTGTTCGGCAATATCCTGCTGGTGCCGCGGGAGAGCCTGTGGTTCATGGCCGCCCTGGACGCCCTTCTGCTGAGTATCGTCGGTGCCTATCACCGTCAGTTTCTCGCCGTCGTCTTCGACGAGGAGTTCGCCCGGCTGCGCGGCATCCCGGTGACCTTCTTCTACCTGCTGCTGTTGGTGTTGGTCGCCGTCACCGTGGTGCTCCTGATCCAGGTGGTGGGCTTGATCCTGGTCCTGGCGCTCCTGACCCTGCCCGCCGCCATCGCCGGTCACTATGTCCATTCCCTGGGCACCATGATGCTGCTCGCCACGCTGCTCGGCGGTGCGATGAGCACCCTGGGACTGGCCCTGTCGTACGGGCCTGATCTGCCGGTCGGCCCCACGATCATCTTGCTGGCAGGCGCGCTCTACATCGTCTCCGCGCTGTTCACCCACGCCCACGCCTGCCGTCGGGCACGCAGGTCCGTCGTCACCGCCGAGACCGGGAGCAAGGCGGTTGGATAAGCAGCGACTCGCCGAGGTCCTGCGTCGCGCCGAGCAGCGCTGCGCCGAACGCGGGGCCAGACTGACCAAGCAGCGGCGTACCGTGTTGGAGCTGCTGTGCACGTCCGACACGCCCTTGAGCGCCTACGAGCTCCTGGATCGTATGCGGGCCAGCATCCGCAACCCGGCCCCGCCGACCGTCTATCGGGCGTTGGACTTTCTGCTCGAACAGGGCCTGGCGCACAAACTGGAGAGCCTGCATGCCTTTGTCGGCTGCACCCATCCGGATCACCCCCATGCCGGCCAGTTCCTGATCTGCGCCGATTGCGGCGACGTGGTGGAGCTGGAGAACCAGGCCGTGATGCACAGCCTGCGCTCCGCCGCGAGGGCGATCGGTTTCGAGACCAGACGCCCCGTCGTCGAGCTCTTGGGGACCTGTGCCCAGTGCGCGCGCAGGCAGCCGCAGTCGCCATGACTGTAGCGGCTATTTGAAGCGCATGTGTGTTGCGGTGGTAGGCCGTGTGTTACCGTCTTGCGCGAGGCCCGGCTCGGCGTCTCTCACAGGTACTGATCGGAAGGGCATTCGGAGATTGAAAGATCATGATACAATCGGCGACCCAATCCACACTCTATGATTTCTTGGAGACCCTGCCTGAAGGGGTGACCGGGGAGATCCTGAATGGGCAGCTGCATACTCATCCACGACCTTCCGTAGCCCATGTGAACGTCGGTTCCGTACTCGAGATTGAGTTAGGAGGACCCTTTCACAGAGGCAGAGGTGGCCCCGGCGGCTGGTGGATCCTTGTCGAGCCAGAAGTACACTTCGTGCGGAATGTGGAGGTGGCGGTACCGGATCTGGCCGGTTGGCGACGGGAGCGGATGCCTTACTTTCCGGAGGATCATCGCATTGAGGTAGTTCCCGACTGGATTTGCGAGATCCTATCCCCATCCACGGCGAGTAGGGATCGTGAAGTCAAGATGCCACTGTATGCCTACTATGAGGTGCGGTACGCTTGGTTGATCGATCCGGCCAAGCGCACGTTGGAGGCCTACCGACTCGACGCCGGTACCTGGACCGAGACCGGCCGCTTTGCCGATGCCGATCAGGTGGTTGCTCCGCCATTCGAGGCGGTGTCCATCGATCTGGAAGACCTCTGGCCGCCGCGACGACCGAGGCTCGTGGAACCTTGAGAGGCCGTTTGGTTAAACGCTCTACACACTCATTGGGTCTATACGTACCCGCCCTACGGCCAATCGACAATCGGCCATGCTTACGGCTTAAACCGATCACTATGGTAAACCGATACATAAAGTTCAAAGGCTTCACGAACCTCGACTGCGAGTTCTATCCGTGCCACGAGGGCATCAAAAAGGACTTCAACTGTCTGTTCTGTTACTGCCCCCTGATGGAGCGCGAGTGTCCGGGTCCTTACCAAGTATTTACCGACAAGTACGGCAATATCCGCAAGAACTGTACCCAATGCAACCTCCCTCACGACGGTATCGAGCAATCATGGCGGTTCATTCAGATGTGGATCGCGACGGCCCCAGCCTGGGACAAAACGCCGCAATCCCGCGCAAAGATCAGGCAATATGCTCAGCTGGTGAAGACCACATTCGACCACAAGGATATCGAATGGGCGACCTCGCAGATCGCAGGCAGGTAGTGGTCAAGGTCTGAATGTCAACATGCCCTCTGGTTCAGTCTTGCAGGTCGGGTCAGGCGCACCTTTCGATGGTGGAGGATGCAAACACCTTCGAACGCGCCCTAGCCCGACATTCTCTAAATGTCAACACGACCTAGTACCCCGTTTCACATGATTTTGTTGGTAGGGAACGCCCTCCGTGGCGTTCCGAACGGCCTGCGGAACGGCACGGAGGGCGTTCCCTACAAATGCAAAATGGAGTGAAACGGCGTACTAGTAATGGCATTGGGACCAAAGCAGGTGGGTCCCCAGGATGAGGTGGAAGATGCCTCGCACCGCCCCCAGCGGCTCCACGCCACGGCCCAGGAAGCGGTGGTGGCAGCGTGAGGAAAAGCGATGAAAGATTCCTACCCCAGTGATATAAGCCGAGAGCAGTTTGAGGCCTTCAAGAAGGTATCTGGAATCAAAGACATCTTGCCGTGGACACGCAAGGGCTGCCCCACGCGATAGCCGTTACGACCGCGGATGTCACCGATCGAGCAGGGGCATTGGTGGCGTTCTCTGAACATCAGGACAATTTGTCAGCGGTGAAAAATGTGTTGGTTGATGGCGGTTATACGGGACAGCCCTTTGCAGCTGCCGTGCGGAAAATGCTGGGGGCGACGGTCGCGGTTGCCAAACGAAACGAACTGCACACATTTACAGTGATGCCCAAACGGTGGGTTGTCGAGCGCTCTTTCGCTTGGTTGGAAAAATGTCGACGGTTATGGAAAAACTGCGAGCGAAAACTCAATACCAGCGTGCAATTTGTGACCTTGGCGTTTCTGGCCTTGTTAATCCAAAGATCGTAAACAGGCTCTAAAAGGTATCGGTGATGGATAAAAGACTCTTGGACATCCTGCGGTGTCCAGTGTGCAAAGGCGTCCTCTACTATGACAAGATGGCCGCGGAGCTCATCTGCCGGGGCGACCGCTTGGCCTACCCGATCCGGGACGATATTCCCGTGATGCTGGAAGAGGAGGCGCGGGAACTGGGGCCCAAAGAAGAAATCCCTGCGGCGTGATCCCGTAGGTTGGGCAAAGGCGCGCCGTGCCCGACATCCTTGGTGTAAATTCTTTGGAACGACACGGAGGTCGTTCCCTACAGGAAATTCCTTAAATAGAAAAGTGTTATGTCCCGTGTAATTATATACCGAAGAGGAGCAATCCTCTATTGCAAGCGAGTAGAGGTCTTACGCCTGCTGGCCGAGGAGGGAATTGAGGGGGCGGTGCCGCAGGGCGACGGCGATTGACAAGTCCGACATCATCACGCTTTGAGTATAGCAATCACCCACCATGAACATCCAGTTGCACAAGAACGCCCGTACCCCACCGGCTATCCGCCTGGAATTACAGTCTCAGCTCGAGTCGGTGAGCGACCGGGAACTGGCCGAGGCTTACCACCTCAACCGTCACACGGTTGCGAAATGGCGCCAACGCAAGGGGGTGGAAGATGCCTCGCACCGCCCCCAGCAGACTCCACGCCACGGCCCAGGAAGCGGTGGTGGAGCGTTGCGTGAGACCCTCCTGCTGCCCCTGGATGACTTGCTGGCGGTGACCCGCGAGTTCATCCACCCCGAGGTCTCGCGCTCTGGCCTGGCCCGCGGTCTGCGCCGCCACGGCGTGCCTAACCTCGAGACGCTGATGCCCTGGGAGGCCGGCGCCAAGATGCCGGTGAAGCCCGTCAAGGCGTATGATCCCGGCTGCGTCCATGTGGACGTCAAGTATCTGCCCCACATGCCGGATGAGGACCATCGGCAGTACCGCTTTGCCGCGATTGACCGCGCCACCCGCTGGGTCTACGTCGAACGCCTCCAGGACAAGTCAGCCGCCTCTGCCGGCGGTTTCCTCACGCGCCTGATCGACAAGGCCCCCTTCACGATCACCTAGGTCCTCACCGATAATGGTAAGGAATTTACCGATCGTTTCTGCGCCACCGGTCAGCGCCAGCCCACGGGTGCCCACGCGTTTGATCGCGTCTGCACCGCCAACCGCAGCGAACATCGCCTGACCAAACCAAGAACGCCACAGACCAA